>Ga0208851_1000740_pt1 | contig 13000 bp, 10 predicted proteins | sample NGESurshal092012_FD_184481 | JGI IMG/M metagenome (GOLD analysis project Ga0208851, IMG submission 184481) | Arctic peat soil microbial communities from Barrow, Alaska - NGEE Surface sample 415-2 shallow-092012 (SPAdes) | ecosystem: Environmental > Terrestrial > Soil > Wetlands > Peat ... | reverse complement strand
GAGACCGACGCCCTGATCGCCGGCCTGGCCCGGGCGGCCGATCGCCTGCGCGCCCAGGCCCCGCCGGAGGGGCTCGCCGTCGCCCCGCCGGCGCCCGTCCCGGAGGCCCCGGCGCCGGTCGCCGCGCCGGTGCAGGTCCCTGCCCCCGTGTCTGCGACGCCGCGGCGCGGTGGACTGCTCGGCGCGCTCGAACGCGCGCTTCGCAACGTCCGCTGATTGCGTTCTTCGCGCCCGCGCCCCGTCCGGCCCGGCGCCTATCCTCCGGCTCCCGTGTCGACCCCGTCCTGCGCCCACCTGCACGTCCACTCCGAGTACTCGCTGCTCGACGGGGCCTGCAAGATCGACGCCCTCGCCGAGCGCGCGGCGGCGTTCGGCCAGCCGGCCCTCGCGCTGACCGACCACGGGGTGATGAACGGCGCCGTCGAGCTCTACAAGGCCGCCAGGAAGCACGGGATCAAGCCGATCGTCGGCTGCGAGATCTACTACGTCGACGACCACGCCGACCGCGGGCCCAAGAAGGCCGAGCGCAACCACCTGACGCTGATGGCGTCCTCCAACGAGGGCTACCGCAACCTCGTGCGGCTCTGCTCGGCCGGGTTCCTCGAGGGCCTCAACCGCGGCAAGCCGACGGTCGACCTCGAACAGCTGGCGGCCCACCGCGAGGGCCTGATCGTCCTCACGGGCTGCCTGGCCTCGCGCTTCACCAGCCGGCTCGCCGAGGGGCGCGACGACGAGGCCCGCGCGCACGCCGACGACCTCCTCCAGGCGGTCGGCGCGGACAACGTCTACTTCGAGGTCCAGAAGAACGGCCTGGCGCCGCAGGAGCGCGCCAACGTCGGGATCGCCCGGATCGCGCGCGAGGTGGGGCGGCCCGTCGTCGGCACGGGCGACGTGCACTACCTGCGCCGCGAGGACTACCACCACCACACGGCTCTGCTGTGCGTGCAGACGAAGTCGACGCTCGCCGCGCCGAAGATGACCTTCGACACGAACGAGTTCTACCTGCGCTCCAGCGAGGAGATGGCGGAGCAGTTCGCCGAGTTCCCCGAGGCGATGCCGACGACGCTGGAGATCGCCGAGCGCTGCGACGTCGAGATCGAGCTGGGCAAGCAGCTGATCCCGCGCTTCCTGCCCGCGGGTGAGGATGAGCGCACCTACCTGCGCGCCCGCGTCGAGGAGGGGTTGCGCGAGCGCTACGGCGACCCGCCGCCCGCCGAGGCGATCGAGCGGATGGACATGGAGCTCGAGGTCATCGACCGGATGGGCTTCAACGCCTACTTCCTGATCGTCTGGGACTTCATCGCCTACGCGAAGCGCAGCGCCATCGCCGTGGGTCCGGGGCGCGGCTCGGCCGCCGGGTCGATCGTCGCCTACTGCCTGCGGATCACGGACGTCGATCCGCTGCGCTACGACCTGCTCTTCGAGCGCTTCCTGAACCCCGAGCGCGTCTCGATGCCGGACATCGACATCGACTTCTCCGTGCGCGGCCGCGAGCAGGTCATGCGCTACGTGACGGACAAGTACGGGCGCGAGTCGGTGGCGCAGATCGTGACGTTCGGCAAGATGTTCCCGCGCGCCGCCACGCGCGACGCGGCACGCGTGCTCGGCCACGACTACGGCGCGGGCGACCGGCTCGCGAAGCTCATCCCCGATCCGGTGATGGGCCGCTCGCCGTCGTTCGCGGACTGCCTGAAGGACGGCGAGCCGCTGCGGGTCGCCTACGACGCCGACCCGACGGCGAAGCAGATCATCGACGTCGCTCAGGGCCTCGAGGGGATCGTGCGCAACTCGTCGATCCACGCGGCGGCCGTCGTGATCGCCGACCGGCCGCTCACGGACATCGTCCCGGTGCAGCTCGCCGACGCGAACACGACCGACGAGCACGGCGAGCGCGTCTACAAGGTCGTCACGCAGTTCTCGATGAAGCCCGTCGAGGAGCTCGGCCTGCTCAAGATGGACTTCCTGGGCCTGCGCAACCTCGACGTGATCGAGGATGCACTGGACATCATCGAGCGCTCGACCGGCAGCCGGCCGGACATGGCGACGCTGCCGCTGGATGACCCGCCGACGTACGACATGCTCCAGCGCGGGGACTCGATCGGCGTCTTCCAGTTCGAGTCCGAGGGGATGCAGGAGGCGCTGCGCAAGGTCCGCCCGACCGTCTTCGACGACCTCGTGGCGCTGGTCGCGCTCTACCGCCCGGGCGCGATGGAGCAGATCCCGGCGTACGCGCGCGGCAAGCGCGACCCGGACACCGTCTCGATCCCCGACGAGCGCCTGGAGCCGATCATCGGCACCACCTACGGCGTGATCCTCTACCAGGAGCAGGCGATGCAGATCGCCAAGTCCCTGGCGGGCTTCAGCGGCGCCAAGGCGGACGACCTGCGCAAGGCGATCGGCAAGAAGAACCGCGCCGCGATGGCAGAGCTCGAGCCCGAGTTCCGTGCGGGCTGCGCCGCCTCGGGCACCGATCAGAGCCTGATCAACTGGCTCTGGACGACGAACGAGAAGTCGGCCGACTACTCGTTCAACCGCTCGCATGCCGCGTGCTACGCGCTGATCGCCTACCGGACGGCGTGGCTGAAGGCCAACCATCCGGCCGAGTACATGGCCGCGCTGATCTCCTCGGTGATGGACACGAAGGACAAGGTCCCGTTCTTCGCCGCGCGCTGCGAGGACATGGGGATCGACATCCTCCCGCCGGACGTCAACGTCTCCGACCACGAGTTCGTCGTCGACGGCGGCAACATCCGCTTCGGCCTGGACGCCGTCAAGGGCGTCGGCTACCAGGCGGTCGAGGCGATCAAGGGCGCGCGCCAGGCTGACGGCCCGTTCGAGTCGATCTGGGACTTCTGCGCCCGCGTCGACTCGCGCCTGGTGAACAAGCGCGCGATCGAGGCGCTGATCAAGTGCGGCGCGTTCGGCTCGACGGGCGCCAGCCGCAAGGGGATGCTCGAGCTGCTCGAGCAGGCGCAGGGCGCCGGCCAGAAGGCCCAGCTCGACGCGCAGATCGGCCAGGGCTCGATCTTCGACATGGGCGAGCTCGACGGCGGTGGCGGCGCGGGCGGTCCGAGTGCGGCCGCGGCGGCCTTCCAGCCGAGCCACCCGCCGATCCCCGCGGGGGAGTTCGATCAGCGCGAGCTGCTCGCGGTCGAGAAGGAGGCGATCGGCCTCTTCATCTCCACGCACCCGCTCAAGGACGTGCGCGACGCGCTGCGCGTGAAGGTCGACGGGACGCTGGCCGAGCTCTCCGAGCGCCGCGACGGCGAATGGGTGACGGCCGGCGGCATCATCACGCAGGCGAAGAAGATCAAGACGCGCAACGGCGGCTCGATGATGTTCGCCACGCTCGGCGATCTGGAGAGCGAGATCGAGATGCTGCTGTTCGAGAAGGCGCTGACCGAGTACGAGGGCGCGCTCGGCGTCGACGAGATCGTGCTCGTCCGCGGGCGGATCGACCACAAGGACAAGGACAAGACGTCGCTCGTCGTCCAGAGCGTCGAGCGCTTCGCGCCGACGGTCGAGGAGGCCGAGGCGGCGCGCGAGGCGGCCGCGCTGATCCCGCAGGGCCCGCAGCCGCTCTGTCTGCGCATCGACGCGGCGGCGACGGGTGTGCCCGCGACGATCATCGACGACCTCAAGCACGTCCTCGGCAACCACGCGGGGGAGAGCGAGGTCGTGCTCGACATCGCCACTTCGGCGGGCGAGCGGCGCCTGCGCTTCGGCGCGAGCTTCAAGGTCAGCCCGACGCCGAGCCTGCGCGCCGAGCTCGAGGGCATCCTCGGGCCCTCGCCGATCTCGCGCTGAGCGCTCAGGAGGCGCGGGCGGCGCGCGGGCAGCGCGCATAGACGACGAACTGGGCGTTGCGGTGGATCGGCACGAAGCCGGGGGCCGGCACGGCGATCGCCTGCGTGTCGTCGAAGCGGAACTGGCGGCCGAACATGCCATAGGCGGGGTGGTCGAGCAGCCGCAGCCCGCCCGCCAGGTAGATCGCCGCGCCGCCGCGCGCGGCACGGGCGGCCTCCACCGGGTCGCTGCGCGCCGCCACGGCGCCGTTGGGCGCGCCGGTCATCAGCCGCACGTACGGCACGAGCTTGTGGTTGGGAACGCTGATCGGCCCGCAGCGGCGCGCCGCGACGGTCGCGGGCGCGTCGAGCGCCTCGCGCAGCGCGCGCTCCACCCTCACGCGGTAGGCGAACTCGCCGGTGACGCTCGCCGGGTGCAGGTGGGCGACCTGCCAGGCGCCGCCCGCGACGACGAGCACCGCCGCGCCGGCCGCCCAGCGCCTGCGCGCGGCGCCCCCGCGCGGCTGCTCCAGGAAGCCGGTGAAGAGGTAGGCGCAGAACACCATCAGCGGCAGCGCGCCGAAGGCGAGGTAGCGCGGGATCACGGCGAAGCCGGCAGCCGACGTGACGACGAAGCTCGCCAGACCGAGGACGAGCATCGCCAGCGGCACTTCCAGCCGCGCGCGCGGCTGGAAGAAGCGCCATGCCAGCACGATCCCGCCGACACCGCCGGCGAGGATCGGCCACTTGAGGTACTCGATGAGCGCCGACAGCGTCGAGCCGGGGACCTGGACGAGGCCCCGCTGGCGGTCGAACTCCTGGGCGTGATTCGTCGTGAAGGTGAACGAGAACGCCGGGTCGCCCGTGACGATCAGGTCCGTCAGGCCCCACAGGACGATCGGAAGCGCGGCCAGCGCGCCGAGCGCCAGGCGCCGGCGCGGGGTCGCGCGCCAGCCGAGCCAGACGACGTAGGCGATGAGGTAGCCCCAGGCCTCGGGGCGCAGCAGACCTGCGAGGACGAGCAGCGCCAGCACGGGGCCGCCGCGGCGCGGGCGCTCGGCCTCCAGGACCGCGGCCCACACGAGCAGGGCGAGGTAGGGGACGTCGACGAACGAGAACGCCGCGAGGAATGGGAAGTCCAGCCGCGTGAGCAGGATCACCGCGGCGACGAGCCCCGCGAGCGCGCCGAACGTCACCTGGCCGAGGCGGTAGACGGCGGCGACGAGCAGCACGAGCGACGCGACGCCGACGGCCGTGGCGATCCGCGCGGCCTCCCCGTCGCCGAAGGGCGCCAGCAGGATCCCCAGGCCGAGCCAGAGCGGGTGCTCGGTCGGGGCGCGGTAGGCGGAGAACGTCGGCACGACGCCGTGGATCGCCTCCCGGCCCCACAACAGCGACCACGCGGTGTCGAAGGTCGGCTCGACGTGCCAGCGCAGCCACGCGGCGATCCCGGCGAGGGCGACGAGGGCGAGACCGCCGCGCTCCAGCCGACGCCGCGCGCTGTCGGTCATGGCGCCGGGACGCGCAGCAGCACCATCGTCCATGGGAACGGCGTGCGCACCGCGGCCACCGGGGCGTGACGCCCGGCGAGGTCGGTGAACGCGCGTCGCGACCAGTGGTTGACGTGGCCCGGCGGATTGCCGAGCCAGCGCACGTACGCGCCGCGCGCGACGTTCAGCGCCCGCCACACGGGCTCCCGGGGCACCGAGACGAGCACCCAGCGCCGCGCCACCCGCGTCAGCTCGGCGAGCGCCCGCTCCGGCTCGCTCACCTGTTCGAGCAGCTCGACGCCGCTGACGAGCTCGAACGCGCCGTCGCCGAACGGCAGCGCCGTCGCGTCGCCGGCGACGAAGCGCAGGTTCTCCGCGGCACGCGCCCGCCAGATCACGTCCAGCCTGGAGCTCGGGCGATCGAGCCCGACGACCGTGCCGTGCGGGATGCGTCGTGCCCACGTGCCGGTGATCCGCCCCTCCCCGCAGCCCACGTCGAGGATCGAGGAGAGCCCGGCGCCGCCGGCCTGCTCCCACAGGTCGTCGAGCCCGCCCAGGAAGCCGCTGACGAGCCGGCGCTCGACGGGATGCCGCGTGACGTACTTGTCGTAGGCGTTCCCGGCGTACGGTGCGAGAGAGGCGCGCGGCGGCATGCGGGCGGGGATGCTGGCAGGATCATCACCGCGATGGCGGGCTTCCTCCTCATCGGCGGCGCGGGCTTCATCGGCTCGCACCTCACGCACCGTCTGATCGACGACGGGCACGACGTGTCGGTGGTCGACGACCGCCGGCGCTACAGCGAGGCCGCGATCGCGGGCCACGACGCGGTCCGCGCGTGGCGCGAGGCGCACCTGCTGCGCGGCGCGCGGGTGCACGACGTGACGGCGGGCGACGGAGGGGCGCTGCACGACATCGTGGCGGCGGAGCGGCCCGACGTCGTGGTCCAGCTCGCCAACCTGCCGCTTGCGACCGTCGCGCGCGACGACCCGGCCCATGCCCGTGCCAGCATCGTCGACGCGACCGCCGGGGTGCTCGACGCCGTCGCCGCGGGCGGGGGGGTGCGCCGCTTCACGTACGTGTCGTCGAGCATGGTCTACGGCGACTTCGCCCGCGACCCGATGCCCGAGGACGGCCCGTGCCGCCCGCGCGAGGCCTACGGGCGGCTGAAGCTCGAGGCCGAGCGCCTCGTGCGCCGGCGGGCGAGGGCGCTCGGCCTCGAGGCGACGGTCGTGCGGCCCTCGGCCGTCTACGGCCCGGGCGACGCGCACGGGCGCTTCATCCAGCGGCTCGCGGGGGCGGCGCGCGACGGGCACACGCTCGTGCTCACCGGCGGAGGCCTCACGCGCCTGGACTTCACCGCCGTCGCCGACCTCGCAGCAGGCATCGCGGCGGCCTCGACCAAGTCCGCCGGTGCAGGCGGGACCTTCAACCTCTCGCGCGGCGAGGCGCGCTCGCTCGCCGAGGCCGTCGACATCGCCCGCGGCTGCGGCTACAACGTCGACGTCCGGATCGAGCCCGCGGCCGATGCGCTGCGCCCGCGCCGCGGCAGCCTCGACGTCACCCGGGCGCGAGCACTGCTCGGCTACGACCCGGTGACGTCGCTGGAGGAGGGCCTCGCCGCCCACCTGGCCGGCGTCGCGGGCTCCGCCGCGGTTCCCGCGTGAGCCCCGCGGAGATCCCGTTCTTCGCGGGCGCCCGCGAGATGGCCGCCCACGGCGACGGCTATCTCGCCGCGATCGGGGCGGCGCTCGTCTCCGGGCGGGCGCTGCAGGGCCCGCAGGTCGCAGAGCTCGAGGCGCGCCTGGCGGGCGCGTGCGGCCGGGCGCACGCGGTCACCGTCGGCTCCGGCACCGATGCCCTGTTCTTCGCGCTGGCCGCGCACGGCATCGGGCCCGGGGACGAGGTCCTCGTCCCGGCCTTCTCGTTCATCGCGACGGCGTCGTGCATCGTGCGCGCCGGCGCGCGTCCCGTGTTCGTCGACGTGGACGATGCCGGGCTGCTCGACCTGGAGTCTGCAGCCGCAGCCTGCGGCACGCGTGCCCGCGCCCTCATCGCCGTCCAGCTGTACGGTCAGATGCTCGATCCCGCGGCGCTGGAGGCATTCGCCCGCGAGCGTGAGCTGGTCCTCGTCGAGGACGCCGCGCAGGCGTTCGGCGCGGCGACCGGGAAGCGGCGGGCCGGCTCGGTGGGCCGCGTCTCGTGTCTGAGCTTCGACCCGACCAAGACGGTCTCGGCGCCGGGCAGCGGGGGCGCCGTGCTCTGCGACGACGACGCGCTCGCCGAGCGCCTGCGGCGCCTGCGCTGGCACGGGCGCGACGCGGCCGGCGCATTCGCCGAGCTCGGGTACAACTCCCAGCTCCCGACGGCCGCGGCGGCCGTCCTGCTGCGCAAGCTCGAGCTCGATGCGGAGTGGACGCGCCGCAGGCGGGAGGTCGCCGCCCACTACGACGCCGCGCTCGACGGCACCCCGGCGCGGGCGGTCGGCGTCCTTCCCGGCCGCAGCCACGTCTTCCACAAGTACGTGCTGCGGGTCCCGGCCGCTGCGCGCGAGGGGGTGCGGGCGGCGCTCGCCGCGCAGGGCGTGACGACGCTCGTGCACTACGCGGTGCCGCTGCCGCGCCAGCCGCTGTTCGGTGCCGACGGCGCGGCCGCCGCGGTGCCGGGCGCCGAGACCCTCGCCGGCGAGGTCCTGTCGCTCCCGATCCACGCGTTCCTGGCCGACGACGAGGTCGCCCGCGTGACGACGGCGCTGCGCTCGGCGCTCGCGCGCGCCTGACCGCGTGTGGCCCGCCGGGCGGGTCGTCTTGCTACGGTCCCCTTCGGCCCCTCGCCCTACCGCTGGACCGGGGGCGGGGGGCCGCTATGTTCGCGCCTTGAGGCCCTCTTCACGCAGGCGCTCGCACAGCGCCAGTTCCTCGCGCGTCGGCCCGGAGCGGTCGGGCCCCGGCGTCTCCAGCACGCACGGCAGCGCATCGAAGCGCGGCTCGGAGAGGAAGGCCCGGCACCCGCCGAGGCCGAGCTCGCCGTCCCCGATGTTCGCATGGCGGTCACGGTTGGAGCCCAGCGGCGTCTGGCTGTCGTTCAGGTGCAGCGAGCCGATCCGGCCCGTGCCGACCGCCCGTTCGCACGCGTCCACTGCCGCGCTGAGCGCCTGCGGCGTGCGGATCTCGATGCCGGAGGCCAGCATGTGGCAGGAGTCCAGGCAGACGCCGAGGCGCTCGTCGCCGCCGGCCGCCTCGATCAGCGCGCCGAGCTCCGCGAACGAGCGCCCGAGCGTGCCGCCGGCGCCGGCGGTGTTCTCCAGGTGCAGTGGGCAGCCCTCGGACTCCGCCAGCGCCTCGCGGAGGACCTCGCCGGCGCGCGCGATCGCCTCGCCGACGTCGCCGGTCTTCGCCGATCCGGGATGCAGGACGACCGCGTGCGCGCCCAGCGCCGCGCCCGCCCGCAGCGAGGCGACCAGCGAGATCAGCGTCTTCTCGCGGATCTGCGCATCGTCGCTCGCGGCGTTCAGCAGGTACACGGCGTGGATCAGCAGGGCGTCGACCGGGCCGCCCGCCATCGCCGCGGCGAACGCCGCGACCTGCTCGTCGCTGTAGACGGTCGGCTTCCAGGCCCGCGGGTTCTGGTTGAAGATCTGGATCGCGCGCGCGCCGAGGTCCTCACCGCGGCCCACGGCCTTGGCCGGGCCGCCGGCCGGAGAGACGTGGGCGCCGATCAGCATGGGCGCGCGGACGGGTCGTGTCGGGGCATTCCCTAGATTCCTATCGACATGCGCGTCCGCTTTGCACCCAGCCCCACCGGGCAGCTCCACATCGGGGGCGCGCGCACCGCGCTCTACAACTGGCTGCTGGCGCGCGGGTCGGGCGGCACGCTGGTCCTGCGCATCGAGGACACCGACCGCGAGCGATCCACGCCGGAGAACGTCGAACACATCCTCGACGCGCTGGGCTGGCTGGGCCTGGACTTCGACGAGGGCCCGATCTTCCAGACCGCCGGGGAGGGGCGCCATCGCGCCGTCGTGCAGCGCCTGCTCGACGAGGACCGCGCCTACCGCTCGAGCGCGACCGGCGACGACGTCAGGGCCTACAAGGCCATCCACGGCGACGACCGCGGCTTCCGCGGCGAGCCGGAGGCCCAGGGGGCCGTGCGCCTGCGCATCCCCGACGAGGGCGAGACCGTCATCCGCGACGTCATCCGCGGCGACACGGTCTTCCGCCACGTCCACCTCGACGATCCGGTGATCGCGCGCGCCGACGGCAGCCCGCTCTACAACCTCGCGGTCGCGGTCGACGACCTCGACGCCGGCATCACCCACGTCGTGCGCGGCGAGGACCACATCTCCAACACGCCCAAGCAGGTCCTCGTGCTCGAGGCGCTCGGCGAGCGGGCCCCGCTGTACGCGCACCTGCCGCTGCTGCACGGCCCCGATGGCAAGAAGCTCTCCAAGCGCCACGGGGCCGCCTCGGTGCAGGACCTGCGCGCCGCCGGCTACCTGCCCGAGGCGATCCGCAACTACCTCGCGCTGCTCGGGTGGGGCGACGCCGACGACGAGACGATCATCCCGACCGACGAGCTGGTCCGGCGCTTCGCGCTCGAGCGCGTCTCGAAGAACCCGGCGCGCTTCGACGAGCAGAAGCTGCGCTGGATGAACGGCCGCTACCTGCGCGAGCTGGGGACCGACGAGCTCACCGCGCGCCTGGAGGCCTTCACCGGCCGCGCCGGGCTGCGCGACGCGGTCGCGATCAGCGAGGAGAAGATCCAGACGCTCGCCGACTTCTGGCCGCTCGCGGGGTTCCTGTTCGACGGTCCCGCCGAGGACCCCAAGGCGCGCGCGACGTGGCTCGGGGAGGACGGGCGCGCCACGCTCGCCGCCGTGCACGAGGCGCTCGGCGCGGTCCAGGACTGGAACGTGCCGAGCCTCGACGCCGCGCTGCACCGCGTCATCACCGCGCGCGAGGCCAAGCCGCGCGACGTCTTCCAGCCGATCCGCGTCGCGCTGGCGGGCACCGCGGTGTCCCCGGGCATCTTCGAGACGCTCGAGGTCCTCGGCCGCGACGAGGCCCTGCGGCGCATCGAGACGGCCCTGCAGCCCGCCTAGCGCGCCGCTCGCGCCGGCTCCCGGGAAGAGGTTTGGGCGCAATCGCTCAAACTCTCGTCCAGGCGTGCCGATAGGGGGAGGGTCGCCCACCCACGGGCGGTATCGCTTCCCCACTTCCCCAACGGAACGACGAGATGACGCCTCCTGAACCCGCCACCGCTCTGCGGGTCGCCGATGACGCGGCCGCGGCCGATGCCGCCGATGCGCAGCGCCGCCACAACGAGGGCCACGGCCGGCGCCTGACCGCCGCCTTCGAGGCGCTCGAAGGCTTCCCCGCGCTGGCGGAATCGCGCGACCGCGTCCTGCGCCTGGTCACCGACGAGCGCTCCAACACGGGCGAGATCGTCGCCGCCGTCGAGGGCGACGTGGCGCTCGTCATCGCCGTCCTGCGCCTGGCCAACCAGGCCGAGGGCCGCAGCCGCGGCCGCGTGGAGTCGATCGTCGCCTCCACGGAGATCCTCTCGCCCGAGGCCGTGCAGTCGATCGCCGCGCGCGCCCGAACCTTCGACTTCTTCGAGCGCTCGTCGGTCTGGGACGCCGCCCCCGAGCGCTTCCGCCTGCACGGCGTCGCCACGCAGCGCGCCGCCGAGCGCCTCGCGCAGGAGGCCGGCTACGAGGAGCGCGACCGCCTGATGGTCACCGCGTTGCTGCACGACATCGGCAAGCTCGTCCTGATGCACGCCTACCCGGGCTACCCGCAGCAGGTCCACCAGGGCGCCCGCACGCCGGAGGAGCGCATCCACAAGGAGCGCCGCGAGCTCGGCGTCGACCACGCGCTGGTCGGCGGGGTCCTCGCACGCCGCTGGGGCCTGCCGAAGAGCATCGCCTCGGTGATCGAGCGCCACCACGCCGAGGACGCGACCGGCGAGACGGCCTTCGTCCGCCTCGCGGACATGCTCGCGCACTACGCCCAGGGCGGCGCGGTGTCGCCGACCGAGCTGCTGCGCTGCGCGCGCGCCATCGGCCTCGGGGCCGAGGAGCTGCGCTCGGTGATGTACGACCTGCCGTTCCCGTCGACCGGGCGCGTGCGCCAGGTCGATCCGTGTCCGCTGTCCGGGCGCGAGGTCGAGGTGCTCAAGCGCCTCGCCGAGGGCAAGGTCTACAAGCAGATCGCCCACGAGCTCGAGCTCTCCACGAGCACCGTCCGCACCCACCTGCACAACATCTACGGCAAGCTCGGTGCCGTCGACCGCGCCCAGGCGGTCCTGATCGCCACCGAGCGCGGCTGGCTGTAGGCCGGCCGCCGGGACGGCCCCGACCACCGTCTCGGCGCCACTCCGAACCGTCCCGGCGGCCGGGTGTCTATGCCCTACCGGCTGCGGGCCGGGTCGCTCGACGGCGCCAGATCGCGTACGCGATCGCGACGCCTGCGGCGTCGATGAGCACGTCGCGGGGGGTGCCCTCGCGACCGTGCACGAACGTCTGGTGGAACTCGTCGGTCATCGCGTAGCCGATGGCGATCGCGGCGGCCCCGCCCGGGTGGCGGTGCCCCAGGGCGCGGTGCCAGAGGAACCACAGCAGGCCGTACTCGCCCATGTGCACGATCTTGCGCCCGACGAGGTCGACGGTGCCGAGTCCGGAGTTGAGGTCCGGCTGTGCGCTGAGCGCGTAGATCACGCCCATCAGGACGATCGGCGGGGCAAAGCGCGTGAACAGGCGCGCGCGGGCGTCGGGACGTGCCATAGGATCGGGGACGAGGGTAGAGCCAGGCGATGATCTCGATCACGACGAAGTCCCCGTATGCGCTGCAGGCGCTGACCGAACTCGGCCGCGCCGGCGAGGCGCCCGTGCCGATCGGAGAGCTCGCCAGGCGGCGCGGCATCCCGGTGCAGTTCCTCGAGCAGCTGTTCGCCACGTTGCGCCGAGCCGGGGTCCTGAACTCCCAGCGCGGCGTCAAGGGCGGGTACTCGTTCGCCCGCGATCCGGCGACCATCACGGTGCTGGAGATCGTCGAGCTGCTCGACGGCCCGCTCGGCCGCGACAGCGAGGGCATCTTCGCCGAGGCGGCCGCTGCAGCACGCGACGTGCTCCGGAAGGCGACGATCGCCGACGTCGTCGAACGCGAGGCCGCGGACGCCGGCCAGGCGATGTACTACATCTAGCGCGATTCGCCGGAGGTGCGCGGAGGTGGGTTCGCCGTCGTGACGTTGCCGCCGCCCGCGTGTGCCGACCGAGCGCACGGACGTTTCTGACCGTCTGGTCAGGAAGGAGTATTGTTGCGACAAATCAGCTGGCCGGGGGCAGTGCACCGGAGGGCGGTCGGGTGCCGGGGGGCGCCCGGTCGCTCGCGCTGGTGGGTGGCAAGGAACGCCGCGACGGAGTCCAATCCGTCGCGGCGTTCGCCGTTCGTGGGCGCCCACGCCCTCGAAGCGGGCCTGGAACCGACGACCGCCCCGCATCGCCGCCGGGGCCGTCGCTCGACTGCGCGAGCTTGAGGCGGCCCGGGCGGCGGCCCCCCGAAACCCGCCGCCCAAGGCCTCGCGGCAAGCGTATGACCGGCGCTCGGCCTGACGCAACCATCAGGACGTGCCAGCGGCCCCAGCTCGGACAGTCGGGGGGATCTGGACGAGGGGGCCGCCGGCAGAGCGAACCTACAGACGGGCCGATCGTCCGTCGGGCTGCGCCCG
>Ga0208851_1000739_pt1 | contig 13014 bp, 10 predicted proteins | sample NGESurshal092012_FD_184481 | JGI IMG/M metagenome (GOLD analysis project Ga0208851, IMG submission 184481) | Arctic peat soil microbial communities from Barrow, Alaska - NGEE Surface sample 415-2 shallow-092012 (SPAdes) | ecosystem: Environmental > Terrestrial > Soil > Wetlands > Peat ... | reverse complement strand
GGGGGCCCCGGTGATCGCGTTCCTGGCCGGCCGGGTGGCCGCGGTGGGGCCGGACACCGCGGTGCTGGAGGTCGGGGGGGTGGGGATGGCGGTGCAGTGCACCCCCGGCACCGTGTCCAGGCTGCGGGTGGGGGAGCCGGCCCGGCTGTCGACCAGCCTCGTGGTCCGAGAGGACTCCCTGACGCTGTACGGCTTCGCCGACGACGACGAGCGGTCGGTGTTCGAACTGCTGCAGACGGCCAGCGGTGTCGGACCGCGGCTGGCCCAGGCGATGCTCGCCGTGCATGCCCCAGACGAGCTGCGGCGGGCGGTGGTCACCGAGGACCTCAAGGCGCTCGAGCTGGTCCCCGGCATCGGGCGCAAGGGGGCCCAGCGGATCGTGCTCGAGCTGCGGGACAAGCTCGGCGTGCCGCACGGCGGGCCAGCGGTCCGGTCCGGCACCGGCTCCGGCGGCGAGACCTGGCGGGAGCAGGTGCACGCTGGCCTGGTCGCGCTGGGCTGGTCGCCTCGAGAGGCGGACGAGGCGCTGGTGGCCATCGCGCCGGACGCGCTGGCCATGCAGTCCGAGCTCAGCCGGGTCGACGTCGGTGCGCTGCTCAAGGCGGCGCTGCGCACGCTGAGCAGGGCGTGAGCCCGGCCGTGCCGCACGAACCCGGCCTGGTGGCCCCCGACGCCGCTGCCGACGAGCGGGCCGCTGAGGCCGCGCTGCGGCCCAAGAGCCTGGCCGAGTTCGTCGGTCAGCACCGGGTGCGCGAGCAGCTCGAGCTGGTCCTCTCGGCCGCCCAGCGGCGTGGCTCGGCGCCCGACCACGTGCTCCTGTCCGGCCCCCCCGGCCTGGGCAAGACCACCCTCGCGATGATCATCGCCAGCGAGCTGTCCGCGCCGCTGCGGATCACCAGCGGCCCGGCGATCCAGCACGCCGGCGACCTCGCGGCCGTGCTGTCCTCGCTGGCCGAGGGTGAGGTGCTCTTCCTCGACGAGATCCACCGGATGGCCCGGCCGGCCGAGGAGATGCTCTACATGGCCATGGAGGACTTCCGGGTCGACGTCGTGGTGGGCAAGGGACCAGGGGCGACCGCTATCCCGCTGGAGATCCCGGCGTTCACCCTGGTGGGTGCCACGACCCGCGCTGGGCTGCTGCCGGGGCCGCTGCGCGACCGCTTCGGCTTCACCGGCCACATGGACTTCTACGCGCCCGAGGAGCTGGTGGCGGTGCTGGACCGCTCGGCCCGGCTCCTCGACGTGCCGATGACCCCGGACGGCGCCACCGAGATCGCCGGCCGGTCCCGCGGGACCCCGCGGATCGCCAACCGGCTGCTCCGCCGGGTGCGCGACTACTCCCAGGTCAGGGCGGACGGCGTCGTCGACCGGGCGACGGCCCGCGCGGCGCTGGAGGTCTACGAGGTCGATGAGCTGGGCCTGGACCGCCTGGACCGCGGCGTCCTCGACGCCCTGTGCCGGCGGTTCGGGGGTGGCCCGGTGGGGCTGTCCACGCTGGCCGTCGCGGTGGGGGAGGAGCGCGAGACCGTGGAGGAGGTCGCCGAGCCGTTCCTGGTCCGTAACGGGTTGCTGGCCCGCACCCCGCGCGGCCGGGTCGCCACCGCCGCAGCCTGGCAGCACCTGGGCCTGGCCGCGCCCCGCGGCAGCGAGGCCGCCCTGGCGCTGGACCTGTTCGGGGAGCCCGACGACCTCGACGAGTCCGACGAGCGCGGCGGCTGACCCTAGACTGGCTGGCTGTGCGGACCGCGACTGGCGTCCGCCGTACCCGATCGTTGAGGACGTCGTGAAGCTCGAGTCGCTGTTGCCCCTGCTCCTCCTCGTGGTGCTGTTCTACCTGCTGGTGCTGCGGCCGGCCCAGCGCCGCCAACGTGCGGCGGCCGCCGTCGTGTCGGCGCTGCGCCCAGGGGCCCAGGTCATGACCACCGCCGGCCTGTACGGGACGGTCCGCTCGGTCGACGACGACACCGTGGAACTGGAGATCGCTCCCGGCGTCGTCGTCCGACTCATCAAGCAGGCCGTCGGCAAGGTCGTGACGGCCCCGGTGGGCGACGGTGACGTGCAAGGCCCCGACGACGACCGGCCTGAGGCACCAGCGGGCTCCTGACGGCTGTCGGGCTCGTCATCAGGGATACTTCTCCGACGGCGGCCGACGGCCCCCGACCGACCAGCGTGCCTGGACGTAGGTTCCAGGCGCCGACCGAACGAGAGGCTCACACGTGGCTGCGCCCCCAGTGCCGCGCCCCGGACGTGCGCTCGCCGTCATCGCCCTTGCGGTGGTGGCCCTGTACGCCTGGATCTTCATCAGCGGGACGACGAAGCCCCGGCTCGGTCTCGACCTGCAGGGCGGCACCAGCGTCACGCTGGTCCCGCGGGTGGCTGCCGGTGCCACGGGCGCGGTGACCTCCGAGGCGATCGCGCAGGCCGTCGAGATCATCCGCGAGCGCGTGAACGGCCTGGGGGTCTCCGAGGCCGAGGTCACCACCCAGGGCAGCGGCGCCGGTGCCACGATCGTGATCTCGGTGCCTGGGGTGAACCAGGGCCGCATCGTCGACCTGGTGGGGCAGACCGCCCAGCTCTCGTTCCGTCCGGTGCTGGCCGCCGCGGGTCCGGCCCCGGCGGCGGTGACCACGCCCAGCGCCACGCCCAGCGGCTCGGCCACGCCGGCCGCGAGCGGCAGCGCGTCGCCGTCGGCGTCCGGCAACGGTCGCGGCAGCAGCGGACTCGCGGCGACGACGACGCCGAGCCCCAGCGCCACGCCCAGCGCCAGCGCGACACCGAGCGCCCCCCCGGCTACGACGACGATCACTCCGGCGGTGCAGGCCGAGTACGACCAGCTGGACTGCACCAAGCCGTTCGCCAGCGCTCAGCGGCCGGAGGACATCGCGGCGCAGACGCTGGTGACCTGTGACCGCAACCAGCAGGCCAAGTACATCCTGGCGCCGGTCGTCGTGCCCGGCAGCGACGTCACCTCAGCCGCTGCGAACTTGACCAGCCCGCAGAACGGCATCGGGCAGTGGGTCGTCGACCTGAGCTTCAACGGCAACGGGACCCGCAAGTTCGCGGAGGTCACCCAGCAGCTGGTGACCAACCCGTCGCCGACCAACCAGTTCGCCATCGTCCTCGACGGCGTCGTGGTGTCGGCTCCGGTCGTCCAGACGGCGATCGTCGACGGCAACGCGCAGATCACCGGCAACTTCACTCAGCAGCAGGCCACCGACCTGGCCAACGTGCTGAAGTACGGCGCCCTGCCGCTCGCCTTCGACGCCGGCGAGGTGCAGAGCATCTCCGCCGCGCTGGGCAGCAACCAGCTGAGGGCGGGCATCATCGCCGGGCTGCTCGGCCTGCTGCTCGTCGTGATCTACGCGCTGCTGTACTACCGCGGACTGGGCCTGGTCATCTCGGCCAGCCTGGTCATCGCCGGACTGCTCACCTACGGGATGCTGGTGCTGCTGGGTGACACGATCGGGTACACGCTGACCCTGGCCGGCATCGCGGGTGCGATCGTGGCGATCGGTATCACCGCTGACTCGTTCGTGGTCTTCTTCGAACGGATCAAGGACGAGATGCGGGACGGCCGCAGCATGAAGGTCGCCGTGGAGACCGGCTGGCGGCGGGCCAGACGCACCATCCTGGCGGCGGACGCGGTGTCGCTGATCGCCGCGATCGTGCTCTACATGCTCTCCATCGGTGGCGTCCGTGGGTTCGCCTTCACCCTCGGGCTGACCACGATCATCGACGTGTTCATCGTGTTCTTCTTCACCAAACCGCTGATGACCGTCCTCGCGCGCACCAAGTTCTTCGGCGGCGGCCACCCGCTCTCGGGGGTCGACCCCAACCGCCTCGGCGTCCGCACTCCGACACCGCGGCGTGCGGCGTCCAAGCCCGTGGCAGAGGAGGCCTGATGTCCCGCCTCAGAACGATCGGCGGCAAGCTCTACCGCGGCGAGGTCTCCTACGACTTCGTCGGGCACCGCCGGCGCTGGTACGCGGTCTCAGGCGTCATCCTGCTCATCGCCGTGCTGTCGCTGATCTTCCGCCCGCTGAACCTCGGGGTGGACTTCAAGGGCGGCTCGGTCTTCACCGTGCCCACCGCGACCGGGACGATCGACCAGGCCCGTGCGGTGGCTGCGGCGAACAACGTGCCACAACCGGTGGTCACCGAGGTCACCAGCGGGAACAGCCGGTCGCTGCGGGTGCAGACCCAGGACCTGAGCACCTCCGGCAACCAGGCGATGATCAAGGCGCTGGCCACTGAGTTCCACACCCCCGCCGAGACCATCAACGCCCAGATCGTCGGACCGTCCTGGGGCAAGGAGATCACCAAGAAGGCCTTCACCGGCTTGGTGGTCTTTCTCATCCTCATTGCGATCTTCCTGAGCCTCTACTTCGAGTGGCGGATGGCCGTGGCCGCCCTCGTCGCGCTCATCCACGACCTCGTGGTCACCATCGGGATCTACTCGCTCATCGGCTTCGTCGTGACCCCGGCGACCGTGATCGGCGTTCTGACGATCCTCGGGTACTCCCTGTACGACACGGTGGTCGTCTTCGACAAGGTCAAGGAGAACACCCGGGGGCTGTCCGGCGGCAACCGAATGACCTACAGCCAGGCCGCGAACCTGGCCCTGAACCAGACCCTGGTCCGGTCGATCAACACCTCGGTCATCGCCCTGCTCCCAGTGGCGGCCATCTTGTTCATCGGCCCGCTGCTGGGTGCGGACACGCTCAAGGACCTGGCGCTGGCCCTGTTCGTCGGCCTCGCCGCCGGTGCCTACTCGTCGATCTTCATCGCGACGCCGGTGCTGGCGCAGCTCAAGGAGCGGGAGCCGGCCATGCAGGCCCTCGCCCGCCGGGTTGCCGCCCGGGAGGCCGCCGGCAAGGGCGTGGCGACGGGCACCGGCGCCGGCTCGACCCGCCGCCGGTCCGCGACGGCGGTCGCCGAGCGGACGGACGTCGACATCCAGGACAGCCCGGACGACGTGGAGCTGCCGGCCGACGGGGTGGCGCCGGGCAACCGGGCCAGCACCGCCGGCCAGCGCAACCAGCCGCGGAAGGCCGCTAAGCGGCGCCCGGCCAACAAGCGACGTCGCTGATGCCCGGGCTGGACTTTCCCGCGCTGCTGGAACGGCGGGTCCGGGACATCCCCGACTACCCCCAGCCGGGCGTGGTGTTCAAGGACATCACCCCACTGCTGGCCGACCACACCGCCTTCGTCGGGGTGATCGACGCGATCGTCGGGTACCGCGGTGCGGGCACCGTCGACAAGGTGGTGGGGATCGAGGCCCGCGGGTTCATCGTGGCTGCCCCGGTGGCCTACCACATGGGGGCCGGGTTCGTGCCGGTGCGCAAGAAGGGAAAGCTGCCGGCGGCCACCTACGAGCAGAGCTACGCCCTGGAGTACGGGGAGGCCACCCTCGAGGTGCACCGGGATGCCTTCGCGGCGGGCGACCGGGTGCTCATCGTGGACGACGTGCTGGCCACCGGCGGTACCGCGGCGGCCACCGCCGAGTTGGTCCGTCGGGCCGGTGGCGTGGTCGTCGGGGTGGCCGTGCTCATCGAGCTGGGCTTCCTGGCCGGGCGGATGGCGCTGCCCGGCGTCGACGTCCACTCGATCATGAGCGTGTAGGCGGCTCGGCGTCTCCCGGCTGCGGCCGTAGACTGGGGTTTCTCCATACGCTTGGAGGAACCCTGCGTGGCTGACGATGTGTTGCCGGACGGCGTGGTCGGGACCCGACCAGCGCCCGGTGCCGCTCGTGGGCCGGAGACCGGCGGCCCTGACCCTGACGACCTGGTAGCGCCCCTCCGCGTGCCCGGTGAGCTGGCCTCCGGCGACGCCGGCCGGTCGCGTGTCCGGGCCAGGCTGGCCCGCCTCGGCAGCAACCGCAGCCCCGGCCCGGTGCCCGAGCTGGAGCCGCTGTTTCGCACCGTGCGCGCCAACCACCCCAAGGCCGACTTGCGTGACGTCGAGCGCGCCTACGCGGTGGCGGAATACCGGCACCGTGGGCAGCGGCGCAAGAGCGGCGAGCCGTACATCACCCACCCGCTGGCCGTCGCGCAGGTCCTGGCCGAGCTGGGCATGACCGGGCCGACCCTGGCGGCCGCCCTCCTGCACGACACGGTCGAGGACACCGACTACGCGCTGGACGCGTTGCGGCGCGACTTCGGTGACGAGATCGCCAGCCTGGTCGACGGCGTGACCAAGCTGGACAAGGTGAAGTACGGCCAGGCGTCCGAGGCCGAGACCGTGCGCAAGATGGTCGTGGCGATGGCCCGCGACATCCGGGTGCTGGTCATCAAGCTCGCCGACCGGCTGCACAACATGCGCACCATGCGTTTCCTGCCACCGGACAAGCAGGAGCGCAAGGCCCGCGAGACGCTGGAGATCTACGCGCCGCTGGCCCACCGGCTGGGCATGAACACGATCAAGTGGGAGCTGGAGGACCTCGCCTTTGCGATCCTCTACCCGAAGATGTACGACGAGATCGTGAGCCTGGTGGCCAGCCGGGCGCCCAAGCGGGACGAGTTCCTCGCCCAGGTGATCGACCTGGTGACCGCCGACTTCCGGGCCGCGAAGATCAAGGCCGTGGTCACCGGGCGGCCCAAGCACTACTACTCCGTCTACCAGAAGATGATCGTGCGCGGGCGCGACTTCGCCGACATCTACGACCTGGTAGGGATCCGGGTGCTCGTCGACTCGGTGCGCGACTGCTACGCGGTGCTAGGCACCGTGCACGCCCGCTGGAACCCGGTTCCGGGGCGGTTCAAGGACTTCATCGCGATGCCCAAGTTCAACATGTACCAGTCGCTGCACACCACGGTGATCGGGCCCGAGGGCAAGCCGGTCGAGCTGCAGATCCGCACCCACGACATGCACCGCAAGGCCGAGTACGGCATCGCGGCCCACTGGAAGTACAAGGAACGGCCGGACGGCGGGTCGATCGGCCGGGACGACTCGACCGAGATGGCCTGGCTGCGCCAGCTGGTCGACTGGCAGCGCGAGACCGAGGACCCGGGCGAGTTCCTGGACGCGCTGCGCTTCGACATCGGCCAGCAGCAGGTGTTCGTGTTCACCCCGAAGGGTGACGTGATCGCTCTTCCGTCCGGAGCCACTCCGGTCGACTTCGCCTACGGCGTCCACACCGAGGTCGGTCACCACTGCGTCGGCGCCCGGGTCAACGGCAAGCTGGTGCCGCTGGAGAGCCAGCTGTCCAACGGCGACGTTGTCGAGGTGCTCACCTCGCGGTCGCCCGACGCCGGCCCCAGCCAGGACTGGCTGCAGTTCGTCAAGAGCGGTCGGGCCCGCAGCAAGATCAAGGCCTGGTTCAGCAAGGGCCGTCGCGAGGAGGCCATCGAGCACGGCAAGGACGCCCTGGCCAGGGCGATCCGCAAGCAGGGCCTGCCGCTGCAGCGAATCCTGTCCAGCGGGGCGCTCGTGACGATCGCACACGAGGCCAGGTACCCGGACATCGCCAGCCTGTACGCCGCCGTGGGCGAGGGCCACGCGTCCGCCCAGTCCATCGTGCAGCGGCTGGTCCAGGCCCTCGGGGGCGCGGACGCCACCGAGGAGGACCTCGCCGAGGCGACGTCACCCACTCGGGAGGCCAAGCGTCGCCGCCGGCCCCAGGGCGACCCCGGCGTCGTGGTCAAGGGCGCCAGCGACGTCTGGGTCAAGCTGGCCAAGTGCTGCACGCCCGTCCCGGGGGACGCCATCGTGGGTTTCGTGACCCGCGGGGACGGCGTCTCGGTGCACCGCGGCGACTGCACCAACCTGATCGCGTTGCGGGCCGCCCAGCCGGAGCGCACCGTGGACGTCGAGTGGGCCCCGTCGGCGTCCAGCGTGTTCCTCGTCCAGATCCAGGTGGAGGCCCTGGACCGGGCGCGGCTGCTGTCCGACGTGACCCGGGTGTTGTCGGACCACCACGTGAACATCCTGTCCGCGTCCGTCACGACCACCCGGGACCGCATCGCGCTGTCCAAGTTCGTGTTCGAGATGGGCGATCCCAAGCACCTGGGGGCAGTGCTGCGCGCGGTGCGCGGGGTGGCCGGCGTCTACGACGTGTACCGGGTCACCTCGGCCAAGCAGAGCTGACCGCGGCTCAGCCGCTGAACTCCTGCAGCGCCTGCTGGGCCTGCTCGAGCCAGGCCCGTCGTGCCTGCAGCGCCTCCTCGGCGTCCTTGACCGCGCGCACGTCCTCCTTGTGCTGGGCGGCCTCGAGGGCCTTCTCCAGCTTGGTGATGGTGGCCGTCAGCTGCTCGACCGTGTCCTCCGCCCGGGCCTTGGCCTGCGGGTTGGTCCGCCGCCAGCGCGACTCCTCGGCGGAGCGCACCGCCTGCTCGACCGCCCGCAGCCGGTTCTCGACCTTGTCCCGGTCGGCCCGGGGGACGTGCCCGACCGCCTCCCAGCGGTCCTGGATCGTCCGCAGAGCCGCCTTCGCGGCTCCCAGGTCCTGCACCGGCAGCAGCGCCTCCGCCTCGGCGGCCAGCGCCTGCTTGGCCTTGAGGTGCTCGGACTGGCCGGCGTCCCGCTCGGACGATGCCTCGTTGCGGGCCGCGTAGAACGCGTCCTGCGCGCCACGGAAGCGGGCCCACAGGGCGTCGTCGTCGCTGCGCCCGGCCCGGCCGGCTTCCTTCCACTCGGTCATCAGATCCCGGAACCGTCCGGCCGTGGGGCCCCAGTCCGTGGAGGTGGCCAGCGCCTCGGCCTCGGCCACCAGCCGCTGCTTGGTGGCCTTCGCCTCGGACTGGTGGGCGGACAGCTGCGAGAAGTGCTGGCGGCGGTGCCGGTCGAAGGTGTTGCGGGCGGCGCTGAACCGCTTCCACAGCGCCTGCTCGTGGGACCGCTCGGTGTGCGGTGCGGTCTTCCACTCCTCCAGCAGCGCGCGCAGCCGGTCGCCGGCGGACTTCCACTGCGTCGAGGTGGCCAGCTGCTCGGCCTCGGTCACGATCGCCTCACGGCGCTCGTGGGCGGCGGCCCTGGCCTGGTCACGGGCCGCGCGGGCCTGGGCCCGCCGCTCCTCGACCAGCGGGACGATGGCGTCCAGCCGGCGCCGCAGGTCGTCCAGGTCACCCACGGCCGCAGGATGGTCCACGGCGTCCCGCAGGCGGGTCAGGGTGGCCAGCACCTCCTCGGGAGCCACCTCGGGGGAGGCCGCCCGCTGCTCGAGCAGCTGGACCTCGAGGGCCAGGGCGGCGTACTTGCGCCCGTAGTAGGCCAGCGCCTCGTCGGGTGAGCCGGCCTGGTACGAGCCGACGGCCAGCTCCCCGGACGGCGTCCGCACGTACACGGTGCCGTCGTCACCGACGCGTCCCCACTGCTCCGTCACGAGGTCAGCCTTCCACGGTCACGGACTTCAGGGTGACCGGCGTGGCCGGGGCGCCATCCTCGCCGCCGCCCTTGACCCCGGCCGCCGCGATCTTCTGCAGCACGTCGAGGCCGCCGGTCACCTTGCCGAAGGGGGTGTACTGCGCGGGCAGCTGGGAGTCGCCGTACACCAGGAAGAACTGGCTGCCGTTGGTGTTCGGGCCGCTGTTCGCCATGGCCACCGTGCCCGCCGGGTAGGTCGCGCCGGTCAGGTTCTCGTCGGCGAAGGAGTAGCCCGGACCGCCGGACCCGGTGCCAGTGGGATCGCCGCACTGCAGCACCTTGAGCGTCGCGCTGGTGGTGAGCCGGTGGCAGGGGGTGTTCGCGTAGAAACTGCTCGCGGCCAGGTGGGCGAACGAGTTCACCGTGCACGGCGCCTTGGCGTTGAACAGATCCACGGTGACCGTGCCCTGGGACAGCGCCAGCGTGGCCGTCTTGGTGGCCGGGCTCAGCGAGGTGCTCACTCCGGGCGCGTCGACCTTGCGGGCCGCCGTCCCCGAGGGGCTGTACAGGCACACAGCGCGGTTGCTGTCCACGGCCGTGGCCGACGTGCTCGCAGACTTGTGGCGCAGCGACGCGGCGAGGGCAGCGAACCCGGCCAGCACCAGCGCACCGATCACCACGGACGCGATGACCTGGGTGCGCTTGCGGCGCTTGTCGTCGGACTGCGCGCGCCGCGCCTGCTGACGCTCGTACTTCGCCCGGGCGAGCTCTCGCTCGCGCTTGCTGCCGGCCACTGGGGTCCTTCCATCTGTTGTCGTGCGCTGCGGGAGGACAGTCTAGGCAGTGCCCCGTGGTCCGCCCCGGTGGATTGGCCCGCGCCGCGGGGATCTCGGTGGCCGGTGCCGCTGACCCGCCGGTACCCTCGGAGTGTTCGTCCGCCCCCGTTCCGGTGCCTGGAGGTTTCGTCGTGCTCGTCGTCGGATTCCCCGCGACGATGTTCGCGACGAACTGCTTCGTGCTGGCCACGGGTGCGGGCCAGGAGTGCGTGGTTGTCGACCCGGGGATCGGCATCGAGCCACAGCTGGACGACGTGCTGCGCGAGCACCGGCTGCAGCCGGTGGCAGTGCTGCTGACCCACGGCCACCTCGACCACACCTTCTCGGTCACCCCCGTGTGCGGTGCTCGGGGGGTCCCGGCCTACATCCACGCCGACGACCGGTACCGGCTGGACGACCCGGGGTCCACGCTCGGCCCGCAGCTGACTGAGATGTTCGCTGGCCGGCTGGAGTGGACCGAGCCGGACGACGTCCGTGAGCTCACCGATGGCGCCGCCCTCGACCTGGCCGGACTGTCCTTCGTGGCCGACCACGCGCCCGGGCACACCGAGGGCTCGGTGATGTTCCGGCTGGCGGCCGCGGGGGACGACCCGCCGCTGTGCGTGTCCGGCGACGTGCTGTTCGCCGGCTCCATCGGCCGCACCGACCTGCCGGGCGGGGACCACCAGGCGATGCTGCGCTCGCTGCGGACCAAGGTGCTGCCGCTGGCCGACGAGACCGTCGTGCTGCCCGGGCACGGTCCGACGACCACGATCGGCCGGGAGCGGGCCACCAACCCGTTCCTCGCCGAGGTGGCTCCCACGGCCGGTCCCCGACGGGGAGTGTGAGCGCCATGTCCCGGCCCACACCGCTGTCGGGGTTCCCCGAGTGGCTGCCGGCGGAGCGGATCGTGGAGCAGCGCTTCCTCGACCACCTGCGCCACACCTTCGAGCTTTGGGGGTACACCCCGATCCAGACCCGCGCCGTCGAGCCGCTCGAGCAGCTACTGCGCAAGGGCGAGATCGACAAGGAGGTGTACGTCCTGCGCCGGCTGCAGGCCGACGCCGCCGACGACTCGGACGCCGGGCTGGCCCTGCACTACGACCTGACCGTGCCGTTCGCCCGGTACGTGCTGGAGCACGCCGGTCGACTGAACTTCCCGTTCAAGCGCTACCAGATCCAGCCCGCCTGGCGGGGGGAGCGGCCGCAGGAGGGCCGGTTCCGCGAGTTCGTGCAGGCCGACATCGACGTGGTCGGGGCCGGGACGCTGCCGTTCCACTACGAGGCCGAGCTGCCGCTCGTCGTGGCCGAGGCGCTGCGCGGGTTCCACCTGCCGCCCGTGGTCATGCAGGTCAACAACCGCAAGGTGTCCCAGGGGTTCTTCCGCGCCGTCGGGCTCGAGGACCTCGCCGGCGTCCTTCGGGTGGTCGACAAGCTGGACAAGATCGGGCCGGCCCGGGTGCATGAGGTACTGGTCGCGGAGACCGGTGCGAGCGACGCCCAGGCCACGGCGGTGCTCCGGTTCGCCTCGATCCGGGCCGAGGACGCCTCGGTCGCCGACCAGGTGCTGGCGCTCGGGGCCAGCGACCCGATGCTCGACGACGGACTCGAGGAGCTGGTGCGTGTCGTCGAGACGGCCCGCGTGCACGCGCCCGGTCTGGTCGTGGCCGACCTGCGGATCGCCCGCGGCCTGGACTACTACACGGGCACCGTCTACGAGACGCTCGCCGTGGGCCACGAGTCGATCGGCTCGATCTGCTCAGGCGGCCGGTACGACACGCTGGCCACGTCCGGCAGCGACACCTACCCTGGTGTGGGTCTGTCCATCGGGGTCACCCGGCTGCTGTCTTTCGTCTTCTCCCGCAAGCTGGTCACGGCGTCCCGCTCGGTGCCCACAGCCGTGCTCGTGGCCGTGGTCGACGAGGCCTCCAGGGCGACCTCGGACGCCGTGGCCAGGGCACTGCGCGCCCGTGGCATCCCGACCGAGGTGGCACCCCGCGCCGAGAAGTTCGGCAAGCAGATCCGGCACGCGGACCGGCGCGGGATCCCGTTCGTCTGGTTCCCGGGCGCCGACGGAGCCGAGGACGAGGTCAAGGACATCCGCTCCGGGGAGCAGCAACCGGCCGACGCCGGCTCGTGGGAGCCGCCGACCGAGGATCTCCACCCGCTCGTTCTTGCCACCACCATCGACGAGGAGCCAACACCGTGATGCGCACCCACCAGGCCGGCACGCTCCGCGCGGAGCACGCCGGGTCCACCGTCACCCTGACCGGGTGGGTGGGCCGGCGCCGAGACCACGGGGGAGTGGCGTTCCTCGACCTGCGGGACGCCTCAGGCATCGTCCAGGTCGTCGTCCGCGACGAGGCCGTGGCCCACGGGCTGCGCGCGGAGTACTGCCTGCGGATCACCGGCGAGGTCGCGCCCCGGCCCGAGGGCAACGCCAACCCGGCGCTGGCCACCGGCGACGTCGAGGTGCTCGCGCACGAGGTCGAGGTGCTGTCGGAGTCGGCCCCGCTGCCGTTCCAGCTGGACGAGCACATCGAAGTGGGCGACGAGGCTCGGCTGCGCTACCGGTACCTGGACCTGCGCCGGGCATCGTCCGCGCGGGCGCTGCGGATGCGCAGCGACGTCAACCGAATCGCCCGGGACGTGCTGCTGGACCGGGACTTCGTCGAGATCGAGACCCCGACCCTGACCCGGTCCACACCGGAGGGCGCCCGCGACTTCGTCGTGCCAGTCCGGCTGCAGCCGGGCAGCTGGTACGCGCTGCCGCAGTCCCCGCAGCTGTTCAAGCAGCTGCTCATGGTCGCCGGCATGGAGCGGTACTTCCAGATCGCCCGCTGCTACCGGGACGAGGACTTCCGTGCCGACCGCCAGCCGGAGTTCACCCAGCTGGACG
>Ga0208851_1000738_pt1 | contig 13016 bp, 11 predicted proteins | sample NGESurshal092012_FD_184481 | JGI IMG/M metagenome (GOLD analysis project Ga0208851, IMG submission 184481) | Arctic peat soil microbial communities from Barrow, Alaska - NGEE Surface sample 415-2 shallow-092012 (SPAdes) | ecosystem: Environmental > Terrestrial > Soil > Wetlands > Peat ... | reverse complement strand
CCGACATAGTCCAGGCGGGGGATGCGGCCGGTGTTCGGGGCGTCGCTGATCAGCCGGCTCATGGCCAGGATCACCAGGCAGAGGACGACCTCGCCGGCGAAGACGATGCGCCAGGTGAGCTCCGTGGTCGCCCAGCCGCCCAGGATCGGGCCGATGGCGATGCCCGCACCGGCGACCCCTCCGATCACGGCGTAGGCGACCTTGCGCTCCCGGCCTTCGTAGTTGCCCGCGATCAGCGCAGCCAGGGCGGGGAGCACCATCGCCGCGCCGAGCCCCTCGAGCACCGACCACCCCAGCGTCAGGACCGCCACCGACTGCGAGACCGCTGTCAGTGCCGACCCAAAGCCGTAGATGACCAGCCCGATGAAGAAGGTCCGGCGTCGCCCGATGATGTCGCCGATCTTGGCGCCGGTGAGCATGAACATCGCCATGACCAGGCAGTACAGGGTGATGACCGCTTGGATCGTGGTCACCGTGGTGTCGAAATCGTCCACCAGGGTGCTGATCGACACGTTCATCACGGACTGGTCGAGCACCATGACGAACTGCGCGGTGGCCAGCGCCACCAGTGGCCACCAGCGATTCATCGGATCCCCTCGCCGTTGTCTCTGACGGGAGGATCGTCCAGCGGAGGGGGGTTCGTCGTCACCCGGCCGGGATGAGGCTGGGCGGCAGGGATGCGACGGAGCACGCTGAAACGAAGTGGAGCGACCCCGACGGGACTCGAACCCGCGACCTCCGCCGTGACAGGGCGGCGCGCTAACCAACTGCGCTACGGGGCCTCGATGTGAGACCGGTGGAACTGGTGAAGCGTGCCCCCAACGGGATTCGAACCCGTGCTGCCGCCTTGAAAGGGCGGTGTCCTAGGCCTCTAGACGATGAGGGCAGGCCCCGTTGGGAACCCCGAAAGCATAGGGGACGTTGCGACCCAACTCCAAAGTGCCTGCCGGGGAGGCAGGATGGAGGCGTGGTCGACCTGACGCCGGAGGAGTTCGACGGGCTCGTCGGGCGAGCGCTGGACACCATCCCGGCCCGGCTGGCCAGGGCGATGGACAACGTCGCGGTGTTCGTCGAGGAGGAGCCTCCGGACGACGTGCCCGGCCTGCTCGGCCTGTACGAGGGCGTCCCGCTGACCGAGCGGGACGGCTGGTACGCGGGTGTGCTCCCGGACCGGATCACCATCTTCGCCGGCCCGCTGATGCGCCGCTGCGCCACGCAGGACGAGGTGGTCGAGCAGGTCCGGATCACCGTCGTGCACGAGGTGGCCCACCACTTCGGCATCGACGACGACGAGCTGGACGAGCTCGGCTACGCCTGAGCCGCCAGCTCGCCCAGGTCCACCCGGCCGAGCTCGAGCAGGAGGCCGAGCTCTTCCAACGGTGCCGGCGTCCCGAACAGGTTGCCCTGGACGGCGTCGCAGCCCAGCTCGGCCAGCTTCCGCAGCTGGTCGAGGGTCTCCACGCCCTCGGCCACCGAGGTGCGGTGGGTGGCCCGGCAGGCGTCCAGGACGGCGCGGACGATCGCGGCGTCCTCCGCGTCGTCGCAGATGGTGGCGATGAACGACCGGTCGATCTTGACGGCGTCTAGCGGCAGCTGGCGCAGGTAGGCCAGCGACGAGTGGCCGGTGCCGAAGTTGTCCACGGACAGCCCGACCCCCAGCCGGTGCAGCCCGCGGATCTCGTCCAGGCTGGGCTCGATCTCCACCAGCTGGTGCTCCAGCAGCTCGATCTGCAGGCCGGACGCTGGCAGCCCGGCCTCGCTGAGCAGCCGGCCGACGTACTCGGCGGTGCCGGGCTCGCGCAGCTCGCCGACCGGGACGTTGACGCTGACCGTGACCCCGTGAGTGCCGGCCTCCGTCCAGCCCGAGGCGTCGCGCACGGCGCGTCCGAGTACCCAGGCGGTCACGGACCGCGCCACGTCTGGCTGGGCGACTGAGAGGAAGTCCATGGGCAGCAGCAGGCCGCGGGTCGGGTGCTGCCAGCGCAGCAGCGCCTCGAGGCCCACCAGCCGCCCGTCGAGCGCGACCACCGGGTGGTAGTGCAGCCGCAGCTCCCCGGCGTCCACCGCGCGCCTCAGCCCGGCCTCCAGCGCCATCGGCTGGTCCGGCTCGAGCGCGTCCCGCGGGGTCGCGCGCGCCGCGCGGGACCGGCCGCCCCGCTTCGCGCGGTACATGGCGGCGTCGGCGGCGCGCAGCAGCTCCTCGGGCCGGTCGTGGCCCGACTCGGCGACGACGACTCCGATGCTCGCGGTCACCACGACCTCCTCGCCGCCGAGGTCCACGGGGACCCGGACTCCGTCCAGCACCCGATGGATCATCGCGTCCAGCTCGGGCTCGCCGCCCACGTGCTCGAAGACGATGACGAACTCGTCGCCGCCGAGCCGGGCCACCGTGTCGCTGGCCCGGACCACGGCCTGCAAGTTGCCGGCCACTGCGAGCAGCAGGTCGTCGCCGGCCTCGTGCCCGAGCGCGTCGTTGACCCGCTTGAGGTGGTCGAGGTCGAGGAACAGCACCGCGACGCTCGACTCGCTGCGGCGGCTGCGGGCCAGCGCGGTGTTCAGTCGGTCGAGCAACAGCCGCCGGTTCGGCAGCCCGGTCAGCGGGTCGCGCAGGGCCAGGTCCAGCAGCTGCTGGCGGGCCGCCCGGCTGGCGCTGATGTCCTCGATGGAGACCACCCGGTAGGCGGTCACCCCGGTGCCGAACCGGCTCATGGTCACCCGGCCCCAGAACGTCGTCCCATCGCCTCGGACCAGCAGCCGTTCGAGGCGCTGGACCGCGGGATGGGTCTGCGGCTCGTCGGGCGGCGGCTCGGTCGGGTCATCCTGGGGGACCAGCTCGAGGTAGCTCATCGCGAGCAGCCGGCCCCGCTCACGGCCCAGCAGCTGGCACAGCGCGTCGTTGACCTCGAGGAACCGGCCCTCGTCGGACAGCACGGCCATGCCCACCGGCAGCTGGGCGAACAGGTCGACGAAGCGCAGCTCCTCCTTCTTCGCGCGGGTGACCTGGACGACGGATCCGACGACCAGTGGCCGCCCGGCCACGGCGACCCGCTGCACCAGCGCGCTGAGCAGGGCGCCGTTGCGGGCCCGGTAGACCAGCCGGTCCTCGCCGCCGTCCCTGGCGACGCGCTGCCAGACGTGGTCGGCCTCCGCCTGGTCGTGGGGGTGGACGGCGGCCAGGTGCTCGGCGTAGGTGGTGGCGGCGGGGGTGCCGTGGAGTGCGGGCAGGGTGCCGCTCCAGCTGACCGCGTCGGTCAGCTGGTCCCAGGTCCACAATCCAGACATACAGGAAGCATCGTCACCAAATGTGATCGTCCCAAGCGTCGGCGCGCCGATAATCACTCGATTGGCGGCTCCCGGTGGCTCAGGGCAGCCAGGAGACCTTGCCGGCGAGCAGCGCGTAGCCGATGAACGCCACGATGTCGATCAGGGAGTGGGCGATGATCAGCGGCATAGTCCGGCCCCAGCGCTGGTACAGCCGCCCGAACAGCACACCCATGGCCGCGTTGCCGACGAACCCGCCGACCCCCTGGTAGAGGTGGTACGACCCACGCAGCACCGCGCTGGCCGCCACCGCCCGCCACGGGCGGACGCCGAGCTGGCCCAGCCGGTGCAGCAGGTAGCCCGCGACGAGTGACTCCTCCAGGACAGCGTTCATGACGGCCCGGCTGATCAGTACCGGCCAGCGCCACCACACGGCGGGGAGCCCGCTGGCTGCGACCTGCAGGTTGATGCCGGCCGCGTAGGCGACCAGGTAGAACACCAAGCCGGTCCCGCCGACCAGGGCGGCGAGCACGACCCCGCGGGCGATGTCCCGTCCCGGCTGGGAGGCGTCGATCCCGAGGATCCGGTCCGCCCGCTCCCCGCCGATCGTCAGGAAGTGCCAGGCCAGCGCGACCGGCACCAGCGCGAACACGATCGCGAGCACCTGGTAGATCAGGTCGAGGGTGGGCCGGCCGGGGGCGTACGAGGTGTTGAGGGTCGCCGTCTGGCTGCCCAGCGAGCGGCTCGAGGTCAGCGCGGCTATGAACGAGACGAACGCGTAGACCCCGCTGCGGCCCAGCGACACCGCGAACACCAGCACGACCTCGCGCTTGAGCGTGCTGCGGCGTCCCGCGTCGAGCGCGGGCACCGCGTAAGTGGGGTCGACCTCAGCCACCGCCCGACGGTATATCGACGCAGCCGCCGAGGTGGCTGCGCCGGCCGTCTAGCGTGGGTGCGCATGGAGCTCACCGTGGGTGACCTGGCCTTCAGCGCGCTGGACGACGGCCCTGCGGACGGCGAGCCGGTCCTGCTGCTGCACGGATTCCCCGAGGGCGCCCGCTGCTGGGCCGGCGTGCTGCCCCGGCTGGCCGCCGCTGGGCTGCATGCCGTGGCGCCCGACCAGCGCGGCTACAGCCCGGGGGCCAGGCCGGCCGAAGCGGCGGCGTACGCCCTCGACCACCTGGTGGCCGACACGCTCGGGATGCTCGACGCGCTCGGCTGGGCCACGGCCCACCTGGTCGGCCACGACTGGGGAGCCATGGTCGCCTGGGTGCTTGCCGCGCTCCGGCCGGACCGGGTCCGCACCCTGACTGCCACCTCCATCCCGCACCCGGTGGCCTACGCGGCCGCGTTGGGCGGCGACCCGGTTCAGCAGCGGCTGTCCTCCTACCTGCGGCTGTTCGCCGTCCCCGGCCAGGCGGAGCAGGTGCTGACGGCCGACGGCGAGGCCCGGCTGCGGAACTTCTTCGACGGGTCCGGCATGGGCCCCGAGGAGGTCGACGGCTACGTCCGCCCGCTGCTCGAGCCTGGCGCGCTCACGGCGGCACTCGACTGGTACCGGGCGGTCCAGCCGGCGGACTACGCCGACCTGCGGCCGGTCGCCGTGCCCACGACGTACCTGTGGGGCGAGCAGGACCTCGGGGTGTCCCCTGCCGCCGCCCACGGGTGCGCCGCGTACGTCGACGCCGACTTCCGGTTCGTGCCGCTGGCGGAGGGGAGCCACTGGCTCCCCGAGCAGCTGCCCGAGGTGGTCGCCGCCGAGGTGGTGCGCCGGGCCACCGGCGGGCGTCAGAGCAACGCGCGGTAGACCGCCAGGGTCTGCTCGGCCAGCGCGGCCCAGTCGAACTCGTTCACCGCACGCTCCCGGCCGGCCCGCCCCATGGCCGCGGCCCGCTCGGGGTCGTCGACCAGCTCGTTGACCGCCTCGGCGATCCCCGCCTCGAAGCCGCGCGGCTCGCTCTCCTCGAAGCGCACGAGCAGCCCGGTCTCGCCGTGGAGGACGACCTCGGGGATGCCGCCGACGTCCGAGGCCACGACGGCGGTCTGGCAGCCCATCGCCTCGAGGTTGACGATGCCCAGCGGCTCGTAGACCGAGGGGCAGACGAACACGGTGGCGTGGGTCAGCAGCTGGACGACGTCCGGCCGGGGCAGCATGTCCTCGACCCAGATGACACCGGTGCGCGCGGCCTGAAGCGCCTCCACGGCGGCCCTGGTCTCGGCCCCGATCTCCGGGGTGTCCGGCGCGCCGGCGCACAGCACCAGCTGGACCTCGGGGCGGAACCGGTGCGCCGCGGCGATCAGGTGCCCGACGCCCTTCTGCCGGGTGATCCGGCCGACGAACAGCGTGTATGGCCGGTCGAGGTCCACCCCGAGCCGCTCCAGGACGTCGGTCGCCGGGTCCGGGGCGTACACCTCGGTGTCGATGCCGTTGCGGACGACGTGCAGCCGGGCCGGGTCCAGGCCCGGGTAGCAGTCGAGGATGTCGGTCCGCATCCCGTCGCTGACCGCGATGACGGCGTCCGCCGCCTCGTACGCCGTCCGCTCGATCCACGAGGAGACGCGGTACCCGCCGCCCAGCTGCTCGAGCTTCCACGGCCGGCGCGGCTCCAGCGAATGGGCGGTGACCACGTGCGGGATCCCGTGCAGCAGCTTGGCCAGGTGGCCGCCCATGTTCGCGTACCAGGTGTGTGAGTGCACCAGGTCCGCGTCCGCGGCCGCCGCGGCCATGGCCAGGTCCACGCCGAGCGTGGCGAGGGAGAAGTTGGCGTCGGCCAGCTGGGCCGGCGGCTGGTGCGCCGTGGCGCCGGGCCGCGCAGCCCCGAAGCAGTGGACGTCGACGTCGGCCAGCCGGGCCAGCTCGCGGACCAGGAACGTGACGTGCACCCCGGCCCCACCGTAGACATCCGGCGGGAACTCTCGCGTCAACATCGCAACACGCACGAAGCCACCCTAGGGTGGCTTCATGCAGAGCCGCAGGCGCGTGCTCGGAATCGTTCTCGCCGGGGGTGAGGGCAAGCGGCTGATGCCGCTGACCGCAGACCGGGCCAAGCCGGCTGTGCCGTTCGGCGGCCAGTACCGGCTGGTCGATTTCGTCCTGTCCAACATGGTCAACGCCGGTTTCGTGCGGATCGCGGTGCTGACGCAGTACAAGTCGCACTCGCTGGACCGGCACATCACCACCACCTGGCGGCTGTCCATCCTGCTCGGCAACTACGTCACGCCGGTCCCGGCGCAGCAGCGGCTCGGCCCTCGCTGGTTCCTGGGCAGCGCCGACGCGATCTTCCAGAGCCTCAACCTGGTGTACGACGAGCAGCCTGACTACATCGCGGTGTTCGGCGCCGACCACGTCTACCGCATGGACCCCGGCCAGATGGTCGAGGCGCACATCGCCAGCGGCGCGGGGGTCACCGTCGCCGGGATCCGGGTACCCCGGGACGGCGCGTCGGAGTTCGGGATCATCGAGGCAGCGCCGAACGGCGTGGACATCGTCAGCTTCCTGGAGAAGCCGGCCGACCCGCCCGGCACCCCGGACGACCCGACCGTGGCCTACGCGTCGATGGGCAACTACGTGTTCTCCACCGACGTCCTCATCGAGGCGCTCAAGGCGGACGCCGCGGACGAGGACTCGGTGCACGACATGGGCGGGAACATCATCCCGATGCTCACCAAGCAGGGCCTGGCCAAGGTGTACGACTTCGCGGCGAACGAGGTACCGGGGGCGACCGACCGGGACCGCGGCTACTGGCGTGACGTGGGGACCCTCGACGCCTACCACGACGCCCACATGGACCTCGTCTCCGTGCACCCGATCTTCAACCTCTACAACCGCAAGTGGCCGATCCTCACCCACCAGAAGTCGCTGCCGCCGGCCAAGCTCGTCCAGGGGGGCCTGGTCGACGAGTCCACGATCGGCGCCGGGTCGATCATCTCCGGAGCGCAGGTCAGCCGGTCGGTGATCTCGGCCGAGGTGCGGATTGAGGCCGGCGCCGTGGTGGAGAACTCGGTGATCATGCCCGGGGTGTACGTCGGCCGGAACGCCGTGATCCGCAACGCGATCCTGGACAAGAACGTCATGGTCCCCCCCGGGGCCCTGATCGGCGTCGACCTCGCCCGGGACCGCGAGTTCTACACCGTCTCGGCCGGCGGCATCACCGTGCTGGGCAAGGGCGAGCGCGTCGTCATCTGACGCCCGTTCGGCGCGGTCGAACCCCCGGTGAACGGGGGAGGGCTGCCGCGTGACCCCGAGGTGCTGCTTGACTGGGTCCCATGACGCAGGAGTTGACCAGGGAACGGTCCGCTGAGACCGAGCCGCTGGTCGACCTCGACCGGCGGATCTGGGGTCCGCGGACCCGCCAGTGGCTGCGCGAGCCCCGGGGCCGGGCCGTGCTCGTCTGGGCCGTCGCGCTGGCCGTCTTCATCGGGCTGCGCGGCATCCCGCTCGAGCGCCTCATCCAGTCGGTGTGGATCATCGCGGGCATCTTCGCGGCGAACTTCGGCCGGCCCTGGCGCGCCCAGGCGAAGATCCTGCTCGACTGGCTGCCGTTCATCGGGCTCCTCGTCATCTACGACTACACCCGCGGGTTCGCGGCCACCCTGGGCATGCCCACCCACGTGACCGAACCGGTGGCCGCGGAGAAGCTGCTGTTCTTCGGGACGGTCCCGACGGTCTGGCTGCAGGAGCACTTCTTCGATCCGAGCCAGGTCCACTGGTGGGACTTCCTGGCCTCGCTCGTGTACTTCTCGCACTTCATCGCGGCCTGGGTCATCGCGGGCGTGCTCTACGTGCGGTCCCGGCCGATGTGGGCGTCGTGGGCCCGGCACATCCTGGTGCTGTCGTTCGCCGGCCTGATCACCTACGTCCTGTACCCGGCGGCGCCGCCCTGGTACGCCTCGCGGGAGGGGGTCATCGGCCCGGTCACCCGGATCGCGTCGCGCGGGTGGGACGCTCTGGGGCTGCACAGTGCCTCCGCACTCGTGGCGCGTGGCCAGGCCGGGGTGAACGAGGTGGCCGCGATCCCCTCACTGCACGCGGGGTTCGCGTTCATGATCGCGGTCTTCTTCTGGCCGCGGGTGAGCCGTCGCTGGCGGGTCGCGCTGCTCGTCTACGCGGCGGCGATGGGCCTCACCCTCGTCTACGCGGGCGAGCACTACGTCGTCGACGAGCTGCTCGGCTACGGCTACGTGGCCGTGGTGACCATCGCCATCGCCTGGTGGGAGCGACGACGGGCCAGGAGCAAGGCCCGGCCGGCGGCTCGCCCCGGCGAGGGGTCAGACCCGGCGGACCTGGCCGTCGACCACGACGACGCTGATGCTCTGCAGGGGCTGGGGCGCCGGCCCACTGATGACGTTTCCTGAGCTGTCGTACATCGCCCCGTGGCAGGGGCAGGCGAAGCCGTTGGAGTCCGGGCTCACCGTGCAGCCCTGGTGGGTGCATACGGCGCTGTAGGCGCGAAACACCCCGGCCTTCGGCTGCAGCAGGTAGGCGGGGCCGCCCGTTTGCGGGTCCGTGAACGGCTGGGCGCTGCCGACCGGTACCGAGGACATCGGCATGATCACGACGCCGGGCGCCGCGCTCGGCGCCGGTGTGGACGGCGGTCCGGCGGCCGCAGCCGACGCGCTGCTCGAGGCGGCCGTGGACGGGGAGGCGGCCGCCGGGGTGGTGCCCGGGTCGTCGGCGCTGCCCTGCCGGACCCAGGCGGTGGCCCCGCCCGCGAGCACCGTGACCCCGCCCACGACGCCGGCGACGGCACCGGTGCGGATGAGGGTGCGCCGGTCCACCTCGGCCGCGGTCTCGGGGGACTCCCGCTTGGTCGGAACCGGGGGTAGCCGCATCTCCCGACGCACCGCCCGCTGGAGGGCCGCCTGCAGCGAGAACACCGCGCCGTCCCCGCCGAGCAATATCGCCGACCAGGCGAAGAAGATGCCGATGTCCGGGCCCAGGAAGTACGGCGTGACGCCCCAGCTCGCGGTCAGGAAGAAGCTCAGCGACAGGGCCATCCCGCCCACGGCGGCCAGCCGGGTCCAGATACCGAGCAGCGCGCCGAGCCCGACGGCCAGCTCGCCGAAGGCGATGAGCAGGCCGAAGAGGGTGGCGTGCCCCGCGGTGAAGGACACCAGCCCGCCGATCGGGCTCATGTTCGCCGCGGCGGCCATCTGGGAGTGCACCGACAGCGGGGACGCCGCGTCCAGGTAGTGCGGGTCGCTCAGCTTGTAGATGCCGGCGTACACGAAGGTGATGCCGAGGAAGGCCCGCAGCGGCAGCAGCACCCAACCGGGCTCACGCAGTCTGGGGTCGTCGAACACCGCCCCAGCCTGCCGCCGGGGCGGTCACCGCACGATCCCGCTCAGGTCAACGCAGGGTCAACCTTCTCACCGGCCGGGCTCTCTCGACCCGGGCAGCTCCAGCAGGTCGGTGACGGTGCGGCGCTCGCCCCCGTGGGTGAAGGTCACCGTGAACTCGGCGGTCGCCAGGTTCGCGGACAGCTCCGCCTGCTCGTGGTCCGCCGTCCATCGCAGGGCCAGCCGGCTCGGGTCGGCGTCCTCGCCGAGCGAGAACTCCCCCGCGAAAGCGGGGTGGCTGGTACGGAACCGGATGAGCGACAGCAGCGCCCGGACCACCGGTCGCTCGAGGGCGGCCTGGAGGTCGGCCGGGGTGTAGTGGTGCCGGTTGATGTCACGGCCCACCCCCGTCCGCTGCAGCAGGTCGAGGTCGTTCCCCCCGGCCAGCAGACCCACGTAGTAGACCTGCGGGATCCCCGGGGTGAAGAACTGCAGCAGCCGGGCCAGCAGGTAGCGCTGGTCGTCCCGGCCCAGCGCGTCGTAGTAGGTGCAGTTGACCTGGTAGACGTCCACGTTGGACGCCGCCCAGCCGGTGGCCTGCCGGCTCGCGCCGTCGCTTCGGGTGTGGATGCCCTCGACCAGGCTGCCGAGCTGCTCCGGGGTCAGCAGACCGGGGCCGCCGTCCGGTGCCGAGTCGGGGCCGACGTCGACCACACCGATCCCGTCGTGGGTGTCCAGGACGGTGATCGAGTTGGCCGGGCGGATCGCCAGCCAGTGGCGCAGCGGCTGTCCGTCCCCGGTGAACAGGGCGTGCAGCACCAGCGGCGGCAGCGCGAAGTCGTAGACCCAGTCGACCCGGTGGCCGATCTCGATCTGCCGGCGGTAGTACGAGTGCACCTCCACGAGCACGTCCACGCCGAGGCCGCGGGCCCGCGCGGTCAGCTCGTCGATGAAGGTGAACGTCTCCGGGGTCATGAAGCAGGACGTGCCGGGGCTCTTGACCGCGTAGCCGACTGCGTCGAGGCGGATCACGGACACGCCGGCCCCGGACACCGCTCGGAGGACTTGGTCGAGATACTCGCGGCCCTTGTCGTCGTGCACGTCGATGTCGATCTGCTGGTTGGTGAACGTCGTCCACACCAGCCGACGGTCGTCGCCGAGCGCCATCGGGGTGAACGGCAGCCCGGGCCGGGGGCGGAAGATCGCGAGCAGGTCGGACTCGGTGGCGCCGCGGGGGAACACGCTGCCGTAGGTGAGGAACATGCCCGCGTACGGCGACTCGTCCCCGCGCTCCAGCACGTCGCGGAACCGCACCGAGTCGGCGGAGACATGGTTGACGATGAGGTCGACGACGGTGTCGAACCGCTCCCCCAGGGCGTGGATGTCCACCCAGCCGCCCAGCCGGGGATCGACCGCGGTGTGGTCCACCGGGTCGAAACCAGCGTCGGCGCCGTCGTACGGCGTGAAGAACGGCAGGACGTGGACGCCGCCGAACAGGCCCGCGAGCGGGCCGTCGAGGGCGGAGCGCAGCCCCGGCAGGTCGCCGGCCAGCCGGTCGGCGTAGGTGATCAGCTGGACCTGGTTGCGCACGCCCATCCCTTCCGGCTCGGCTGCGGATCAGCCCGAATCCTGCCGCGCGCGGAGCCGGCTGCCCGCTACGGGTGGGCAGCTCGGGCGTTTCGCGGGTAGGAAGTCCGGGTGGACGCTATCGGGTGGCTGAACCCTGCGGGGCTTGAAGGTCTGTTCTTCCAGCACGTGCCGGGAGGTGTGGGCGGCTTCCTGCTGACGGCGTTGGCCGCCGGGATCGGGGTGGCTCTTCTGGCCTGGCACCGCGTCACGTCCGCGCACGCGTCGGGTGAGGACGCTCCCGGCGAGGACGAGCGCTGACCGGTCAGTCCTGAGGGAGCCCGAAGGACAGCAGGTAGCGGATCCAGTCGTCGGTACTGCGGCCGTCCAGGCCGTCCAGCGCCTGGGCCTCGGCCCGGCTGTTGATCGCGGTCACCAGGCGCAGACAGGACGCCGTCCAGTCGGACAGCGCACTCGCGTGGTCGGGGTGGTCGCCGGGAGTCTGGTCCAGGCGGGCCCAGGCGTGCTGGGCCTCGTCAAGCAGGCCCCGGAAGGCAGGGCGAAACTCGGCGGGGGCAACGGCGTTCACGGTGTTTCCTTCGTTTCAGTTCAGTCATGGGTACCCCGGCGCTGTGGCGGTCCGGTCGGCGCTGCGGTTGTGAGTCGCGCGGCCAACGGCCCGGAAAAGCAAACGGCCCCAGCGCTGGTACATGCCGGAGCATCGCGGAGCAGTGTGTCCTTGGTACAACGCAGTCGGACGCCGGAGCATTCCTGTGGGTCTCGACGGGGGCTCGACCGATCTTGAGCCACCGATACCGAACTGTAATCCTGCAAGCCAGTTCCAGTTCGTGGAATCCCTTGCGGGGGTCTGGGGCGCCCGAGAGGATGGGGCTGTTTACGGCCTGGTAACACTTCTGATCCCGGCCACGTGACAAGGGAGACAGCATGACCCGAAGCACGAGGCGTCGCGCCGCCAGCCTGATCGGCTCCGCGGCCGCCGCATCCCTGCTGCTGGCCGCTTGCGGCGGCGGCTCCTCCGGTGGTGGCGCCGCGAGCGCGGCCGCGACCCTTACTGGCGACTGCGCTGCCTTCCAGCCTTACGCGGGCCACTCCGGCACCACAGTCACCATCAACGCCTCGATCATCAGCCCGGAGTCGGACGCGTACATCGCCTCCTGGAAGAAGTTCGAGCAGTGCACCGGCATTACGATCTCCTACGAGGGATCGAACGACTTCGAGTCCCAGCTCAACATCAAGGTCCAGGGCGGCACCGCGCCGGACCTGGCCTTCATCCCGCAGCCCAGCCTGCTCGCGAAGATGGTGGCGACGGGCAAGGTCGTGAAGGCTCCCGACGCGGTGGCCAAGAACGTCGACGCCAACTGGAACAAGGACTGGAAGAACTTCGGCACCGTCAACGGAACCTTCTACGCGGCGCCGATGAGCGGGAACGTGAAGTCCTTGGTCTGGTACTCGCCGAAGGCCTTCGCCGCGAAGGGCTACACCGTGCCCACCACGTGGGACGACATGATGAAGCTCAGCGACACCATCGCAGCCACAGGCGCCAAGCCGTGGTGCGGCGGCATCGGCTCCGGCACGGCGACCGGCTGGCCGGCCACTGACTGGCTCGAAGAGATCGTCATGCGCCAGTCCGGCCCGGATGTCTACACTAAGTGGATCACCCATGACGTCAAGTTCAACTCGCCCGAGATCAAGAAGGCGATGGACACCCTCGACAGCTGGATGCGCAACCCCAAGTACGTCAACGGTGGCTACGGCGACGTCAAGACGATCGCCACCACCACGTTCCAGAAGGCGGGCATTCCGATCCTGAGCGGCAAGTGCTGGATGCTCCAGCAGGCGTCGTTCTACGCGGCGCAGTGGCCCTCGGGCACGACGGTCGGCCCGGATGG
>Ga0208851_1000737_pt1 | contig 13021 bp, 11 predicted proteins | sample NGESurshal092012_FD_184481 | JGI IMG/M metagenome (GOLD analysis project Ga0208851, IMG submission 184481) | Arctic peat soil microbial communities from Barrow, Alaska - NGEE Surface sample 415-2 shallow-092012 (SPAdes) | ecosystem: Environmental > Terrestrial > Soil > Wetlands > Peat ... | reverse complement strand
CGGCGGAAGCGGTGCGCCGTCGCCGGGCGGGGGTGCGTTGGTCGGCGGTGCGGGCGGGGATCGCGGTGCCGTTGACGGCGTCGGGGCAGCAGTCCTCGCCGGCCCAGCACGCGCTGGTCAGGCAGCTGCCGCACACCGGGACCGGCTGCCCTGTTGGGGTGTTGTCCGTCATGGTGGTGATGTGTGCGGCGTCAGGTCAGGCCGATCGCGGCGCGGTGCAGCCGGGTGGTGTGCTGCCAGATGCGGTGCAGCACCGCGGTTGTGCCGGGGTCGGTGCCGCCGCCGAGCAGGTCGGCCAGGACGCAGCCGAGGACGGTGAGTCCGGCGATCAGTTCGGCGGGGGTGCAGGTGGTGAGCAGCCGGTCGGCGGTGGCGGTGTCCGCGGCGGCGAAGGCGCGCAGGTACGCGGCGGCGGCGGCGAGGGATTCGGTGCCGTACGCGGCGGACAGTTCCGCCGCCCCGACCGGCTTCGGGAGCGTGGGGTGTACGGCGGCGGGTGGTGGCCGGCGGCGCCGGCGGGTGCGGGTGGGGGTCACGCAGGGGCATGTGTGCGGCCGGGGGTCGGGACGCCGTACCGGTCGGTGAGGATGTCCGCGGCGATGCACCGGACGGCGGTGACCGCGGCGGTGGCCTGGTGCGGGCGGACGCCGAGCAGTCCGGCGATCTCGCCGGGGGAGCGGACGAACGGCGGGTCGGCCAGCGCGGCGCCGATCCACGCGGCGGCGGTTTCCCCGATCAGCGGCCCGCAGCGGCGGGTCTCAGCCAGCACCTCGCCGAGGAACGCCCTGGCCTCCAAGGTGTCCAGCGGACCGGTCTCAGCGGGCGCGGCGACGTCGACGGTGGCGGGGTCGCCGTGGTGTTCGGGGTCCAGCAGGTCGGCGACGCTGGCGAGCATGCCCTGCCGGGCGGCGTCGGCGAACCGGGTGCCCGCCTCGGTGTTCCACTCGTCGACGACCTCGGCGGCGGTGGGTTCCCGGCCGAACGCGGCGACCAGTTGCCGGCGTTTCTCGCCGAGTTTGCGCATCCTGCGTTTGACGGTGGTCATCTCCGACAGCGGGGTCTGCGCGGCGGAGTCGAAGTGGGCGCGGACCTCGGAGCGGGACCGGACGGTGAGCAGCGCCTCGAACCGGCGGGCGCCCAGTTCCCCGGCCAGGTGTTCGTTCACCATGGCCAGCGCGGTCATCGTGACGATCTGCTGCACGTCGTCTGCGTGCAGGCCCGGGTTGATCCGGAACCGCGGGCAGATGGACCGGGACAGTTGGGCGAACAGGCCGCGGCGGGCGGCGAGGAAGTCGTTGATCAACCTCGGCCGGGCGGCCGGGGGCGCGTCGGCGATGCGGGCGAGGTCGGCGGCGGTGTCCGGGGCGGGGGACTCCCGCTGTGGCGCGCACACCGCGGGTCACGCCCGGCCGTCGGCGGCGGCCGGGGGCGGGGTGAACGGGAACCCCGGCCACGGCGGCTGTTTGCGGGTGCCGTGCAGCACCGCCAGCCAGGCGGCGAACCGGCGGCCCTGGGTGCGGTTGTCCAGCAGCCACGCCACGGTCAGCTCGCCGGGCGGGACCCTGCTGGGCTGCTGGCGCAGCAGCGCCTCGATCACCGTGTCCGCGTCCCGCGGGGTGTGCCCGGGGCGGGAAAGGAGCAGCTTGCGGAGCCGGACCTTCAGCAGCGGCGCCCCGTCGTCGGTGGCGGCGTGCTGCACCAGTTGGGTGGGGTCGATCAGGCCCTGCGCGACGCCGACCAGCCATTCCGCGCGGCACCGCCGCGCCGCGTTCAGCACGGTGCGCATGTCCGCCGCCGCCATCGGCCACTGGCCCTTCGGGTGTTCGGCCACAATGGGCCCCCTTTCGCTGATCTGCACGGAATGTCACCGCCCCGGGCCCGCGTCGGGTGGCGGTGGTTCCGAGACCTTCACTGTCGCAGCGCATGTCATCCGATCCGTCACCCACGGTGCCGCGCCGTGTCACCCCGCGGCGGGCCCGCCGTGTCACCCGCCTTGTCACCCCGGTTGTCACCCGCTCGGCCACCCCGTGAACCCGCGGCGGCCCGCGGCGCGGACCGCGTCGTCGACCGGGACCCGCACCCGGAGCCTGGTTTCCAGCGCGGCGACGGCCCGACCCATCGAGAGCCGGTCCCGGGGGTGCTGCTCCCGGTACCGGGCCACCAGGTCGGGCAGCGGCAGCGCGGGATGCTGCCGGTGCAGGGCCCGGATCTTCGGGCCGATCCGCGGGTCACCGATCCGCCGGCGGATCTCCTGTTCGGCGTCCCGGCGCAACGTCACCGCGATGTACCGCAGCGGGTCCACCCGCCGGAACGTGTCCGGGCACAGGCAGCGGTCCAGCAACCGGGCCACCGGACCCGGCCCGCCGGTGTCACCGCCGAGCAGCAGCATGTCCACCACCGCGTCCAGGTCGGTGTCATCCAGCACCGACGGGCGGCTGCTGCCGCTGCCCGGGCCGGCCACCTCGATCGCGACCCGGCTGTGCGCCCTGGTCACCGCGGACCGCACGTACGGTTCCAGCATCGCCAGCAGGTCCCAGCGGGCCGGGCGGCCGGCGGCGGCGAACCCCGCGAGTTCCTCCGCGATCGCCGCCCGGGACACCGCCCGCCCGGTCACCTGTTCCGGCAGGCCGGTGCCCGGGTCGAGCCGTGCACCGGGGTTCGGGGTGCACGCCAGCACCGCGGCGCCGTCCCCGTCCAGGCCGAGGCCCGCCGCCCGCCACGCGGCGCGCACCGGCTGCCCGCGGGGGACCAGCAGCAGCGGGCCCGGCTGCCAGTGGATGCGGACGGGCAGCAGCAGGGTGCCGCCGTCCGCGGCGCGGGCCTTGCGCCCCACGTCGGCGACCGGTTCCGCCCACCGCCAGCACGGCAACGCCAGCACCGCTGCCCGGGTCGGCCAGTGGGCCCGGTCGGTGAGCAGGTCGGCGGCCGCGGCCGCCCAGATCGCCGCCTGCAGGTGCTCGCACAGCGCGTCCAGCCAGCCGTGCCGGTCACCGGAACCGAAACCCGGCGCGGCCGCCCGGTTCCCGGGGGCGGGGCGGCCGGTCACCGGCGCCGTCGGATCGGCGGCAGCCACCGGCGGGACCGGGGCGGCGGCGGGTGGAACACCGGGTCGCCGGTGACCCTCAGCAGCGCCGCGTCCAGCACCGGGCGCAACGCCGGGTCGTCGTGCGCGACGCGGCCCACGTTCAGCCCGGACCGCAACCCGGGGGTGGCCGGGACGTGCCCGAGGAACGTGGTGTGCCGCCCGAAAAGGTCCGCGACGGCGACGAGTTGCCGGTCGGTGAAGTCTCCCGGTACCCGGGACAGCGCGGACATCAACCGGTCCGGTGGTATGCCCGCGGCGTGCACGGTCCGGGCCCGTTGCAGGGTGTTGGTCAACCCGGCGGAGGACGTGTCGGCCACGGCCAGCGCCCAGCCGCCGTCCCGCAGCGCCGGGACCAGCAGGCCGTCGATCAGCCCGGTGGTGTCCCTCCCGTCCTCCACGATCTGGGTGTCCACCACCACCAGGTCGGCCACGTCCTGCGCGGCGGCCAGCACGCTGAGGTACACCGCCGGGGTGACGGTGCTGGGGTCGACCTGGTCGCCGTGCGGGGCCATCACCAGCCCGAACCGCAGTTCCTGCAGCCGCCGGTGCCGGGCGGCGTTCACCTCGCCGGGGGTCAGCACGGCGCGGGCCGGGTCACCGGACGCGGCGGCCGCCCATATCGTCGGCAACGCGGAGCCGCCCAGCCGCAGGTAGGTGCGGACGTCGCCCTGCCCGCGGTTGGCGTCCACCAGCACCACCCGCAGCTGCTTCCCGGCGTGTTGCGCCAGGCCCAACGCCAGGGTGGTCTTCCCGACGCCGCCCTTGCCGGAGAACACGAACAGCACGTCCCCGCGGCGGTCCGGCACCCGCGGCCCCGGGCCGGCCGGCCGGTGCAGCGGGGCGGCGTTGTCGAAGACGTCCCACGGGTCGTCCCCGTCGCGGGGGTGCATGCCGCCGTCGGGAGGGCAGGTGGGCGGTGGCCGTTGTCCGGCCGGCGCCCACGGGGCGGTGGCTGCCCGATCACGGTGGCTCCGGGTCGCACGGGTGGGTGGTGGTGTGGCCCGCGGTCCTGACCCGCTGAGCCCGTCCCCACCTCCCGACAGCGGTACCGGCGGGGGCTGCGCCGGCGCCGGGTGACCGGCCCACGGGTCCTGCTCGTCCCACGGGTCCCCGCCGGCCGGGGGATCCTGCTCGCCCCACGGGTCGTCGGGAACGGTGGTCGGGGTGTCCCGGACGGTGCCGTCCACGTCCAGGACGGCGGCGCCGGTGGTTCCGCCGACCGGGCCCAACCCCCCGGCGGCGAGGACGTCGTCGATCCGCGCCGGCAGGTCGACCACCGGGACCCGGTCCGCCGGGTCGATCAGCGCATCGCCGTTGCGCAGCAGCACCGCGGTCACCCCGCGGCCGGCCAGCGCGGTCAGGTAGGCGCCGACCCCGGCGGCGCCGGTCTCCTCGACCAGCACCGGCAGCGCGGTGCCGCCGTCGACGACCCGTTTGATCGCGGTCGCGGCGCCGAGGAAGCCGTCCCCGGTGACGACGCGGAAACCCGCCCGGCGCAGCGGGCCGGCCAGGCCGGGCGCACCGATCAGGCCGACAGCGAGCGGGACGGGTTCTGGTTCCATGCCCGGTTCTATGCGGGCCGCCCCGGACCGGCCCCCGGGCCGGTAGATTCCCGGCGAACGGGCGTCAGCCGGAGGCGAGGTGCGGGGTGCGGGACGGGTTCGACGCCGCGGTCCGCTGGGCCGCCGGGCTGACCGAGCCGCTGCTGCCCACCCTGGCCCGGGTCGCCGCCGACCAGGCGGTGCGCCGGCACGCCGCCGCGGACCCGCGGTGGGCGGTGACCCTGTTCGCCGGGGTGCTGGCGGACGTGCTCACCACCCTGCCGGCGGAGGACCCGTGGCGGCACCTGTCGGCCCGGATCGGCGACCTGACCATCGGGACCCCGCCGCGCACCGACCCCGGGCCCGGGGCGTGGCGGCGGGACCCCGGCGGCGGCCGGCGCCCCTTCGGGACCTGGCGGGACGCCGCCGACCTGACCGGCACGCCGCCCGGCGGTCCCGGCGACGACGTCCGGGTCGACCCGGGGATCGCCGCGCTCTCCGACCCGCTCACCCCGCGGGCGGCCGCGGTGCTGGCGTTCGCCGCCCGCGGCCGCGCCGAGGCCCGGGCGGCGGTGGCCGCTACCGGCCCGTCAGGGGCGACCGAGTTCGAGGCCGCCGCGGAGGCGCTGCGCTGGGCGGTGCACCGCCGGCGCGGCTACCGCGGCCCGGGGGACCTGTGGCCCGTCGAGGCCGTGACCGTGTGGGCTGCGCACGCCGAGAACCCGACGGCCGCGGTCCCGCCGGTGCCCGTCCGCGAAGTGATCCCGGCCGGCGCGTACCGCGCACTCACCGGCGGCGACCTCACCGGCCGGTGACAGCGGTAGCGGCCGGCCGGGCCCGGGGGCCGTCACACCCACGGTCTCCCCTGGTCGCCCCTGACTCTCACTTGACTCTCGAACAAACGTTCGATACTAGTGGGTTGATCAGGGGAAAGGGGAGCCGTCTACCGGCTGTGACTCCAGTTCCGCGCGGACATCAATCATAGAGGGAGGGTCATTGAAGAAGTTGTGATGAAGGGTGGGGTGCGACGGAGAAAGAGATAGGGGGCGTAGTAGTAAGTAAGTAAGTAGAGAAGAGTCAATCTCTAATCTATCTATCTGTGTGGGCCCGCCACCTGCGCAAACACCGCCGAATCCGGTGACTCCTGGCGGACGGCAGCGGCGGTCGGCGGAGGCGGCAAACCTGTGCTGGCCGGCCCGCGGCCGGCGCAGCGCGGCAGACGCCCGGGGACGACCAGGCCGGCGGCCACCGGCGGAACGTGGCGCGGTGGTCGGTTGCCGTGTCGGAGCGACCGGCAGGTGGCCTCGCCGGGCGACGGGATCGATCGGCAACGGTCTGCGGTCCTGCGGGGGCGGGCTCACGGTCTGCGGGTGATGGAGCTGTTCGGCGGGCGGGAGCGGCTGTGAGCGCCGACCGCTGAGTCCGCGGCGGGCCGGGACGGGCCGCCCGGCGCAACCTGTACCCCGGCAGACTCCTGTACGGACGTTCGATGAATATCGTTTGCCCTGCGACGATCCGGCCCTGTTCCGGGTGCTGACCTCCTCGCCGCGAAACATAAGTCCTATAGGGAGAAAGGCAGATAGAAGTTGTTGAGAGGGAGGCGGGAAAGAAACAGGGTGTGGGTTAGTAGTAAGTAAGTAAGTAGAGAGGAGTCAATATCTAATCTATCTATCTATGTTGGGCCCGTCACCTGCGGAAACACCGCCGAGTCCGGTGACTCCTGGCGGACGGCAGCGGCGGTCGGCGGAGGCTGCGGACCCCGGGCCGGGCGACGTCGCATAGCGCTCCACATGGGCAACACCACTCCGGAAGCTGCGGGCGCAGGCATCGACCACCTCGCGGGCCCGGCGGCCCGGCGGTGGGCCGCGCAGGCCTACCGGCACGTCGCCGCGGTCGGTGTCGGCGCCGAGAAACTGGCCGGCAGCGCGGTCGCGCCGCTGGTCGCCGCGGCCCGCGGCTACGAATCGATCACCCCGGCCGGGCTGAAACCGGCGGCCGGGCGGCTGCGGGTGGGTGCCTTGAATTCCCGCGCGGGTGCGCAGTTCCGGTCGATCGTGGGTGTGCACGGCGCGTTGATGCTGCCCTGGCACGGCCCGGCCACGGCCCGCCGGGCGGTCACCGGGCGGCGGCCCATGCCCACCGTCGCGCAGTTCCGGCCGGTGGACCCGCGCACCGACCCGGACACCGGGCGGGTGGTGAAGTACGAGTTCCTCACCGGCGCGCCGACCACCCTGGACGTGCACCCCGCCACCCCCGCCCGCTGGCTGGACCACACCCCGGCCGCGCTGGTCACCGAGGGCGTGCTGAAGGGCGACGCCGCGCTCACCGGGCTGCTCCGCGGCAACGGGGTCACCGACCGGGACCTGGAGTTCGACGGGACCGGCGACCCGATCGAGCGGCTCCGGGGGCTGCTGGCGGCGCTGCCCGACGCGGAGCACCTGCTGGTGGTGTCGCTGAGCGGGGTGACCGCGTGGCACCGGAACCCGGAGTGGGCGCAGCTCACCCTCACTGGCCGCCGCGTCCTCGTCGGCTTCGACGGCGACCTGCGCGTCAACTGGGACGTGTGGAACCAGGCGGAGCAACTGTGCCGGCGGCTCACCGCCACCGGCGCCACCCCCGCCGTGCTGGACCTGCCCGCCGCCGGGCCCGCCGGCGCGATGGGTGTGGACGACTACCTGGCGACCACCGGTGACTACCGGTCACTGCTGGCCCTGGCGATGCCGGCGCTGCCGCCCGCCCCGGACCGCGGCCAGCCCGAACCCTGCCCCGGGGACTGGCGGATCGACCCGGTGACCCGCTGCGCGGAGGAATTCGTCGCCGGCCGCGCCGGCCGCGGCGCCGGTGACTGGGAGCCCCGCACCCGGTTCGCCGGCCGGGTCGCCGGCATCCTCACCCGGCGGTCCGCGTCCGACCGGGAGGCCGCCACCGGGGAACTGGACGCCGCCGGCGAGGCGATGGCGGAGACCACCGTGCAGATCGACGTCGACTGGTTCGACCCGGACACCGGGCACGCCCGCCGCGCCCTGGTCACCGGGCCGGTCGCGTTGCTCGCCGACGACCCGCGGGACTGGCACAAGGAACGGCACGGCGGGAACATCCCCGCGGCGCTGCTCAGCCACCCGGACTGGCCGCCGGAACGGGCCTGGCTCGCGGCGGTGAAGAAGCACCGCCGCGCCGACACCGAAACCCGCACCGTGTGGGACCACATGGGCTGGGTGCCGGTGGACGGGGGAACACCGGTGTACCTGGTCGGCCGGCAGGCCGTCGGCGCGCACGGGTTCACCGACTGCGCCGTCCCCGGCGTCGACAACACGCTGCTCGCCGGCGCCGACCGGTTCGGGGTGATCGCCGACGACGACGAGGACCGGCTCCGCGGCACCGTGCTGGAGGTGCTGGACACCTACCTGCGCGGCACCTGGTCCGACCCGCGGGTCGCCGCGCTGGTGCTGGCCGCCGCGCTCCGGCCCGTCGCGCCCCGGCACTGCCACACCGTGCTGTCCGTGGTCGGCCCCAAGGGGCACGGCAAGAGTTTCACCGCCGCCACCGTCATGTCGTTCTGGCAGGCCACGCCGGGGGCGTGGGCGCCGAACCGGCTGCCCGGGTCCGCGCAGGACACCGTCGCCTCCACCGAAACCGCGGTGGCCAGGACCAACATCTGGGTGGTCGACGACCTGGCGCCGTCCCCGAACCGGCGCACCGCCGACGCCGAACAGGACCGGATGGGCACCCTGATCCGCAACGTGCACAACCGCGCCGCGAAACGCCGGTCCACCCCCGGACTGCGGGCCAGGCAGGTTCACGACCCGCGAGCCCTGCTGATCGTCACCGCCGAGAACGACGCCATGGTCTCCTCCGTCGCCGACCGGGTCATCCGGGTTCCCATCACCCGCGGCTCGCTGGGACCCGACGCCGCGGTGGACCGGATGCGGGACCTGATGACCTCAGGGCGGGCCGCGACCGTCACTTACGGGGCGATCCGCGCCATCGCCGCCGCCGGCGCCGGGGAACTGAGCCACGACGGCACCTGGGCCGGGCACACAAGGTTCTGGGACGAGGAACACCGGATGGCCACCCACGAGACGCAGGACGTGATGCCCGGCGGCGCCGCCGCCCGACACCAGGACCTCGCCGCCGACATCACCCTCGGACTCACCGTGTGGCACCGACTGCTGACCACCCTGGGCCTGACCGACCGGGCCGCCGCGGTCCTCGACCTCGCCGACGGCATCTTCTCCCTCGTCGCCGACCACTACCAGGCGCAGCAGGAAACCAGCCCCGGCCAGAGCATCCTGCTCGCCGTCCGGTCCCTGCTGGCCGCCGGCCTGGCACACCTGCAGTCCGTCGACACCCCCGGCGCCCCGCCGATGACCGGTACCGACGACGCCGCCGTCACCAACTCCCGGCTCGGCTGGATCCACACCGCCGACGGCGTCAGCCGCCCCGGCGGCCCCACCATCGGGTACCTGATCAACCCCACCGGCGCCCGCGGGATCCCCCCGCACGCGCTGCTGGACCCGAAGAACAGCTTCACCCAGGCGCAACGCCAGTACCCGGACCTCATCCCGTACGGGTCCACCGAACGCGCCGCCTGGACCTCCGCCTGGACCGAGAACCTGGTCACCGAGCAGCACTGGCAACGCCGACTCGCCGGTAACGGCGCCAAACGCACCGTGGTGCGGGTGCTGGTGAACGGCACCTACCTCGAGGGAGTGCCCGTCCCGCTGGACGTGCTGTTCGGGCTGCAGCGATGACCGGAACACCCTGGTGGGCAACGGTTCCGGGGGCACGGTGCCGGCGCCGGCGTGGCGGCCCGGATCCGGGCCGGCCGAACCACCGAAGCCGCACCCGGCGGCGGGAGAATGCGGCGGCCCGCGAGGAGCGGTTCCGGCGGTCCCCGCTCGCCGGCGCGGCCGAACCGACATGCTGTCGGCGTTGAACGACAACACCTGCATAGACAGGTGCGGCGCGGACCTGGACGACCGGTGACAGTGCGGGGACCCACCCCGCTGGGCGGGTGGAGGTGACGCCGGCGCTGATCCAGGCGGCCCGGCCGCGGGTGACGATCAAGGACCGCCGGGGCGCGCCGGCGGGCCAGCGATCCGGGCGCTCGCGCTCACCAGGATGGCACTTACCGCCGGTCGACCAGGTCGCTGACCCGACCCGCCGCGATCACCTCTTCGCCCCGATCAGCACCCCATGGCTGGAATCCGCCCCAACGGGCACCACGAGGCCCGCGCATCCCCGCGTTGGCGACAACGTCCCGGCGGCGGTGATTGATCAACTCCCGGATTTGTCCGCCGACTCCCGCCCGTCTGGGTACTACGACCCTCGTCACCCCACCCTCGGCGGTCCAGGATCAACGGAAGGGCAGCCGAAGGACCGCCTGCGGGGGGGACAATGTCCGGAAGGCCGGCGGATTCGCCGGTGAACGCGTATCAACAGTTCGGGGTCTTGCGACGCTCGTCGCGACTGCGATCGTGCCGGCACTCACCGCGTGCAATCCGGCGGCGCCGGACACTCCCGGCACGACGAGCACCAGCACGCCGGTCAGGACCACGCGTGACCGTGACCCTGAGCCTCGACGCTGCCGCGGAATCCGCGTCCTCGGCCTCTGTCTCGGCGAGCCAGTCCGCCGCGGCGAAAGCAGCCGAACAAGCCGCGGCGAAGTCGGCGGCAGCGGAACGATCGGCCGCCGAGGAACAAGCCGCGGGAGCCGACGGCTGGTACGCCCCGAACGGGAACTGGATCTCACCGAAGACAGCGGGCCGCGGGATGGCCGCCGGAATCGCCCCGGGCGAAACCGTTCCGAACTATCTCCGCTGCGGGATCATCTGCGGCGAAGGACCCGATCTTGCGCGACTCGGGACCAAAGGCCGCTGGGTGAGGTTTCCCACGGGTTCCTTACCTTCGACGGACCGCAGGGTTCGATGACGTTTCGATTGGCACCGGCGTTCAGTGGGCCATTCCGCGGTCTTTTGACAGTCAGCATTGTGCCCGAATGCGACGGGCGTCGTGTTGGCTGCCACAGGGGCAATCAATTCCACCAAGAAAGGAGAGGTGGTAATGACCGTCCTGGTCATCAGGTGCAGTTTACCGGTGATGGTCTTTCGGCTCTTCCCTGGTACTTCGGCTGGGATTGACAGCCAGCATGGCCCCGCAATGCGAGCGAGGTCGTGTCGGTGCCAGAGGGCAGTCGGAAGGGAGAGAGATGAACATCTTCATCACGATCGGATTCGTTGCAGGAGTTGCCTTGGTGATCTACGGCGTGCAGTGGGCTGGTCTCGGCAGGAGTCAGCAAGGGGCAGGACGTGGGTGAGGGCATGCTCTACCGCCACCAGGTGAACAAGGAGGGCGGGCAGCAGTTGACTGCGGAGGACATGCGGAAAGCCAACAGGGTCGTGAAGGCGTTCGAGAAGGGCATCATCTCCGAAGACTCCTTCGACAGGGAGATCGAGAGGATCGAAGACGAGAGCTTCGCGCGTTCGGCTCCGTTCACGACCACTTGCGTCAACGGGCATCCGTGCACCCAGTACGTCACGGCCTGCCGTATCTGCGGGGTACCTGTGAACCAGTCTCCGATGCGAGCAGGAGACGCGCGGGCGAGGCTGCACAACGGGAGCATCACGCCCACGGCTCAACCCCTGCCGCGGATCGGGTCCAACGGGCTTCTGCGGGTCAGGAATTACGTCGTGATCATCGTGGTAATCGTCTTCGCCGTGCTGGCGCTCGTGTCCCTGTTTTAGCTTTGGCGCGGCCGGAGCAGTTGGACAAAGGATTGGTGCACGCTGACCTGCACTTCCAAGGTGCTGCCCGTCATAGCCAACGGGCCGCGGCCTCACGCGCGGTCGATGTCTATCCGGTGAATGCACCGCGGTTCGCGCCGAGGATGACGCGGCGCGCGTCATCCTGCTCACCACGCATGGGTCGGCGGGGAACGCTGTGGGTTGAGACGGTTACCGTTCCCGGAGGGCGTAGGTCAGGTGGGTCACCCGCTGCGTCGGCTCCGCGCGGACCAGCTCCAGGGCCACGCGGCCCGCGTCCACGCCCTCGAACAGCCGGATTCCGGAGCCGAACAGCACGGGTGAGAGCGCGATTGTGAACTCGTCGACCAGGCCGGCGTTCACGAACTCCAGGATCGCCTTGCCGCCGCCCGCGATGCGGACGTCCCGGTCGCCGGCGGCCTCGCGGGCCCGCTCGAGCGCGGACTCGAGCCCAGAGTTGACGAAGTGGAAGACGGTCCCGCCCGGCCGCTCCCACCGGTCACGCTTCTCGTGGGTCACGACGAAGACCGCCGTGTGGAACGGCGCATTCGCCGGCCACATCCGCTCGCCGGCGTCGAACATGCGCTTGCCCATCACGCTCGCGCCGGTGCGCAGATGCGTCTCCCGCACGATGTCGTTGTCGCGCCCCTCCTCGCCGCCCTCGCCGAGCGTCAGGTTCTCCCGGAAGAACCGCGTCGGGAAGATCCACTGCTGCAGTTCCATCCACTGCTGCCCCATCAGGTCCTGGGTGGACGCGGGCGCGATGAACCCGTCCAGCGACATCGACACGCTGAAGAACACCTTCCCGGCCATCAGCCCTCCGCTCCCGTCCGAACGATCTCGGTGACGTAGGCAGCCAGGTTGCTCAGGGTCTGCTGGCCGCCCTCGATCGCGTGGTACTTCTGGACCGCCTCGTCGCGCAGCTGCGCGGTGGGGAACACCGTGCGCATCTGGATCCGGGTCGCCGCGCCGTCGGGCGCGAACGTCAGGACCGACTGGAAGGCGTTCGGGTCGCCGCGGGACTCACCGTGCAGCATGGCGATCCGCTCCGGCGGGGCGATTTCGGTGAAGGAGATCCATTCCTGGTAGTCCGTCCCGTCCGGTCCGTGCATCACGAATTCCCATTCCCCGCCGACGCGGAACTCGAACGCCCGTGTGCTGGTGGTGAACCCGTCCGGTCCCCACCATCGCGACAGGTGCCGGACCTCGGTGAACGCCTCGAACACCAGCTCCCGTGGGGCACTGATGACCCGGGAGATCGCGATCTCCCGGTCGGCCGTCGCGGACTGCGCCGGCGCTCCTTGTCCTGGGGCTGCCATCGACTACTCCTCCTGTCGTGCCTGTTTGAGGTCCTGCACGTACGCGTCCAGCCGGTCGAAGCTGTCGTTGAAGAACCGCTCGAACCCGCCGGTCCACTCGTGGACCGGTCGCAGCCCGCGGGCGTCAAGGCCGTACAGGCGCTGCTTACCTGCCTTGCGGTCCCGCACCAGCCCGACCTCCCGGAGCACCCGCAGGTGTTTGGACGCCCCCGGCTGGGTCATCCCCAGCTCCCGGGCCAACTCGGTCACCGGCCGCTCACCCGCCCGCAGCAGCACCAGGATCTCCCGGCGCTGCGGCTCGGCGATCGCGTTGAA
>Ga0208851_1000735_pt1 | contig 13038 bp, 12 predicted proteins | sample NGESurshal092012_FD_184481 | JGI IMG/M metagenome (GOLD analysis project Ga0208851, IMG submission 184481) | Arctic peat soil microbial communities from Barrow, Alaska - NGEE Surface sample 415-2 shallow-092012 (SPAdes) | ecosystem: Environmental > Terrestrial > Soil > Wetlands > Peat ... | reverse complement strand
CCGGCGGGTCGGCGGCTTCTCCCTCGGGATGCGCCAGCGGCTGGCCCTCGCCGGTGCCTTGCTGGGCGACCCGCAGGTGCTGCTGCTCGACGAGCCGGCCAACGGGCTCGACCCCGAGGGCATCGCCTGGCTGCGCGGCTTCCTGCGCCACCTCGCGTCGCAGGGCCGCACGGTGCTCGTCTCGAGCCACGTCCTGGCCGAGGTCCAGCAGACCGTCGACCATGTCGTGATCATCTCCCGCGGACGCCTGATCAGGTCCGCGCCGCTGGCCGAGCTCACCCAGAACCACGCCGCCGACGTCCGGGTGCGGACGCCGGACGCCGACCGGCTGCGGGCCGCCCTCGAAGCCCAGGGTGCCGGGGTCGGCGCAGCCGACGGCGTGTTGCACGTGTCCGGGCTCACCCCGCCCGACATCGGGCGGATCGCCCTGCGCGAGGCGGTCGAGCTACACGAGCTGGTCCAGGAGGAGTCCGACCTCGAGCAGGTCTTCCTGTCACTCACCGACTCCGAGGGGAGCCAGCCGTGACCGGGCTGCTGCGCGCCGAGCTGCTCAAGATCCGCAGCACCCGGATGTGGTGGGGCCTGCTGGTCGGCGCGCTCGTCTTCGTCGCCATCCAGGTGGTGGCGCTCATCCTCGTCTCCGGCCAGCAGGGCGCTCCGAGCCTCGACCAGGGCTCCACCGTCCGCACCATCTGGGCCAGCGCCGGGACTGGCTCCACGTTCGCGCTGGTCCTCGGCATCCTCGGGATGACCACCGAGTACCGGCACATGACCATCACCGCGACCTTCCTGGCCACCCCCCGGCGCGGCCGGGTCATCGCGGCCAAGCTGGTCGCCCACGCGGCCTTCGGGGTGGTCTTCGGGGTGGCCGGCGCCGCACTCACCGCGGCGCTCGCGGTGCCTCTGCTGGCGATGAAGGGGGCTCCCGCCATCCCGACGTCCACGATCCTTCAGGTCCTCGGCGCCGCGGTGGTCGGAGTCGCGGTCTACGCCGTGGTGGGGGTGGGCGTGGGCTCGTTCGTCCGCAACCAGGTGGCCGCCATCGTCGCCGCCCTGGTGTGGGTCTTCCTGGTGGAGTCGCTGATCATCACCCTTCTCCCACAGGTCGGCAAGTGGCTGCCCGGGGGGGCTGCCAACGCGATGATGCAGGCCACGAGTAACCGGGGCAGCCTGCTCGAACCGTGGGCCGGCGGCCTGCTGTTCCTCGCCTACGGGCTGGCCTTCGCCGCGCTGGCCGCGGTCACCACGCAGCGCCGCGACATCACCTGACCCGGACCGGAAGGTCAGCGGCCGGTGCGGCCCCGACCGCGGGGACCGGACTAGGCTGGCCGGGCAGGTCAGGTCGGTCCCGAAGTCGAAAGCAGGCGGTCGCCCCGTGTCGTCCCAGGCCCCCTCAAGCAACCCGCTCGGTGCCTTCGGGCCGAACGAGTGGCTGGTCGATGAGATCTACCAGCAGTACCTGAAGGACAAGAACTCCGTCGACCCCGCCTGGTGGGACTTCTTCGCTGACTACCAGCCGGGTGACGTGACGCTCCCTCGACCCGCGCAGCCGCTGGACGAAGGGTCCGCAGGACCCGCCGCACCGGCGGCCCAGGCAGCGCCGGCACCGGTCACGGCCCCGACACCCACCCCCGCGCCCGCTGCGCCGGTTGCCCCCGCAGCCGCCGTCCCCGCGTCGCACGACGGGACCACCAGCCCGCTGCGCGGCCCGGCCGCCCGGGTCGTGGCCAACATGGAGGCCAGCCTCAGCGTCCCCACGGCGACGAGTGTCCGGGCCATCCCCGCGAAGCTGCTCATCGACAACCGGGTCGTGATCAACAACTTTCTGCGGCGCAGCCGCGGCGGCAAGGTCTCCTTCACCCACCTGATCGGATGGGCGCTCGTCCAGGCGCTCAAGGTGATGCCGGAGATGAACCGCTCGTTCACCGAGGTGGACGGCAAGCCCGGCGTCACCGAGCACGACCACGTGAACCTTGGCCTGGCCATCGACATGACCAAGCCGGACGGGACCCGCCAGCTGCTGGTGCCGTCGATCAAGTCCGCCGAGCTGATGGACTTCAACACGTTCTGGGCGTCCTACGAGGACCTCGTCCGGCGGGCCCGAACGAACAAGCTCACGGTCGAGGACTTCCAGGGCACCACGGTGAGCCTGACCAACCCCGGCACCATCGGCACGGTCCACTCGGTGCCGCGGCTGATGGCCGGCCAGGGCACGATCATCGGCGTGGGTGCCATGGAGTACCCGGCCGAGTACCAGGGGGCGGCCGAGGAGACGATGGCCCGGCTGGCTGTCAGCAAGACCCTCACGCTGACCTCGACCTACGACCACCGCATCATCCAGGGGGCCCAGTCCGGCGACTTCCTGCGCCTGGTGCACCAGCGGCTGCTCGGCGCGGACGAGTTCTACGACGGCATCTTCGCCGCGCTGCGCATCCCCTACGAGCCGGTCCGGTGGAGCCAGGACATCTTGGTTTCCCACGAGGACGACGTCAGCAAGGTGGCCAGGGTCCAGCAGCTGATCCACGCCTACCGGGTCCGCGGCCACCTGATGGCCGACACCGATCCGCTGGACTACAAGCAGCGCCGGCACCCCGACCTCGACATCGCCAACCACGGGCTGACCCTGTGGGACCTCGACCGCGAGTTCGCCACCGGCGGGTTCAGCGGCCAGCCCCTGGCCAAGCTGCGGGACATCCTCGGCGTGCTGCGCGACTCGTACTGCCGCACCGTCGGCATCGAGTACATGTTCATCCAGGACCCGGAGCAGCGGGAGTGGATCCAGGAGCAGGTGGAGCAGGACCCGAAGCGCTGCTCCGGCGAGGAGCAGCTGCGGATCCTGCGCCGGCTGAACGCGGCCGAGGCGTTCGAGACCTTCCTGCAGACCAAGTACGTGGGGCAGAAGCGGTTCTCCCTCGAAGGTGGCGAGTCGGCCATCGTCGTCCTGGACGCGATCCTCGGTGCGGCCGCGCAGGCCCGGCTCGAGGAGGTCTGCATCGGCATGCCGCACCGCGGCCGGCTCAACGTGCTGGCCAACATCGTGGGCAAGAGCTACGGGCAGATCTTCCGCGAGTTCGAGGGGAACCTCGACCCGAGCAGCGCCCACGGGTCCGGCGACGTGAAGTACCACCTCGGTGCCGAAGGCACGTTCACCGCCGAGGACGGCTCCGCCACCAAGGTCTCGCTGGTGTCCAACCCCAGCCACCTGGAGGCGGTCGACCCGGTGCTCGAGGGATTCGTCCGCGCCAAGCAGGACATGCTCGACCGCGGCGAGGAGTTCCCCATCCTGCCGATCCTCATGCACGGGGACGCCGCCTTCGCCGGCCAGGGCGTGGTCGCCGAGACCCTCGAGCTGAGCCAGCTGCGCGGCTACCGCACCGGTGGCACGGTCCATGTGATCGTCAACAACCAGGTCGGGTTCACCACGTCCCCGGCGGCCAGCCGCTCGTCGACCTACGCCACCGACGTGGCCCGCACCATCCAGGCCCCGATCTTCCACGTCAACGGCGACGACCCGGAGGCCTGCGTCCGGGTGGCACGGCTCGCCTTCGAGTTCCGCCAGGCGTTCCACAAGGACGTCGTCATCGATGTCGTGTGCTACCGCCGTCGCGGGCACAACGAGGCGGACGACCCGTCGCTGACCCAGCCGCTCATGTACAACCTGATCGACAACAAGCGGTCGGTTCGCAAGCTGTACACCGAGGCGCTGATCGGCCGCGGCGACATCACGGTCGAGGAGGCCGAGAGCGCGCTGCGCGACTACCGCGACCAGCTGGAGAAGGTGTTCCAGGAGTCGCGGGCGACGGCCGACGAGGGCTCGATCAGCGACCGCACCAGCCAGGTGGAGCGCGACGGGCAGCAGCGGCTGAAGCCGCAGCGACCCACCGTCGAGATCCCCACGGCGATCAGCGCCGAGGTGGTCACGCGCGTCGTCGACTCCCAGCTGAACCTGCCGGAGGGCTTCACTGTCCACCCGCGCCTCGCGCCGCAGCTGCAGCGTCGGGCCGAGATGGTCGAGCAGGACACCATCGACTGGGGCATGGGCGAGGCGCTGGCCGTCGGCTCGCTGCTCACCGAGGGCCAGGCCGTGCGGCTGGCCGGCCAGGACTCCCGGCGAGGCACCTTCGGCCACCGGCACATGGTCATCGTCGACCGGGCCACGGGCTGGGCGTACAAGCCGCTCAAGCAGTGCTACGACAACGGCGGCAAGCTGTACGTCTACGACTCCCCGCTGTCGGAGTTCGCCGCGGTCGGATTCGAGTACGGCTACTCGGTGGCCCGCCCCGAGGCGCTGGTCATGTGGGAGGGCCAGTTCGGCGACTTCGCCAACGGCGCCCAGACGATCGTCGACGAGTTCATCGCCCCCGGCGAGCAGAAGTGGAACCAGCGGGCCTCTGTGGTGCTGCTGCTCCCGCACGGCTACGAGGGCCAGGGGCCGGACCACTCATCTGCGCGGGTGGAGCGGTACCTGCAGCTGTGCGCCCAGGACAACATGACGGTCGCCATGCCGTCGACGCCGGCGTCGTACTTCCACCTGCTGCGCTGGCAGGTCCACTCCCGCTACCGGCGTCCGCTGATCGTCTTCACCCCGAAGTCGATGCTGCGGCTGAAGGCCGCGGCGTCTCCGATGGCCGACTTCACCAGCGGCCACTTCCGCACCGTCTTGCAGGACACCGCGGCCGACCCGCAGTCGGTCCGCCGGGTGGTCCTGTGCAGCGGCAAGGTCTACTACGACCTGGAGGCGGAACGGCAGGCCAAGGGCATCACCGACACCGCCATCGTCCGGGTCGAGCGGCTGTACCCGCTGGCCACCCGCAGCATCCCGGAGGCCCTCGCCGCCTTCCCGCACGCCCAGGAGGTCCGCTGGGTGCAGGAGGAGCCGGCCAACCAGGGTGCCTGGCCGTTCATGGCCCTCAACCTGCCCGAGGTGATCGGCCGGCCGCTGGTGCCCGTGACCCGGCCGGCGTCGTCGTCCCCCGCGGTCGGCTCACACCACTGGCACGACACCGAGCAGCGCGCGATCGTCGAGGCGGCGTTCGCGGACTCGATCGGGTAGCGCGGGTGTACTTCACCGACCGGGGCCTCGAGGAGCTCGCCGCCCGCCGCGGCGAGGAGTCGGTCTCCTTCGACTGGCTGGCCGAGCGGCTGCGAACCTTCGTCGACCTCAACCCCGAGTTCGAGGTTCCGGTCGAGCGGCTGGCCACCTGGCTGGCCCGCCTGGACGACGAGGACGACGAGTAGCGCTCAGGGGGTGAGCACCAGCTTGCCGAACACGTCGCCCGTGGCCAGCCGCTCGAAGGCGCTGGCCGCGTCGCGCAGGTCGTAGGTCGAGTCGATGAGCGGCCGCACGCCGTCGGTCTCGCACAGCCGGATCAGCCGGGCCAGCTCGTCGCGGGTCCCCATCGTGGAACCCACGACGGACAGCTGCTGGAAGAACACCCGGGACAGCTCGGCCGGCGGGTTCGGCCCCGACGTCGCCCCCGAGACCACGATCCGCCCGCCCGGCCGCAGCGAGCGCAGCGAGTGCGCCCAGGTGACCGCGCCCACGGTCTCCATCACCACGTCGACCCGCTCGGGCAGCCGGCCCCCGGACTCGAAGACCGCGTGCGCGCCGAGCTCGAGCGCCCGGGCCCGCTTGGCGTCGTCCCGGCTGGTCGCCCACACCCGAAGGCCGCCGGCTCTGGCCAGCACGATGAGCGCGGTGGCCACCCCGCCGCCGGCGCCCTGCACGAGCACCGTGTCGCCCGGTCGCAGTCCGGAGCGGGTGAACAGCATCCGGTAGGCGGTAAGCCACGCGGTGGGCAGGCAGGCGGCCTCCTCGAAGCTCAGCGCCGCCGGCTTGGGCACCAGGTTGCGCCGCGGCACCGCCACCCGCTCGGCGAACGTGCCGGGATGGACCTCGGACAGCAGCGAGCGCTTCGGGTCCATGGTCTCGTCGCCACCGCCGGCCGCGGGGTCGCCGATGACGGCGTGCACGACCACCTCGGTGCCGGCCGCGTCGATCCCCGCGGCGTCGCAGCCCAAGATCATGGGCAGCCGGTCGGCCGAGATCCCGACGCCGCGCAGCGTCCACAGGTCGTGGTGGTTGAGCGACGCGGCGCGCACCTGCACCGTCGTCCAGCCGGCCGGCACCTCGGGCTCGGGGCGCTCCCCCAGCTCCAGACCGGACAGCGGCTGCTCAGGGTCGATGCGCGCGGCGCTCACAGCGAACATGGACCGACCCTAACCACACGACGCCGGGCCGGCTCAGCGGCGGGCGACCCCCTCGGCCCGGGCCGCCGCCGAGACCGCCTTGGCCACCGTTTCGGCCACGAACGGGTCGAACGGGCTCGGCACGATCCACTCCTCGGACAGCTGGTCGCCGACGGTGCCGGCCAGCGCCTCGGCCGCGGCCAGCTTCATGCCCTCGGTGATCCGGGTCGCGCGCACCGCCAGCGCCCCGCGGAAGATCCCGGGGAAGGCCAGCACGTTGTTGATCTGGTTCGGGAAGTCGCTGCGGCCGGTGGCCACCACCCGCGCGTGCTTGCGGGCCACCTCGGGGTGCACCTCGGGGTCGGGGTTGGCCAACGCGAAGACGATCGAGTCCGGCGCCATCGAGGCGACGGCCTCCTCGGGGATCTGTCCGGCGGAGACGCCGATGAGGACGTCGGCTCCCTTGAGCGCCTCCTCGATCGAACCGGAGTACCCCGACGTGTTCGTGTCCCCCGCGAGCAGCTGCTTGACGCCGTTGAGGTCGCCGCGCCCGAGGTGGATGATCCCCTTGCTGTCGGCCACGGCGATGTCACCGATCCCCGCCTCGACGATGATCCGCGAGACGGCGACTCCCGCCGCCCCCGCTCCCGAGACCACGACCCGCAGGTCGGAGAGCTGGCGGCCGGTCACCTTCGCCGCGTTGCGCAGGGCAGCCAGGACGACGATCGCGGTCCCGTGCTGGTCGTCGTGGAACACCGGCAGGTCCAGCCGCTCCTGCAGCCGCTGCTCGATCTCGAAGCACCGGGGGGCGCTGATGTCCTCCAGGTTGATCCCGCCAAAGGACGGCGCCAGCCGGACGACGGTCTCCACGATCTCGTCGACGTCCTTGGTGTCCAGGCAGATCGGCACCGCGTCGATGCCGCCGAACTCCTTGAAGAGCAGCGCCTTGCCCTCCATGACCGGCAGCGCGGCGCTGGGGCCGATGTCGCCCAGGCCCAGCACGGCCGTGCCGTCGGTCACCACGGCGACCACGTTGGACCGCCAGGTGTACTCGTCCGCGAGCTCGGGATGCGCCGCGATGGCCGCGCTCACCCGGCCCACGCCGGGGGTGTAGGCCAAGGCCAGCCCCTCGGCGTCGCGGATGCGCACCGTCGGCCGTACCTCGATCTTGCCCCCGACGTGCAGTGGGAAGGCAGGGTCGATGTCAGGCGAGACGGCGGGCACGATGCTCAGCTCCATGAGGGAGTGGTTCGTCGGGCGGCAAGGGAGTGGGCGCCGGGGGTCTCGGCTGCTGCCACTGCGCGCGGGGGATGACCCGGAGCGCCATTGTCGCACGAGTTCCCGCCTCGACGGACCCCGGCGGTGCAGACTTGGGCCCGAGGGGAATAGCGTTCGCGAATCGAACAGGTCGCCGCCGGACACCCCGACGGCTCGCACGGTTGAGAGGAACAGCATGAAGCTCAGCGCTCTGAAGCGGTCGGGGATCGCCGCGATCACTCTGGTCGTCGCCCTCGGTCTGGCCGCCTGCGGCAGCTCATCGTCAGGCGGGAGTAGCGCCTCGACCAGCCCGTCCTCCTCCGGCGCGTCAGCCAGCAAGGACGCCACCCTCGCCGCCATGCTGCCCTCTTCGATCTCCTCGAAGGGCTCGCTGACGATCGGCACCGACGCGTCCTACGCGCCGAGCGAGTTCGTCGACACCGACGGCAAGACGATCATCGGCTTCGACGCGGACCTCGCCAAGGCGCTCGGCACGGTCCTCGGCCTGAAGGTCGACCTGCAGAACGCTCCGTTCGACTCCCTCGTCGAGAGCGTCAAGAACGGCAAGTTCGACCTCGGCGTGTCGTCGTTCACCATCAACGCCGACCGACTGAAGCAGGTCGACATGGTGAGCTACTTCAACGCCGGTACCTCGTGGGCGGTGGAGAAGGGCAACCCGGCCGGGATCAAGCCGGACAGCGCCTGCGGCAAGAAGGTCGCCGTCCAGAAGGGCACCGTCCAGGTCGACGACATCACCGCTCGGTCCAAGACCTGCACCAACGCTGGCAAGCCCGCGATCACGATCGACCAGTACCAGCTGCAGAGCGACGCGACCGCGGCAGTGGTCAGCGGCAAGGACGACGCCATGCTCGCCGACTCGCCGGTCGTCGCCTACGCCGTGAAGCAGACTGGTGACAAGCTCGAGGTGACCGGTCAGACCTACGCTGCGGCGCCGTACGGCATCGCCGTGCCAAAGGGCCAGGGTCAGTACACCCAGGCGATCCAGGGCGCCATGCAGAAGCTCATGGACACCGGCGTGTACCTCGACATCCTGAAGAAGTGGGGCGTGGACAGCGGCGCCATCACCCAGTCGCAGATCAACCCGGTGTCCTGACGGACACCCAGTGAGCACCCCGACGAAGACCGGGACGGCCAACCGCCCAGAGGCGATCGAGGCAGTCCCGGTCCGCCACCCCGGCCGGTGGGTGGCCGTGGCGGTCATCGCCCTGCTCGTGGCGATGTTCGTCCACAGCCTCTTCACCAACCCGAACTGGGAGTGGAGCTTCCAGTGGCAGAACGCGTTCCGGGGACCCGTCCTGCACGGGGTCTGGACGACGATCTGGCTGACCATCGCCGCGATGGCCATGGGCGTGCTGCTGGGCATCGTGCTGTCGGTCATGCGGCTGTCCCCCAACCCGGTGCTGTCGGGGGCGGCCTGGTTCTACGTCTGGGTGTTCCGGGGCACCCCGGTGCTGGTCCAGCTGGTGATCTGGGCCAACCTGGGCTCGCTGTACCGCAACATCAGCCTCGGGATCCCGTTCGGCCCCCAGTGGTTCCACTTCGAGACCCGCAACCTCGTCCCAGCCGTGGCCGCAGCACTGCTCGGCCTCGGGCTGAACGAGGCGGCGTACATGTCCGAGATCGTCCGGGCCGGCATCCTGTCGGTCGACGAGGGCCAGACCGAGGCGGCGTCGGCCCTGTCCCTGTCCCGGATGCAGACCCTGCGGCGGATCATCCTGCCGCAGGCGATGCGCGTGGTCGTGCCGCCGACCGGCAACGAGACGATCTCGATGCTCAAGACGACGTCGCTGGTCGCCTACGTGCCGTACTACGAACTGTTCTTCCAGACCTCCGCGATCGGCTCGCGGACCTTCCAGGTGTTCCCGATGCTCGTCACGGCCAGCCTGTGGTACCTGGCCATGACCTCGGTGCTCATGGTCGGCCAGTACTACATCGAGCGGTACTACGCCCGCGGGGCGGTGCGCTCGCTGCCACCGACCCCGCTGCAGAAGCTGCGGATGCGACTGACGAGGGCTGAGCTGCGATGAGCGGACCCATGGTCAAGGCCGAGCAGGTGCACAAGTGGTTCGGCCGGGTCGAGGTGCTCAAGGGCATCGACCTGGAGGTGGCCCCCCGTGAGGTGATGTGCATCATCGGACCCTCCGGGTCCGGCAAGTCCACCTTCCTGCGCTGCATCAACCACCTCGAGCGGGTCGACGCCGGCCGGCTGTCGGTCGACGGCCAGCTCGTCGGGTACACGGAGCGCGGCGACAAGCTCTACGAGATGCGCGACAAGGAGGTCGCCAAGCAGCGCCGCGAGATCGGAATGGTCTTCCAACGGTTCAACCTGTTCCCGCACATGACCGCGATGGAGAACATTGTCGAGGCCCCGATCCGGGCCAGGGGCGAGTCCAAGGCTGTCGCCAGGGAGCGGGCCCAGAAGCTGCTGGACCGCGTCGGTCTCGGCGAGCGGGGCGACGCCTACCCCACGCAGCTCTCCGGCGGCCAGCAGCAGCGGGTGGCCATCGCCCGGGCGCTGGCCATGCAGCCCAAGCTGATGCTGTTCGACGAGCCGACGTCCGCCCTCGACCCCGAGCTGGTCGGTGAGGTGCTCGACGTCATGCGCCAGCTCGCGCTGGAGGGCATGACCATGATCGTGGTGACCCACGAGATGGGGTTCGCCCGCGAGGTGGGCGACTCGCTGGTGTTCATGGACGACGGCGTCGTGGTCGAGGCGGGCGCGCCGAAGGACATCCTGGCCAACCCGCAGCACCGCCGGACCCAGACCTTCCTGTCCAAGGTGCTCTAGCCGGCTCGCCCTAGGAGGGTCGCCGCTGCAGCCGGCTGGGCCGCGGCCACAGCCGGGCCACCACCACGGCCACCACGTCCCGGTCCGGCACCGCGCCGACCGCCCACGAGTCGACACCCTCCGACGGGTTGTCCCGCTCCACCCACCAGCCCTCGGGCTCTGGGCGCAAGGCCCGCTTGACCGCGAGCGGACGGTCGCCGGGCAGCCGGACGACGACAAGCGCGCCGGGCCGCGGTCGGGCGCCGTAGCGCACGACCAGCCGGTCCCCCGGGACCAGCGTCGGCAGCATGGACCGGCCATGGACCACCGCCATGCCCATCCGCACGCCCACCCCTCTCGCTGTGCCCGGTTCGGACCCCCGGGGGTAGTGTCGCCGACAGAGAACCCACAACCGTTGAAAGGACCCCGATGCGGATGTTCGCTGCGACCGTTCAGGTCAGCGCCCACTGCGACCTGCCCTGTGGCGTCTACGACCCGGCCCAGGCCCGGATCGAGGCGCAGTCCGTCAAGGCCTGCATGGAGAAGTACCACGCCAGCGACGACCCCGACTTCAAGGCGCGCGCAGTAACGATCAAGGAAGAGCGCTCGCACCTGGTCAAGGAGCACCTGTGGGTGCTATGGACCGACTACTTCAAGCCGCCGCACTTCGAGAAGTACCCCCAGCTGAACACGCTGTTCAACGAGGCAACCAAGCTGGCCGGTGCCGGTGGCACCAAGGGCACCGTCGACACCGCGGTCGCCGACCAGCTGATCGCCAAGATCGACGAGATCGCCGAGATCTTCTGGGAGACCAAGAAGGCCTGACGCAAGGCCTAGCCGGAAGGCCCGAGACCTCCGACTGGCTACGAGGCCCCGCCGCGTCACGGACGATGAACGGCGGGGCCTCGTCGCGCCGCCCAACGAGCCGGACCAGGCCGAAGTTCCATTCCGGACAAGACAAGACGAGACCCCGCCGCACGGGGGAGCGACGAGGTCTCGCAAAGGACCAGAATACAGCTCCCCGGCGGGGGCCGAAGGCGGACGGCCCAGTAGGTTCGAGCGTCATGACCGCACAGATCCGCTCCGCCCGGCCCGACGACGTGCCCGGGATCTTGGCCCTCGTCCGCGAGCTGGCCGAGTACGAGCGCTCCCTGCACGAGGTGACCGCCACCGAGGACGACCTGCGCGCGGCGCTCTTCGGCGACCATCCCGCCGTGCACTGCCACGTCATCGAGCAGGACGACGAGCTGGCCGGGTTCGCCGTGTGGTTCTTGAACTTCTCCACCTGGCTGGGACGCCACGGGATCTACCTCGAGGACCTGTTCGTCCGCCCGCAGCACCGGGGGCTCGGGTACGGGCGGGCCCTGCTGCTCGAGCTGGCCAGGATCGCCGACGAGCGTGGGTACCGGCGAGTGGAGTGGTGGGTACTGGACTGGAACGAGTCCGCCCACGGCTTCTACCGCCGGCTCGGAGCCGCTCCGATGGACGAGTGGACGGTCTGGCGGCTGACCGGCGACGCGCTGGGCGCCGCCGCCGACGACGGCCAGCCGACGGGCTGACCGGAGAACTCGACATACCGGGCCGCCAGGTTCGCGCGCTAGGGTGATGCGCCTGGGCGAGCGGGCGGGGACCACATGACCGACCAGAGCAGCAGACGAAGGGCGACGTCCGAGGTGGTACGCGAGGAGGTCGAGCTCCGGATCCCGGCGGACTCAGCGTTCCTGTCGGTGCTCAGAACGGCGACAGCGGGCCTCGCGGCTCGACTCGACTTCACCCTGGACGAGATCGAGGACCTGCGCATCGCGGTGGACGAGGCATGCGCACTGCTGCTGCCGGACGTGGTGCCTGGCGGGGGGCTGGTGTGCCGCTTCGGCCTCGAGCCGAGTGCGATCGAGGTCACAGTGCTCGCCGAGACCCGCAGCGGCACCGCGCCGGCGCGGGACAACTTCGCCTGGACCGTGCTGACCGCCCTCGCCGGGGAGGTCGAGACCTGGGTGGACGACCAGACCGTGGTGATCCGGCTGCGCAAGAGCCGTGCTGGAGTGGCCGGCCAGTGACCGCGACGGAGACCGACCGCGAAGTCCCGGTGAACGGCGACGGCGATCGCCGGGCCCATACCCGAGCCCGGTCGAACACCTGGTTCCTCGTGATGGCCGAGCACGAGCCCGCGGACGGCGCCTACCAGCACGCCCGGGGCCAGCTCGTGGAGCTGCACCTGCCGCTGGTGGAGCACCTGGCCCGGCGGTTCCGGGACCGCGGCGAACCCCTCGACGACCTGATCCAGGTCGGCACCATCGGCCTGATCAAGTCCGTCGACCGGTTCGACCCCCAGCGCGGCGTCGAGTTCTCCACCTACGCCACCCCCACCATCATCGGCGAGATCAAACGACACTTCCGCGACAAGGGCTGGTCGGTACGCGTCCCCCGCCGGCTGCAGGAGATGCGCCAACACATCACCGTCGCCACCGAAGAGCTCAACCACCGACTCGGCCGCTCCCCCACCGTCGCCGAGATCGCCGAACACCTCGACTGCTCCCACGAGGACGTCCTCGAAGGCCTCGAGTCGGCCAACGCCTACAGCACCATCTCCCTCGACGCCGGCACCGACACCGACGACACCCCCTCCATGCTCGACGTCCTCGGCGCCGACGACGACGCCCTCGACGGCGTCGAGCACCGCGAGTCCCTACGCCCACTCCTGGCCGCACTACCCCCCCGCGAGCGCACCATCCTCGTCCTACGGTTCTTCCGCGGCATGACCCAGTCCCAGATCGCCACCCACCTCGGCATCTCCCAGATGCACG
>Ga0208851_1000734_pt1 | contig 13054 bp, 14 predicted proteins | sample NGESurshal092012_FD_184481 | JGI IMG/M metagenome (GOLD analysis project Ga0208851, IMG submission 184481) | Arctic peat soil microbial communities from Barrow, Alaska - NGEE Surface sample 415-2 shallow-092012 (SPAdes) | ecosystem: Environmental > Terrestrial > Soil > Wetlands > Peat ... | reverse complement strand
AGCCGGGGCGCCTGGCGGGCCCCGTCCCGCACCAGCACCCACAGGCGGTAGCCGTCCACTGGGGTGGGCAGCGGGACGGCGGTGCAGTCGAGGTCGGCGCCGATGATCAGGGCTCCGACCGTGGGTGTGGGCCCGCCGAGCCGCGGAGCGCTCGGCAGCAGCGACGTGGCACGCAGGCCGGGGCCGTCCAGCCCGAGCAGCTCGACGGAACGGTTCGGCCCGGCCCAGGACTGGTCGGCCAGCGCGACCGCCACCGCCAGCTCGACGTGGGTGGAGCCGCCGGGCGGGCCCTCGGACAGCTGGGCCACCGGGTCGAGCTGGGCGGAGCCCGGGTCGACCGACACGGCAAGCGCCGGCGCCTGGGGTGGCAGCCGCTTGAGGTACATGCCGCCGGCCGCGAGGAGCACGGCCAGGACGAGGACGAGGCCAAGGACACGCCGCCGGCGGGGGCTGAGCGAGGACCACCTGGGAGCAGTCCAGCGGGTCGGCCGGTCGTTGCCGCTCTCCAGGAGGTCCGGCACGGTTCCGGCTCCGGTCACGCAGTCGATGGTAAGCGGCCCGACGGACTGGCCGGTCCGGCCGCTACGACGCAGACTGGGGTCATGGCGGGTTCCGGCGACGACGACCTGGAGCGGCTGCTGCGCGAGGTGGAGGCCAGCCTCGGCGGCCCGCCCGCAAAGAAGGCCAAGGCCGAGGTGACCCCCGCGAAGGGCTCCGGCGGTGGCGGTCTGAGCGCGACCGTGCGGACCGCGTTGGTCTCGGCCGCTGTGGCCGCGGTGGTCACCTGGCTGCTGTTCGCCGTGCTGCCGTTCGTCAGCGCCTGGTCCGGCGCGTGGGGCGCGGCGCTGGCGACCTTCGTCAGCGTGCTGGTGCTGCGCTGGCGGCGAGGCTAGCCAGCTCGGCCACGCCGTCCCGGATCCCCGCTGCCAGCACGTCGACGTCGGCGGCCTGCTCGCCGTCCCCTGTGACGCCGATGTGCAGCGACCCGTCGTAGCTGAAAATCCCCGTGGTGATCCGGGTGCGGCCGGCCACCGGGATGATCGGGAACATCGCCTGCACCCGGCGCCCGGCCAGGTAGACCGGCACCCGCGGCCCGGGCACGTTGGTGGTGAGCGTGTCCAGGTACCAGGCCGGCACGGTGCGGCCAGCGGTGCGAACGACGGCCTCGAGCGCAGCCGCCGGGACCAGCCGGTCCACCAGGCCGAGCAGGCCGACCAGCGCCACGGGCACGCCGAACGCCCGCATCGCTGCCACCTCGCGGCGCACCTGCCGCAGCCGCTCCACCGGGTCGTCGACGCCGACCGGGAGCCGGGCCAGCAGCAGGCTCACCTCGTTGTCGCTGCGCACCCCCGCGGGTGGCCGCACCGACACCGGGACGGCGTTGCGCACGCTGCGCCCGCGGGTCGGCAGCCCCCGGTGCTCGAGCAGCCGTCGGAAACCGGCGGCCACCGCAGCCAGGACGACGTCGTTGACGGTGCCGCCCAGGGCCGCCCGAACGGCGGCCACCTCGTCGAGCGGCACCGTCACCGAGACCCAGCGGCGCCGGTCCCCGACCGGGCCAGAGAGCGGGGACGGCGACTTCGGCAGCACCGCAGCGACGACGTCCGGCAGCCTCGGGAGTGCGGTCGGCAGCGCGGCCAGGCCGGCGAGGAGCTGCCGGGAGGCGCTGCTGGAACGGCCGGACTCGACGGCCAGGTCGGCCAGCGTCCGGCCAGGTCCAGGCTGCAGGTCGAAGGCGTGCCCGAGCAGCACCAGCGCCCCCAGCCCGTCCGCGATGCTGTGGTGCACCCGCCAGACCAGTGCCCAGCGGTCCGAGTCGGCGTCCTGGACGACCCACAGGTCCCACAGCGGCCGGTCCCGCGGCATCCGGGTCTCCATGATCCCGGACACCATGGCGTCCAGCCCGCCGTGCTCGGCGCAGCACTCCACCCGGTGCGTCTGCTGGGCGAGCGCAGCGGTGGCGTCGGTCGACCAGCTCGGCCGGCGCAGGGCGCCGCCATGGACCAGCCGTTCGCGCAGCCGCCCCATGTCGGGCAGCCGCTCCATGAGCAGGTCGGCGATCTCCCCGTCCGAAGGCGGCGGTCCCTCGGCGACGGCCACCGTGCCGATCGCGATGGGCGGCCCGTCACCCTCCATGGCCAGCCACGCGGTGTCTAGGGCGTGCAACCGATCCATCGCCGACCCCTCGTCGTCCGTCGCCCTGTCAGGGTGGCCCGGGTGCAGCCGACCCGGCCAGAGGCCGAAAGCCCCTGACTTGCCCGCGGTGCCCCGGATGGACTGGACGGGTCGCTACCTCGACCCGACTCGACCCGACCGGAGGCCGCCATGCCCGAGCCGTTCGACCTGGTGCCGGTGGCCTCGCCACTGCACGACACCGCGGCGCTGGAACGGTTCGCCGCGCCCTACCGCGACGCGCTGGCCGCGCTGGGTGGTCGCCCCGCGACCGCGACACCGACCGACGCGCCGCTCGCGGTGCTGGTCACGACCGGAGGCACCGAGCACGCGATCCTCGACCTCTGGCAGCGGCAGCAGGGGGCCTGGCCGGACGAGCCGCTGGTCCTAGTGGCCACCCCGGACAGCAACAGCCTGCCGGCCTGCCTGGAGGCGCTGGCCCGAGTCCAGCAGGACGACGGTGCCGGGCGCATCGTCTACTTCTCGACGCCGTGCGACGCGGCCGCGGCCGCGGAACTGGGTGACCTCATGGGGGTGCTGCGGGTGCACCGGCGGCTGCACCGCACCCGGATCGGCCTGGTGGGCGACCCCTCCGACTGGCTGGTGGCCAGCTCCCCCACGGCCGAGGTGGTGCGGCGGTCGTGGGGACCCGAGGTGGTGCCGGTGGCCATCGGCCGGGCCGTGGACGGGTACCGGGCCGTCCCCGAGCCGGTGGTGCTGCAGCTGGCCCGCTCGGTCTCCTCGGGCGCGTCTGCGTTCGGCGAGACCGACGAGCAGACCGTGGCGGAGGCGGCGCGGTTGCACCCGGCGCTGCGGCGGCTGGTCGACGAGGACCGGCTGGACGCGGTCGCCGTGCGCTGCTTCGACCTACTCACGTCGGTGCAGACCTCCGGCTGCGTGGCCCTGGCCGAGCTCAACGACGAGGGCATCGTGGCCGGGTGCGAGGGCGACGTGGTCAGCACGGTGGCCATGCTCTGGGTGCATGCCCTGACCGGCGGGGCGGCCTGGATGGCCAACCCGGCCCGGGTCGACCCGGCGTCCGGCAGCGTGCGGCTGGCGCACTGCACGATTGCCCGGTCGCTGACCAGCGGCTACGCCCTGCGCTCGCACTTTGAGTCCGGCATCGGGGTCGGCATCGCCGCCCAGGTGCCGCCGGGGCCGGTCACCCTGGTCCGGATCGGCGGCGCCGGACTGGACCGGCTGTTCCTGGCCGAGGGCGAGGCCGCCCCCGCCCGCCCGGACGAGGCGCTGTGCCGCACCCAGGTGGACGTGGCGGTCGGGCCGGACGCCGTGGCCGACCTGCTCGCGCAGCCGCTCGGCAACCACATCGTCGTGGTGCCCGGGCGTCACGCAGCGTGGTTGCGCCGCTACCACGACCTGGCGGTCCGGTCCGGGCGCTGACGGGGTCACGGTGAGTGCGGTGCGGCTGCCCGGGCCGGACGAGACGCCGCTGCCCACCCTGTCCGGGCGCCTGGTGGACACCGGCCGGTACCGGCTGCACGTGCGCCGGACGCCGAGCGCGGCCCGCCGGGGCTCGGCCCGGGCGGTGTACGTGCACGGCCTGGCCGGCTCCTCGCTGAACTGGACCGACCTGATGCACCTGCTCGCGCCCGCGCTGCCGGGGGTCGCGGTCGACCTGCCCGGGTTCGGGCTGTCCGAGGCACCGCCGGACCACGACTACTCGCTGGGGTCGCATACGGCGGCGGTGGCCGCGCTCATCGAGGCCGAGGGCGGCCGGCCGGTCCACCTGTTCGGCAACTCGCTGGGTGGTGCCGTCTCGGTGCGGCTCGCGGTCGAGCGGCCGGACCTGGTGCGCTCGCTCACGCTCGTCTCGCCGGCGCTGCCGGTGTTCCGGCTGAAGTGGACCAACCTGCACATGCCGCTCATGCTGCTGCCGGGGCTGCCCGGGGTGTTGTTCCGGCTGCCCCCAGCGTCCACTCCGGACGCCAGGGCCGAGCTGTTCATCAGCCTGTGCTGGGCCGACGAGAGCCGGCTGCACCCAGACCGTCGCGCCGAGGTCGTCGCCGAGGTACGGCACCGGGAAGGGTTCGAGCACACCGACCGGGCCTACGTGGAGTCGCTGCGCGGCCTCGCTGGTGGGTTCGTGGCCCGGGGCGAGGGCAACCTGTGGAGCTACGCGGCCCGGGTCGAGCGGCCCACGCTGCTCGTCTTCGGCCGCCGGGACAAGCTGATCGACGTGAGCATCGCCGAGCGGGCCGGCCGGACCATCCGCGGCGCCGAGCTCGTGGTCCTCGACGACGTGGGGCACGCGGCCCAGATGGAGGCACCCGAGGAGGTAGCCCGGCTGGTCCTCGCCCGCCTCCCCTCTGCATGAAGGTGCCCTTCTGTCGGCAGTGCGGACAGAAGGGCACCTTCATGCAGAGGGCCAGGCGGAGGGCGGTGGGGACGACGGGAGCGGGGCGAACCGGCGCAGCCGCAGGCTGTTGGTCACCACGAACACCGACGAGAACGCCATGGTCGCCCCCGCGATCAGCGGGTTGAGGAAGCCGGCCGCGGCCAGCGGGATGGCCGCGACGTTGTACGCGAACGCCCAGAACAGGTTGCCCTTGATCGTGCCCAGCGTCCGGCGGGACAGCCGGATCGCGTCGGCCGCCGTCCGCAGGTCGCCCGAGACCAGGGTCAAGTCGCTGGCCTCAATCGCGGCGTCGGTGCCGGTCCCCATGGCGATGCCGAGGTCGGCGGTGGCCAGCGCGGCCGCGTCGTTCACTCCGTCGCCGACCATGGCGACGGTGCGGCCCTCGGCCTGCAGCCGCCTGACCTCGGCGACCTTGCCCTCGGGCAGCACCTCGGCCACAACCTCGGTGATGCCCAGCTCGTCGGCGACCGCCTGCGCGGCCTTGGCGTTGTCACCCGTGAGCAGCACCGGGGTGAGCCCCAGGTGGCGCAGCCGGTGCACGGCCTCGCGGCTGGTCGGCTTGACCGTGTCGGCCACCACGAGGACACCGGTGACGGCGCCGTCCCAGCCGACCGTGATGGCGGTGCGGCCGTGCGACTCGGCGGCGGCGACCGCCTCGACGAGCGGCGCGGGCAGGCGAAGGGCCCACTCCTCGGCCAGCCAGCGGACCCGGCCGGCCACCACGACGTGACCGTCCACCAGGCCGCGGACCCCCAGCCCGCGGCTGGCCTCGAACGACTCGACGTCCGGCAGGTCGCCGACCCGCTCGCGGGCGGCCCCGGCGATGGCGCTGCCGATCGGGTGCTCGGAGGCGTGCTCCACCGCCCCCGCGAACCGCAGCAGCAGGTCCGGGTCGACCCCGGCTGCCGCCACGACGTCGGTGAGGGCCATCCGTCCGGTGGTGACGGTGCCGGTCTTGTCCAGGACGACGGTGTCCACCCGGCGGGTGCTCTCGAGCACCTCGGGGCCCTTGATGATGATGCCCAGCTGGGCACCCCGCCCGGTGCCCACGAGCAGCGCCGTCGGGGTGGCCAGCCCCAGGGCGCACGGGCAGGCGATGATCAGCACGGCGACGGCCGCCGTGAACGCGGCGGCCACGGCCACCCCGTGGCCCAGCCAGTACCCCAGCGTGCCCACCGACACGGTGACCACGATGGGGACGAAGATCGCGGACACCCGGTCGGCGAGGCGCTGGACCGCGGCCTTGCCGCCCTGCGCCTGGGTGACCAGGCGGCCGATCTGGGCCAGCCGGGTGTCCGCGCCCACCCGGGTGGCCCGCACGACGAGCCGGCCCCCCGCGTTGACGGTGGCCCCGGTGACCGCGCCCCCGGGGCCGACCTCGACCGGGACGCTCTCGCCCGTGAGCAGGCTGCTGTCGATGGCCGAGCTGCCCTCGACGACGACACCGTCGGTGGCCACCTTCTCCCCTGGCCGGACGACGAACTGGTCCCCGACGGCCAGCCGGTCCACCGACTCCCGGACCTCGCGGCCGTCACGAAGGACCGCGACGTCCTTGGCGCCGAGCGAGAGCAGGGCACGCAGCGCCTCGCCGGAGCTGCGCTTGGCTCGGGCCTCCGCGTAGCGGCCGGCCAGGATGAACGTCGTGACGGCCGCGGCCACCTCGAGGTAGATCTCGTCGGTGCCGGAACCCTGGCGGGGCACCAGCGTGAACGGCATCCGCATCCCCGGCATGCCGGCGTCGCCCAGGAACAGCGCGTAGAGCGACCAGCCGTAGGCGGCCAGCACGCCGACGCTGATCAGGGTGTCCATGGTGGCCGCGCCGTGGCGCAGGTTCACCCAGGCGGCCCGGTGGAACGGCCAGGCGCCCCACACCACGACCGGAGAGGCCAGCGTGAGCGCGGCCCACTGCCAGTTGTCGAACTGCAGCGCCGGGACCATCGCCATGAGCAGCACCGGCAGGGTGAGGACGGCCGAGATGAGCAGCCGCTGCCGCAGGGCAGCGGTCTCGTCCTGGCCGGCCGGCGAGCCGCCGCCGCCGTGGCCGTCGTCGTCCGGGGCCGCCGGCAGCTGGGCGGTGTAGCCGGTGTCCTCGACGGTCTGCACGAGGTCGGCCACGCTGACCGGGCCGCTGACCTGGACCCGCGCCGTCTCGGTGGCGTAGTTGACCGTGGCCGTCACCCCGGCCATCCGGTTGAGCTTCTTCTCCACCCGGGCCGCGCAGGAGGCGCAGGTCATCCCGCCGATCTCGAGCTGGACGACGGCGGGTGCGGAGTCGGTGGGGCTCATCGCGTCGCCGCCCCGATCGCGTAGGCGCCCACGAAGACCACGGCCAGCAGCACGACGAACAGCACCAGCCGGGCCACCGCACCCAGCTGGCCGGTCACAGCGGCTGCGCCAGGGCCGGGCCCACCAGCAGGTAGCCCGCCTCGTCGACGGCGTCGCGCAGGCTGGGCTCCTCGACCGGGCCGTCGCTGGTCACGGTGAGCAGGCCGGTGGCGAGCTCGACCTCGGCCGACCGGACGCCGGGGACCGCGGAGACCTCCTGCTGCACGGCGTGCACGCAGTGGTCGCAGGTCATCCCCGAGACGGTCCAGGTGGTCACGTTCATCGCGGTGCTTCTCCTTCGGGGGTTCAGGAACGGACGAGCCGGGCGATCGCGTCGTTGGCCTCGCGCAGCTTGGCCTCGGCCTCCGGCCCGCCCTTGACGGCGGCCTCGACGACGCAGTGGTTGAGGTGGTCCTCCATGAGGGTCAGCGCGACGGCCTGGAGGGCCTTCGTCGCCGCCGACACCTGGGTGAGGACGTCGATGCAGTAGGTGTCACTCTCGACCATCTTGTGGATGCCACGCACCTGGCCTTCGATGCGGCGCAGCCGGGCGAGCACCTGGTCCTTGTCGGCGGTGTATCCGGGCATGACCCCAATATACCCCTACCCCCCTGGGGTATCAACCGGGCGGGTCGACGTTCCAGCGCACGATCACCGGCTGCTCCCGCTCCCAGCCCAACGCGCCGCGGCCGGTCGGCCCGAGCAGCAGGGTGCGACCAAGATCGGCCGGGGCACCGATCCAGCGGGCGGCCAGCACGCGCAGCAGATGGCCGTGGGCGACCAGCAGCACGTCCTCCCCCGCAGCCAGCACCGGATACGCTCGCCGGCTCACCCGATCGGCCCGGCGGGCCACCTGCTCGAGCGACTCGGCCAGCCCACCGGGGCCGACGGTCGCCGTCCAGATCGTCCAGCCCTGGCCCTCCTGCGCCCGGATCTCCTCGGCGGTGCGGCCCTCGAAGGCGCCGTAGTCCCACTCCTGCAGGTCCGTGTCGGTCTCGACCGGGTGGCCCAGGATCAGCTCGGCGGTGCGACTGGCCCGCAGCAGCGGGCTGCTCAGCACCAGGCCGAACGGCCGGTCCGCCAGCACCGGGCGCAGCGCCACCGCGGCCGCCTCGCCGTCCTCGGTCAGCTCGACGTCGGTGCGCCCGGTGTGCCGGCGCTGCGCGCTCCACTGCGTCTCGCCGTGGCGCACGATGACGAGCTCAGCCACGGGTCACCTGCCAGAAGGCGACGGCAGCGGCAGCGGCGACGTTGAGCGAGTCGACGCCGCGGGCCATCGGGATCCGCACCCGGCGGTCGCAGGCAGCCATGGTGCTGTCGGCCAGGCCGGGCCCCTCGGCGCCCAGGACGACGGCGCACCTGCGGGTGTCCTCGGCGCTGAGCCGGTCCAGGTCGACGGCGTCCGGGGCGGGCGTGAGCGCGAGCAGGGTGAGTCCCGCGGTGCGGATGTCGGCCAGCCCCTGCGGCCAGCGCTCGAAGCGCGCGTAGGGCAGGGTCAGCGCGGCGCCCATCGACACCCGGACCGACCGGCGGTACAGCGGGTCGGCGCACAGCGGGTTGAGTAGGACGGCGTCCAGGCCCAGGGCGGCAGCCGCCCGGAACACGGCACCCACGTTCGTCGGGTTGGTGAACCCCTCGAGCACCGCGACGTGCCGGGCGGTGCCGAGCAGGTCGGCGGGTGTCGGCAACGGTCGGCGCTGCATCGAGGCGAGGGCACCGCGGTGCACTGCGAAGCCGGTGACCTGCTCGATGACGTCGTCCGCGGCGGCGTAGACGGGGACGTCGAGCGGCTCGAGGACGTCGGCCAGCCCAGGCAGCCACTTGCGGGCCAGCAGCACCGAGCGCACGCCGTAGCCGGCCGCGACGGCCCGGCGGACCACCTTCTCCCCCTCGGCGAGGAACAGCCCGCCCACCGGCTCGAGGACCCGGCGCAGCTGCATGTCGGTGAGCCGGACGTAGTCGGCCAGCCGCGGATCCGCCGGGTCGTCCACTTCGATCCGCTGCACCCCCCCACTCTGCATGAAGGGTCCCTTCTGTGCGCAACGACGCACAAACCGCACCTTCATCCCGGAGGGGGGTCAAGGAGGGGGGCTTCCGGGCCGATCTTCGGGGCGTGGGGTGGGCGACGCGCCGGCTGATCCGGGCTGCGGTTCCGGCGGTGCTGGCCGCGTCCGTCTTCGCGCTGCTCCCAGGCGGGACGGCGGCCGCGGAGAGCCCCGAGCAGGCCCAGGCCGCGGCCGACGCGGCGGCCCGGGCCGTCGACCAGCTCCGCCCCCAGCTGCAGACCGCGCTGCGCGCCTACGAGGCCTCGCTGGGCAACCTGGCCACCGACGTCAGCGCCGGCCTGACCGCCGACCAGCAGGCCCAGGACGCCGCGGTCGCGGCCGCCGCCGCCCAGCGCACCCAGACCAACCGGGTCCGGGCGCTGTACATGTCCGGCGGCAGCGTGGCCGTGCTGGCCAGCCTGCTGGCGGCGACCAGCCCGACCGACCTGCTCAGCCGGCTGGACGCCGTCTCCCGGGTGGTCAGCTCGGACGCCGTCGCCACCCGGCGGGCCGACCAGATCGCGCTGACGGTCCGGGCCGAGGCCGACCGGCAGCTGGCCAAGGCCGAGCGCACCACGGTGACCGCCTCGGACGTCGAGGCCGCGGCCGTCCGGCTGCAGGACCTGCTGGCCGCCGCCGAGGCCAAGTTGCAGGCCCTGTCCACCCGGGCGAAGGGCCTGCTCGAGGCCCAGCAGGCCGCCCAGGCGCTGGTCGCGGCTCAGGCCGAGGCCGAGCGCGCGGGCCTCGCGGCTGCCGCCACCGCGACCGCCCGCGGCATCCCGGCCGACTACCTGGCGCTGTACCGCGGCGCGGCGACCACCTGTCCCGGGATGGACTGGCACGTGCTGGCCGCCATCGGCCAGGTGGAGTCCGGGCACGGGCGCAACGTCGGGCCGTCGTCCGCCGGTGCCGAGGGCCCCATGCAGTTCCTGCCGTCGACCTTCGCGGCCTACGCCGTCGACGGGAACAAGGACGGCATCACCGACATCTGGAACCCCGCGGACGCGGTCTACTCGGCGGCCAACTACCTGTGCGCCAACGGCGCCGGCCGCCCGACCGGGCTGAGCGGCGCGATTTTCCGCTACAACCACGCGGACTGGTACGTCCAGATGGTGCTGCGGATCGCCGCGCAGCTGACGGCGACCTACCCGGGCTGACCGGTCGGCGGCAGCGCCGGCGGCTCGTCCGCAGCGGCGGCCGGCGGGGCCGACGGCTTCGGCGCGTCCGGAGGGATTCGTGAAAAGGCCTGTGCCAGGCTACCCATCGCCCCGGTGAGCTCGGCCGGGATCACCCACACCTTGTTGGCGTCGCCCTTGGCGATGTTGGGCAGCGCCTGCAGGTACTGGTAGGCCAGCAGCCGCGGGTCCGGGTCGCCGTCGTGGATCGCCTGGAACACCCGCTGGATCGCTTTCGCCTCGCCGTCTGCGCGCACCACCGCGGCCTGCGCCTCGCCCTCGGCGCGCAGCACCGCCGACTGCTTCTCGCCCTCCGCGGTGAGGATCGAGGACTGCTTGAACCCCTCGGCGGTGAGGATCGTCGCGCGCTTCTCCCGTTCGGCGCGCATCTGCTTCTCCATCGAGTCCTTGATGGACGGCGGCGGGTCGATCGCCTTGAGCTCCACCCGGTTCACCCGGACGCCCCACTTGCCGGTGGCCTCGTCGAGGACGCCGCGCAGGGCGCTGTTGATCTGCTCGCGGGAGGTGAGCGCGTCCTCCAGGTCGATGCCGCCGACGACGTTGCGCAGCGTGGTCACCGTCAGCTGCTCGATCGCCTGGATGTAGTTGGCGATCTCGTAGCTGGCCGCCTTCGGGTCGGTGACCTGGAAGTAGATGACCGAGTCGATGTTGACGACCAGGTTGTCCTCGGTGATCACCGGCTGCGGCGGGAAGCTCACCACCTGCTCGCGCAGGTCGATGAGCGGGCGCAGCCGGTCCACGAAGGGCACCAGGATGGTCAGCCCGGGGTTGAGGGTGCGGCTGTACCGGCCGAGGCGCTCGACGACGCCGGCCCGGGCCTGCGGCACGATCCGGACCGTTTTCGCCAGGGTGACGACGACGGCGAAGAACACCGCAAGAACGATGATCAAGGCGATGATGCTGGAACTCACGTGGCTCACATCTCCGATGAGAGGACGACGACGGTGGCGCCGTCGATGCTGATGACGTCCACCATGGCACCCGGTTCGATGACCGTGGACGGGTCGTAGCTGCGGGCCGACCAGACCTCGCCCTTGAGCTTGACCCGTCCGTCGTGCCGGTCCACCCGTTCGAGGACGATGGCCTGACTGCCGACCAGGGCGGCCGTCCCGGTGCGGGTGTCCAGCGGCTGCCGCAGGTGCTTGAGGGCCACCGGCCGGACGACGGCGAGCATGAGGACGGAGATCACGGCCGCGACGATCGCCTGCGCGACCAGCGGCGCACCGAGGGCGGAGGCCAGGCCACCGGCCACCGCACCCGCGGCGAGCATGATGAAGACGAGGTCCACGGTCGCGATCTCGACCACCCCGAGGACCAGGGCCATCAGGAGCCACCAGTACCAATCCACCACTTGACTGTATGACCTTTCCGCGGTCCGGGTGTGGTTCAGTCGGGTGGATCAGTCGGCGAGCCGCGCCGCGAAACGGTCACGGTGCCGGTGCACGTCCAGCGGCAGCCCGAACGTCGCGGACAGCGCCTCCGCGTCGACCACGTCCTCGATCGGGCCGGCCGCGACGACCCGCCCGGCGCGCAGCAGCAGGGCGTGGGTGAAGCCCGGCGGGATCTCCTCGACGTGGTGGGTGACCAGCACCAGCGCGGGTGCGTACGGGTCGGCCGCCAGGCCGGCCAGCCGGGCCACCAGCTCCTCGCGTCCGGCCAGGTCCAGCCCGGCCGCCGGCTCGTCGAGCAGCAGCAGCTCGGGGTCGACCATCAGCGCCCGGGCGATCTGCACCCGCTTGCGCTCCCCCTCGGACAGCGTCCCGTAGCGGCGCCGGGCCAGCTGGTCCGCGCCGAGCGCGACGAGCAGCGCGTGCGCCCTGGAGTCGTCGCTGGAGTCGTAGCGCTCGTGCCACCGGCCGACCACGGCGTAGGCCGCCGTGCGGACCACGTCGATCACGGACTCGTCGGGCGGCAGCCGGTCGGCGAGCGCGGCGCTGGCCAGGCCGATCCGTGGCCGCAGCTCGAAGACGTCGACCTTGCCGAGCCGCTCGCCGAGCACCCAGGCCCGCCCGCTCGTGGGGTGCAGCTGCGTCGAGGCCACCTGCAGCACGGTGGTCTTCCCGGCCCCGTTGGGTCCGAGCACCACCCAGCGCTCGCCCTCCTCGACCGCCCAGTCCACCCGGTCCAGCAGGGTCGTCTCGCCCCTGCGCACACTGACCGCCCGCAGGTCGAGCGCCGCCGCCACCGCCATGCTCCGAACCTACGGCACGCGGCCGCTCGCACCTCACCGTGCCGGGCCCGGCCGCGCCGGGTGCTTACAGTGGACGGCGTGCCGGATCCGAACACCCCCGAGCTGGCGGCCCGCTGCGCGCGGCTGGTCGCCTGGGGCAACGCCGTGCTCACCGGCCGGGTCAGCCCGGACGCCGCCGCGGAGCAGGTCGCGGCCGGCGTGGCCGGCGACCGGGTCGACGGCCTGCCCGGCGGCGACGACCAGAACCTGACCGTCGCGCTGGCCCGGCTGTCCGCCCGCGGCCTGCGAGGGCTTCGGCTGGTGCTGCCGACTCCCGGTGACCCGCTCGGCCTGCGCGGTCCCGGCCCGCTCCTCGCGGCGGCGCTGGACTGTGGCGCGGCCGTCGTCCTGGTCGCGGCCGACGAGGGCCCGGTGCTGGTCCCGGCCCAGTCGGGTGACGGGCCGGTGCGCTGGACCGCGTTCCCGGCGTCCTCCTCGGACGGTGCCGACATCGCCGACCGCTCGGCCGCCGCGCTGCCGTCGCTGGCCGAGGCCGACCGCGACCTGGCGGTGGCGCTACGGGAGGCGACCGAGCTGCTCGTCCAGCTGGACGTCGCTCGCTGCGAACCGGCCGCGGAGGACGCGCTGGAGGCGCTGCGTGAGGGCGGTTACGACGGCGACGGCCTGGCACCGGGCTACCCGGACCGCGCCTTCGGGGTGCTTGTCCGGGCCCGCCGGCTGGCCGCGATCGTGGCCGTGGCGTCGGCGT
>Ga0208851_1000733_pt1 | contig 13060 bp, 14 predicted proteins | sample NGESurshal092012_FD_184481 | JGI IMG/M metagenome (GOLD analysis project Ga0208851, IMG submission 184481) | Arctic peat soil microbial communities from Barrow, Alaska - NGEE Surface sample 415-2 shallow-092012 (SPAdes) | ecosystem: Environmental > Terrestrial > Soil > Wetlands > Peat ... | reverse complement strand
GTCGGTGAAGGCGTCGAGGACGTCAAGCCGGGCGACCACGTCGTGCTCTCGTTCATCCCGTCCTGCGGCAAATGTCCGTCGTGTCAGGCCGGCCTGCGCAACCTGTGCGATCTGGGGGCGGGCTTGCTGGGCGGCACCGCGATCTCCGACGGCACCCACCGCATCACGGCCAAGGGCCAGCCGGTGTTCCCGATGACCCTGCTCGGAACGTTCTCGCCGTACATGGTGGTGCACGAGTCCTCGGTGGTGAAGATCGATCCGAGCATCCCGTTCGAGGTCGCCTGCCTGGTGGGCTGCGGTGTGACCACCGGCTACGGATCGGCCACCCACACCGCGCAGATCAAGCCCGGTGAGGACGTGGCGATCGTCGGCGTCGGCGGTGTCGGCATGTCCGCGCTGCAGGGCGCGGTGATCTCCGGCGCGCGGCACATCTTCGCGATCGACCCGGTGGAGTGGAAGCGGGACCAGGCGCTGAAGTTCGGCGCCACCCATGTCTACGAAGACATCAACGCAGCCATGATGGGCATCGCCGAGGTGACCCAGGGCTTCATGGCCAAGAAGGTGATCGTCACTGTCGGCGAGGTGCACGGCGCCGACGTCGACAACTACATGAACATCACCGCCAAATCCGGCACCTGCGTGATGACCGCGATCGGCAGCATGCTCGACACCAACGTCACCCTCAACCTGGCGATGCTGACCCTCATGCAGAAGAACCTGCAGGGCACCATCTTCGGTGGCGGCAACCCGCACTACGACATCCCGCAGATCCTGTCGATGTACAAGGCCGGCAGGATCAACCTCGACGACATGGTCACCCGCCAGTACCGCCTCGAGCAGATCAACGAGGGCTACCAGGACATGCTGGAGGGTCGCAACATCCGCGGGGTCATCCGCTACACCGAGGAAGATCGCTGATCCGAGTAGCCATGTCGCAGAAGACAACCGAGGTCTCACCCGCCCTGGCGGCGTCGCAGTCGTCATGGCGGTGCGTGCAGTCACACGACCGGGACGGCTGGCTGGCGCTGATGGCGCCGGACGTCGTGATCGAGGATCCGATCGGTCAGGCCGTCACCAACCCGGATGGGCACGGCGTTCGCGGCAAGGAAGCTCTCGCCGCGTTCTACGACACCAACATCGCGATCAACAACCTTCGCGTCACGTGCGAGGAGACGTTTCCCTCGAGCTCGCCCAACGAGGTTGCGCACATCCTGGTGCTGCGCAGTCAGTTCGAGGGCGGTTTGACCAGCACTGTGCGGGGGGTGTTCACCTACCGCGTCAACGACGAAGGCCTGATCACCAACATGCGCGGCTACTGGAACATGGAGGGAATGCAGTTCGGTCAGGCTCCGACTGACGGTGAGTGATCGGCCGCTGGCCGGATTCGGCGTAGTCGTAGCCGGGGGGTCGCGCGGGATCGGCGCGGCCATCTCGGCCAAGCTCGCCGAGTGCGGCGCAGGAGTGGTGGTCAATGGTCGCGACGCCGGCGCTGTCGAGTCCACCGTCGCCCCCATCACCGAAGCTGGTGGCCGGGCCGTCGCTCACGCCGGTTCGGCCGCGCAGGAGTCGGTGGCCGGGACGATCTGATCGAGTCGCTGCGCCGACGGGGCATGCTCGACGATGTCAGCGCCCAGGGGGCGTTGGACGCCGCGCCGCCGGAGTACGTCGCACCCATGTACGCCTACCTGGTCAGCGACCTCGCGGCGAAGGTGAGCGGCCAGATCTTCATCACCGCAGGCGGTTTCGTCGGCCGCTTCGGCCGTCCCTCCCCCAGCTTGCTGGGCTACCGCGACCACCACGACTCGCCGCCGTGGTCGATCGACGGGATCGCCGCGATGCTGCCCTGAACTACGTCGTCAGGTCGTAGACCTCCACCCGGCCGACCTCCATGGGCGTGAAGTTGCGCTGCACCCACTGCTGGATCAGTCCGTTGCTGTCGAGATGACCCCACTTGTCCTCGTGGATGGGGTTGGTGACGATGAAGTAGTGAATCCGCTTGGCCAGCACCAGCCGGAGGAACTCATCGGGCGCCGGAGCGGGGTCGGTGCCATTGAAGCCCCCGACCGGCATGACCGGGTGCCCACTGGCCAGCTGATAGCCTGCGGCACAGACTGATCCGATGGTAGCGCCGACCCAGGTGTAGGCGTCGGCGTTGGCCTGGAGCAGGTTGACGATCGCCTTGTCCGGCATACCGGATTCCAACAGAGTGCACCCGACCAGGTGGGGGCCGTGTCCGTTAGTCGCCGCCGGAAGCAGGAAACCAGGACCCTTGGCCGCGGCGATCTCGGCGCGCTGAACGGTGGCGACGCCCTTGGTCATCGCCGTCACGAGCCGCGGCACCGGGCCCGCCATCGGCATCGAACCGGAGTTGCCACGCACCACGGTGGTGAGGCTGTAGGCGGTCGGACCGCCGAGTGCCACCACGGCCGCGATCCCGAGCACCGCGTAGCGGACCGACGGTCGGCCGGTTCCCCGGCCGCCCAGGAGCAGCCAGCACAGCAATGCGATGCCGCCGGCCCCGACGGCCCATCGAAGCCACGGATGGTAGTCAGGAACGCTGCCCAAGGCCAGCACGGAGGTGGTCGTCGTCGATGCGATTGCCAGCGCCAACACCGCCTTGGCCCAGACTCTTTCGTGATGGCGCCAGCACTCCACCGTGCCGACGCCCACCAGCGCCGCGATCGACGGGGCCAGCACCACGGTGTAGTAGGGATGGAAGATGCCGGCCATGAAACTGAACACCAGCGCCGTGGTCAACAGCCACATGGTCCATACCAGGATCGCGGCACGCCGCAGATCGCGGCGCGGAGCTGCCGGAGCCGCCGGGCCGGCGACATCGGCCGTGACCCACCAGATCAGGAGGGCCAGCCCGAAAACCACTGCGGCGGGAAGCAGCCACGCGATACCGCCGATCTGCGCCGACTCGAACAACCGGCCGAATCCGGGTTGCCCCCAGGGATGCGCCGAGGTCCGCCCGCCCAGGTGGATTGGTGATCCGACGTTCAGGGATGCCACGCTGCCGGGCTCGTCGCCGTTCAGACGTCCGATTCCGTTGTAGTTCAACGTCAGTTCGAGGATCGAGTTGTGCTGGGCGCCACCGATCCACGGTCGCCGGTCGGCCGGCCACAACTGGACCAGCAGCACCCACCAGCCGGCAGCGGCCAGGGCGGCGCCGAGGGCGAGTGCCAGGCGCCACACCCTGTCGAGCGGCGACCTCGGGCCGGCCACCAGATAGCCGAGCGCCAGTGCGGGCATCACCAGAGCGACTTCGAGTTGCTTGGTCAGATAGCCCAGCCCGAGGCAACCACCGCAGAGCAGCAGCCACCTCAGGTGGCCGTCCTCGACCGCCCGCAACAGTGCCAACACCGCGGCGATCATCAGCAGCACCAGCAGCGCGTCGGGGTTGTTGTAGCGGAAGATCGTGACGGCGACCGGGGTGAGAGCCAGTACCAAACCGGCTATCAGGCCGGCGGTTTCGCCGAAGGGCCGTCGCACGGCATCCCACAAGATTGCCACCGAGGCGACGCCCATCAGTGCCTGCGGCACGAGGATGCTCCACGGGTTGAGCCCGAACAGGCGTATCCCCAGAGCGGGAAGCCACAGCGACAGCGGCGGCTTGTCGACGGTGATCGAGTTCGCGGCATCCGACGACCCGAACAGGAAGGCTTTCCAAGACTGCGAACCCCCTTGCGCTGCAGCGGAATAGAACGCGTTCGCCCAGCCTGACCGGTTCAGGTCCCACAGGTACAGCACCGCGGTGCCGGCGAGCAGAACCAGCAACGCCCAGCGCTGCCAGCCCAGCCGGGCAGGCGCGGGGACCGACTCGACGGGTTCCAGCCGCGGCGGCTCGGCGGTGATCGTCATCGTGTCACCGGGCGGAGGCACCGAAAACCTGGCGCAACGCGAGGAACCGGGCGACAGTCGCAACCAGGTTGGCCACTACGAGCACCGACAGCTCGACAACCTTGTCCACCGTCGGGTCGAAGCGATGCAGCGCGAACAGCGAGCCACTGGTGATCGCCAGACCCAACGCGAATACCAGCAGACCGTGCGCGTGATGGCGCGCGGCTCCGCGACGACCCCGAATACCGAAGGTGAAAGCCCGGTTGGCGGCGTTGTTCGCCAATGCCGTCAGCAGCAGCGCCGTGAGGTTCGCGGCCTGCGCCTTGAGTTCGGGGTGCAGCGAAAGATACAGCAGCGCATAGGCAATCGTGCTGGCGATCCCGATGAAGCCGAAGCGCACCAACTGGCCGACCATACCGCGCGGCACGCCCGGCACCAGGGGCTCGCGGCCGAGAGCCGCCTGCATGTCGCGAAGGGGCAGGGCCCCCGACGCCAGTGCGCGCCCAACACGCCAGCACCCCTTGAGGTCATCGATCGCGGTCCCGACGACGTCGACCCGGGAGTCGGGGTCGTCGATCCAGTCGACGGGCACTTCGTGGATGCGCAGTCCCGCTCGCTCGGCGAGGACCAGCAGTTCGGTGTCGAAGAACCACCCGGTGTCGACGACCAGTGGCAGCAGCCGGCGGGCGACGTCGGCGCGCAGGGCCTTGAAACCGCACTGTGCGTCGGAGAATTGCGCGCCCAGCATTCCGCGTAGCAGCAGGTTGTATCCGCGGGAGACGAGTTCGCGTTTGATTCCGCGCACCACGCGCGAGGACACGGCGAGCCGCGACCCGATGGCGATGTCGGAGTGTCCGGAGACCAGTGGCGCGACCAACGGCATGAGCGCGGAGAGGTCGGTGGAGAGGTCGACGTCCATGTAGGCCACCACGTCGGCTGGTGAGGACCGCCAGGCCGCGGCCAGCGCTCCGCCGCGGCCCTTGACGTCGAGATGGATGACGTCGACATCGGGCAGTTCCGCGCTGAGCCGGTGTGCCACCGCAATCGTGTTGTCGGTGCTTGCGTTGTCCGCCAAGACGATTCGGGCGCGATAGGGGACCTCCGTGAGCAGATACTCGTGCAGCCGCTGTACGCATGCCGGCAGGTCGTGCTCCTCGTTGTGGACCGGGACGACGATCTCGAGAACGTAGCGCCCCGTTGGTTCCGCACCGCCGTCATGAGCAGTGGTCTGCTCGGCCGGCAGGGTGTCGGTCATGCCGCTGATGCTCTCCTGCCAAGCTGCCACCGAACTGCATCGGGTCTGACAGGTTGCTGTGAGCCAGCTTGGGGCGCCGTCAATCGAGACCTATGCTGGGCCTCATGACGTCCGTCTTCTCCATGATCATCAACGGCGATCTGCCCGGCAGGTTCGTCTACAAGGACGACGACGTGGTTGCGTTTCTGACCATCGAGCCGATGACCCAGGGCCATACCCTGGTGGTGCCGCGCGCCGAGGTCGACAAGTGGCAGGACGTCGAACCCGCACTGTTCGACAAGGTGATGGCGGTGTCGCAGAAGATCGGCAAGGCGGTGTGCGCAGCGTTCGGCGCCGATCGCGCCGGGATGATCATCGCCGGCCTCGAGGTGCCGCATCTGCACGTGCACGTGTTCCCCGCCTACAACCTGACCGACTTCGGCTTCGCCCATGTCGACCGCAACCCATCACCGGAATCGCTCGACGAGGCGCAGGCCAAGATCACCGCCGCGCTGGCGGAACTGGACTAGCTCAGCCGGGCGTAGGCCCCTCAGCCGATCGGCGCCGGCACGTCGGCGATCCGCGGCAGTATCACCCGGAAACAGCAACCCTGCCCCGGAGCGGTGGTCACGGTGACCCGCCCGCCGTGGGCGTAGACCAGCGAGTCGACGATCGAGAGCCCGAGCCCGGTACCGCCACTGGCACGCGCACGCGAGGAGTCGGTTCGGTAGAACCGCTCGAACACCCGCTGCGCGTCCTCCTGCGTCATCCCCGGCCCCTCGTCGGCGACCTCCAGGACGGCGTCATCGTCGGCGGTCCCGACCCGCACGGTGATCCGCGCGGTCTCCGGGGTGTGTTGCACAGCGTTGGCCACCAGGTTGCCCAGCACCTGACGAAGCCGGGCCTCGTCGCCGAGCACCTCGGGAGTGCCGGGGCCGTCGAAGACCTCCATCGTGATCGTGCGCTGCGGTGCGATGGACTGGGCGTCGTGCACGGCGTCGGTGGCCAGCGCCAGCAGGTCCACCCGGCGGCGCTCCAGCGGGCGCTGTGCGTCCAGCCGGGCGAGCAGCAGCAGGTCGTCGACGAGCAGGCCCATGCGGCGGGACTCGCTTTCGATCCGTGACATCAGCATCTCGACGTCCTTGGCCGCACCCTGCCGGTACAGCTCGGCGAATCCGCGGATGGTGGTGAGCGGGGTGCGCAGCTCGTGGCTGGCGTCGGTGATGAACCGGCGCATCCGTTCCTCGGACATTCGCGCATGGTCGGCCGAGGCCGCCGAAGACGCCATCGCGCTCTGGATCTGAGCCAGCATGCCGTTGAGCGCCAGCGACAACCGGCCGACCTCGGTGCGCGGATCACGTTCGGGCACACGGCGATCCAACTCACCGGCGGCGATCGCGGCGGCCGTCCGCTCGACCTCCACCAGCGGACGCAGGCTGCGGTGCACCACCCAGTACCCCACCACACCGAGGATCACCAGCACGGCCGTGCCGATGGCGACCTGCGACCAGGCCAGCGATCCCACGGTGGACTGCACGTCGGACAGGTCGATGGCGACGGTGGTCAACTCACCGCTGGGTCCGCGCACGGACACCGCTCGCCACTGGACCGCTGATCCCTCGAGCGAGCCGATGGTCACCGGCGTCGCCCCCACGTCGTTGTCGTCGGGAAGGTCGGGTTCCGCGTCACGGTCGTTGACCGCCATCCAGGCGTTGCCGTCGGTGTCGACGCCACGGACATAGAAGTTCGACGGCGGGCGGGCCGGGTTGGGGCCTTCGTCCGGGGGCGGCATGGTGCGGCGCGGCGCCGCCGCCCATCCGCGGGATGCGTCGATCAGGGTTTGGTCGGCGCGGTTGATGAGGTCGTGACGTAGGGTCGAGGTCACCGCGATCCCGGAGGCCAGCAACCCGAAAGCCACCAGCAGCAGCATGGCCGCGACCAGGCTGACCCGCAGCGGAAGCGCTCGGCGATACGGGGCGGGCATCCCTCTATTGTTCGCGCGGGACAGCGCAGTGCGCCGGATTATCGCGGCTCCCGCAACACGTACCCGACACCGCGCAGGGTGTGCAGCAGCCGCTTCTCGCCGGTGTCGATCTTGCGGCGCAGATACGAGACGTAGGACTCGACGACGTTCACGTCGCCGCCGAAGTCGTAACGCCACACGTGGTCGAGGATTTTCGGCTTGCTCAGCACGGTGCCGGCGTTGATGACGAAGTAGCGCAGCAGGGTGAACTCGGTCGGCGACAGCGCGACGGGTTCGCCGGCCTTCCACACTTCGTGGGTGTCCTCGTCGAGCTCGATGTCGGCGAAGATGAGCCGCGAATTGCGCGGTTCCTCGACACCCTTGCCGGCCCGGCGCAGGACGACGCGCAGCCGGGCAACGACCTCCTCGAGGCTGAACGGTTTGGTCACGTAGTCGTCACCGCCGAGGGTCAGTCCGGCGATCTTGTCCTGCAGGCTGTCGCGCGCGGTCAGGAACAGCGCCGGCGCATCGATCCCGTCGGCCCGCAATCGGCGCAGCACGCCGAAACCGTCCATTCCCGGCATCATCACGTCGAGGATCACCGCGTCGGGACGCACCTCGCGGGCCCGGTCCAGGGCGGCGGGGCCGTTGGAGGCGGTGTGGACCTCGAAGCCCTGGAATTTCAGGCTCACCGACAGCAGTTCGACGATGTTGGTCTCGTCGTCCACCACCAGCACACGTGCTTCGGGTTTGGTTTCGGGTGTAGCGGGAGCGGCCATGCTGTCAATTTCCTCCTACCTTGTTGAATTCCAGCTGCCAGGCGACTGTGAGCTTCCTGTGAGTCAACGCAGCGGAACTCTTCGGTGATACCGCCGGTTACGGAATCCCGCCGCCCATACACTTGTGAGATGGACCTGGCGAAGACGCTGGTTGGGCTGGCGACCACACCGGTGAAGGTGGGACTGGCCGCGACCGAGGCCGGGCTCGACGTCGCCAGGGCGGGCCTTGAACTGGCCAAACGGACCCTCGGCGAGCCGGCCGGCCCGAACTCAGTGGCCCAGATGTTCGGCCTCGAGGACGCCGTCGCGCGGGCGAACAAGATCGCGCAACTGCTCGACGACGATGCTCCGTTGGGGCGGGCGCTGGCACCGGACGGTCCGCTGGACCGGCTGATGCGACCGGGTGGCCTAATCGACCGCATCACCGCACCCGACGAGGTCCTGGACCGGCTGACCGCCGAAGGCGGCGGGCTCGAGCGGGCGCTGGCTCCCGGCGGATTGGTGGACCAACTCCTCGACGAGGACGGGCTCATCGAGCGGGTGCTCGCCGAGGACGGCTTGGCCGACCGGCTGCTGGCTGAGGGCGGGCTGATCGACAAGCTGACGGCACGCAACGGACCGCTCGAACAGCTGGCCGATGTGGCCGACACCCTCAACCGGCTCTCGCCGGGATTGGAGGCGCTCGCGCCGACCATCGAGACGCTGCGCGAGGCCGTCACCACGCTGAGCCTGGTGGTCAACCCGCTGAGCAACATCGCCGACCGGATCCCGATCCCGGGGCGTCGTCGCTATTCGCCACCCCGGACGGTCAGCTCCGAGCGCGTGCGCAGCGACCGGTTGGTCCACGACGACCAGGATGACTAACCCGATAAGCTGTCACGCGGCTTGCGCCGGACTCGCCCGGCAGGGTCACGCCTCCTTAGCTCAGTGGTAGAGCACTCGCCTTGTAAGCGAAAGGTCGTCAGTTCAATCCTGACAGGGGGCTCCGAGCAGAAGGACCCGATGCTCGATGTGTGTGCGACCTCGTGACGGTCGGCCCGCGTACCGGTGCCAGATGCGTCGATGTCAGCGCCGATTCGGCCGGATTGTCGTTGTGGGCGAACGTCGTTCGCAACGCATTGGCCATGGGCGGCGGCGAAATCCGGAGTTGCGAACTAGAAGATGTTGCTGCCGATACGTCCGGCGCTGAAAGCTTCGCGACTACCGACGTGGTGGGCGACGTGGCGCGTGTCGCGACGTGAGACAGTGCGGCGTGAACACCTTCGCCCACTGCTGCAGCGAGATCCGCGACGAGCTTCGTCGGCTCGATGGCCGGGAACAAACCGGCGGTGGTTGGCCGGCCGTAGGGTTTCGTTCGGTCGTGACCCAGTTCGACGAGCTCGCGCAGTGCCGGTTGAAGCAGGTCGACGATCGGTGTCGTGATTGCGCTCAAGCCGGTCGCGGCGCCGACGTCGATCAGCGGTTGCAGCAGCGGGAGATTGTTGGCCGGGATGGTGATGTAGGTGGTGTCGCCATACGTCTGGCGGTTCACAGGATCATTGATCAACTGCTGCAGTTGGTTTGGCATGTATCCGCCCGGCAGGTCGGTGGGGACGAACGGGATGCCTGCCGATTTCGGAAGGTAGGGATTCGGTTAGCCCAGGCGTATCGCCGGCAACCCCGCCACTGCGTTCAAGTCGGCCAGGATGTTGGGCGGATACTGCGGGAAGTCCGCGATGGGGTCGTACTGGAAGGCGATGTCGGTTGTCGCGTAGCCGGTGTCGGTCGGCGTCGACGGCGGGTTGAACGTGATGTTCAGGATCGGAAGGTGCAAGCCCGGAAATCGGGTGAACAGGCCGCCATCGGGCCGATTGGTGTTACCGATCGTCGGGTCACTGCCGAGCTGGGCCTTCAAGATGGTCGCGATGTCGCTGCTCTGAGAGTAGCCGAAGATGACGACCCTGCTCCCGGGGTTGGTGGCCAACCGGCTTTGCAGGGCGGCGTTGAGATCGGTGACTCACTACGCCACCTATGGGTCGAATGTGATGTCGCCTAGCACCGGGGGAAGCAGTCCTTCGGGGGAGATGACGGGGACGAGCCGGCACCCGACAGCAAATGTTCGAGCGGTGGTCCGGTCGGAACACTCGGTGGCCGCCGGGTGAACAGGCGGTCATGAGCGGACGCGCCGCCGGCATCGCGACGAAAATCCGCTTGGTGGACGCCGGATTGATTGTGGCCATCACAGCCATCGTGCTGGCGGCCGCCGTCATCGGGTTGCGCTAGCCGCTCGGTTTCGAGGTCCGGCGACCCCGTTTCTTCCGACTTGCTTCACCGCCGGTCGTCGAGTCCAACCGATTGACGGCGATTTGCTCGCTTCGCGCCCTAAAATCAGCCCCGGCGCAAGTATCGGGCGGGGGAGTCAGGTGGATTGATGTCGATCCTCCAGCGCGGAGCGCGGGTCGGGGCCGCCACGTTCGTGGTCGGATTTTCGCTGGCCTGGCCGCAAGCAGTGGGTATCGCATCCGCGGACAGCCCCGATCAGGACTCCTCCTCGGTGTCGGCCGGTCCGGCGAAGTCCGGTACACCGGCGACCGGCCGGTCGGCAAGGGCAACCCACCGCAATGCCACCAAGTCGGCCACAGCGCCGGATGCCGTCGCGGCCACGAGCGGGGCGACCAGCACCACCAGGGTGGGTTCGGCTCGTTCGTCCGTCACTGCCGTCGCGTGCCGGACCGTGCCCACTCGTTCGGAGCACACAACTGGTCCGGCTCGGCGTGTGCCCAGTGGTCGAGCCACCGAAGACGCGGTCGCCGAAGCAGTGCTCAGCGCGATCGGCAACAGGCAACCGGACCCGGCATCGACCGCCGGCACAACGACGGAGTCGGCGGCCGTCGTCACGGTCGACGCGAACGGTTCAGCACCGGACGGCCAGGTCGACTGGAACTTCGGCTACTCATGGTCGGTGGGGGCCAATCAGTACGACTTCGAGTCGACGGCGATGCACGAGTTGCTGCACACCTTTGGCTTCCTGTCCGTCGACAGCGCCGGCAACAACACGGGCACGAACTGGACCACCTTCGACAAGTTCGTCGTGACCTCCAACGGCACGCAGCCGATCGACCACAGCACTTTCAGCTGGATTTCGACCTACAACCCGAACCTGACCGGGGGTGTGGGGCCCAACGGCGGGCTCTACTTCGGCGGTGCCAACGCCAAGGCCGCAAACGGCGGTCAGCCCGTCCCGCTCTACACGCCCAGCACATGGGAGTCCGGCAGTTCCATGTCGCATCTCGACGATTCGACGTTCACGGCCGGCAACGCGAAACTGATGAATGCGGTGTCCGACACCGGCCTGGGCATCAGGACCTTGAGCACCATCGAGATCGGCATCCTCAAGGACCTCGGCTACACCATGGCCGACCCGCCGCAGACGCTTGCGATCTTCGTCATCGGCTTCGCGTTCATCCGGCGCAGAAGGCGCAGCAGTGAGCACTGTGCCCGATGAGTGACAGCAGTCTTTCCTACGAGCGCCGCGGTCCGATCGCGATCGTCGCCATCGACGCACCACCGCACAACCCGATGTCGCTGGCGTTCATGGACGCCCTGGAGTCGCTGGTCGCCGACATCGCCGCCGAACCGGGAATCCGCTCCGTCGTCATGACCGCGGCCGGCGAGCAGAACTTCTCGGTCGGCATGAACCTCAAGGAGCTCGTCGCCTCGCTGGGCGATCCCGCGCGACTGGATGTGGTGCTCGACCAACGACTGCGCGTTCTGGCCGCGATCGAGAACATGGACAAGCCCTGGATCGCAACGCTTTTCGGTAACTGCCTCGGTGGCGGCCTGGAGCTGCCGCTGGCCTGCCACTTCCGACTCGCCGCCCAAGACGGTGCCCGCATCGGCCTGCCCGAACTGCACCTGGGGTCGGTGCCGGCCTGGGGTGGCAGCGCACGACTGGCACGCCGCGTCGGCAGGGATCGGGCAGTCGACCTGATCCTGCGGGCGAAGACCCTGTCCGGCCCGGAGGCGTTGGCCATCGGCCTGGTCAACGAGGTCTGGCCCAACGCCGAGTTGAAGCAACGCGCGATCGATCTTGCCGAGGAACTCGCGGCCATGCCCCGAGTCTCGGTGGCGACGATGCTGCGCTGTCTGGTCACGGGCGAGGAGAAGCCCCTAGGGGAGTCGCTGCGCGACGAACGCGCCGCCTTTCACGCCACAGTGGGAACGCCGGACATGGCCGAGGGCATGCAGGCGTTCCTTGAGAAGCGCCCGCCGACGTTCAATCGCGGCTGAGTCTGGTCAGATCGGCATGAGGTAGCCGTAGAGCTCCTGATCCTCGTTGTAGCCACCGCGATCGGCACCCAGGTGTGCGAAGGACTCGACGAACTCGATCGCCGCGATCCACTTGACCTGTTTGAAGCCGAGTTCCACCTCGTCGCGTAGCCAGAACGGGGCACCGTGGGATTGGTAGGGCGGCTCGCCGTTCATCTCATAGGCCAGGATCGTCTGGTCGTGTCGCATGTTCGCGATCGAATGGCAGTCGTAGTAGCGACCGCCCTCGGGGCCGTCGGCGAACGAGTGGAACGCCACCCATTCGGCATTCGGTGCCGGCTTGACCAGGTCGCAGATCACGCGCATCGGGACACCCGACCACTTGGCGATGCCCTACCAGCCCTGGATGCAGAAGCGCTGGGTGATCTGGTCCTGCTTGGGCAGCGCCAACAGCTCGGCATAGGACTGCTCGAGCGGTGACTGCACCAAACCATCTATGCGCAAACGGTATTGGGACCAGTCGCCGGCTTTGAGGCGCTGGTATTCATCGGACTCCGGCTTCTCGCCGTTGGTCCAGAAGTACGGCGAGATGTCGCTCTCCGCGTATGTCGCGGTGGGGTTGGTCCGCTCGAGCAACCCCTTGAGCCATCCGACGAGTGCCTGGCCCGCATTCTGGATTCTGCGGGGATGCTTGATCGTCACCGGCGAAGCGACAACCCAGAACACCGCGACAACGACCATCCAGGCCGCATACCGCGCGACACCCCACCAGGACATCGTTTTGGTCCCCAAGGTGATGTGGTTGACGTTGCCGACGAAGCCGGTGACGAAGATCATCAGCGTGTGCACGGCGATGAAGATCAGCATCCACACCAGCACGCAGAAATGAATCGTGCTGGCCACCTGTCGATTCAACAGTCCGGCGCCCGTACCGAATCTGCCCGCGATCGAGGGAGCCGGCAGAAGGCCTGTCGCGAACGCCAGCGACGCGGC
>Ga0208851_1000732_pt1 | contig 13080 bp, 14 predicted proteins | sample NGESurshal092012_FD_184481 | JGI IMG/M metagenome (GOLD analysis project Ga0208851, IMG submission 184481) | Arctic peat soil microbial communities from Barrow, Alaska - NGEE Surface sample 415-2 shallow-092012 (SPAdes) | ecosystem: Environmental > Terrestrial > Soil > Wetlands > Peat ... | reverse complement strand
GCGCCGTCAGGCAAGGACGCAGGATCGGTGCAATGCCGGTGGCATTGGGCGGGCGGGCCGAGATCGGGACGCCGCATGACGGTGATCGCCGTCCGGCATACCCGGTCAGACGTTTTGAGAAGGGCCACGAGTACCGTGGCCCGAAGTTCTGCGTGGAATTCGGCGCGGGCGCGGTCGTGATCTGAGGGTCGGCGGTGTTCCGGCCTGATTCGCGCCCGCACGGGGCCCGCCACCTGCGCGAGCGTGAGCCGCTCGGCCCCCGTGAGCTCGTAGGCGCGGCCCGCGTGCGTGGCCTCATCGACGGGACGCTAGCGTGCGGAGTGTGGCGAAGACCGTCCAGGCCAAGAAGCGCTGCTGCAAGAGCAGTCCGCGCTGCAAGCGCTGCCCGATCGTCCTCAAGCGCCTCGAGCAGGCCGGGCTCGCCGAGCACCTCCACGGCCGCGAGTTCCGCCTCCACCCCTCGCTGCACAAGGCGCAGCTCAAGGCCGTGCGCAAGCGGGCCCGCTGACACGGATCCGTTCTCAGCCGCCAAGCCGTCCACGCTCCCGCCTTCCGTACGAAGCGCGCTGTACAGTCCGCGCGCACAAGGAGGGGTGCGCGTGGCGGCCTCGTTCCAGCAAGCGGAAGGCGGGGAACCATGCGGCGAGCGACTCTCGGTATCGCACTCGTGCTCGGGCTCACGCTCGGGCTGAGCGCGCAGGCGCTGGCGGTCACCACCGTCTCGCGGTCGGGCAACGTGATCACGATCACCGGCGGGGACGAGGTCAACTACGTCGACCAGGTCGACAACTACGCCTCCGTCATCTACACCGACCCGGCCGGGATCGCCTACGGGGCCGGCTGCACCGACGCCGGCTCCAACAGCGTGGACTGCGGCAGCGCCGGCCCGGGGCTGGTCGCCAACGTGAGCCTGGGCGGCGGGGACGACACGTTCCGGCCCAACGCGGTGCAGACGAACTTCCCGAAGCTCAACGTCGATCTGGGCGCCGGGAACGACACGATGTGGGGTTCCGCGCTCGACGACACCATCAACGGCGGGCCCGGCGACGACAGCATCATCGGGCGCGGCGGGAACGACACGATCGACGGCGGCGACGGGCGTGACAGGCTGCAGGGCTCCGATGGCGACGACACGATCACCGGCGGGCCGGGCGTCGACAGCATGTTCGGCGACGGCGAGTACACCTCGCTGTCCGGCTTCGGCAACGACACGCTGCTCGCGCGCGACGGCGAGATCGACGCGCTCTCCTGCGGCTTCGGCGCGGACAGCGTCGTCGCGGACGCCGGCGACACGTTCGACGTGCTCGGCGACTGCGAGCAGCGCGACATCAGCGCCGCGACATCAGCGCCCGGCACGGGCACCGGCACCGGCACCGGCACCGGCTCGACACCGGCAGCGACCCCGCTGTCGGTGGCACTCGGGGCACCGAAGCCGGCGAAGCTCGGGGCTCTGCTCGCCGGCGGGGCGCTGAGCTTCCGCGTCAGCTTCTCGGGTGCATGCAGCGCGACCGTCGGGCTCGTGCTGCGCGCGGCGGAGGCCAGGCGCCTGAAGGTCGGCAAGAAGGACACGCGCATCGCGCGGGCCGTCGACACCATCCAGCAGGGCGGCACCTTCGCCGCGACGCTCAGGATCAGCAAGACCTACCGCACGAAGCTGCGCCGCGCGAGGTCGGTCACGGCCTACCTCGTGCTCGTGTGCACCGACGGCTCCGGCGCGCTGCCGTCGGCCGCGCGCAAGCTCGTGCTCAAGCGATGAGCGGGCTCAGCCGCCGGCAGTGACGCGCAGCGTCGTCCCGGCGACAGCGACGACGTCGCCCGGATGCAGCTGGCGCCCGCGGCGGTTGTCGGCCTCCCCGTTGACGAGCACCTGCTCGACATTCAGGAAGGCCTTCAGCTCGCCGCCGGCGTCCACCAGCCCGGAGAGCTTCAGCAGCTGGCCGAGCCGGATGGTCTCACCGCGGATGGGCACGTCCTGTGGCACGGCCTCCAGCCTAGGGCGCCTGCGTCGCCGGTGTGGGCCAGCTCGCGCGGGGATCGGGCAGCGCGGGCGCGATCAGGCCGCACCGGCGAGGGCCGGAGCCAGCTGCGCGATCCCGGCAGGCCCGATGCCGCAGCAGCCGCCCACGAGCCGCGCGCCGGCCGCGACCCATCCGCGCACGAGCGCAGCGGGGAAGCAGGCGATCCCCGCGCGCGTCCACGTGCGCGCCTCCCCGTCCCACACCCGCCCGCTGTTGGGATAGGCGACGAGCGGCACGTCGGTGACGTTGCGCGCGCGCTGCAGCAGCTCCTCGACGTGCTCGGGGGCCGTGCAGTTCACGCCGACGGCCGCCACGCGGGTGCCGCCGAGCGCTGCACGGACCGCCTCCTCGATCGGCTCGCCGTGCACCGTCGTGCGGCCGTCGCGACAGGCGAACGTCACCCAGGCCTGCGGCGCCTGCAGGCGGTCGAGCACCCGCGCGAGCGCGGCGGCCTCGTCCGCACGCGGGATCGTCTCGCACGCGACGCAGTCCGGCCGGGCCTGCAGCAGCGCCGCCAGGCGCTCCTCGTGAAAGCGCTCGAGGTCGGCCCCTGAGCGGCCGCCGTAGTCGCCGGTGTACTCCTGTCCGCCGGCCAGCACCGCGCCGTACGGGCCGACGGACGCGGCGACGAGCGCGCGCGGCGCCCCCGGCGCCTCGGCCTCGAAGCGCGCCCGGGCCGCCTGGGCGAGCAGCACGCTGCGCTGCAGCAGCCGGTCAGCCCGATCGGCCGTGACCCCGACCCGCTCGTAGCCCGCGCGGCTCGCCTGGTAGCTCGCGCTCGTCACGACCCGCGCGCCGGCCCGCAGGAAGGCGAGGTGCGCGTCCTCGATCGCGGCCGGATCGTCGGCGAGCAGCCGGGCGGACCACAGGTCGTCGGAGAGGTCGTGGCCGTCCTCCTCGAGCTGCGTCGCCAGGCCGCCGTCGAGCACGACCGGATCGCCGAGGGTGAGCAGCGTGGTGAGGGCTTGCGCGTCGACGCGGTGCGGCACGAGCCGCAGGCTACGCGGCGGACGCGCCGGGCGGCGGCTCGCGCAGTGCCTCGATGCGGCGCGCGCGGCGCACCGCATAGGCCGGCGAGAGCGCCGAGGTGATGATCAGGATCGTGGCGCCGAGCACGAGCCAGAAGAAGATCGCCATCACGATGCCGATGCCGCCATAGTACGTCGAGTACCAGTTGAGCCAGTTCGTGAACAGCACCGAGCCGAGCGCGCGCAGGCCGATCAGCCCGATCGTCGCGAGCAGCGCGCCGGGCATCGCGTCGCGGATCGTCACCCGGCTGTGCAGCAGGAAGACCGGCGTCCAGGCGAGGAACCCGAGCGCTGCGGCGACCCACAGCGGTGCGATCACCCACTCGATCCAGCCCGCGGCCGAGCGCAGCACCGCGGTCTCGACGACGTACAGCAGGCAGCCGACGAGGAAGACGACGAGCCACAGGAAGTAGCGCGCCTGGTCGGTCACGCCGCGACGCGCCGGGACGTCCCAGACACGCCCGTAGACCAGCTCGTGCGCCCGATGCCCAGGCCGAACGTGACGATGCTCGCGACCGCGATCAGCGTCGCCGTCAGCTGGTGACCGCCGGCGCCCTCGAGCACGTCCTTCGTGAGCGTCGCCGTCTGGCCCTTGAGGTGCAGCCGCGCGATCAGCCGCGTGGCGACCGCGGTCGGATCGCGGTCCGCGTAGGACGCCATCGCGATGACCGCCGGCAGCAGGGTGACGAAGAAGTACGCCGCGAGCAGCAGCGCGAAGAGCTGCCCGTCCGCCCGCCGGTAGCGCGTGAACCACCCGACCGCGACGCCGGCCCGCGAATGCCCCTCCTGGCGATCGGCCCAGGCCTGGGCCTTCGCCGTGTAGACCTCGGTCCAGGCGAAGGCGCGCGTGGCCAGGTCGACGACGCGGTCGCTGAAGCGCTCGGGCCGCTCGTCGCCCGGATCCTCGGGCGGCGGTGTCTGCGTGGTCTCGTCAGTCATGTCGGTTGGTCGCCCTTCCCCGCTCAGCCGAGCGCGTCGATACCCTTCACCAGCGCGTAGACGCCGGCCACGAACGCGACGATCGCGCCGAGCGTCCAGCCGTTGTCCGCGAGCCACGCCTGTGTGCGCTCGAGCCCGGCCGCGACGCTGCCGGGCCGGACGAACAGCGCGACCACGGTGATCTCGACGAAGATCAGCACGCCGGCCGCGCAGATCAGCACCGCCAGCACGTTCGAGCTCGGCGAGCTGCCGCTGTCGGCGATCTTCTGGACGGCCAGCAGGTACAACGGCGAGGGCAGGAACATCGCCACGCCGAGCACGAAGGACCACTTCTGGCTCGCGGTCGCGCGCCGCGACCACTCGGCGATCCTTCCCGGCTTGCCGCCCTCGTCGTCGACCGGCTTGTCCTTCTCACGCGTGCGCCGGCGCCACAGCCATGCCCCGAGCGCGAGCAGCAGCAGCCCGACGGCGATCTCGACGCCGCCGCTGGCCGACGCGCTGCTCTGCACCGTCGCGCCGGAGCCCTTCAGCACGGCGAGCGCGATCAGCCCTGCTGCAACGACCATCAGCGCCGCGCCGGCGAAGTACGCCAGCACAAGGCGGCGCGGGTGCTCACCGGTGAGCAGCAGGAGCAGCACGAGCAGCGCCGGCGGGTAGATCGCCGCGCTCAGGGCGAGCGGGAGTGCCTCGTCGAGCGCGCTCATCGCGGCGAGTCTATGCCGCGGTCGGCGTCGCGCAGTCGTCCGATTGGGCTGATCGCCCGAAGCCCGTGCGCGCCAGCTGGCCCAGCGCCTTCCACGGCGAATCCGGGAGGTCGGCCGACGGCGAGGCGCCCGGATGCTGCGGCGCGATGCGCACGCGCAGCACGCCGGGACGCGCGAGGAAGCGCAGCGGGGCGTCGAGCACGACGGCCTCCCCGTCGACGCCGGCCGGGATCCGGCGGTCCGAGCGGACCTCGAACGCGGGAGCGGTCCACTCGGTCAGGGGGCTGCTCTGCGCGCCGAAGATCGTCACGCCCAGGACGCCCTCGTCAAGCCGCGGCCGCGTCGCCGCGCTGACGAGGCCGAAACGGTAGGCGTTGTTGGAGACGAGGATCGCCGCGCCGGAGGACTGCTCGGTCCCGTCGGCGCCGTCGAAGCGCAGCGCGGGGGCCTCGCTGTCCGGGCCCAGCGCCGCGGGGACCGCGTCGAAGATCGTGCGCAGCTTGGCGTCCCGGTAGCCCTGCTCCTGGACCGCCTCGGCGTAGAGGCCGAGCGAGACGTTGTTGACGAAGACCTGCCCGTTCACCTCGGCGAGGTCGACGCGGCGCTCGCCACCGTCGACGAAGGCGTCGAGCGCGCCGACGACGTCCTCGCGGTCGACGCCCAGGTCGAGCGCGAAGTGGTTGCGCGTCCCGGCCGGGATGCACGCGTACGGCAGCCCCTCGCGCGCTGCGTGCGCTGCCACGATCGCCTGCGAGCCGTCGCCGCCCGCCATCGCCAGGCCGTCGGCGCCGGACGCGATCGCCGAGCGGACGAGCTCGTTGAGGTCCTCGCCGGGCTGCAGCTCGATCGGTTCGATGCCGCGCCTGCGCGCCTCGTCGGGCAGGTGGAAGCGCTCCGCCTTGCCGCCGCCCGAGCGCGGGTTCCAGAACAGGACCGCGCGCGTGGGCGGCGTCGCCGGCGGCAGCGCGACGCGGAGCGACGCCGCGGTGCGCGCGGCCACGAAGGCCAGGACGAGCGCCAGGACCACGCCGACCTCGGCGAGCGCCGGCCCCACGAGGACGACGAGCAGCACCGCGGCGACGAGCAGCAGCAGGCCGAGCGTCAGGCGCAGCCAGCGTCCCACGCCCCGCCGGACGATCCCGCCCCAGGCCAGGACGACGCCGACCACGACGAACGCGACCGTGAAGATGCCGCGCGGGAAGTGCGTCACGAAGATCGCGATCGCGCCGGCGGCAGCGAGCGCGAGCAGCACGATCGCCGCGATCGCCGGGCCCCGGCGTCGTGTCATGAGGTCACCATTGCGGCGCATAGCGTACGCCGCGCGCCGCGCGCTCGCTGCGCCGCGTGCGTCAGGCCTCGGCGGGCGCCTGCTCGGCACCGCGCGCGGACGCGGACGCCGCGTCGAGCACGTCGGCCACGGCGCCGGCCAGCCCGGGCCAGCCCCAGCGCGCCTCGGCGTCGCGCCGCGCCTCCAGGCCGCGCTGCGCGCGCCCGGGCCCGTCGTCGACGGCCTCGACGATCGCGCCGACGAGCGCGGCCTCGTCGTCCGGCTCGACGAGCCACCCGGTGCGGCCCGGGTCGATGATCGCCGCGGGGCCCGCGCGATCGACGGCGATCGCGGGGAGGCCGCACGCCATGCCCTCGACGAGCACGAGTCCGAACTGCTCGTCGACGGAGGCGAGCACCTGCACGTCGGCGGCGTTCAGGAAGCCCGCGAGCTGTGCGTGCTCGTGCCACCCGGCGAGGAAGACGTCGGGCGCCCCGCTGCGCCGCACCGCGTCGCAGGGATGCTCGCCCTCCCACTCCCCGGGATGGCCGCCGAGGATGACCAGCGCCGCGCGCCGGCGGGTGCGGGTGCGGGCCAGCGCGAACGCGTCGATCAGCAGGCTCAGGCGCTTGACGGCGGTGTAGCGCCCGACGGCCAGCAGGATCACGGCGTCGTCCAGGCGGTCGACCTGCGCGTCGGTGTAGGCGATGCTGCCCGGCGCCTCTCCGGGGCGCCAGCCGTGCGGAGCCTCGACCAGGTGGCGATGCCACCAGGCGCGCCGATCGACCGGCGCGGGCCGGAAGGTCTCCGGATCGAAGCCGCTGGCGATCACGACGCACACCTGGGGGTCGATCCCGAGCAGCCGCACGGCGCGCTCGCGGGTCGCCTCCGTCGGGACGATCAGCCGCGAGCACTGCCGCCCCCAGCGGCGCATCCGCCGGCGCCAGGCGTCGGCGTGGCGCCACTGCGCCGGTGCGCCGGCGGCGATGCGCTCGAGCATCGCGAGCTCCGTGCCATGGAGCTGGCCGACGACCGGGACGTCCGGCGCGACGCGGGCCGCAGCCTCATTCAGCGGGGTCAGGTGATGCAACAGCAGGACGTCGGCGCTCGTCGCGCCGGCCTCGAGCAGCGCGCGCGACCAGGCATCGACCTGCGCGACGTAGCCGTCGTCGTCGACGCGCGCGAAGCAGACGTCGGGGACGCCGGGGCGGTCCTCGTAGGAGGGATGCATCGGCGCATCGGCCCCCGTGACGTCGACCGGCACGACGTCCAGCCCGCCGTAGAAGCGCTCCGCGTCGCCCAGGCCGCCGGGCACGGAGCCCGAGAGGACCCGTACGTCCCAGCCGAAGTCGGGGAGCCTGAGGGAGAGCGAGCGCGCGACCTGCGCGGAACCGCCGCGCGGGAAAAACAGCAGGCCGTTGATCACGCGCATGCAGTCATCCTAGGGTCCCGGGGCATCCTGGCCCCGTGTGCGTGGCACTCAGGCCGCCCGGAAGACCAGCGCCGTGGCGATCGCGCGCCCGCCGGGCACCGGCAGGCCGTGCGACTCGCGCGGGACGTTGCGCAGCGTCCCGCCGCAGACCAGCGAGGCCGAACCACCGCCGTCGAGGTTCAGCGCCTCACGCGCACCGAGGTCACGCATCGCCTCCGCGAGCTCGCCGATCGTCAGCCCCGCCTCGTCGTCGGCGCGCCCGTCGCACGCCAGCGCGATGACGCGCTCGCCGTCACAGCCCAGGGCGGCGCGCGGGTGGCGGCCCACGGTGATGTCCGAGTCGAACTGCGAGGCGCCCGCGGAGAAGCCCTCCGCGTCGCCGCCGACGACCTCGCCGTCGCGCACGAGCAGCGGGCCGGCCTGCAGCAGGTCGCCGGCACAGCGCTCGGCGAGCTCGTCGCGGCGCGCGATGCGCACCTCGCCGCCGACGACCTCCACGCAGGCGCGCAGCGCGCCCCAGGGCTCGGTGAACGGGACCGACGCGGCCTGCACACCGCCGACCCACAGCTCGCCGAGCGGCGAGCCGGCGAACGTCGCGCCGGGGTCGCGCTGGTAGAAGCCGCCGACGAGCGCCTCCTCGATCTCGTGCTCGGCGCACCACGCGCCCAGCGGGGTGAGCGCCGGGAGGCGTTCCACGCGCACGCGCGTGCGGTCGAGCCGGTGGGTCGCGACGTGGGCGGTCGTCGCTGCGCCGTCGGCGAGCCTCAGGCGCAGGCGGCGCAGGTGCGCCGGGGCGGCGGCGTGGTCTCGGGCCGGGAGGGCGGGCATGGCCGTCGCGCCGGAATGCTGACAGGTCGGCGGGACGGGGCAGCCCCGGCTCAGACGATCCCGGTGTCGGTCTCGACGCCGAGCGCCATCCGGCCCAGACGCTCCATGAAGAGGGGGCTCGTCGAGCCGTGCTGGGTCGCCGTGTGGAGGTCGCGGAAGAGGCGCTGGAGCACGCTGGTGTCGTGGATCGAGGACCCGCCGCCGGCGTTGTAGGCGATGTCGACCGCGCGCGCAGAGCGCTCGGTGGCGTTGATCGCCGCGACGCGCAGCAGACGCCGCGTCTCGTCGCTGATGGCGCCGTCCTGCACGGCCTCCTGCGAGCAGCGCTCGACCTGCCGGCCCAGCACCGCGCGCGCCGAGAGCCACGCCGCCTCGGCCTCGACCACCTGGCTCTGGATGCCGGCCCGCTGCGCGAGCGGACGGGCGGCGCCGGCCGGCACCTTCACGGTCGCGAGCGCGATCAGCTCGTCGATCGCGCGGCGCGCGATCCCGACCGACACGGACGCGACGCCGGCGGCGAGCGCGCCGACCGACGTGAAGCGGTAGAGCGGCTCGTCGACGACCGGCTCGCCCATCGGGAACGGCGCCCAGCGGCCCTCGGGGACGAACGCGTCGGTCACCTCGTAGTCCACGCTCCCGGTGCCCGCCAGGCCGAGCGTGTGCCAGGTGTCGTGCAGCGTGACGTCGGCGCGCGGGAAGAACACGACGGGCGTGCGCAGACCGTCCGAGCGCACGGCGAGGCCCTCCCCCTCCGAGCTGATCGAGACGCCGCCGACGATCCAGGTGCAGTGCGTCGTGCCCGAGCCCCACGGCCAGCGCCCGCTCACCTGCAGGCCGCCGTCCACAGGGCGGGCGCGGCCGACCGGGCCCGCGAAGCCGCCGGAGACGGTGCGCGGGTCGCCGTAGATCTCCTGCGCCCACCGCGGGCTGAGGAACCCGGAGGTCAGCGCCGTGGTCCCGCCGACCATGACGCACCACCCGACCGACGCCTCGTGGTAGGACACCGCCTCGATGGCCTCGAACAGGTCCGCCGCGCTGCCGCCGCGCCCGCCGTAGCGCTCGGGCACCCAGGTCCGGAAGACGCCGGTGTCGATCAGCGCCTCGACGAGGTCCGTCGGGAGGCGCCGCAGTTCGCGGATCTCGGCGGCGCGCGCGTCGGCGCGCGCGCCGATGTCGTGCAGCGCCTCGAGCAGCTCGCGCTGTCCGCCGAGCGTGTCGGTCATGCTGCACAGCTTCGCATCCCCGGAGGGTGGCCGAGTGTCTAGGTGACGAGGCTGGGGCGCCCGGCGAGCAGCGCCAGCGCACCGTCGTACGCCGGGCGCGCCGGCGCGTCGGGCGTATCGGGCGCGTGGTGACCCAGCCGGTCCTGCAGGTCGGCGACCTTCACGGCGCGGGCGAGCTCCCCGGCGCGCCCGCGCGCCGCGGCGATCCGCGCCACGTGGTCCAGGTAGGCACGGTCGTCCGCCTCCGGGTCGCGCGTGAGCAGGCGGATCGCCTGCAGCTCGTCGTCGGTGGCGCCGATGACGCGCACGTCCGCGTCCGACGCCGTCGAGTGCTCGAAGACCTCGTGCAGCCAGGCGACGGCGCACGCCTCCACCGGCACCGCGGCGGCGACGCGGCGCACGTGGTCGAGCAGCGGCGCGCCGTAGCGGTCGGCGACGCCGGCGTGCACGCGCTCGGCGAACCGCCGCGCGGCCCGCGCCCTGACGATCGCCTCGCTGCCCCCCGGCGTGAACACGCCGTGAACACTAGATGATCGTGCGTCGCGCGTCATGCGCACGGCGGGCCACCCGCGGCGCCGCGCTCAGGCGCCGCGCGAACGGTGCACGGCAGCGCCGACGTCGAGCCCGGCAAGCGTCAGCCGTTCGCCCAGTTCGGCGAACGTGACGAGTACTCGATCCTCGGCCTCGGCCTGCAGCCCCGCGATCCCGTTGGCGTCGGCGAGGACGTCGAGGCTCGCCGCAAGCGTGTCCGCGAGGGCAGCCGCGGCGTCGATGTCGCCGGTCTGGACCAGTCTGGCTCCCACATCCCACAGGACACCACGCCGGCGCGCGCGATGCGCCGGCAGCGCATCGCGCGCCGCGTCGCGCCATGCTGCCTCGATGCGCTTCCTGCTCCCCGCCATCGTCGGCTGCCTGCTGCTGACCTCCTCGCCCGCCCTCGCCGCCGACCCGCCGCTCACGGTCCCGGGCGCGAAGCTCGCCGCCTCGCTGAAGTGCGCGGGCACGCTGAAGGGCTCCGCCAAGCAGCCGCTGATGCTCGTGACGGGCACCGGCGCCTCCGGCGACCAGGCGTACGCGATCGGCAAGGGCGCCTTCGACGCCTGGGGCGCCCCCGTCTGCTGGGTGAACTTCCCGTTCTTCACCACGGGGGACATCCAGACCGCCGTGCAGTACCTCGTCGCCGGCATCCGCACGGAGGAGCGCCGCGCGGGCCGCCCGATCGCCGTCTTCGGCATCAGCCAGGGCGGCCTGCTGCCGCGCATCGCGCTGACCTACTGGCCGAGTCTGCGCGCGAAGGTGACCGACGTGATCGCCGCGGCGGGCACCCAGCACGGGACGACGGTCGGCAGCATCAGCGCGTGCGCCAAGGGCTGCCCCCCGGCCGACTTCCAGCAGGCCGCCGGCTCGAAGCTGCTGAAGGCGCTCAACGCCCAGCCCGACGAGACGCCCGGCCCGACCTCGTGGACGACGGTGCGCTCGGCGACCGACGAGACCGTGCAGCCGCAGACCGGCCCGCACCCGACATCGGCGTTGAAGGGGGCGACGAACATCCTCATCCAGAACGTCTGCCCCGGCCGCCGGGTGACGCACATCGGCACGGCGCTCGACTCCGTGAACTTCGCGGCGATCGCCGACGCGGTCACGCACAAGGGCCCTGCGGTCGTCTCGCGCTTCCCGAAGGACATCTGCGCGAACCTCTACGCGCCCGGGCTGGACCCTGCCACGACGCTCCAGCTGCTCGGCGCGGCCAACGGCCTCACCTCGAGCCAGGGCGGCGCGGCGCCGACGGTCAAGCGCGAGCCGAAGGTGCTGGCGCTGTTCCGCCACCACGTCGCGGGCTGAGTCGCCCGTGGGGGAGCGCGCCGCGGTCGCGCGCCCAGACCTGAACGGGACCTGACGACCCGCGGCTGCGGACCGGCGCCCCGACTACGCTGCGCGTCGTGTCCTACCTCCAAGCCATCGTGATCGCCGTCGTCCAGGGCATCACCGAGCTGTTCCCGATCTCCAGCCTCGGCCACTCGGTGCTCGTGCCCGCGTGGCTGGGCGGGAGCTGGCAGACGCTCGTCACCCAGTCCTCCCAGGGCACCAGCGAGAAGTCGTTCTACCTGGCCTACATCGTCGCGCTGCACGTCGCGACCGCGCTCGCGCTGCTGTGGTTCTTCCGCGCCGACTGGATCCGCATCATCAAGGGGTTCTTCCGCACGCTCGGCGGCGTCGTGCGCACGCGGACCCTGCCTGAGGACGACGCCGACGCCCGGCTGGCCTGGCTGATCATCATCGCGACGATCCCCGTCGGCATCACCGGGCTGGCGCTGGAGCACACCTTCCGCACGATCTTCGCCAAGCCGCTGGCGGCCAGCATCTTCCTGCTGCTCAACGGCCTCATCCTGTTCGCGGGCGAGCGCTTCCGCCGGCGCGCGTCGGTCGCCGCCGACGAGGCGGAGGCCGCAGCCTTCGCGCAGGCGCAGGCCGGCGGCACCGGCGGGCGCAGCGCGCCGGAGATCGCGCTGGCGGCAGCGTCTGACGCGCGCCTCGCGCACGTCACGGTCGGGGACAGCGTGCGGATCGGCCTGCTGCAGATCGCGGCGCTGCTGCCGGGCATCAGCCGGTCCGGCATCACGATGGTCGGCGGCCTGTGGCGCGGGCTCAGCCACGAGGACGCCGCGCGCTTCGCCTTCCTGCTCGCAACCCCCGTGATCCTCGCCGCCGGCGTCCTCAAGCTCCCCACGCTCGCCGGGTCGGCCGGCGACCACATCCACGGCCAGGTCGCCGTCGGGTTCGTGATCTGCGGCATCACCGCCTACATCTCGATCCGCTTCCTCGTGCGCTACTTCGAGACGCGCACGCTGACGCCGTTCGCGATCTACAGCCTGATCGTCGGGCTGGCGAGCGTGCTGCACTTCGCCTGAGCGGCGCTCAGGCGGCGAGCGTCGCGCCGCGCATCCGGGCCGCGAACCCGGGGCCCTTGGGCGCGCACGCGTAGGGGCCGACGCGGACCGCTGCGGGCAGGTGCAGTTCACGGAACCGCAGCCACGTGCCGGCGGGTTCCAGCACGGAGACGTCGACCGTTCCGCCGCGGCGCTCGATGCGCAAGGTCGCGGGCAGGCCGCTCCAGCGCTGGCGGGCCCAGTCCGAGGCGCCCTGCGTGTGGACGCTGCTGAGCCACGGCTCACCGTCGAGCTCGATGCCGGCCTTCAGCCACGACGTTTCGCTCGCCTCGACGAGCAGTCCGACCTGGTCGTACTGCACCACGAGCTCGGCCTCGAGCGTCGCCTGGAGCACGAAGTCGCCGCTTCCGACATCGAGCAGAAGCGCCTGCGCCTCGTGGCGGCTCGGCGCCTCACCCGTGACCTGCCAGATGTCGGTGCCCCCGCCGCAGCGCCACGCCAGCCCGTCGTCGGTGATCGCCGCCTGCGCGCAGGGCGCGAGCCAGCGCCAGCCCTCACGACCCAGGAGCTGCGGCGTCGTCCCCTCGGTGCTCATGCCGGCATCGTAGGCGCCGCGTGCGCGCGTCGGTCCAGTAGCGTCGCGCGGCATCGCGATGCCCATCGGCGCCGACAGCACCACACCGCCGGAGGCGGATGACGAGGGCCTTCTCGACGACGTCGGCGAGGTCGTCCAGGACGTGCTCGGCGAGAACC
>Ga0208851_1000731_pt1 | contig 13094 bp, 12 predicted proteins | sample NGESurshal092012_FD_184481 | JGI IMG/M metagenome (GOLD analysis project Ga0208851, IMG submission 184481) | Arctic peat soil microbial communities from Barrow, Alaska - NGEE Surface sample 415-2 shallow-092012 (SPAdes) | ecosystem: Environmental > Terrestrial > Soil > Wetlands > Peat ... | reverse complement strand
AAGCGTTCGCACCACTACCTCACCGTCGTCGTCGACCACGACCAGCGACGGCTGGTCTGGGCCGCGCCGGGGCGGGACAAGGCGACCCTGGGTGCGTTCTTCGACGCCCTCGGACCTGAGCGCAGCGCGCGGATCACCCACGTGTCAGCGGATGCGGCGGACTGGATCGCCACGGTCGTGGCCGAACGGTGCCCGAACGCGGTCCGCTGCGCCGACCCGTTCCACGTCGTCGCCTGGGCCACCGAAGCCCTCGACGAGGAACGCCGGCATGCCTGGAACACCGCCCGGGGCGCCCTGGACAAGCGCCGGGCCGGACGCGCCACCGGCGACGCCCGCAAGCTCAAACACGCCCGCTACGCGCTGTGGAAGAACCCCGAGGACCTCACCGTCGCCCAGCAGGCCAAGCTCGCCTGGGTCGCCCGGACCGACCCGCGGCTGCACCGGGCCTCCCTGCTCAAAGAAGGCCTGCGGCACGTGTTCGCAGTCAAGGGCGAGGAAGGCAAGCACGGACTGGACCGCTGGCTGGCCTGGGCCCAACGCTGCCGCATCCCGGCGTTCGTCACCCTCGCCCAGCGGATCCGCAAACACCGCGCCGCGATCGACGCCACCCTCGAACACGGCCTGTCCAACGGCCTCATCGAGTCCACCAACACCAAGATCCGACTGCTCACCCGGATCGCCTTCGGGTTCCGCTCACCCGACGCCCTGATCGCCCTCGCGATGCTCAGCCTCGGCGGTCACCGACCCGTCCTACCCGGCCGAGCCGCCCACGGATGAGTCAGAAGAGCCCATTATGCCGCTGACCTGCACAAACGCCCCTCGACGTTATGAGGTGTCACCACCCGAGGCGGGCCGGCCGTGACTCTTAACCTCACCGTTTCGTGATCTTGCTGGTTCGTTCATGCCGTCCAGGGCGGTCTGACCGCAACCAGGCCAGACCCGAATCGACCTCGTCCGGCTCAACAAGCGCGCCCGCTGGGACCGCATCCGTGCGTGCGAACGCTAGCGGTGTGCGGGCCGGCTGGGACAGGCTTGGTCCATGGAGTACCAGGTCGAGAAAGTCGAGGTGGAGGAGCAGCCGACCGCGGTCGTGCGCGGGCTGGTGTCCGAGGCGGGGATCGCCGAGTTCCTCGGCGGTGCGTTCGCGGAGATCATGGGTGTCGTCGGCGCCCAGGGCCTGCACCCGACGGGCCCGCCGTTCGGCTGCTACGTGCCGGGAGAGAACGGCTTCGAGGTCGAGGCCGGCTTCCCCATCAGCGGTCCGGTGAAACCGGCCGGACGCGTCATTGCTTCCTCGCTCCCCGGCGGCCCCGCCGTCCAGGTGCTGCACAAGGGGCCGTACAGCGGGGTCGCGGGAGCCTACGAGGCGGCGGAGTCCTGGCTCGCCGAGCACGGCTGGGAGGCGACGGGCCCCCCGTGGGAGTCGTACCTCGACGGGCCGGATGTGGCCGAGCCGCGCACCCTCGTGTACCTCCCGAGCCGCCCCCGCTGAGCCGCGGCAGCCCGGACCGTCAGGCCGGTGGGCCGGCTGGCACCGCCCCGAGCTGCTGCATCATCGCCAGCGAGTCCATGACACCCCAGTGCTCGTGGACGAGACCATCGTCGCCGAAGCGGAGGATGTCGATGACCTGCACGTCGACGCTCTTGCCAGTGGCCGGCATGCCCATGAAGCCACCCTTGTGCGTCCCGGTGACCCTCGCCCGGGCGGCAACCTTGTCGCCGCTTGCCATCAGGTCCTGCACGTCCATGTGCATGTCGGGGAAGGCTGCCTGCTGCATCCGGAAGAAGGCCGCGGCGCCCGCCTTCGTCGGGGCCAGCCCCGGCGCCTGCTCGTGCTCGACGAAGTCGTCCGCGAGCTGGTCGCTGAACCCGTCGATGTCTCCGGCGTTGATCCGGTCATAGAGCCGCTGCGCCCCAGCTGTGTGGTCCATCGCTCGTCCTCCAGGGATGGTGCTGGCCAGTGTTGCTTCGACCGGGGCCGCCGTCCATAGGTCTGCTCTGCGGGTGTGCTGGAGGAGCACGGTTGGGGATCTGGTCAGCTTGCCGCTTCGCTGCCAGGCCGCGGCTGTTCCGGCCGCGTCGCCGGCCGCACCCGCAGGTGGGACCCGGCCATGGCGCATGAGGAGCTGGTTCGCAGGTTCTCGAGCAGCTGTCCCACCCTGCCGAACATGCGCGGGTCGATCCGGCAATCGGGCAGTATGGGGGCCACGCCACAACCTGCCCGCCGCGCAACTAGCGCTCGCGACGTGATGCCGTCGGCGATGTACGGCAACGGCCCCGATGTCCACGCACCGGCAACGGTGGAGCCCCGTCAGGCTGTGCGGGTATGAGTCGGGAAGGCGCTATCCGTGGAGCTCCCGTAGCCGCACGGAGAGGCAGGTGACGCAGCCCTCGAGCTTCTCGTACTCGCTGATGTCGACGGGGACTGGCTGGTAGCCCAGATCGGCGAGAAGCTCGGCGGTGCGGGGCGCGGCCGAGGACATGAGTAGATGGTCTCCCCCAAGGAGCACGACGTGGGAACCGGGTTCCTCGGGCACGGGAAGGAACCTGGGGTACATGCGCGGGTCGTCGACCACGGGCGGGTAGCCGATCACTGTCCCGTCTGGCAGGGCGGTAACTGCGCTCTTCAGGTGCAAGACCTTGGTGACTGGAACTGCGATGACGGCGGCGCCGAGTGGCTCCAGGATCGCCCGCAGCTGGCGGACCCCTTCGGCATTCGTTCGGCCGCCTCTGCCGACGTAGACGAGGCTGCCTACCTTGAGGACGTCTCCGCCGTCGAGGGTGCCGGGGGACCGGATCGCGTTCACCGAGCAGCCGAGCGCGGCGACGACCTTCTCGACGTCGACGGTTTCCGGTTTGCGTGAGTCCGCGCCGGGCCGGGTGATCACAGCGACGTTGCGGAACATCACCACGGCGTCCTCGATGAAGACACCGTCGGGGCAGTCGTCGGCGGGGGGGACCTCGACGGTCTGCCAGCCGTGACGGGCCAGGGTCTCGACGTAGGCATCCCACTGGCTGAGTGCGCGGCCAAGGTCGACCGGGGAGCGCTCGATGTTGGTCACCAGCCCCTCGTCGAGGCGCGGGCTCGGGCGGCGGATGAGGGCCTTCCTGCTGGGCATGGCGACTCCTTCTTTCACACCTGGCGGTCGCCCGGCGGCGTTCGGGGTGGGAGCCTCGTGCCCACCCCGAACGCCGTGGGTCGTGCCGACGGATCTACCGAGGGTCGTGCCGACGGATCTAGTGGTGGATCATCTCCGCGTGGGGGATGTCTGGGTTGTACTCCACCGGCTCCATCGCGAGTCCTTCGCGCTCCCTGCGGGCCTTGAGGAAGGCGTAGATCGGCAGGCCGATCAGCACCATGATCAGTGCCTGGTAGACCGCCGCGTAGCCGGCCGCCGCGGTCACCCACAGCGAGAACAGCACGGAGGCGCCAGCGATGGCCAGGTCACGGCCGAGCATCCACCCGCTGACCTTCCGCCGGCGCGAGACCAGGTAGGACAGCTGGGCGCACGCCGAGAAGAAGTACGGGATCGCGACCGTCACGACGGACAGCGAGACCAGGTAGGTGAACACCTTCAGACCCAGAGAGTTGGGGTTGGTCGGATCCAGGTAGCTCCACGCCATCAGCAGCGAGGCGACCGCGGTGGAGACCACGATGCCGAACCACGGTGCGTTGTACCGGTTGGTCAGGCCGAAGTGCTCGGGGAACAGCACGTCCTTCGCCGCCGCGCGGGCGATCTCCGCGGTCACCAGGGTCCAGCCGATGAGGGCACCGAAGCCGGAGACCACCGCCACCAGTGCGACCATCCAGCCGGCGGATGAGGTGCCGGGGAACATCGACTGGAAGGCCGAGACGAACGGTGCCTCGTCCTTGGCGAGGGTGGTGCTGGGGACCAGGCCCATCACGGCTGCTGTCACCAGCACGTACAGCAGGGCGCACATGGCAGTGCCGATGATGGTCGCGCGGCCGACGTTCTTGCGCGGGTCACGCACTCGTGACGTGGCGATCGAGGTGGCCTCCACCCCGATGAAGGAGAACAGCGCCACGCCAGCTGCGATGGACACCGCGGTCATCCAGGACCCGCCGGAGGTGTTGAAGGCCGGGTAGTTGGACGAGGCGAACGCGACGAAGAACCAGGCGAACAGGCCGATGAACAGCAGCGGCAGGAACTTCAGCACGACGGTGATGTTCTGGAACCACGCCATCGAGCGGGTCCCGAACAGGTTGATCACCGCCGGGATCCACAGACCAGCCATCGCGATCGCGAACAGCGGCCAGTTGTTGTTCGCCGGGTAGGTCCAGCCCCAGGCCTCCATCGTGAAGCTCTTCACGTAGAGCACCCAGGACGCCACGATCGCGGCGTTGCCGGCCCAGCAGGTGATCCAGTAGCACCACGCCGTCAGGTAGCCGGCGAAGTCACCGAACTCGTGCCGGCTGTAGGCGTACAGGCCACCATCAGTGGCCGGGATGCGCCTGGTGAGCTGCCCGAACATCACCCCGAGCAGCAGTGCTCCCACTGAAATGACCAGGAGCACCAGGATGGAGATCGTGCCGGCCCCGGCCATCACCGCCGGCATCGTGAACACACCGGTGCCGATGATGCTGCCGATGACCAGCGCGGTCGCGGACGGCAGACCAAGCGCGCGAGCGGCGCCTTGCAGCGGCTCCGCGGCTTGAGCCTTGTGGGTAGTCGGGTGAATCGCGGCCATGGGGACCACCGCCTCCTTTGTTGAGATGACACCACCCTTGTCTCGTCACCCGGCCTCCGGCAGAGCCGAAAGTCCATCCGGCGCCCAAGGGGTCAAGTCCAGGAACGGGGCGTACGAGGTCTGATCCTTCGTTGCTGGCGGGTCAGGCCGTGATGGCCTGCTGGGTGGGCTGGCTGTCCTCCTCGGCTGGGTTGGTGCCGACGGCTTGGGCGCGGGCCAGGACGTCGAGTCCGAGGTAACGGCGGCCTTCGGCCCATTCGTCATGCTGTTCGGCGAGGACTGCGCCGACGAGACGGATGATGCCGGCCCGTTCGGGGAAGATCCCGACGACGTCGGTGCGGCGGCGGATCTCGCGGTTGAGGCGCTCGTTGGGGTTGTTCGACCAGATCTGGCGCCAGACCTCTTTGCGGAACGCGGTGAAGGCGAGGATGTCGGGGCGTGCGGTCTCGAGGCGCTCGGCGACGTGGGGCAGCTTGCCGGCCAGGGCGTCGACGACGCGGTCGAACTGGGCGTGCACGGAGGCGGCGTCGGGCTGGTCGTAGACCGAGTGCAGCAGCGCCTTGACCCACGGCCACGACGACTTCGGGGTGACCGACATCAGGTTCGCCGCGTAGTGGGTGCGGCAGCGCTGCCAGCTGGCGCCGGAGGTGACAAGCTTGACCCCGGTCAGGCCGCGGGCGGTCAGGCCGCGGAAGAACCCCAGCCAGCCCGCGCCGTCCTCGGACGTGGTGACCTGCAGGCCGTGGATCTCCCGGTGCGTTGATCCCGGTCGCGACCAGCGCGTGGACGCCCACCACCCGGCCGCCCTCACGGACCTTCAGCACCGGGGCGTCTGCGGCCACGAAGGTGAACGGGCCAGCGTCACCCAGGTGACGGGTGCGGAACTCCTCGACGTGGGCGTCGAGGTCCTTGGCCATCTCGCTGACCTGGGACTTTGGCAGGGTCGTGATGCCCAGGCTCTGCACCAGCTTGTCCATCCGCCGCGTGCTGACGCCCAGCAGGTAGCAGGTCGCCACCACGCTGGTCAGGGCCCGCTCGGCCCGCCTGCGCCGCTCGAGCAGCCAGCCGGGGAAGTAGGAGCCCTCCCGCAGCTTGGGGATCGCCACGTCGACCGTGCCGGTACGGGTGTCCAGATCCCGATGCCGGTAGCCGTTACGCCGATTGGTCCGCTCCGGCGAGGCCATGCCGTACTCCGCGCCGCACACCGCGTCGGCCTCCGCCGACAACAACGTGTTGATGAAGGTCTGCAGCAGCTCAAGCAGCAGATCAGGGGACGCCTGCGCGAGCTGCTCCTCGAGCAGACGCGCAGGATCGATACTGGGACGGACGGTCATCGCGGTGTCCTTCTTCGAGTCGGTTGTGAGAGATCGCTCGAAGGATCACCCGATGACCGTCGCCCACTCACGTAGCGACACGCTCACCGGGATCCGTACACCACTCTGCTGGACACAACTGCCCAAGGACAATCAGTTGCCCAGGGACCTTGTCTGCGCTGACCTCGGCGCACCGGCGCATCGACTGGTTCCGTCGGACTGGTCGCCCGCCAGGGAGGACCGATCGGGTGACCTAGGGCACGCTCAGGGCATGACACGTCTTCCGGGGGTTGTGCGGAGCACGCTCGACTGGTTGTTCCGCGACCGTGCGACCGGTCGTTTCGTGGTCGGGCAGTGGCCGAACGCCGCACTCCTGGTGTTCATGTCGGCCCGGGGGCTGCAGTGGCTGATCGGGACGACGAAGGGGAACGCGGCGCTGGCCCTGCAATGGCTGGGTACTGCTGCCCTCACTTGGTGGGCAGGGGACGAGCTCATGCGGGGCGTCAACCCGTTCCGGCGGATCCTGGGCTCGGCCGTGCTCGTAGCCGTCGGGTACGACATCTTCCGCCAGCTCCGATGAGCCCGTTCGTGCGACCAGTCCTCGTCGCAGCAGAGGCAGAACGCAGAATCGAGTTCGGCGACCTGAATGGCGAAGTGCGTCACCGGGGCCGTTCCTGGCTCCTCGCGCCCGATGGGCCAACCGAGCAGTTCCGAGTAGAACTTCGCCAAGACGCCGGGGTTCGGCGCTGGCGTGCAGGGCTCCTCAAGGTCCGGTCCCCTCGTCGGTGAGGGTGACGTCGAGGTCGAAGGCCTTGGCGCACCTGGCGCACTCCCCCGCGAGACTGTCGGCTAGCGGCCCGACGACGCCGAGGCCAGGAGGGGCTCGACGGAACCGGTCGAGGGGAAGGACGACTCGGTGCCACGGCGGGTCACGCTGTCGGACGCGCAGGCGCATCCAAGCCGGGCCGCCGTGGCCTCGTCCCAGCCCGCCGCAAGGGCATGGGCGAACGCGCCCACGAAGGCGTCACCGGCGCCGGTGGTGTCGACGGCGCGGACGCGGGGTGCGACCACCTGTAGGACCTCGCCGTCGGCACCGATCCACACCGCCCCGGCGGATCCCAGGGTGACCAGCAGCCGCATGCCCAACGATTGTGCGCAGTGGCGCAGGTCGTCGGGCGACGTTGGGTCGAGTCGGCCACCGACCAGCGACCCCAAGGCGTCGAACTCGGCCTCGTTCGGCACCAGCCAGTCGGCGGCGGAGAACAGTCCGGCGGTCAGGTCTTGGGCGGCGCCGGATTCAGCACGGTCAGGATGCCGAGCTCCTTGGCGCAGACGAATGCCGCCTCGGTGATCGCCACCGGAACTTCGAGCTGGCCGACGACGACGGCTGGCCGCGGATCGGGCTCCAGCACCGCGAGCGCGTCGGCCACAGTGAGCCGGTCGTTCGCCCCGGGCACGACGATGATCCGGTTGGTCCCGTCCGGCTCCACCCAGATCGGGGCGACACCGGAGGCGACACCGCTCGCGCGGACGACGGCGGAGGTGTCCACACCCTGGGTCCGCAGGTTCGCCAGCGTCGAGTCGGCGAACACGTCGTCGCCGAGGCAGGCTGCCATCCGTACCCGGGCGCCAAGGCGCGCGGCCATCACCGCCTGGTTGGCACCCTTGCCGCCGAAACCCAAAGCGAACTCCCGGCCGGTGGTCGTCTCCCCGGGGGCGGGCACCCGGTCGACGTAGGTGACCATGTCGACCATCGTGCTGCCCACCACTGCCACCGTGGGCTGCACAGGCGGCTGGGTGATCACGGGTCGCAGTCTGGCAAAGCCCGCTGTGGGGAAGAAAGCAGAGGTGCCATGTCGTCCCGATCACCGGTCTTGGACAGTCTCGACCCGGTCATCGCCGAGTCCCGCGACGTGCGGACCCGCCCCGACCGGATCGTCGCCTGCGCGGACTGGATGGCCTACGAGGGGTTCGGCCCGCCCGCCTCGCCGTTCCCGCTGCCGTGGGGCACCACCGATGAGGAGACCATCAACTTCCTGCTCGCCGGGAACTGCATCAACTTCGCCTACACCGACTTTGACACCCGGGTGACCTTCGAGACCGGGTACGCCGGGCGCACCTGGTCGGACTCCGACGCGATGTTGGTCTCGATCTGCCGAGCTGTGGAGGACGGCGTGCCGTTCCTCGACGGCGATTACCTGGCCACCGTGACCCGAGTGGACCTCGAGCAGGTCTTCCGCGGCACCACCGAGATGCCGATGTTGGAGGAGCGGGCCCGCATCCTCAACGAGGTCGGTCGAGTCCTCGCCGAGTCCTACGGCGGCCGGTTCCACCGGTTCACCGCCTCCTGCGCTCCTCGCCTGTACGCCGGAGGGGACGGCTTGCTGGAGCGGCTCGTCTCGCAGTTCCCCCGCTTCGACGACGTCAGCAGCTACGGCTCCGCGCGACCGCAGTTCTTCAAGCTCGCCCAGCTGGCCCTGTGGATGACCTACGGGAGCCTGCACGACGGGAACCGGTTCCCGATCGAGGACATCGACCGGATGACCGCGTTCGCCGACTACATCGTCCCGGTTGCGCTGCGCGTCATGGGGATCCTGGAGTACTCCGCTGAGCTGGAAACGGCGATCAACGCCCGCGAGGAGATCCCAGCCGGCAGCCCCCGGGAGATCGAGCTTCGGGCGCACGGCCTCTACGCGACCGACCTGCTGCGCGCCGAGCTGAACGCCCGCCGACCGGCCGACCGGCAGCTCATCACCCCCCAGGTCGACGCCCGCCTTTGGACCCACTTCCGCACCACCCGCTGGCCCCACCACCTCACCCGCACCACGATGTACTGACCGGTCAGCACTCGCCTTGAATCGCGTCAGTCGCGGGGTGCAGTTGCAGCGGTTCGACTCAAGCTCGTCAATCCCTGGCTGGTCGCCAGTCTGCTGCCGATCCCCCAGGCCGGACGGTGGACCTCGCCACGAAGCCCCTGAGCTCCGGGGGAAGATGGCCGGGGCTAGGACCTGTCGGGCGGGTCGTGGCCCAGCAGTCGTTCCAGCCTCGACCGCAGCGCCGACGCACGGTGCGCATTGCCGTGCAGCCCGATGTATCGGTCGCCGAACGCGGCCAGCAGCGCGTCGTCGAGACGTCGCACGGCTCCGGGCGGGTAGCGGTAGGCCATCCGCGCAGTGAGGTCCAGCTCGTTCACCGGGCGGAGCACATCGCTGAGATCCTGCAGGGAGGTGACGCCGAGCTCGAGCAGCAGGCCAGAGATCCAGTCATAGTGGTCGGTCCGCGACCACCCGGCGTCGGTGTACTGACCCGCCAGGAACGCCGCTAGCTCCCGCGGGTCGATGCGCGGGTCGTCGTCCTGACTGTCCCGGATCACTGAGGGGCCGCTACGCAGCCGGTCGCGAATCGCCGAGAACTCCCGATCGGCCAGTTCGAGCAGACCGGCCGCCAGCGTGAACCGGCGGTCGAACTCCCGGACGTGCTCATCCGGCACCGTCCCCTTGTAACGGATGTCGTGCTCGAACTCCGCCCACGCGTGCTGCAGGACAGTCCGGATCTGGACCGAGGCGAGACGCCCACGCAGCGGCGGGTACGCCGGCTGGCCCTCGCGGCCCGGGTCCAGCGCGATCAGCAGGTGCCGGCTGGCGTAGCCGAAGCGGCCCTCACTCGCGGTCTCCTGCCCCATGTCCCGATCGTCCTTGACGATCACCTGGTCGGCCATCAGCTCGGCCACGGCGGCGACATCGCTCAGCACGTAGGTAATCACGCGGACGCCGATCTGGTCGGTGATGTCGCGCAGCGGGTCGGGATACAGCAGTGTGCCGTCGACGCGACGGGTGGCCTTGGCAGCAAACGACGCGACGCTCTTGGCCCTACCCGTGACGCTCAGGTAGTTGATGCCGGCCTCGTCGAGGATAGTCCGCACCAGCGCGACGAACCCCGCCACCGCGTCGGCGATCGCGCCCTGCTGCGCGGAGTACTCCTGAACGGCCGTGCGCACCGGGTCGTCGCCTCCCCCGGCCACTGAGACCGCCTGGTCACCTCGCCGGGTCGGCCGCTGATCGGCGGGAAGCGTCGGGGTGACGATGTAGCCGGTGTCGCCGTCGCCGTACGTGGTGGTCGCCTGGGGACGGCGGGTGGCGAACAGCGCGACATAGGCGCAGACGACGGCGTCGACCTGGTCCTCCACGACCCGCAGCTGACTCTTGCGGCTGGCGGTCTCTACCGCCCCGACGAGCTGCGACCAACGCGACCCAGTCGGGTCCACCAGCAGCCGTGGCTCCGCCGAGCCGAGCCCCTCGATCAGCCGCATCAGGGTCAGGAGCTCGCCCCGCAGTGCCTCCAGGCTCCGGCCCGGCTTGTTCTTGTACTTCAACGTGCGCCCGAGCCGGAACAAGGACACGGTCGCGGGGTGCGGGTAGACCTCGATCGCCCGCCGGGTACGGCCCGAACGAGGGTTCAGGTCCAGGCCGAGCCGTGCACTCAACCGTGCCCCGCGAGGAGTCCCGCTGAACTCCGGCTTTCGCGTGTTGGACGGGTGAGCACCGGCCTGAAAGCGTGCGAAGTCCAGGTTGAGTGCCGCCTCGGCCGGCCGGTTGCCCGTGGGGTTCTTCACGATCAGCGGGGCGTCGATCGCAACCAAGCAGTCGCCCTGCACATACGACGACAGAGCGGCGGCGATCTCCTCGTCCGTCTGGACCGCCGAGACGTGAACGAGCAGCCCGCTCTGGTCGAGGACAGCCAGGCCCGTGGGCTTGTTCTCGCCCCACGCAAGATCGACGCCGACAAAGTGCACGGAAGCAGACTGCCCTACCCCGGTGCCGGCTGCGCCCGTTGTGCCCGCCTGGCGGCAAGTTCAGCCAGGCTTCGAGCAGCTCAGGCCGATCGTCATGGGCAGCCTTGGACGTCGACCGGCGCCGCATCCGCCGCGAGGAGCGGTTGTCCGTTGGCACGTACGCGGCCACGATGACACCGTGAACCGGGTGTTGCTGCTGCGTCACGGGGAATGTCGGACAAACCTGACCAAGGAGTTCTCCTGTCGGCACGTCGACCACCCACTCACAGCCAAGGGCGGCCTGCAGGCCCGGCAGACGGCGCGGGCACTCGCGGTGGAGCCTGTCACCGCGGTCTTCTGCTCCCCGCTGCTTCGAGCGGTTGAGACGGCCGAAGCCGTCGCTGGAGTGCACGGATTGCCGGTGCACGTTGTTGACGAGTTCCGGGAGCTGGACGTTGGCGACCTGGAGGGTCGGACTCCCACCGTGGACCTGTGGGAGGAGTTCGAGACGGTCTTGGACGCCTGGCGTGACGGGGACGCACACGCTCGGTTTCCCGGCGGTGAGGACCAGCGGGAGCTGTGCGAAAGGATGGGACGCGGGCTCCGGCTCGCCCTGGCGGGTCGACGTGACGAAACCGTGATCGTCGTCACCCACGGGGGGATCCTGACCTGGACGGCGCCCGCCTGGTGCCCGTCGGTGGATCTGGAGTCGCTGCTGCTTCGGGATCAGCCCAACTGTGCGATCACCGAGGTCGACTTCGATGCCAACGGGGTCGGGACCATCGTGCGATGGGCGTCCCACGGCCATCTCAGCGGCGACGCAGCCGATCTGGTTCCCGGCACGCCGCAACCCGGCGAGCTGCCGCGACGGGATGGGTAAGGCCGAGGTGGCGACACCGGTCGAGATCAAGGCGGCCTGGAGGACGCGAGCGGTCCTGGTAGGTCCGGACCAGCGGCTCGACGTAGAGACGGAACCGGTCCTCCAGCATGGCGGGAAGCTGCCTTGGCGCGAAGACCCAGTTCGTGAACACCTGGCCCGAGTCCAGCAGCACTGCGCCCCCACCAGGCTCACGCCGGACCACCGTGAGCCCGAGCTCGCGGCACGCTTCAGTGTCCACCTCTCGCTCGAGCTCCTGGTGGTAGCCGACGGACACGTACGTCTGGCCCGGGGTGACCAGCAGGATGGTGTCCGGTGACTCGCCCGGCCGGAAGTTGTGTCCCAGGGCCAGGAACAGAGCCTGTGAGCGAACGGGTGGAACGTCGGTGAGCCGCAACACCCGCACTGGATCGGACACTCCGCCTCCACTGACGCGACTGCGGCGAGCCGCGGGGCAAACGACGTGGCCGGCTGCACTCCACCAGCGGCAAGCCAAGGATGGGTGGCAGCGGTCCTACCGCGTCGGGCCTTGACGGGATCTCGATGGCCAGGTCGAACTCGGGTCACCCTCGGCCCATCGGACTAGGGGCTGGTTATGAGGTCAGCCGAGTGGGCCCGAGATCGTCCATCCCGCGCCGAGCCGGGAACACGAACGGGGCGAGGGTGGTGATCAGATAGGCAACACCGGTGATCACCAGCGCAGCGCGCAGGCCGAGGCCGTCGACGAGTGCGCCGCCGAGCAGGGTGCCGACCGGGATGCCGGCCCAGGCGGTCGCCCCGAGAGCGCCGAGGACCCGGGTCTGCAGATGCCGGGGGACCCGCTCGTGCTCCACCGCGCCGAGGATCGGGTTGATGCCGCCCACGCCGAGCCCCGCGATGAACGCGACGGCGAGGACCGGCGAGACGCTGGACAGCGCAGCGAGGACGAAGAGCGGGGACTGCCACCGATCAGGAAGCCCCACGCGAAGGTCAGCCGGCGGGGCGGCCGCGGGCCGACCCAGGTCGTGGTCGCGTTCCCCGTGACCGCGCCCAAGCCCAGGACGGCGGACATCAGGCCGAGCGCGACCGCGTTGCCGGTGACGTCGTTGGCCACACCGGCGCGAGGACTGAGGCAAGGCCTGGTCGAGCAGGTTGGTGACTGCCACCATGACCGCGATGCCCAGGAGCAGCCGGTCACCGCGCAGGTGCGCGAAGCCCTCACGCAGCGCGGCCAGATAGCCGGTCGGCGGTTCCTCGTCCGCCGGCTTTGGGCCGGGCTGGGCAGATCGGGGCACGTAGACGGTGACGAGGACGGCGGAGACGACGAAGGTGGCGGCGTCGATGGCGATGACCAGCGGCGCGGACGTCGCGGCGATGAGCACTCCCGCGACTGGCGCGCCGATCATGCCAGCGGCGCGGCGCAGGCCGGCCGGGTGCGCTACCT
>Ga0208851_1000729_pt1 | contig 13120 bp, 12 predicted proteins | sample NGESurshal092012_FD_184481 | JGI IMG/M metagenome (GOLD analysis project Ga0208851, IMG submission 184481) | Arctic peat soil microbial communities from Barrow, Alaska - NGEE Surface sample 415-2 shallow-092012 (SPAdes) | ecosystem: Environmental > Terrestrial > Soil > Wetlands > Peat ... | reverse complement strand
ACCACAACGAGGAGTTCGCCACCGAGGAGGTGCTGGTCGCGGTGGGCTCGTACACCGAGCCGACCACCCGGTACGCCGTCGACCTGCACACGGGGGCCCGTGAGCTGCGGCACCGCGAGGCCGTCCCGGGCTACGACCCCGCGGCCTACGTCAGCTCGCGGCTGCGACTGCCGGCGAGGGACGGCCAGCTGGTCCCGGTGACCGTCGCGCGCCGCGCCGACGTCCCCCTGGACGGGACCGCGCCCTGCCTGCTGTACGGGTACGGCTCCTACGAGTACAGCGAGGAGCCCGCCTTCGACCCGGCGCTGCCGGCGCTGCTGGACCAGGGGGTGGTCTTCGCGCACGCCCACATCCGTGGCGGTGGCGAGATGGGCCGGCGCTGGTACGAGAACGGTCGGCTGGCCCACAAGCAGAACACCTTCAACGACTTCGTGGACGTCGCGGACGGGCTGGCCGACGGCCTGGTGGACGGCTCGCGGATCGTCGCTCGTGGGCTGTCCGCGGGCGGCTTGCTCATGGGTGCCGTCTACAGCCAGGTGCCACGGCGGTGGCGCGGGGTCGTGGCCGAGGTGCCCTTCGTCGACGTCGTGACCACCATGCTCGACGCGACCATCCCGTTGACCCCTCAGGAGTGGACCGAGTGGGGCGACCCGCGGCGTCCCGAGGAGTTCGGCTGGATGCTGGCCTACTCGCCGTACGACAACATCCCGGACCTCGAGGGGCGCCCGCGGCTGCTCGTCACCGGCGCCCTCCATGACCCGAGGGTGATGGTCTGGGAGCCGGCCAAGTGGGTGGCCCGGCTGCGGGAGACCGGCTCGGTGGACGACTCGGTGCTGTTCCGGTGCGAGATGGGGGCCGGCGCCCACGCCGGCCCGTCCGGCCGGTTCGGCCACCTGTCCTACGAGGCCGAGATCTTCGCCTGGGTGCTCGACACCATGGGCGTCGGGGGATAGTCGAGCCGTGGACCGTCGACGACTGGTGGGCTGGGCGCTGGTGGCCGTCCAGCTCGCCCTGCTCGCCGCCCTCGTCCTCCTGCCGGGCGGCTCGGCCTGGTCGGTGCCGGAGTGGGCGCGGCTGCTGCTCCGCGTCGTCCAGGCGGTCGGCCTGGGCCTGGCGGCGTGGGGGCTGCTCGACCTCGGCCGCTCGTTGACGGCTCACCCGGCACCGGTCTCCCGCGGGGTGCTGCGCACCGGTGGGTCGTTCCGGTTCGCCCGCCACCCGATCTACGGCGGGCTGATGGTCTGGGCCGCCGCGACGGCGGCCCAGACGGGCAACCCGTGGTCGGTGGTGGCCTTCGTGGCCCTGGTGCTGCTGTTCAACGGCAAGGCGCGTTGGGAGGAGTCGATGCTGGCCGCGCACTATCCGGGCTACCCGGCCTACGCGGCGGTGACCCCGCGGTTCATCCCCGGGCCGTGGCGTCGAGTGGGAAGCTGACCCGGCTGCCCACCGGCAGCTCGCGGCGGCTGCCCTCGCCCAGCACCCACACCGACTGCCGGCCCTGGACCTCGAACTCCTCGGGGCCGCCGACCAGCGCGGTGTCCTCGTCGATGCCGAGCAGGGTCGACCCGTCCGAGTGTCGAAGGAACGGCCGGGTGAGCAGGTCCGGCATCCGGCCCAGGAACCGGTCGAAGTGCGGGATCACCCGCAGCTGGGGGACCACCCCCAGCCCCTCGCGGTCGGAGCCTCCTGGGTGCCAAAAGTCCGGCACCCAGGAGGTCAGCGCCATCGCCCCGGCGCTGCAGCCGGCGAGCGCCGCGCCGTCGCGCCAGGCCTGCTCGACGGCTACCCACAGCCGGGTGCCGCGCAGCGCGTCGGCGAGGAACCCCGGGTTGCCGCCGGAGAGGTAGACCAGACCGGCGCCGGCCACGGCCGAGGCCAGCTCGGGGTCGTCGGCCTCAGCGCGGTCGCGCGCCACCACAGGGACAGCGCGCACACCCAGCCGCTGGGCCTGGGCCCGGCCCAGCCCGATCCACCGGTCGAGCGTCGCCTGGCCCTCGGGTGCGGCCGCCGTGGGGATCTGCACGTAGACGGGGGGTCGGCCCCCCAGCAGCGCACGCTCCACCTCGAGCATGACCGGGAGGTACTCCCCGGAGCCCACCAGCGCGATCGGACCGGCCACCGGGCCAGCGTAGGGCCGGACCGTTCCACTTGCCGTTCGGCGCGGCGCGGGTCCGCTCGTCGCGGCTGTCCCCGCTCCGGCCCCCCGCTCGTCCAGGTCGTCGCTACTGTGCGGGGAACCATCGCTGCGAGCGGATGCAGGAGACGCCATGGGCCGCTACCTCGAGGCGTACGAGCGGAGCATGCACGACCCGGCCGGCTTCTGGCGCGAGGCGGCCGCCGGGGTCGAGTGGGACGTCGAGCCGACCACAGTGCTGGACGACAGCCGGCCACCGTTCTACCGGTGGTTCGCCGGGGGCCGACTGAACACCTGCTTCAACGCCGTCGACCGCCATGTCCGCGACGGCCGCGCCGACCAGGCCGCGCTGATCTACGACAGCCCGGTCACCGGTCAGCAGCGGACCTACACGTACGCGCAGCTGCTGGACGAGGTGTCCCGGTTCGCCGGGGTGCTGCGCGGGCTGGGCGTCGGTGTCGGGGACCGGGTGGTGATCTACCTGCCGATGGTGCCGGAGGCCGTCATCGCGATGCTGGCCTGCGCCCGGCTGGGCGCCGTCCACTCGGTGGTCTTCGGCGGGTTCGCGCCGCACGAGCTGGCCGTGCGCATCGACGACGCGCAGCCCACCGTGGTCGTGTCGGCGTCCTGCGGCATCGAGGGCAGCAAGGTCATCGAGTACAAGCCGCTGCTGGACGCCGCCCTGGCGCTGGCCACCCACCAGCCGTCTCGCTGCGTGATCCTGCAGCGGCCGCAGGCGCTGGCCGTGACGGGTGAGCGGGACGTCGACTGGGCCGAGGCGATGGCGTCCGCTCAGCCCGCCGAGTGCGTGACGGTCGACGCGACAGACCCGCTCTACATCCTGTACACGTCGGGCACGACCGGGAAGCCCAAGGGGGTGGTTCGCGACAACGGCGGCCACGCGGTCGCCCTCGTGTGGTCGATGGGCAACGTCTACGGCATCGAGCCGGGCGACGTGTGGTGGGCCGCGTCGGACGTGGGCTGGGTCGTCGGCCACTCCTACATCGTCTACGCACCGCTGCTCGCCGGCGCCACCAGCGTGCTCTACGAGGGCAAGCCGGTCGGTACGCCCGACGCGGGCGCCTTCTGGAGGGTCATCGCCGACCACGGTGTGAAGGCGCTGTTCACCGCCCCCACGGCGATCCGGGCCATCAAGCGGGACGACCCTGAGGGCAAGCTGCTGAGCGGCCATGACATCTCCGGGTTCCGGACCCTGTTCCTGGCCGGGGAGCGGCTGGACCCGGACACCTACCACTGGGCCAGCGACATGCTGCGGGTGCCGGTCATCGACAACTGGTGGCAGACCGAGACCGGGTGGCCGATCGCGGCGAACCTGCGCGGCCTGGAGCCGATGCCGATCAAGCCCGGGTCGCCGTCCGTCCCCGTGCCCGGCTACGCGGTGGAGGTCGTCGACGCGGGCGGCAACCCGGCCGCCCCGGGGGTGGAGGGCGCCATCGTGATCCGGCTGCCGCTGCCGCCGGGCACCCTGCCCACCCTGTGGGGGGACGACGAGCGGTACGTCGCCGGCTACCTGTCCGCCTTCCCCGGCGCGTACCTCACCGGGGACGGCGGCTTCGTCGACACCGACGGCTACCTGTTCGTCATGGGGCGCACCGACGACGTCATCAACGTGGCCGGGCACCGGCTGTCGACCGGGGCGATGGAGGCCGTGCTCGCGGGACACCCCGCGGTGGCCGAGTGCGCCGTCATCGGCGTCCACGACGAGCTCAAGGGCCAGGTGCCCCGTGGCTTCGTGGTGCTCAAGGCCGGGGTCGTCGTCGACCACGAGCGGCTGCGAGCCGAGCTGGTCCAGTCGGTTCGTGATCAGATCGGGGCCGTTGCGGCGCTCCGCGAGATCGACGTGGTGGCGGCGCTGCCCAAGACCCGCTCGGGGAAGATCCTGCGCAAGGCGATGCGCGGCATCGCCGACGGGCACGAGGAGCCGGTGCCCTCCACGATCGAGGATCCGGCGGTGCTCGACGCGCTGCGTGACGTGCTGTCCCGCTGAGTTCCCCGCTGACCTTCGATCGGCCTCCGGCCTGACGATGCCGGAGGCCGGTGAGGGGTCCATCCCCCACCGGCCTCCGGCATCGTCGTGCTCAGGTCGACTTGCGGTTCTCCGCGTAGTACTTGCGGAAGATGACCCGGTAGAACGGGATCACCCGTGGGATGTCTCTGAGCCCTGGGATCCAGGGCAGCAACAGCTGCACGAGCATCCCGATGATCACGACCAGAGTCCCGACCCAGAGGTCGGCGGCGGCAGAGCTGCCGATCGCCGGGATGTGGTAGGGGATCGCGTACAGGATCAGCCAGAACTGGCCGGGGTAGTTCCACAGCTCGTTCATGACGCCCCACTGGTCGCCGGTGAGGCCCTGCCCGGCCGCGACCTGGCTCCACACGCTCCCGTCGCTGTAGAACATCGTTGCCTTGAACGGGTTCGTGTTGAGCTGGTTGGGGCCGCTGGTGAAATAGTTGTCGAGCGCGCCGCTGAGCGCGATGTTCAGCTCGGCCTGGACGATCGTGGCCACCGGGCCGTAGTCGCCGTCCGGGACGGTGATCACGCCGTTCTCGACCGAACCCTTGGCGAGCGCGTCGGTGTAGTTCTTCAGCCAAGTCGCCTGCTGGTCGGAGACCAGCTGGTCGGCGGCCACGCCCGGCTGCAGGCTCCCTCCGGCGGACTCGTACTGCTGGACGGCCGCGGCCACCTTCGGGTCGTAGGGGGCCACGATCTGGCTCAGCGGTGCCAGCACGAAGTCGTTCGCGCTGTTCACCGGCTGGGTCAGGCCGAAGATGCTGTTCGCGATCCCGGTGAGCGAGACCTTCCCGATCGACTGGGAGGCCCCTGAGGTCTTGTTGAACGGCGGACCGTAGCCGGCGGTGCCCGAGGAGCCGTCCAGCTCGGCGACGACCGTGGCGACGAAGTCGGGTTGTCCACCCTTCGGGTCGACCTTGCCCTGGTCGTCGATGGTCGGCGAGTTCGCCCAGTACTTGGCGGTGAACGCCGATCCAGCCTTCGACGGCGGGCCGTCCGGGTAGGTGAGTCCACCGTTCGCGGAACCGAACAGGATCGACGCCGCCACGGCGATCACCGCGATGATGACGACGGCGACCGTTCCCTCGAACAACAGGTCGTACTTCCGCTGCGGTCCGGTCCACTCCCGGATGGGGTGCTTCTTGCTCATGCGTGGGTACCTCCGACCTGGCCGGCCTCGTGCAGGGTGGTCACGTCGACCTCGAGGTGCTCCTCGCCGGGCGGTGGGACGACGCCGCGACGTCGTACCTGGCCCAGGTGGACCAGCACGATGAAGCCGAGGATCCCGGCCGTGACGACGACGTGCAGGGTGAACTGCTGGCCGACGTCCATCACGTTCCAGATAAACCCGATGCCCATGGAGATCATGGCGTCCTTGGCCTGCTGGGCGATGTACTGGCTGTCCCAGTTCGTCATCATCAGGAAGCCGGTGAAGGCCGTCACGATGGCCAGCAGGAAGGCGAGCACGCCGGTCACCCAGGTGAACCCGCGTCCGCCGCGCCACGCCATGATGAAGAAGTTGAACAGCGCGTGCACGGCCATGAACAGGAAGAACAGCTGCACCCCCCAGAAGTGCACGCTGTTCATGAACCCGCCGACCGAGCTGGTCTGCCACCACTGGACGCCGCCCAGGGCGAGGACCACGCCACTGAGGATCACCACGATCAGGGCGGCGAGGGTGAGCACCCCCATGACGTACAGCAGGGACGAGACGTAGGACGGCTCCTCGTCGGGCAGCAGCCGCCGGAGCGGGAAGTTGCGGACCAGCCGGCTGCGCACCCACGGTGACGGCTCGGTCCAGGAGAACGCGACTTCATCGCCGGTGTCCGTCACCGGATCGTGGGCCCGAGCGTGGCTGCTCATTTCGACTCCTTCTTCCGCTCGGGGAGGTTGATGAACATGCCGCCGACGAAGAGGGCCGCGATGATGACGTAGATGACGATGTTGGCGTACTTCATCACGAACCAGTCGCCGATCGTCAGGGCCTTGTAGCCGCCGTCACCGACCAGGTCGATCAGCGGGCCCCACAGCTGATTGATCACAGCTCCTCCTGGACTACTGAGAGTGAGAGCGACGGCCCGAGATTCACCCTGCTCAGCTCGTCGGCCGAGGTGGTTCGGTGAGGCTGCCGTTGAGGTGTCCGGTTCGGCTTGGCGATGCCGGTGGTTCCGAGCCGAGCTGGTTCCTGCCCGCGAGGCCGTGACCGGTCTCGCGCTCGATGGTCGGCCGGGACTTCTCGCTCCCCGGCGATGACCAAGCCGTTCACGCCGTCCTCCTGAAAGTGAGACTCCAAGGCCGCGGGCACGACCTCGCTGCCTGATCGTTGCGTTCAACCAACTTTCAAGATCAGTGGCGAACGGCATGGACACGAGGGTCTTTGGTCCCCTTGCGATCAGTCCGTGCAGTGTGACCGGCGAGGCCCCGCCGCCATGCCCGTCTCGGGCATCCTCCTCCTCCGCGGCCCGGCGCGCTAGATTCGCCATGATCCCGAGCAGGAGAGGACCGGCAGGACATGACCCTGGACAAGAGCGGCTGGACCGCGGCCGACGCCGTGGCCGATGTGGGCTATGGCGCGTCGCTCGCGGTGGGCGGGTTCGGCCTGTGCGGCATCCCCTCGGTGCTCATCCGGGCGCTGTACGAGGCGGGGGTGTCCGGGCTGCACGCGGTGTCCAACAACTGCGGGGTGGACGGCTGGGGTCTCGGCGTGCTGCTCGGGGCCAAGCGGATCGCCCGGATGACGTCGTCCTACGTCGGCGAGAACAAGGAGTTCGAGCGGCAGTTCCTCTCCGGCGAGCTGGAGGTGGAGCTCACCCCGCAGGGCTCGCTGGCCGAGCGGCTGCGGGCGGGTGGGTCCGGCATCGCCGCGTTCTACACGGTGACCGGCGTCGGCACCCAGGTCGCCGACGGTGGGCTCCCCTGGCGGTACGCGGCGGACGGGTCGGTCGCGCTGGCCTCGCCGAAGAAGGACGTGCGGGTGTTCGACGACAAGGAGTACGTGCTCGAGGAGGCGATCACGACCGACTTCGCGCTGGTCCGGGCGGCCGTCGGCGACCGCCACGGCAACCTGGTCTTCCACGAGAGCGCCCGCAACTTCAACCCGCTGGCCGCGATGGCCGGGCGGGTGACCATCGCCGAGGTGGAGCAGCTGGTCGGGCCGGGGGAGCTGGACCCGGACCGGGTGCACCTGCCCGGCATCTTCGTGCAGCGGGTGGTGCCGCTGACGGCGGAGCAGACCGCGGACAAGCGGATCGAGCGGCGGACGGTCCGCCCGGAGGGGGAGCAGGCCTGATGGCACTGACCAGGGAGCAGCTCGCGGCCCGCGTCGCGCAGGAGCTGCAGGACGGCCAGTACGTGAACCTCGGCATCGGGCTGCCGACGCTGGTGCCCAACTACCTGCCGGCCGGGGTGACGGTGGTGCTCCAGTCCGAGAACGGGATCCTCGGCGTGGGCCCGTACCCGCGCGAGGTCGACGTCGACCCCGACCTCATCAACGCCGGCAAGGAGACCGTCACGGTGCTCGACGGCGCCTCGTACTTCGACTCCGCGACCAGCTTCGCGATGATCCGCGGCGGGCACGTGGACGCCGCGATCCTCGGTGCCATGCAGGTGTCCGCCACCGGCGACCTGGCGAACTGGATGATCCCCGGGAAGATGGTCAAGGGGATGGGCGGTGCCATGGACCTCGTGCACGGCGCCAAGCGGGTTATCGTCATGATGGAGCACGTCGCCAAGGACGGCTCGCACAAGATCGTCGACGAGTGCACGCTGCCCTACACCGGGCGCCGGGTCGTGCAGCGGGTGATCACTGACCTCGCCGTCCTCGACATCACCGACGACGGGCTGGTGCTGCGTGAGCTGGCCCCCGGTGTCACTGTCGAGGAGGTCCGGGAGAAGACCGGGCCGGGGTTCACGGTCTCGGCCGCGCCGGCCGCCATGCAGGTCGGCTGACCGCCCGTCAGCCCGGGGCGGTCGGCACGATGGCGGTCGCCCCGCCGCGGCGCGGGTCACCTGTGACCTGGACGCCGGGGCGGCCCGTGGTGACCACGTGGACGCCGCCGAAGTACACGTCGACGTCCGGCCAGACGTTGACCGGGGCGCCCGCGGTCCCGGCCAGCACCTCGTCCGGCAGGCCCGGCTCGGCCTGGTAGCCGGCGCCGTCCCAGTGCAGCCGCGGTGCGTCGACGGCGTCCTGAGGGGCGGCACCGTCGTCGACCAGGTGGCGCAGCACCTGGGTCAGGGCGCTGCGGATCCGCTCGCTGCCGCCGCTGCCGAGCGCCGTCAGCCGGCCATCGGGGTGCTCGACGACGGTCGGCGCCATCATCGAGCCCACCCGCTGCCCGGGCGGGGCGGCGTGGAAGCCGTCGGGGTGCAGGTCCCGCTCGCCCATGACGTTGTTCAGCTGGATGCCGGTGCCGGGGACCATCACGCCCGAGCAGGAGCCGTTCGACGTCGTCATCGAGGCGACGTTGCCCTCCGTGTCGGCCACGCTCACGTGCGTGGTGCCCTTGACCGACCGGACCCGGGCGATGAGGCCGCGGTCGCTGATCGCGGCAAGGGCAGTGGCGAGCGGGTCGCCCGCCTCGAGCCGCTCCAGCCCGTGGGCCACCAGGCCGCCGCCGAACGACGGCGCCGGGTTGGTCAGGATGCGGACCCCGCGGTAGGTGAAGGCCAGCGGCTCCCGCTCGACCACCCGGTACCCCTCGAGGTCGTCGACGCCGACCAGCCCGCCGCCGCGGCTCATCGCCGCGGCCAGCGGCTGCGCCAGCGCGGGGTCGGCGAAGCCGGCGACCCGACCGGCGGCCACCTCGTCGAGGAAGTCCGCGTATCGCGGGTTGGTCACCAGGTCACCCGTCGCGGGCAGCCGTCCGGACGGCGCGAACACCGCGCGGGCCTCGTCGGTGAGGGTGAGGATGTCCGCCAGCAGCACGACGACGGCCGCCTGCATCGGCTCCAGCCGGGTCCCCTGCCGGGCCAGCCGCTGCGCCGGGGCGACCACGTCCGGCAGCGGCAGCCGGCCGAACCGCTCGTGCACGTGCAGGTAGCCGGCCAGCGCCCCCGGCACCCCGACCGATCCGTAGCCCACGTGGAACACCTGGTCGGCACCGGAGAACGCCACGGTCACCGGGGTGAAGTGCGGCTCCAGGCTGGCCGGGCTGCGACCGCGCCCCGGGGTGTCGACGAAGAAGTCGACGAGGGTCGCCCGCCCGTCCGCCGTCCTGGCCAGCAGAAAGCCGCCGCCACCGAGACTGGTGAGCCCGGGCTCGGCCAGCGCCGAGGCGAAGCCGGCCGCCACGGCCGCGTCGAAGGCGTTGCCGCCGGCCCGCAGCACCGTCGCGGCGGCCTCGACCGTCGCCGGGTCGCCGCCGGCGACCGCGGCCGGCCGGCTGCCCCGTGGCTCCACCCGGCCCAGCCTGCCAGAGCGTGCCTCAGGCGGTCGCGCGCCGGTGGTGCTCCGCGGCGCTCTCGCAGGGCCGGGCCTGGTCGAACCCGTACTCGAACCCGCAGTCGTGGCAGACGGTCACGGCCCACGGTCCCAGCCGCACTACCTCGACGGCATGGGGACGGCAGCAGCTGTCCGTGGACCCGTGCAGGTGGTCGCGCCGGTGCACGGCGGCCCGCGTCATGCTCGCCACCGGGCCGGCGTGGCCTTGCTCCTGGACGACGTCCATGGGCGAGTTGTCGGAAGCCGGCTGGCCGAACTGAAATGCGCTCGTCGGGTCGGGGCGCGGGCGGCTACCGTGCGAACCGATGTCGACGATCAAGGAGGTGGCCGTGGCCGAGCTGGCGCTGCCGACCGGCACCGTCCGAGAGTCCTTCCTGGTGGCCATGGACGAGTTCCTAGCCGAGGGCCGCGGCGGTCCGGACGACGTCTCGATGGTCGGCCACGAGCTGCGAGGATACGGCCCGACCTGGGGCGCTGAGGAGGGCTTCGCCGGCGATGTCGCCGAGCTGAGGGCGGCGGCGCTGGAGGAGACCGCGCGGCCCGAGGGCACGTGCCCAGCACCACCTGGTGGTGGGTGGACGGCTGCGAGTACCTCGGCCGACTCGCCTTCCGGCACCGGCTGACCGAACACCTGCGGGAGGTCGGCGGGCACATCGGGTATGACGTCCGGCCCAGCGCGCGCCGACAGGGCCACGCCACCGCCATGCTCGCGGCGGCGCTGCCCCGCGTGCGCGAGCTGGGGGTGGCGCTGGCGCTGATCACGTGCGACGTCGACAACATCGCCTCCCGCCGGGTGATCGAGTCGGCCGGTGGTCGGTTCGAGGACCAGCGCGGGGGCAAGCTCCGGTTCTGGGTGGCGACCGGAGAGCAGTAGCGTCGGAGCCACCATGGACGGCTTCGACGTGCTCGTGATCGGCGGGGGTATCGCTGGGGCGGCCGCAGCCTTCGCCCTGGCCGGCTCCGCGCGGGTGCTGCTCGCCGAGACCGAGCCGGTGCTCGCCTTCCACACCACCGGCCGGTCGGCCGCGCAGTACCTGGAGAACTACGGCAGCGACCAGGTGCGCCGCCTCACGCTGGCCAGCCGGGCCTTCCTCGACAGTCCCCCTGGCGGCGAGCCGAGCCTGCTCAGCCCCCGGGCCATGCTGGCCGTCGGCCGGGAGGACCAGCGGGCCGAGCTGGTCGGGCTGGCTGAGCGGGGCCGGGCGCTGGTTCCGTCGATTCGGCTGGTCGACGGCGACGAGGTGGCCGCGCTGTGCCCGGTGCTGCGGCCCGAGCACGCGGTCGCCGGCGTCCTGGAGCCGGGTGCCAGCGACATCGACGTCGCCCGGCTGCACCAGATCCTCGTCGCGGGGCTGCGCCGCAGCGGGGGTGAGGTCCGCGCCGGCTCACCGGTGACCGCCCTGGCCCGCGCGCGCGGCGGGTGGCTGGCCACGGTGGGCGGCGAGCGGGTCGAGGTGGCGGCCGTGGTGAACGCCGGCGGAGCCTGGGCCGACGACGTGGCCCGGCTGGCCGGTCTGGCCACGGTCGGCCTGCGTCCGCTGCGGCGTACCGCCTTCACCGTGTCCTGCGAGCGGGACACGGCGGGCTGGCCGCTGGTCAACGACGTGGACGAACGCTGGTACTTCAAGCCCGAGGGCCCCGGCCAGCTGCTGTGCTCGCTGGCCGACGAGACCCTCAGCGACCCGTGCGACGCCCGGCCGGACGAGGCGGACGTCGCCTTGGCCCTGGACCGGATCAACGAGGCCACCACGCTCCGGCTGCGGCACGTGCGCATCGCCTGGGCCGGGCTGCGGACCTTCGCCCCCGACCGGGAGCTCGTCCTGGGCGCCGACCCGGCGGAACCGACGTTCGTCTGGTCGGCCGGCCAGGGCGGCTACGGGATCCAGACCGCGCCGGCGGTGGGTACGTTCGTGGCCTCCGCCGTCCTCGGTCGTGGGCTGCCGGCGGAGCTGGCGGCCACCGGTGTGCGGCCTGAGCTGGTCAGCCCGGCCCGCTTCGCCGGCTGAGCGCAGCCGACACCACCCGTCCGGCCCCTTCAGCCGTGGTCCGCGCACGGCGACGACCAGAGCGACGACGGCGCCACTCGGAAGCGACGTCGCCCTGAGCTGGGGGAGGGGCCCGATGCGCTCACGGTCCGGACGCGCCCACGGAGCAGCGCTGGCGCTGTCCGCGGCACTGCTGCTGGCTGCGGCGGCGCCCGCCATGGCCGGGGCGTCGTCGCCGACCCGTACCCTGAGCGCCACCTCGTCCGTGATCACCGTCAGCCGGCTGGACGGCGCCAGCCGCTACGAGACTGCGGCCCAGGTGGCCGGCCAGTACTCGCCCGGCGTCCCCGCCGTGTACATCGCCACCGGACGATCCTTTGCCGACGCGCTGGCCGCCGGACCCGCGGCGGGCTCGACGTCGCCCCTTCTCATCGTGGACGGCGGGACCGTGCCCGCGGCGGTGAGCCAGCAGGTGGCCCGGCTGACACCCGGCATCGTGATCCTGGTCGGCGGGCCGGCGGCCGTGCCTGACTCCGTGGGCCAGGCGCTCGGCGTGTACGCGACCGGAGGCTGGAAGCGGCTGGCTGGGGCCAGCCGCTTCGAGACCGCGGTGGCCGTGTCGCAGGCGACCTTCAACCCAGGCGTGCCGGTCGCCTTCGTGGCCACCGGCCGGGACTTCCCGGACGCGCTCACCGGCGCCGCGCTCGGCGCCCGGCTCGGCGGTCCGGTGCTGCTCACCGACCCGGCCACGCTGCCGACGGCCGTGGCCGACGAGCTCAAGCGGCTGCAGCCGGCCAAGATCGAGGTGCTCGGCGGGACCGCGGCGGTCAGCGGCGCCGTCTACGGCCAGCTGGCGTCGTTCGCCCCCACGGTCGAGCGCCGCAGCGGGTCCGACCGCTACCAGACCAACGCCGCCGCGCTCGCCCTGCTCGGCACGGCGACGACCGCCGTCGTGGCCACCGGCGGGACCTTCCCGGACGCGCTGACCGGCTCGGCACTGGCCGGACTGCAGTCCGGGGCGCTGGTCCTCACGGGGACCACCGGCCCGGTGTCCGCCGTGCTCACCCAGGTGAGCCGGATCCACCCGACCGGCCTGATCGTGGTGGGTGGCCCGGCGGCCGTCCCTGACGCCGCGCTGGTCCCGATCCGGCAGGCGCTCGGCGACCTGCCGCCCGGGGTGCCCACCGCGTTCGCGGTGAACACGAAGGACGGCCAGACGTTGCGCTGGAACCCGTGCGCCCCGATCGGCTACCGGGTGAACCCGGGCTCGCTGGGCTCCGGTGTGCTCACCGACGTGCAGGCCGCCCTGGCCAGGATCAGCGCGGCGTCCGGGCTCTCGTTCAGCTACGCGGGGACGACGACGTTCGTTCCGTCGTCCACCAACACGGCCAGCGCCCCGGCCGCCCTGGTGGTCGCGGTGGCCGGTCCCACCCAGACCGACCTGTACGCCTCGGGGGCCATCGGCGAGGGCGGCTGGTCGGCCAGCGGGGTCTCCAACGGCAGCAGCTGGGTGTGGAAGCTCGTCC
>Ga0208851_1000728_pt1 | contig 13145 bp, 17 predicted proteins | sample NGESurshal092012_FD_184481 | JGI IMG/M metagenome (GOLD analysis project Ga0208851, IMG submission 184481) | Arctic peat soil microbial communities from Barrow, Alaska - NGEE Surface sample 415-2 shallow-092012 (SPAdes) | ecosystem: Environmental > Terrestrial > Soil > Wetlands > Peat ... | reverse complement strand
CGGCCCTGCCGAACGGCAGCACGGCGGTGCGGATCATCTCCCACTTGGTCGCGCCCAGTGCCCACGCCGCGTCGATCGTTTCCCGGGGCACCTGCAGGAACACCTCCCGGCAGACCGCGGAGACAATCGGAATGATCATGATCGCGAGCACGATGCCGGCGATCAACAGCGACTTGCCGAACTGGCTCGCGGTGGTCGCCGTCTGATTGTTGAAGATCGGGATCCAGCCGAAGTACACCGACAACCATTGCTGGAAGCCCTGGGTGTTGGGGATCAGGAAATACAGACCCCACATGCCGAATACCAGTGAGGGAACGGCGGCCAGCAGGTCGACCATCGCACCAAGGCTGGTGGCTGCCCGGCGCGAGGCGTAGTTCGAGATGAACAAGGCGATGCCGATCGCGATCGGCACGCCGATGACCAGCGCGATGAACGAGGACATCACGGTGCCGAAGAAAACAGCCGCCATACCGAAAAAGGGCGGGATCGCCTGCGGGTTCCAGGACTGGGTGGTGAAAATGTTGCCCGAGTTGTCGGTGAAGGCCGGGATCGCTTTCCAGATCAGGAAGATCGCGATGGCCGCCATCACCACCAGGAGCAGCGCGCCGGACCCGGCCGCCAGTCCTCGGAACACTCGGTCGCCGAGGCGAACCGAACTGCCGGAGATACCCCCCTCGGCCTTGCGACCATCGGGCGTGAGGCCTCCCTTGGACCGCACGTCTTCGGTATCGGGCTCGACGCGGCCGATCGGCAGCGCGCCGGGCACACCTTGCGCGGCGACCTCGAAGCGCTCGTCTCTTGTCGGGTCTCTATCAGTCATTTTGGCCATGTGCCGTCCACATCTGATGGGTGTTGCGCGCTACTGACAAGGAAGACTTCCAGGGACTGGTCGTTGCGTCGAGGTCGAACTGTTCGAATCATTCGACAGGGGCGAGACGTGCCGGCCGCCGACCCATGGTCCGGCCGAGGACGGATCCTCGGCCGGACCACCTGATCAGGCGATCGTCGAGACCGAGGCGATGACCTTGGCCTGGATCTCGGCGGGCAACGGTGCCGCACCCAGTTCGGCCAGGGTGGCCTGGCCGTCGGTCGAGGTGTAGCCCAGGAAGGACTTCAGCAACGGTCCGAGAGCGGCGTTACCGGCCGAGCACACGATCTCGTAGGTGACCAGGATGACCGGGTAGGCGCCCGGCGTCTTGGTCGCATAGTCGAGCTTGAGCGCCAAGTCCTGTCCGGTGCCGACGACGGTGGCAGCGCTGACGGCCTTGCCTGCCGACTCGGTGGTGAGCTCGACGGCGCCGCCGCCGTTGTCGATCTTTGCGACGTTGAGCCCGTCGTCAAGGGCGAAGCCCCACTCCACGTAGCCGATGGAACCATCGGTGCCCTTGACCTGCTTGGACACGCCATCGCTGCCCTGGGCCGCGACGCCACCCGGCGCCGTCCACGACTTGGACGGGTCGATCGTCCAGGCCTCCGGCGCGGCCGCCTTGAGGTACTTGGTGAAGTTCTCCGTGGTTCCGGAGTCCTCGGCCCGGTGCACCGCCTGGATGGCCAGCGCCGGGAGGGTGACACCGGCATTCAGCGCCGCGATGGCCGGATCGTTCCAGGTCTTGATGGTGCCGTTGAAGATCCCGGCCAACACGGCAGGGGTGAGAGTCAGGCTGTCGACGCCGGAGACGTTGTAGGCCAACGCAATCGGGCCGGTGACCATCGGCAGGTTCAGCGCGTCGTTGCCGGCGCACCTGGTCGACTTGGCGGTGGCGGCCTGGTCCGGCTTGAGCGCGGAGTCGGAACCGGCGAAATCGACCTGGTTGGCCAGGAAGTCCGCGATGCCCTTACCGGACCCGCCGCCGCCGTAGGCGTTCAGGTTGGCGTTGCACTTGGAGTTGAAGTCCGCGATCCACTGCTCCATGACCTTGCCCTGGGCGGTGGACCCGGAGGAGCGCAGGCTTCCGTCGGCGCAGCTGAAGCCGGCACCCTCGAAGGTGGCATCGGCTCCGGCGGACGCTGAGGACGCTGCCGACATCGCGGAACCCGCTGCCGAGCTGGCACCGGACATGGCCGAGCCGGCGGCGGACGCCGCCGAAGTCGCCGCGGCCGCTGCCGAGGATGTGGTGGCGGTGTTGTTGTCGCTACCACAGGCACTCAGGGTCAACGCCCCGACGGCCAGCAGGGCGATCAGCCCGCTCATTCGCGTGATCTTCACGCTTGTTCCTCCATCGATGTCACAACTGCTCTGGAAAATTCGCCCCGTTCGGGGCACGGTCGACCGCCGGGCGGCGTCCGACAACCGGACGGTAGGGGCTACGCATGGCCAGCAGACCCCACCCAGGTGAACGCAGGGTGAACCGATCTACCCATCGCCGACCGAATCGGACAGGGCGGCCGGGACGACCAGCTGGTAGCCGAAACCGCGGACCGACCTGATCCACTGCTCACCGGCATTCTCGTGCAATCGGTGACGCAGCCGGGTCATGTGGACGGACAGGCTGTTGCTGGCGGCCGAGGTGCGCTCCTGCCAGGCGGCGGCAACCAACTCGGCACGGGAGATGATCTCGCGGTGCCGCTCGGCGAGATACCGCAGCAGCAGGAATTCCATCGGCGGCAGCACCTCTTCGACGCCGTCCACCCAGATCCGGGGCGTCGCGCCCTGCACGCGCAGCCGGCCCAGGTCGATGGGCAGTGGCTGCACCTCGAACGACCGATCGGCACGGACGCTGGAGCTGATCACCCGAAGCAGGTCCGACGAGGAGAACGGCAGCGGTAGAACGACTGTCGCGCCGGCGGCCAGTACTTCCGGTCTGAGCTCGGGCCGCAGCACTCCGACGATCACCGGGGTCTGCCGATCCACCTGGCGCAGCGCCTGCAGAAAGTGCGCCGGCCCGAAGCGAGGGTCGGAGCCGGCAATCACCACCACGTCGGGCGCAGCCTGCCCGACCAACACCAACGCCGCCGCCAGGTCGGCGGATTGCTGGACGTCGATGGCTTGACCCACCCACGACTCCCGCAGCGCCGCGGCCTCCCCGGCGCCAACCGCGAGCAGTACCAGCAGCCTGTCGGGCGCCTTCAGCCGGCCCGCCCGCCACAAGCCGGGAGGCACGGCGCCCCGGCGGCCGTCGACGGTGGTCAGTGGAACTGCGGAATGATGAGGTACAGCCCGTACAGGACCAGCAATGCCGAGATGCCGACACACAGGTAGCCGGCGACCACCGTGGTGACGGCCACCAGGCCGAGGGAAGTCCAGTCGATGGTCATACCGACACCGTCGCCTTCTCCGGGTTGATGGTCACATCGGGCGAATCGTTGACGTTGCCACTGGACACCGGCGACCGCTTCGAGATGGCATAGATCGAGCCGGAGCAGACCTGGGTGGTGGACAACCCGAAACCCATCTGAGATGAGGCGAGAATCGCTGCAGCCGAGGTGGTCTCGGCCGCGAAGCCCGGTGGCGAGCGGATGTCGACGATGCCCCGGCCCATGGTCCGCATGATCCGCCAGCCACCGGAGTAGGTGCCGAGGCCGATCGCCAGCCCGGCGGAGGCGATTACCCAGAACTGCGGACCGGTGCCCGCATCCTGATACCCGGCGGTGATCAGCACCGCCCCGATCAGGCCGCCGAACAGGGCGTGCGAGGAACTGGACGGCAAGCCGAACAGCCAGGTCATCGGGTTCCACAGGATCGCTTTCGCGCTGTCGTGAAAGCCGTTGGTGAAGTCGAAGAACAACGCGGTGATGATCACCATCAAAACCAGGAACAGGGTTGTCGACATCGGCGGACCGCTTCCGTTCGAAGAGAGGAACAAATCGTGAAGGACGCTAACCGCAGTGGTTGAACGGGGGGTGAACCGGCGGCAACCGACCGTCGACGATGCTGCAGCGGCGATGCCCAGCCGCGGACAGGGCTCAGCCGGTGAGCGTCGCGCGGTGGCTGACCGGGTCCCGCACAATGGCCACCGGGCAGCCGGCGTGCGCCACCAGAGCCTGGCTGGTGGACCCCAGCAGCAGGCCGACGAAGCCGCCGTGCCCGCGGCTGCCGACCACCAGCAGCTGGGCCGGGCCGAGGCCGGGGCCGTCCTGATCGGGTGAGTGCCCGCCGCCCGCCGCGTAGTGCAGCAGGGTGCGCGCCGGGCGGCCGTGCAGCACCAGAGGATGCACGGTCACGGCCGGGTACTTCTGCTGGAAGCCGCTGATCTCCTCGGCCAGCAACCGGAGCTCTTCGGTGTCGATCGCGGTCGCGTTCACCGACAGCGGGTAGGACCCGAGGGCGTGTTCGAGCGGCTTGTCGTTCCAGGTGTGGATGGCGACCAGCGGGACACCCCGCAGGTCCGCCTCCTCGAACGCCAGCCCGAGGACGGCGGCCGACTGGGCGGACCCGTCCACCCCGACGATCACCGGGCCGCCGGTGGCAAGCGCGTCCGGACCGGGCAGCGGGTGGACGACCACCACCGCACCGTGGCCGTGCGCGGCCAGCCGCGCCGCCACCGATCCGAAGATCGCCTGCGAGAGCTGACCGCTCCCGTGCGAGCCGACGACGGTGAGGACGGCGTCCCTTGATTCGGCAATCAGCACTGCCACCGGCGAGCCGTCCAATGGCACCTCGTCGATCTGTAGGCCGGGATGCTCTGCGGTCAGCTGGGCCGCGCACGTCGACAGCAGGTGCCGCGCGTGCTTGCGCAGGCTCTCGGTGATCGTCGAATGGGTCAGCAGCGGCGCCGGGTACCCTCCGGTGACCTCCGGCTCGATCGCGTGCACCAGCCGGAGCGGGATGCCGCGCCGTAGCGCATCGGCGGCCGCCCAGCCTGCCGCTGCATGCGCCTCACGGGAGCCGTCGAGCCCGGCCACCACCGCGGCCGGCCGAACCTGCGGCGTCACCTGGTCCATGAGGTCATGGTGGCCCTTCCCGCCGGGTCGGGCAGGCCCAGCTGGGTGAAGAGAAGATGAACAATCCGCTGGGCGGGTGCTATCCGGTCACCCCGGTCAGCGCAGCCGCGAGGGTGTAGCCGGCGGTCACCGCGGTGACGCCCGCCGCGATGCTGCCGGCGATGTTCGCCGCGGCGTACAGACGCGCCCCCTGCTCGACCAGCCGGGCGGTTTCGTAGGACAGCGTCGAGTAGGTGGTCAACGCCCCGCAGAGGCCGACGCCGAGCAGCAGGCCGGCGGTCGAGCGACCGGCGCCGACCAGCGCCGCCCCGGCCAGCAGGCCGAGGACGAACGAGCCGACCACATTGACGCTGAACGTGCCCCACGGAAACAGTGAGTCGTGCCGCGACTGCACGAACCGGTCCGTCAGATAGCGCAGCGGGGCGCCCACCGCGCCGCCGGCGGCGACCAGCGCGTAGTCGAGCAGCACGTCACCGGCTCCGGCCGACGTACTTGATGACGGACACCTCGTCGAGGATCACCAGGCCCTCGGCGATCAGCTCGTCCAGCTGCGGGATGAACGCCCGGATCTTCTCCGGGGCGTCGACGATGACGATCGCCAGCGGCAGGTCCTCGCTCATGCTGAGCAGCCGCGAGGTGTGCACGATGGACGACGCCCCGAATCCCTCGCTGCCATGGAACACGCTGGCCCCGGCGAGGCCCTGCTGGTGCGCCCGGTGCACGATCTCCGCGGACAGCGGCTTGTGGTGCCAGCGGTCCGAATCGCCGATGAAGATCGTCAGCCGCAGCGCGGCGGCAGGTTCGTCGATCTTGGAGTGATTCATGACGATCTCCTGAATGCGACGAGTCGGCGGGTGGCGAGCATGCCCAGCGCGACAGCCACCAGCGCGCCGATCGGGGTGAGGAACAGGTACGCCACGGCCTGCACCGGATGGCCGACCCTGACCAGGGTGACGATATCCAGGCTGTACGTGGAAAACGTGGTGAATCCGCCTAGCACCCCGGTGCCGAAGAACGGGCGGATCAGTCGGTGGGCGGTCCACACCTCGGTGACGACGGTCAGGAAGACGCCGATCACCAGGCAGCCCAGCAGGTTGACCAGCAGGATCGTGCTGGGGAAGGTGCCCACCGGGGTCGGCCAGGCCAGCCCGGCCTGATAGCGCAGCAGGGATCCGAGGATGCCGCCGAGGGCAACCACACCGACAACGGCCGGCGATCCGCGGCGCACCGCACTCACCGCGTCCGCGGCGCCGGACGCGCGTACACCGCGTTCGTCAGGAAGGTCCGGAACCCGAATCGTTGGTAGAGCCGCAGCGCCGGCGCGTTGTCCCCCTCGACGTACAGCATCACGGTGTCCAGGCCACGGGCCGCCAGGTGGTCCAACCCGGCGGCCGTCAACGGGGCGCCCAGGCCGTGCACACCGGATGCCGGGTCGACCCCGATCACGTAGACCTCACCGATCGGCCCGGGGCCGCCCGCCGGACCGGGCGTTCCGTCCGGACCGGCACTTGCGTCCGGACCGGCACTTGCGTCCGGGCCCGCCGTGACACCGGGGCCGGGCGTCGGATCTTGCGGATGCACTTTCGTCCAATGGAAGCCGACGACCCGCTGCGTGCCGTTGTCGCCGGCCGCCTCCGCCAGGAAGAAACCGGCCGGGTCGAACCAGTCCTGCGCCATCTCCGCCCGCAGCCCGGCCAGATCGAGCCGGCCCTGCTCCGGATGCCAGGCGAAGGCCCGGGCGTTCACCGCCAGGAACGCGTTCTCGTCCCGGCCCGGCTCGAAGGTCCGGATCCGGATCCCGGCGGGCGGCTGTGCAGACGGCGTCCGGTGCTCTCCGGGTCCGCGCCGCAGTTGCAGCAGCACCCGACCGCGCTGCAGGCCGAGCCGCCCGGCGACCGCGCGGGCGGCGGGCAGATCGCCGTAGGCCCAGACGCCGCCCTGGACCTCGCCCTGCCGGTCCATTGCCGCCGCGACCAGCGCCGACCCGTACCCCCGGCCGCGAACGGCCGGGTCCACCACCACCTCGGCCGGATCAGCACCCGGCGCCACCGCCACCCCGGCGATCGGGTCGCCGGCACTGCCCTCGGCGACGTCACCCGCACCGTCACCGTCACCGTCACCGTCAGCGGTCAGCAACAGCACATCGACGGACTCGGAGTCCAGCAGGTCAAGCACGTGCCCGGACACCGCGGCCACTCCGTCGACCGCGACGGCCCGCCGGACCAGGTCGCGGATCGGTGCGGCTGCGCCGGCGGCCCGCTGCCAGGACGAGAAGTACCAGGACGGCACGTCCCCGGCCGGCACAGCCCCGGCCGGCACAGCCCCGGCCGGCACAGCCCCGGCCGGCACGTCCCCCGGGGGCACCTCCCCGGCAGGCACCTCCCCGGAGGGCACAGCCGCGTCCGGGCCGGCCGGCCGGCGGGTCACGCGGGGGTGCCGGCCGACTCGTCCCGCAGCACCGTTCGCGACGGCGGAACCATCTTGTAGCCGACGTTGCGCACGGTGCCGATCAACGCCTCGTGCTCGGGCCCGAGCTTGGCGCGCAGCCGCCGGACGTGCACGTCCACGGTGCGGGTACCGCCGAAGAAGTCGTAGCCCCAGACTTCGGTCACCAGCTGTTCCCGGGTGAACACCCGGCCGGGATGCTGCGCGAGGAACTTGAGCAGCTCGAATTCCTTGTAGGTCAGTTCCAGCGGCCGGCCGCGCAGCCGCGCGGTGTAGGTGTCCTCTTCGATCGTCAGGTCACCCAGGCTGATCAGGCCGGAGTTGGCCGAACTCGAGGTCCTGGCGGCCAGCAGCCGCAGCCGGGCATGCACCTCGGCCGGGCCGGCGGAGGACAGCACCACGTCCGAGACGCCCCACTCCGGGCCGATGGCCACCATCCCACCCTCGGTGACGATGGCCAGGATCGACACGGCCAGGCCGTCGGCACCGAGTAACCGGCACAGTGTGCGAGCGGCAGCCAGATCGTGCCTGGCGTCCAGCAGCAACAGGTCGTACGGACCGGAGGTGACCAGCGAGGCGGCCTCCGGCGGAGCGGAGCGGATCTTGACGGGCAGCAGATCCACCGCGGGCAGCACCGATGCGGGAGTGGGATCGGTGGTCAGCAGTAGGAGTTCCATTCATCTCCTCCTCATCTGCAGGTCACCGACTGTTCGAGTCTAACGTCGGGATCGGCGCAGTCCCGCGGAGCGCGGCGCACCTCGGTGTAGGCGGGCATTCGAGAAGAGCTGTTCTGTTCCGGGAATATCAGGCTTGTGTGTCACACGTGTAACACGGCGACGTCGCCCCGAGGGGATGCCCGGGCACGTCACAATGTGGGATCCCGACAGTCGGATCACTGCAGTCGGATCAATGCGGTCGGATCACTGCAGTCGGATCACTGTCAGCGACAACGTTGCCGCTGCGGCCCCGGACAAGCGGCCGGCGTGCACCTGGTCCAGCAGCACCCCCAGGTACGCCCTGCCAGACTGATGCCGTGCGCAAGTTGGTGGTCACCCTGGTCGTGCTGGCCGTCCTGTTGGTCGCCGCCGACTTCGGGCTGCGGGCGTACGCCGAATCCCGGACGGCGGATGCTGTGCAGACCCAGCTCGGCACCACCACCGTTCCCGATGTCTCGATCGAGGGCTTCCCCTTTCTCTGGCACGCCGCCCGCGGGGAATACCCGCAGGTGATCATCACCGCGGCCACCATCGACAATGGCCTGCTGCCCGGCATTCGCGCCGTGCTGGACCTGTCCCAGGTCACCCTGCCGTTGCGGGATGCGCTGGCCGGCGACACCTCGCACCTGGCGGCGGCCGGCACCACCCTGCAGGTGCTGATCCCGCTGACCTCGCTGTCGGCGGCGCTCGGCCCGACCCTCACGCTCGCGGCCGCGCCGGACGGATCGCTGGCCGTCAGCACAACGGTATCGGTTGCCGGCCGGCAGATCCCGGTGACCGGGACGGCGGCAATCACCGTCGCGAACGACACGCTGACCGTAGCCGTCGGCTCGCTGACCGCCGCAGGAGTCGACCTGACCCCGCTGATCAGTTCCGCGGCCGCCGCCCTGGCGGTCTCGTTGTCCAGGTCATTCCCGCTGACCGGGCTCCCGTTCACCGTCACGCAGGCGGCTGTCTCGGTGTCCGGGGGCGATGTTGTGCTCAGCGCCGGCACCGGCCCGATCGCGCTGGCCGATCTGAAATAGCGAAACGGTTGCCGGGATGAATTGCCCGAAAGAGTAGGGTCGCCACAAATCGGTCAGCGAGGGACATCCCCAGCCGCGATGACGGGGGCTTCATGCCGGACAGTTTCGCCGTGGGTGTCGACGGGTCGGCAGCCAGCCTCATCGCCCTGCGCTGGGCACTGGACGCGGCGCAGGCGCACGGCGCAGAGCTGATCGCCGTCATCGCCGGACCACACTCGACCGGCGGCTCCCCGGAGTCGACCACCTCCCTGCGCCACCGGCGCCGGGTGATCAAGGACGACATCGTCGCGGTCCGCGCCCTGATCCGGGAACAGGCCGGTGCCGCCCCGATCACGGTCGAGGTGCTCAGCGGCAGCCCCACCGACGTGTTGCTGGCGATCTCCGGTCGGGTTCAGCTGGTGGTCATCGGCGGGCACGGCTACAGCGGCTGGCGGGATTCTTTCTCGGCGTCGGTGTCCGGCCAACTGGTGGTGCACACCAGGTCGGCCCTCTGCGTCGTCAGAACGATCCCGCTGCCGCCACGGCGGCGGATCCTGGTGGGTCACGACGCCACCAGCAACGGCGCCGCGGTCCGCTTCGCGATGGCCGAGGCGGTCTCTCGCAGCGCGTCGGTGCTCATCGCGACCACCTGGCACTATCCGATCGACACCCGCGCGACGTCCCCCGAGGCCGCCGAGATCCTCGAGGAGGGCGCGTCGGCCGCCGTCGCCGCGATTGCCGCACAGGCCCGAGCCGCCCATCCCGGCGTGGTCGTGGACACCACGGTTCAGCTCGGCTACCCGGTCGAGATCCTGGCCGAGCTGGGCGAGCAGGCCGACCTGACGGTGGTGGGTTCGCACGGCCGGAGCGGGTTCGCCAGCCTGGTGGTCGGTTCGGTCGCGATCGGCCTGCTCCGCCGGCTCGACTCGCCGGTCGTGATCGTTCCAGACGGATGATGAAACCCGGCGCCGCCCGGGAGGATCATCACCACGCATGATGTTGCCCCGTATGCACCTGCTCTGGCAGTTCGCCCGCAACTTCCTGATGCTCGCCGGCGCCGTGCTCTTCTACTACTTCGTGCCGGTTGGTGACGACGAGCATCCGGTCTGGCGGTGGTTTCTGTTCATCGTGGGGCTCGGCGTGCTGGTCTGGCTCATCGTCGCGCAGCTGATGAAGCAGGTGGCGGCGGGGCCCGACCCCGGCGTCCGGCTCCGGAGCCTGATCACCCTGCTCTACCCGGTGGTGGTGCTGTTCGCGCTCGCGTACTACGCGATCCAGCGGAACGACGCGACCCAGTTCGAGAGCCTGAAGACCCGAACGGACTCGCTGTACTACACGGTGATCACGCTCGGCACCGTTGGGTACGGCGACGTGCACGCCGCCGGTCAGTTGGCCCGGGTGGTGACCACCGTTCAGGTGGCGTTCGACCTGGTGGTCATCGGTGCGTTGATTTCCGTTGCGTCCTCCAGATTCCAGGTCATGCCCCGGCGCAGCGGCAAACCGGCCACCCTGCCGCCGGATCCCGCCGCGGAGGGGTAGCCGCTGGTCAGGGCCGCTGGGCGAGTCCTGCTACCGTTGTCGGCTATGGGCCCGATGCTGACCAGCCGGCGTGCCGTCGACCTGGTTCGGGTCGGTAGCGCCCTCTGTTGCGTTGCCCCAGGGTGCCCCTGTTCCTGCTGACTGTCGAGTTCGTCAGCGGCAGCACCCTTCCCGTCCGATCCGCGCGGTCCACATTCCTGGAGCGCCGATCCGGACCCCGGTGACGTCCCGCCGCGCCTGTTGGCGTCCGGACCCGCCGGGCACTGCCCCTTCCCCAGCCGTCGCCGCCAGGGCGAACCGCCTCACCCCCCGCAAGGAGCACAGCATGAGCCGCGAGGACTCCCTCGTCACCACCGATTGGGCGGAAAAGAATCTGTCCACCCCCGGACTGGTCTTCGTCGAGGTCGACGAAGACACGGCGGCCTACGACACCGGTCACCTCCCGGGCGCCGTCAAGATCAACTGGAAGACCGAGCTGCAGGACCCGGTCCGCCGCGACTTCGTGGACAAGGCCGGCTTCGAGAAGCTGCTGTCCGCCAAGGGCATCTCCAATGACGACACCGTGGTGCTCTACGGCGGCAACAACAACTGGTTCGCCGCCTACGCGTACTGGTACTTCACGCTGTACGGGCACCAGGATGTGAAGCTGATCGACGGTGGCCGCAAGAAGTGGGAGCTGGACGGCCGGGCACTGGTCACCGAGGTGCCCGATCGGGTCGAGACCGCCTACACCGCAAAGGATCAGGACCTGAAGATCCGGGCGCTGCGGGACGAGGTGATCGCCGCCATCGGGTCGCAGAACCTGGTCGACGTACGCTCCCCCGACGAGTTCTCCGGCAAGCTCTTCGCACCGGCGCACCTCCCGCAGGAGGCGGCGCAGCGCGCGGGTCACATCCCGACCGCGCTGAACGTGCCGTGGTCGAAGGCGGCCAACGAGGACGGCACCTTCCGTTCCGACGCGGAGCTCACCGAGCTGTACGCATCGGTCGGCCTGCAGGACGAGAAGGACACCATCGCCTACTGCCGGATCGGCGAACGTTCCAGCCACACCTGGTTCGTGCTGACCGAGATTCTCGGCAAGAAGAACGTCAAGAACTACGACGGCTCGTGGACCGAGTACGGCTCCCTGGTCGGCGTGCCGGTGGAGACCGGCGCCTGACCGGTCCCGTCCTACCCCGTCCCGGTTCACTGAAAGGAACCAGTCATGTCGTGTGCACCACCCGAGCAGACCTCCGCCCTCCCGGCGGGTCTCGACCTCGCCGAGCAGTTCGTCGTCCAGGGCAAGGTGCTGGCCGGCTCCGCCCCGGTGGGCGGCGCCTTCGTCCGCTTGCTCGACTCCAGCGGTGAGTTCACCGCCGAGGTCGTCACCTCCACCGAGGGCGATTTCCGGTTCTACGCCGCGCCCGGCTCCTGGACGGTGCGGGCCCTGTCCCGCGCCGGCAACGGCCAGACCGGCGCGGACGTCGCCGTCGGCATCAACCGGCTGGACATCGTGCTGGCCTGACTGTCGACCGCTGTGCGGTCACTCACCCGGGGCGACCGCACAGCAGCGAACGTGCTGGCCGCCACAGGGGAGGTCGGCCCTCCCCGAGATAGGCTGCCAAGGTGGAGATCTTCTATACCAGCCTGTTGGTACTGGTGGCGCTGCTGGTCACCTGGTTCGCGATCTATGTTGTGTACCGGTTGGTTCGCGAAGACCGGTGAGCGAGCTGCCGGACCCGGGGCGTCGCAACGACGCCACCGCTGATGAGATCGCCGGCCTGGTCGGCGCCGAGCGAACCGCCGGCGAGTACGTTCCCGTCGCCACACCCGTCGACTACGCCACCGGCACGGCGGCCGTCGCCGCGGCCGAGGAGCGCGCCGGCGTCACCGGCGGGCGAAACCTCGCCGACGTGCCGGCGCTGCCGATCCCGCCGGACTCCGCGAACGTCCGGTCCGGGCCCGAGCTGCATCCGGACTGCCTATCCCTGCTGCCGCTGATCGGCGTCTGGCGCGGAACCGGCCTTTTCGGCAACGACCCGGCCGCCAGGGAGCCCCAGTTCGGCCAGCAGATCATCATCTCCCATGACGGCCGGCCGTTCCTGCGGTACGAGTCGGTGTCCTGGCTGCTCGCCCCGAACGGCAGCGTCACCGGTCCCGGCTCCCGGGAGCTGGGCTTCTGGCGTCCGCAACCCGACGGTTCGCTCGAGCTGCTGGTGGCGCATGCCGAGGGCCGGATCGAACTGTTCTACGGGCGTGCACGCTCGGTGGCCAGCTGGGCGCTGTCCACCGACGCCACCCTGCGGACGCCGATGGCCCCGCCGGTGGTGGGCGCGACCCGGCTGTACGGCGTCACACCCGACGGCCGGCTGGCCTACGTCGAGGAACGGGCGCACTCCGACATCGAGTTGGCCCCGCACGCCTCGGCCGCGCTGGACCGGCTGGCCGGCTGACTCGGTCGGGCCGCTCAACCCTGTGGACTGAGGACGCGCCGATAAATAAACACACTATTTGATCTGATGTCGACGATAGTGTGGTAATGGCGATCAGCAGGGATGTCGTGGAGGCGTTGCGGGCGAAG
>Ga0208851_1000727_pt1 | contig 13156 bp, 9 predicted proteins | sample NGESurshal092012_FD_184481 | JGI IMG/M metagenome (GOLD analysis project Ga0208851, IMG submission 184481) | Arctic peat soil microbial communities from Barrow, Alaska - NGEE Surface sample 415-2 shallow-092012 (SPAdes) | ecosystem: Environmental > Terrestrial > Soil > Wetlands > Peat ... | reverse complement strand
ACCGGCAGCCACATCACCGGCAACACCCTTCACGGCGGCCACGGCGTCACCGTCAGCGGCGGCGGCGTCTTCAGCACCTACCACGTCGACCTCGCCGACAGCGTCATCGCCCGCAACGCGCCGGATCAATGCATCGGCTGCTGACCACGCTGCAGCGAGTTCATCAGCCGCAAGGTGCGGGTACCTGCGTGTGAGTAGCCGCAGAGTCAAGGATCCGGCTCTCGGAGTACCCAAGGCGCAACCCCACTGATAGGGGACGCCAGGCCTTATAGAAGGCAGCCACGACGGTCCCATCCCCGACCGAGCTGGTGCCCACACCCGGACAACGCCGGCCGATGACACCCTCCGGGTGCCAGCCAGATCCTGGAACACGGATCAAGAGAACGCTTCCACGACAAGGCGTTTGATGTAGAGAAGCGACGTCGAGGACACTGTCAGAACGCTCCAGAGTTTGCCTTTTATCCTGCGGTCGGCTCCGGCTCGGGTTCGGGACGGCGCCACACGATCTGCTCGGTCTCGTCGTCGGCCTCCACGGGCGCAGCCGGGTAGGCCGGCCGGTAGTGGTCCGGTTCGCGGGACACCACGTACTCGATGTACTCGTCGTCGTCGTAGCCCTCGTCGTAGACCGGGATCCAGTCGGTGACATCGTCGTCGTCCGAGAACTCCGGGCCGGGGATCCGCCGGGGCAGCCCGCCCGCGAGGAACAGCGCGCCGATGATGCCGAACAGCGCGACGAACGCCGGCAGCAGCATCGACTGCGACAGCGCGGTCGCGAACGGCTCGTGCAGGAACGCGGGCAACTTGAGGACCGCGAGGTCGCTGGCCGCGGCGTTGGCCGGGGCGGCCGGCAGCTCGTCGCTGATCCGGGCGGCCATGAACGCCGCCATGCCCGCGCTGCCGAGCACCGAGCCGACCTGCCGGGTCGCGTTGTAGACACCGGAGCCGGCCCCGGCCAGCCGCGGCGGCAGATTGCGGGTGGCCGTCGTGGCCAGCGGCGCCCAGATGAACGCCATGCCGACCCCCATCGCCGTCAGCGGCAACACCAGTCGCCAGATCGCGGTGGTCGGCGTCATCTCGATCGACAGCCAGGTCAACGCGACCGCCAGCACCGAGAAGCCGAACCCGATGATCGGGCGCGGATGGGTGCTGTCGACGATGCGGCCCACGAACGGCGCCAGCACTCCGCTGGCCACCGCCATCGGCGCGACCAGCAGGGCCGAGCGCGTCGGTGTCAGACCGCACACCACCTGGGCGTAGAACATCACCGGCAGCACCATGGCCGTGACCACGAACCCGATGACGGCGACGCCGAGGTTGGACAGGGTGAAATCGCGGTCGTAGAAGATCTCCAGCGGCATCAGCGGCTCGTTGCGGTTGATCGACTGCCAGTAGACGAAGGCGGCGAAGAACCCGATGCCGGCGACGATCACCGCCCAGATCCACGCCTGCCAGTGATGGCTCTGGCCTTCCTGCAGCCCGAACACCACCAGGAACATGCCGATCCCGGACAGTGCGACGCCGAGGATGTCGAAGCGATGCTTCTGGGTGGGCAGCGTCGGAACCAGCCAGACCGCAAGGGCCAGCCCGATGACGCCGATCGGCACGTTGACGAAGAAGATCCACTCCCAGCCCAGGTGGTCGACGAGCACGCCGCCGGCCAGCGGGCCCACCAGCGTCGCCACCCCGGCCGTCGCGCCCCACACGCTCATCGCCACACCGCGGCGCTGCGCCGGGAAGATGCGCGTGATCGTCGACAGCGTCTGCGGGGTCAGCAGCGCCGCACCCAGACCCTGCACCGCCCGCGCGAGGATCAGCATGTCCACCGAGCCGGCCAGGCCGCACCACAGCGAGGACACGGTGAAGATCGCCAGCCCGGCCAGGTAGAGGTTCTTGGGTCCGTACCGGTCCCCCAGCCGACCGGCCAGCAGCAGCGGCACCGCATACGCCAGCAGGTAGGAGCTGGTCACCCAGATAACGGTGTCGTAGTCGGTGATCTCCAGCGCGTCCATGATGCTGGGGTTGGCGACGGCGACGATGGTGGAGTCGACCAGGATCATGAAGAAGCCGACCATCATTGCCCACAACGCGTTCCACGGATTGGCCGGACCGCGCGGCGGGTCGGCCAAGCTCACGTCCGGCGCCGGGCCGGCCATGCTCCTGGTCATCGTGTCCACACCTCGTCTCGGCTTCCTGCGATGGAATTCGGCTTCCCGCACGCGACGTCATCGTCCGTGCCGGGTCTGCCGGCTGCCCTGCCGGCTGCAACCGCGGTGCCAGACCGAGACTATCGACCGCGGGGTGCCAAGCGCCATGGCGGTGGCCCGCCCCGAGGGCGCAACAGGCCGGGCGTAGGTTGAAAACGGACAGCTGTCGGGGGAACAGGTCCCCGTTGAGAACCGACACAGGACCCACATCTCAGCTGAGGAGGAGCCATGAAGCCCGAGCGCTTTCGCCCGTTGGTGGACGCGAAAGGCCCGTTCGTGTCGATCTATTTCGACGACTCTCACGACACCCAGGACGCGGCCGCCCAACTCGACGCTCGACTGCGCGATGTGCGCAAGCACCTCGAGGAGCAGTCCGTCGACGCCTCGGTGATCGAGGCTATCGACACCGCCGTGCGCGGCGCCCACCCGCCAGTGGGCCGCAGCGGCCGCGTGGTGATCGCCGCGGGCGACACGATCGTGACCGACGAGCACCTGATCCGGCCGCCGGCGACGACGGACCTTCGCATCTCCGAGTTGCCGTACCTGATTCCGATCGTCGAGCACGGCCTGCTGCACACCAAGTATCTGGTGGTCGCCGTCGACCACACCGGTGCCGACATCACGGTGCACAGTGCGGGCCGGGTGAGCACCGAGAGCGTCGAGGGCGAGGGCTGGCCCGTGCACAAGGCCAAGTCGGTCGAGCACGAGTACGGCGGAGCCCAGCCGCGAGTCGACGAAGCCGTCCGCAAGAACATCCGCGCGGTCGCCGACCGCGTCACCCACCTGGCCGACGAGGCCGGTGCCGAGCTGGTCTTCATCGAGGGTGAGGCGGGCGCGCGCGCCGAGCTGGCCTCGGCGCTGCCCGAGCGGGCCGCCGACAAGGTCGTGCAGCTGCAGGGCGGCGGCCGTGCCGCCGGGACCGATCAGGCCGAGGTGCACCACGAGATCGGCCAGGAGTTCCTCAAGCGGCGGCTGGCCACCATCGACGACGCCGCGCAGCGGTTCGCGGCCGGCCGGGGCACCGGACTCGCGGTCGAGGGTCTGGCCGACGTGACCGCCGCGTTGCGCGACGGCGCGGTCGAGACGCTGATCATCGGTGAGCTCGGAGAGGCGACCGTCGTCGCCGACGCCGCCCTGGCGATGATCGCGCCCGACGCCGACACCCTGTCCGCACTGGGCGGCGCGCCGGAGCGGACGCTGCGCGCCGACGAGGCGCTTCCGCTGCTGGCCGTTGCCACCGGTGCGGCGTTGGTGCGCACCGACGAGCGGCTCAGCCCGGCCGACGGTGTCGGCGCGGTGCTGCGCTACGCGGAGAACAGCTCGGCCGGCTAGTCATCTGAGGCGGGACGGCCCGCCCACGTGTCATCTGCGCGGACGCCGATCACCAGCAAGGCCAGCAGGGCGATCGCCACGCCGGCGGTCATCACCACCGACAACGCGATCTCGTCGTTACCCAGCAGGCCGACCACCGGGGCGATCAGCGCGCCGAGACCGAACTGCGCGGCACCGAGTAACGCGGCGGCGGTGCCGGCCGCTTCGTGATGACGGGACAGCGCGACCGCGGGCGCGTTGGGGATGACGAACCCGAGCATGGCCAGCACCGTCCAGGCGGGCAGGACGAAGCCGAGCACGCCGCCGGTGTGGCTCACCGACAAGGCGATGAACACCGCGCCGGCCAGGGTGGCGGCCACCAGCGCGACGACCATGATCCGCTGCGGGGTGAACCGCCGCAGCAGCACGACGTTGAACTGCGTGGCCGCGATGAGCGCGATCGCGCCCGCGCCGAACACCAGCGCGAAGCTCTGCTGATCCAGCCCGTGGCGGCCCTGCAGCACGAAGGACGCGCCGGAGATGTAGGCGAACAGACCCGACATGCCGAGCGCCCCGACCAGGACCAGCATCACGAAGCGCAGGTCACCGAGCAGGCCGGCGTAGGTCGCCAGGATGGACCGCAGCCGCAGCGGGCGCCGATGCGACGGCGGCAGCGTCTCGGGCAGCGCCAGCGCCGCCATCACCAGCAGCGCGCCGGCCAGCACGATCAGCACCGCGAAGACCCAGTGCCAGCTGGCGTGCAGAAGCACTGCGGCGCCCAGCGATGGGGCCAGCACCGGCGCGACGCCGAGGACCAGCATCAGCCGCGACATGACCGTCGCTGCCGCCGAGTCGTTGAACAGGTCGCCGACGACGGCGACCGCCACCACCATCGCGGCGGCGGCGCCCATCCCTTGCAGCGCGCGGGCCACGGCCAGCACGGTCAGGTCTGGGGCCAGCAGGCACAGCAGCGATGCCGCCATGTGCAGCACGATCCCGGCCATCAGCGGCCGGCGGCGGCCCAGCGAGTCCGACAGCGGCCCGACGACCAGCTGCCCGACGGCCAGCCCCGCCAGCGTTCCGGTCAACGTCAGCTGCGCCACCGACGACGACACTCCCAGTTCGTCGGCGATGCGCGGCAGCGCGGGCAGGTACATGTCGATGGTCAGCGGACCGAGCGCCACCAGGGCGCCGAGCACGACGATCATCTTGGTGCGCCCGGCTGCGACCGCCGGCGCGGCCGGGGTCGTGTCGGGAGCGGTGGTCACAGGCGGCGATGTTGCCATGCACAGCCACAGCACCGCTTCGGGATTAATTGTTCCTGCTGCGGCTATCCGACCCGCGGTGACAGGGATCACTGCGGGGCACGTTTGCGCGGTGATCGTTCGTTAGCCTGATGTCACGCCGCCGACAGGAAGGCATCCGTATGAAACTCCGCAGACGGGGACCGTCACCGGAGCAGTTGCCTGCCCAGGTCGACGACGACCCGACCATGTCTGCGCGGGTGCTCTCACAGATCCTCGAGCGCAGCACTCGCGCCCAGGCACCGGCGGTCGAGGCCTACGTCGCGCGGCTGCGCCGGCTGCATCCCGACGCCACGCCCGCCGACATCGTCACCAAGCTGGAGAAGCGCTACCTGGCGGCGGTGATGGCCAGCGGCGCCGCCGTCGGTTCGGCCGCCGCGTTCCCGGGTATCGGCACACTGGCGGCGCTGTCGGCGGTGGCCGGCGAGACCCTGGTGTTCCTCGAGGCGACGGCGGTGTTCGCCCTGGCGGTCGCCGAGGTGCACGGCATTCCACTCGAGCACCGTGAGCGCCGCCGGGCCCTGGTGCTCGCGGTGTTGGTGGGCGACGAGAGCAAGGGCGCCATCGCCGACCTGGTGGGGCCGGGTCGCACCAACGGCGCGTGGTTGGCCGAGGGCGCCGAGATGCTGCCGCTGCCGCTGGTCTCGCAGCTCAACACCCGGCTGATGCGGTACTTCGTCAAGCGGTACACCATCAAGCGCAGCGCGATGGCGCTGGGCAAGATGCTGCCCGTCGGCATCGGCGCGGCGGTGGGCGGCGGCGGCAACCGGATGATGGGCAAGAAGATCGTGAACAACGCCCGCAAGGCCTTCGGACCTGCGCCGGCGCGCTGGCCGGTGACCTTGCACCTGCTGCCGGCGATCGAAGACGGGCGGTGAACGGGCGGTAGCCGTTCGTCAACCTTCAGCGACCGGTTGCCGCACCGCGTCAGGGCATGGCCCTGACCTGCTTCGGGAACACCGAATAAGCGTTAGCCTTTTAGGCGGCGGCCAGGTGTCGGGGCTGAAGAATGGGGCAAACCGTCAGAGCACGGCTTGTCAGGACGACAGGAATCGAGGCGAGCAACTGCCGTGAGCAGTATGAGTTCACCATTCGGCCAGAACGAGTGGCTGGTCGAGGAGATGTACCGCAAGTTCCGCGACGACCCCTCCTCGGTCGACCCGAGTTGGCATGAGTTCCTGGTCGACTACAACCCGGAGCCGGCCGAGACCACGAGCACCGGCAACGGCGCGCCGTCGCCGAAGGCAACGGTGCCACCGCCGGAACCCACGCCGGCACCGCCACCGGCTGCCACGGCACCGGCTGCCGCCCCCGCACCCAAGGCCGCGCCCGCGCCCGCGCCTGCGCCTAAGGCTGAGACGCCAAAGGCGGCGTCTGCCCCGGCGGCCGCCGGCGACGAGACGCAGATCCTGCGCGGCGCGGCAGCGGCCGTCGTCAAGAACATGAACACCTCGCTGGAGATCCCGACCGCGACCAGCGTTCGAGCCATCCCGGCCAAGTTGATGATCGACAACCGCATCGTCGTCAACAACCACCTCAAGCGCACCCGCGGCGGCAAGGTCTCCTTCACCCACCTGCTGGGCTTCGCCATCGTGCAGGCGGTCAAGAAGTTCCCCAACATGAACCGCCACTACGCCGAGATCGACGGCAAGCCCAACGCGGTCACCCCCGCCCACACCAATCTGGGACTGGCCATCGACCTGCAGGGCAAGAACGGTCGGCAGCTGGTCGTGGCGGCCATCAAGAACTGCGAGACCATGCGGTTCGGCCAGTTCATCGCCGCCTACGAGGACATCGTGCGACGCGCGCGCGACGGCAAGCTCACCGCCGAGGACTTCGCCGGTGTGACGATCTCGCTGACCAACCCCGGCACGATCGGCACGGTGCACTCAGTGCCGCGTCTGATGTCGGGGCAGGGCGCGATTGTCGGAGCGGGCGCGATGGAGTACCCGGCCGAGTTCCAGGGCGCCAGCGAGGAACGCATCGCAGAGCTGGGCATCGGCAAGCTGATCACGCTGACATCGACCTACGACCACCGCATCATCCAGGGCGCGGAGTCCGGCGACTTCCTGCGCACCATCCATGAGCTGCTGCTCTCCGACGACTTCTACGACGAGATCTTCTTCGAGCTCGGCATCCCCTATGAGCCGGTGCGCTGGCACACCGACAACCCGGACTCGATCGTCGACAAGAACGCCCGCGTCATCGAGCTGATCGCCGCCTACCGCAACCGCGGGCACCTGATGGCCGACATCGACCCGCTGCGGCTGGACAAGACCCGCTTCCGTATGCACCCCGACCTCGACGTCAACACCCACGGCCTGACGCTGTGGGACCTCGACCGGGTGTTCAAGGTCGAGGGGTTCGCCGGCAAGGAGACCAAGAAGCTGCGCGACGTGCTGGGCCTGCTGCGCGATGCGTACTGCCGGCACATCGGCGTGGAGTACACCCACATCCTCGAACCTGAGCAGCAGAAGTGGCTGCAGGAACGCATCGAGGTCAAGCACGACAAGCCGACCGTCGCCCAGCAGAAGTACATCCTGAGCAAGCTCAACGCCGCCGAGGCGTTCGAAACCTTCCTGCAAACGAAATACGTTGGGCAGAAGCGCTTCTCGCTGGAGGGTGCGGAAACCGTCATCCCGATGATGGACGCGGTGATCGACCAGGCCGCCGAGCACGCCCTCGACGAGGTCGTCATCGGCATGCCGCACCGCGGCCGGCTCAACGTGCTGGCCAACATCGTCGGCAAGCCCTACTCGCAGATCTTCAGCGAGTTCGAGGGCAACCTCAACCCGTCGCAGGCGCACGGCTCCGGTGACGTCAAGTACCACCTCGGCGCCACCGGCGACTACATCCAGATGTTCGGCGACAACGACATTCAGGTGTCGCTGACGGCCAACCCGTCACACCTGGAGGCCGTCGACCCCGTACTCGAGGGCCTGGTCCGCGCCGAGCAGGACCTGCTGGACAAGGGATCCGGCGATGACGGCTTCACCGTGATGCCGCTGATGCTGCACGGCGACGCCGCGTTCGCCGGGCAGGGTGTGGTGGCCGAGACGCTGAACCTGGCGCTGCTGCGCGGTTACCGCACCGGCGGCACGATCCACATCATCGTCAACAACCAGATCGGCTTCACCACCTCGCCGCACGACTCGCGATCGAGCGAGTACTGCACCGACGTCGCGAAAATGATTGGCGCGCCGATCTTCCACGTCAACGGCGACGACCCGGAGGCGTGCGTCTGGGTGTCTCGGCTGGCAGTGGACTTCCGGCAGAAGTTCAAGAAGGACGTCGTCATCGACATGCTGTGCTACCGCCGCCGCGGGCACAACGAAGGCGACGACCCGTCGATGACTCAGCCCTACATGTACGACGTGATCGACACCAAACGCGGTGTGCGCAAGAGCTACACCGAATCGCTGATCGGCCGCGGCGACATCTCGATGAAGGAGGCCGAGGACGCGCTGCGCGACTACCAGGGCCAGCTCGAGCGGGTGTTCAACGAGGTCCGCGAACTGGAGAAGGTCGAAGTCGAGCCCAGCGAGTCGGTGGAGGCCGACCAGATGATCCCGCGCGGGATGACCACCGCCGTGGACAAGGCGCTGCTGGCCCGCATCGGCGACGCGCATCTGGCGTTTCCCGAGGGCTTCTCGGTGCATCCGCGGGTCAAACCGGTGCTGGAGAAGCGCCGTGAGATGGCCTACGAGGGCAAGGTGGACTGGGCGTTCGGCGAGCTGCTGGCGCTGGGCACCTTCCTGGCCGAGGGCAAGCTGATCCGGATGTCCGGACAGGACACCCGGCGCGGCACCTTCACCCAGCGCCACGCCGTCGTCATCGACCGCAAGACCGGTGAGGAGTTCACCCCGCTGGACCTGCTGACCGTCAACCCCGACGGCACGCCGACCGGCGGCAGGTTCCTGGTGTACGACTCGGCACTGTCGGAGTACGCGGCCGTCGGCTTCGAATACGGCTACTCCGTGGGCAATCCGGACGCGCTGGTGCTGTGGGAGGCGCAGTTCGGCGACTTCGTCAACGGCGCGCAGTCGATCATCGACGAGTTCATCAGCTCCGGTGAGGCCAAGTGGGGCCAGCTCTCCGACGTGGTGCTGCTGCTGCCGCACGGCCACGAGGGTCAGGGGCCCGACCACACCTCGGGGCGCATCGAGCGCTTCCTGCAGCTGTGGGCCGAGGGGTCGATGACCATCGCGGTGCCGTCGACACCGGCGAACTACTTCCACCTGCTTCGCCGGCACGGCCTCGACGGTGTGCACCGGCCGCTGATCGTGTTCACGCCGAAGTCGATGCTGCGCAACAAGGCCGCGGTCAGCGACATCCGCGACTTCACCGAGCAGAAGTTCCGGTCCATCCTGGAGGAGCCGACCTACACCGACGGCGACGGCGACCGCAGCAAGGTCACCCGAATCCTGTTGACCAGCGGCAAGATCTACTACGAGCTGGAGGCCCGCAAGGCCAAGGACAAGCGCGAGGACGTCGCGATCGTCCGGATCGAACAGCTCGCGCCGCTGCCCAAGCGCAGGCTGGCCAACACGTTGGACTCCTACCCGAATGCCCAGCAGTTCTTCTGGGTGCAGGAGGAGCCGGCCAACCAGGGCGCCTGGCCGAGCTTCGGGCTGTATCTGCCGGAGTTGTTGCCGGACAAGCTTACCGGGATCAAGCGCATCTCGCGGCGCGCCATGGCGGCGACGTCGTCGGGCTCGTCGAAGGTGCATGCCGTCGAACAGCAGGAGATCATCGACGAGGCCTTCGGCTAGAAGGGCGCAGCCCCGATTCCCGCGAGTGTGCGCCTTTATCCGCGACACGCCGCCCTCGGCGTACCGGGATGCACACTCGCGGTACGCGCGAGGCTAGAAGCCGAGGTTGTTCAGGATCGGCAGCGGGATGGGCGACTGCCCGTCGACCAGATCCTGCACCGCGCGCGGGCAGAAGAAGGAGACCGCGATTCCGGTGAACATGGTGGCCGGTCCCAGCGGGCGGCCCAGCCTGTCGGCGACCGTGGACGCGATGTCGGCGGTGTTCTGGCTGCGATCAGCCAGCAGCGGGCAGATCGACTGCCCCAGCTCCACGGCCGAACCCGGATCGATGTTGGTGATTCCGGCCGAGCTCAGTGCGCCCAGGAAGTCATCGGCGGTGGTGTCGGCGTGCGCGGGCGCGGCGAAGGCCGCGGCACCGGCGATCAGACCGGCCGCCACTGCGGCGGTCGTCAAATGGCGAAACGTCATGCTATGAGCATCGCGGACGGGCATCCCGCCGTTACCGCCGGGGCACCGAAACGCTAACCTGAGCCAATTCGACACGCGTCAAACAGTAGGAGCGCTCATGCAGGGTTTCGCCGGGAAGGTCGCGGTGGTCACCGGAGCCGGGTCGGGCATCGGCCAGGCGCTGGCCGTTGAGCTGGGGCGATCGGGCGCCAGCGTGGCGATCAGCGACGTCGACACCGACGGGCTGAGCGTCACCGAGCAGCGGCTGAAGGCCATCGGCGCCCCGGTGAAGGCAGACCGCCTCGACGTCACCGAGCGCGAGGCCTTCCAGATCTACGCCGACGGCGTCAAGGAGCACTTCGGCAAGGTCAACCAGATCTACAACAACGCCGGCATTGCCCACACCGGTGACGTCGAGGTCCTCCACTTCAAGGACATCGAACGGGTGATGGACGTCGACTTCTGGGGCGTGGTCAACGGCACCAAGGTCTTCCTGCCCCACCTCATCGCCTCCGGCGACGGCCACGTCGTCAACATCTCCAGCGTCTTCGGCCTGTTCTCGGTGCCCGGCCAGGCCGCCTACAACTCGGCCAAGTTCGCGGTGCGTGGGTTCACCGAGGCGCTGCGCCAGGAGATGATGCTCGCCAAGCATCCGGTGAAGGTGACGACGGTGCACCCGGGCGGCATCCAGACCGCGATCGCCCGCAACGCCACGGTGGCCGACGGGCTCGACCAGGCCTCGCTGGCGCAATCGTTCGACAAGGTGGCCATGACGTCGCCGGAGAAGGCGGCGCGGATCATTCTCGACGGGGTGCGCAGGAACCGGGCCCGCGTGCTGGTCGGCCCGGACGCCAAGGTTCTCGACCTGGTCGTGCGGATCACCGGCTCGGGCTATCAGCGGCTCCTCCGACCCGTCCTCGGACGGTTGATCTAGCCTCAGCGCCCCAACGGGTGCGCCGAGAGCCAATTCTCGGCCACCGACCGGGGATCACCGCCCTCGGCGACCTGGCGGCGCATGTCCACCAGCGAGCCGGTGTCGAGCACACCGGCGACCTCGTTGATCGCGCGGACCTGCTGCTGATCGAGCTCGTTGCGCCGGAAGAGCGGCACGATGTTCTCAGCCTGAACCAGCGCGGGCTTACGGTCGGCCAGCACCACGACGTCAACGGGGACCCCGGTGTCGGCAGTACCCGTCCACGCAGCGGTGATCGCGCCCTTGCGCAGCGCGTCGAACATCGCCTTCTCGTCCGGGAATTCGCGTACCGGCGGCAGCGTGCACGTGCCCACCGCCGTCGGCAGCCAACTGACTCCGGCCACCGCACCGACGGTCAGCCCGGCGCAGTGGCGCACCAACGCGGTGAGATCCCGACTGCCCCACGCCGTGGCCGTGGCGTCGGTCACCGCCAGCGCCGGCTTGCCCTCGGCCGAGGTGGTGTAGTCACCGGCGGCCACCCCCTCCGGCAACGCACCGACCATGGCCCGGTACACCTGGGCATCCGATCGTGCCGCCGAGCCGGACGCGAAGGTCTGCAGCAGCCGGCCGGTGAAGCCGGGCACAACGCTGACTGTCCCGGAGTCCAACGCCGTCAACGGATCTGGAACCGTCTCGACATGCGCGCCGGTGCCGTAGGACCGCAATGCGGCGGCATACAGCTGCGCAAGCAAAGTCGTCTCCGGATCGGCGGTGGTTCCCACCGCCATCGACGGCCCGGGCGCCCGAGCACCGCAGGCGACCAGCAGGAGCGCCAGCAGTCCCAGAACGAGCCGGCCGATCACCCGCTGCGTCAGTCGGTTTCGGAGGCAGCAGCCACCGCGGCGGCCACCGCCGGACCCACCCGCGGGTCCAGCGGGCTCGGCACGATGTGGTCAGGCGCCAGATCGTCACCGATGACTGAGAAGATCGCCTGGGCGGCAGCAACTTTCATCTTCTCGGTGATCCGGCGCGCCCCGGCGTCCAGTGCGCCGCGGAACACGCCGGGGAAGGCCAGCACGTTGTTGATCTGGTTCGGGAAGTCGCTGCGCCCGGTCGCCACGATCGCGGCGTGCCGCTTGGCGACCTCGGGATGGATTTCGGGGTCGGGGTTCGACATCGCGAACACGATGCCGCCCGGCGCCATCGTCGCGATCAGCTCCTCGGGCACCAGGCCGGCCGACACACCCATGAACATGTCGGCGCCGTCGAGCGCCTGGGCCATGCCGCCGGTCAGACCGTCGGGGTTGGTTCGCTCGGCCAACTCGGCCTTGAACGGGTTCAGGTCGTCACGTCCGGTGCGGACGATGCCCTGGGAGTCCAGCACGGTGATGTGGGTGACGCCGCTGGCCAGAAGGATGTTCGCGCACGCCACCCCCGCGGCGCCGGCTCCGGAGATCACCACCTTCAGCGAGCTCATGTCGCGGTCGAGCACCTTGGTGGCGCCGAACAGGGCGGCGAGCACGACGATGGCCGTGCCGTGCTGGTCGTCGTGCATCACCGGGCAGTCCAGCGCCTCGATGACGCGGCGCTCGATCTCGAAGCACCGCGGCGCCGAGATGTCCTCCAGGTTGACCGCGCCGAACGTCGGACGGAGCCGGATCAGGGTTTCGACGATCTCGTCGGAATCCTTGGTGTCCAGGACGATCGGGATGGAGTTCAGCCCGCCGAACGCCTTGAACAGCGCAGCCTTGCCCTCCATGACGGGCAGCGAGGCCGCGGGGCCGATGTCGCCGAGACCGAGTACCGCGGTGCCGTCACTGACCACGGCCACCAGCCGGTTGGCCCAGGTATAGCGGGCGGCCAGCGTGTGGTCGGCGGCGATCGCCCGGCTCACCTGGGCGACACCCGGGGTGTAGGCGATCGACAACGCACGCTGGGTGTCCAGCGGCGACTTCAGCTCGACGGAGAGCTTGCCGCCGTGATGGGCGGCGAAGATTTCCTCGTCATCGATGACAAGGCGGGGGGTAGGCACCGTTTCGGTCACGGCGTCAGGGTACTCGCCCGCTCGGCCGCATAAAATCGGGTTCTGCCTCACCGAAGACCACCCGGGAAGCTACCGGCGCGTAGCATTTCCGGACGGGCCCACCCGGGTCTGACCGCCGCAAGAGGGGAGGTCGGGTCATGCCGTCATTCCGCGCCCTGCCA
>Ga0208851_1000726_pt1 | contig 13161 bp, 12 predicted proteins | sample NGESurshal092012_FD_184481 | JGI IMG/M metagenome (GOLD analysis project Ga0208851, IMG submission 184481) | Arctic peat soil microbial communities from Barrow, Alaska - NGEE Surface sample 415-2 shallow-092012 (SPAdes) | ecosystem: Environmental > Terrestrial > Soil > Wetlands > Peat ... | reverse complement strand
CCGGGCCGCGGCCGAGCCCTCGGGTGCGGCCGCGGCGGTCGTCGACACCGCTCACGTCGACGTTCTGGTCGTCGAACTCCGTGGCCGGGCCTCCCCGCACGGGCGACGCCGAGGGCCTCTCGCGTCCTGCCAGTAGACTATGCCGGTGCTGCGCTGCGAGCCCTGACGGCGTCCGACTCCGCGCCCGCCGTCCCTTCTGTCCCGCGAGAGGCTCGCATGATCACCGCCCAGACCGTTGAGTTGCGCGCCGGGGCCCGGGTGCTGCTGAGCAACGCCACGTTCCGGGTCGCCGCCGGCGACCGGGTCGGTCTGGTCGGCCGCAACGGGGCCGGCAAGACGACCCTCACCCGGGTGCTGGCCGGCGAGGGCGAACCGGCGAGCGGCACGGTGACGCGCACCGGCACGGTGGGCTACCTGCCGCAGGACCCGCGCACCGGGGATCTGGGCGTGCTGGCCCGGGACCGGATCCTGTCCGCCCGAGACCTGGACACCGTGGTCCGAAAGCTGCGTGAGACCGAGGGCCGGATGGCCAGCGCGGACGAAGCCACGGCTGAGCAGGCGATGCGGCGCTACTCCCGGCTGCAGGAGGAGTTCACCGCGCAGGGCGGCTACGCGGCGGAGTCGGAGGCGGCCCAGATCGCGGCCAGCCTGGGGCTGCCGGAACGCGTGCTCGGCCAGCAGCTGCGCACGCTCTCCGGCGGGCAGCGCCGGCGGGTCGAGCTGGCCCGGATCCTGTTCAGCGGCGCGGAGACCCTGCTCCTCGACGAGCCCACCAACCACCTGGACGCCGACTCGATCAGCTGGCTGCGCGAGTTCCTGCGCACCCACAAGGGGGGCCTGGTGGTCATCAGCCACGACACCGGGCTGCTCGAGGCGACGGTGAACCGGGTGCTGCACCTGGACGCCAACCGGGCCGAGCTGGACGTCTACAACGTGGGGTGGACCACCTACCTCAAGCAGCGCGAGACCGACGAGCGCCGGCGGCGCAGGGAGCGGACCAACGCGGAGAAGCAGGCGTCCGCGCTCAAGGCTCAGGCCGACCGGATGCGCTACAAGGCCACCAAGGCGAAAGCCGCTCAGAACATGGACCGCCGGGCCGAGCGGCTGCTCTCCGGCCTCGAGGGGGTGCGGGTCCAGGACCGGGTGGCCCGGCTGCGCTTCCCAGATCCGGCCCCCTGCGGCAAGACCCCCCTCACGGCGTCCGGCCTGTCCAAGTCCTACGGGTCGCTCGAGGTGTTCACCGACGTGGACCTGGCGATCGACCGCGGCTCCAAGGTGGTCGTGCTGGGGCTCAACGGCGCCGGCAAGACCACGCTGCTGCGGGTCCTCAGTGGGCTGGAGCCCCCGGACACCGGCCAGGTGGAGCCCGGGCACGGGCTCAAGCTGGGCTACTACGCGCAGGAGCACGAGACGCTGGACACCCAGCGCTCGGTGCTGGCGAACATGGCCAGCGCGGCCCCCGATCTCCCCGAGGTCGAGCTGCGCCGGATCCTCGGCAGCTTCCTGTTCACCGGGGACGACGTCGAGAAGCCGGCGGCGGTGCTGTCCGGCGGGGAGAAGACCCGGCTGGCCCTGGCCAAGCTGGTCGTCTCCAGCGCCAACGTGCTGCTGCTCGACGAGCCCACCAACAACCTCGACCCGGCCAGCCGGGTCGAGGTGCTGCAGGCGCTGCGCACCTTCAGCGGGGCCGTCGTCCTGGTCACCCACGACGAGGGCGCGGTGCTCGCCCTGGAGCCCGAACGCGTGCTGCTGCTGCCGGACGGCGTCGAGGACCTGTGGACCGAGGACTACGCCGACCTGGTCGCGCTGGCCTGACAGCAGTCCGCCCCAGCGAAAGCACGGGCCGTCCGGGGTCTTCCGGTGGGCGTTCCGGCGTGGTTGAGTGATCATGGGTTCGAGGGACACGTCAGAACCGACACGTCAGAGGAGGCACGCGTGGCCGACCTGGGTAAGGGCCGCCGGGTGACCGGGGCCGAACGTGACAAGCTGGCCGCTGAGCTGAAGAAGAAGTACGAGAGCGGCACGAGCATCCGGGCGCTGGCCGAGTCGACCGGGCGCTCCTACGGTTTCGTGCACCGGATCTTGACCGAGTCGGAGACGACGCTGCGCGGGCGGGGCGGGGCGACCAGGGGCAAGGGCAAGAAGTAGCGCCCGCGCAAGCGAACCGACCGGGGCGGGTTAGGGTCGGTCTCGACGGCGTCAGGACCGTCGGGAGCGGGGTGGATCATGGACGTGGAAGCCGGCCGGCTGCCGTCCCCGGAGCGGCTCGCCGAGGCGTGCCTTCGGGTCGAGACCAGCGACGGCGTGGCGACCCTCACGCTGGACCGACCGGACAAGCGCAACGCGCAGACGCCGCTGTTGTGGCGCACCCTCGCGGAGGTCGGCACGGCCCTGGTCGGACAGGTCAGGGTGGTGGTGGTGCGGGCTGAGGGCCAGACGTTCTCGGCCGGCCTCGACCTGCGGATGATCACCCCCGAGGGCATCCCGGGGGAGCTGGCCTTCCACGAGATGGCCGGGCTGCCGCCGGCCGACCTCGATGCGTTGATCGAGACCTACCAGCAGGGGTTCTCCTGGCTGCGCGACCCGTCGTTCGTCAGCATCGCAGCCGTCCAGGGGCACGCCGTCGGCGCCGGGTTCCAGCTGGCCCTCGCCTGTGACCTTCGGGTGGCCGCGGACGACGCGCTGTTCGCCATGCGGGAGCCCTCCCTCGGGCTGGTCCCGGACCTGACCGGGACCCATCCGCTGGTGGCCGCCATCGGCTACTCGCGGGCCCTCGAGATCTGTGCGACCGGGCGTTGGGTCAGCGCCGAGGAAGCCGCCCGGACCGGCCTGGTCAACCTCGCTGTGCCGCGTGAGGAGCTCGACGACGCGGTCAACGACCTGGCGCGGGCGCTGCTCAGCGCACCCCCGGGGGCCGTCTCGGCAACCAAGGCACTGCTCCAGCAGGCCGCGAGCAACGAGTACCCGGCCCAGCTGGCCGCCGAACGCGTCGCCCAGGGACACCGGCTGCGCGCGCTGAGAGCGGCGACTGGGATCGGCTGAGGGCGAACGCTGGAACAGCACGCCCGGGTGACGCGTTGCGTCGCTGGCTGAGGAACAGACGAGGAACGCGAGGCACACGCAATGTCGATAGGGCACGGCCCGTGGCAGGCCTACCGGTCGTTCACCCGGGACGGCGATGTCAAGCGTCGGCTGATCCCGGGGACGGCGCGCCGCATCGTCGCGTTCGCCCGGCCGTACCGGCTGGACATCGCGCTCTTCCTCGCCACCGTCGTGGTGTCATCGGTCGTCGTCGTGCTGACCCCTCTGCTGTTCAAGCGGATCATCGACAACCTCGGCAGTGCGAGCCCCAGCACGTCCGTCGTGATCAGCACGGCCATCGCCGTGGCGGCGCTCGCCGTCATCGACGCGGTGTCCGGCCTGATCGGCCGCTGGTTCTCCGCCCGGGTGGGCGAGGGGCTGATCTACGACCTGCGCACGCGGGTGTTCGAGCATGTGCAGCGGATGCCGGTCGCGTTCTTCACCCGCACCCAGACCGGCTCCCTGGTCAGCCGCCTTAACAGCGACGTCATCGGGGCGCAGCAGGCGTTCACCTCGACGCTGTCGTCGGTGGTGTCCAACGTGATCACGCTCGTCCTGGTGCTGGCCACCATGCTCTTCCTGTCCTGGCAGATCACTGTGGTGGCGCTGCTGCTGCTCCCCCTGTTCGTGCTCCCGGCCCGCTGGATCGGACGCCGACTGGCCGAGATCAGCCGCGAGTCGATGCAGCTGAACGCCGCCATGAGCCAGACCATGACCGAGCGGTTCAACGTCTCCGGGGCGCTGCTCGTCAAGATCTTCGGCCGACCGGCCGACGAGGTCCGCGGGTTCGGCGGAAAGGCGGCCCGGGTCCGGGACATCGGCGTCGTGCAGGCCATGTACGGCCGGGTGCTGTTCACCTCGCTCACCCTCGTCGCAGCGCTGGCCACCGCGATCGTCTACGGGTTCGGCGGCGTGATGGCCGTGCACGGCACGCTGGGGGTCGGCACGCTGGTGGCGCTGGCGGCCTACCTCACCCGGCTGTACGGGCCGCTCACCGCCTTGTCCAACGTCCAGGTCGACATCATGACCGCGCTGGTGTCCTTCGAGCGGGTCTTCGAGGTGCTGGACCTGCCGCCCATGGTCGACGACCGGCCCGGGGCCATCGACCTCCCCGAGGACGCGGACACCGTCGAGTTCGACGGCGCCACTTTCCGCTACCCCTCCGCCGACGAGGTCTCGTTGGCCTCGCTCGAGTCGGTCGCGGTGCTCGACGCCACGCCGTCCCAGCACGTGCTGGACGGCGTGACCTTCACCGTGCCGGCGGGGCGGATGGTGGCCCTGGTCGGACCCTCCGGGGCCGGCAAGACCACCATCACCGCGCTGGTGTCCCGCCTGTACGACGTCACGTCCGGCACCGTGCGGGTCGGCGGCCACGACGTCCGCGAGGTCACCCAGGGCTCCCTGCACCGCGCGATCGGCGTGGTCACCCAGGACGCCCACATGTTCCACGACACGATCCGGGCCAACTTGCTGTACGCGCAGCCGAACGCCACCGAGGACGAGCTGGTGCGGGCCTGCCGGGCGGCCCAGATCTGGGACCTGGTCACCGCGCTGCCGGACGGCCTGGACACGATGGTCGGGGACCGCGGGTACCGGCTGTCCGGCGGGGAGAAGCAGCGGCTGGCCATCGCCCGGCTGCTGCTGAAGGCGCCGCGGATCGTCGTCCTGGACGAGGCCACGGCGCACCTGGACAGCGAGTCGGAGGCGGCCGTCCAGCGCGCGCTGGCCACCGCGCTGAAGGGGCGCACCTCGATCGTCATCGCGCACCGGTTGTCCACGGTCAGGGACGCCGACGAGATCCTGGTGGTGGACGCCGGTCGGATCGTGGAGCGGGGCGACCACAGCACCCTGCTGGCCCAGGGGGGCCTGTACGCCGACCTGTACCGGACCCAGTTCGAGCGGCAGGCCGACGGCACGCTCGTGGAGTCCTGACGGCTACAGCGCCTTGAGCATCCCGCCGTCCACCGGAAGCATCACCCCGGTCAGATAGCCGGCTGCGGGGGAGAGCACGAACGCGGCGACCCGGCCGAACTCCTCCGGTAGCCCGTCCCGGCCGAGCGGGATGCTCCGGCGAGCGCTGGCCAGGTCGGCCGCCTTGCGACCGGCGTCCAGCTGCCGCAGCCGCTCGGTGCCGATCCGGCCGGGGACCAGGCCGTTCACCCGGATCCCGCGGGGACCCAGCTCGGTGGCCAGCTCCTTGGCGACCATGGCCAGGCCCGGCCGCAGCCCGTTCGACGCACCCAGGCCGAGGATCGGCTCCCGGACCGACGACGACAGCACGAACGCCAGCGACCCGCCGTCCGGGCCGAGTCCCTCGACGACGGCGCGGGCCACTCGCAGCGCACCGAGGAAGACGGTCGAGAAGGCCTCGGTCCACTGGCCGTCGCTGAGGGACAGGGCCGGGCCGGAGGCCGGGCCGCCGACGCTGACCAGCGCCCCGTCGAGGCGCTCGTAGCGCGCCATGGCGGCCGCGACCAGCCGCTCGCCGGCGTTCGGGTCGGCATTGTCCGCGGCGACGCCGAGAGCACAGTCCGGAGTCGGCCCGAGCGCGGCGATCTGCGCCGCGGCCGCGCTGATCGTGGCCGGGTCCCGCCCGGTGACCACGACCTTGGCCCCCTCGGCGACGAGCGCCTCCGCGGTGGCCCGGCCGAGCCCGCGGCTGGCCCCCGTGACGATGTAGACGCGCCCGTCCAGCCCCAGATCCATGCGTCACCCCGTTGATCGGCTGCGTGCGACCGTAGCAGCGGCTACCGTCGCAGGGTGGCCCTGGACCAGCTCGAACGGGCGGCCCGGCAGGTCGCCGCGTCCGGCACCGTGACCGTGCTGACCGGCGCCGGCATCTCCACCGACTCGGGCATCCCGGACTTCCGCGGGCCGAACGGGGTGTGGACCAAGAACCCGGCCGCCGAGCGGATGTTCACCCTGCAGACCTACCTGACCGACCCGGAGCTGCGCCGGCGGTCGTGGCGGGACCGGGCCGAGCACGCGGCCTGGACGGCGCAGCCGAACTCCGGGCACCGGGCGTTGGTCGAGCTGGAGCGGTCCGCTCGGATGGGCGCGCTCGTCACCCAGAACATCGACGGGCTGCACCAGGCGGCCGGCTCGGGCCGGGTGATCGAGGTGCACGGCACGCTGCACGCCGCCCAGTGCCTGAGCTGTGGTGCGCGCTCGCCCATGCAGGTCGTCCTGGCGCGAGTCACCGCCGGGGAGCCCGACCCGCCCTGCGAGCTGTGCGGCGGCCTGCTCAAGTCGGCGACGGTCTCGTTCGGGCAGGCTCTGGACCCGCAGGTCTGGCGGGCCGCGGTGAGCGCGGCCCGGGCCGGCGACCTGCTGCTCGTGGCCGGCAGCTCGCTGCAGGTGCAGCCGGTGGCCTCGCTGTGCGACGTCGCCGTCGGGTCGGGCGCCCGGCTGCTGATCATGAATGCCGAGGCCACGCCCTACGACGCGCTCGCCGACGTCGTGGTGCGCGAGCCGCTCGCCGAGGCGCCGCCCGCTGTGGTCGGCTCGGTGCTCGCCCGGGACTGACCGGCCTCAGCCCCGGTGCCGGCGGCGCGATCCCAGCTGCGGGCTGTGCCCGGCCAGGTTGAGCGCGGTGTTGACCAACCCGACGTGGCTGAACGCCTGCGGGGTGTTGCCCAGCTGGCGGCGGTGGACCGGGTCGTACTCCTCGGCGAGCAGGCCGACGTCGTTGGTCAGGCCCAACAGCCGCTCGAACAGGGCCCGCGCCTGCTCCGGTCGTCCGACCAGGGCCAGCGCGTCGGCCAGCCAGAAGCTGCAGACCAGGAACGCACCCTCGTCGCCCGAGACCCCGTCGGACGAGCCGCCGGTCGACCCGACGCGGTACCGGCGCACCAGGCCGTCGACGACCAGCTCGCGCTGCACCCGGTCGACGGTGCCCACGATCCGCGGGTCGCCGGCAGGGAGGAACCCAAGCTGGGGGAGGAGCAGCAGGGCCGCGTCGACGTCCGAGGAGCCGTAGGACTGGACGAAGCTGTCGAGCCGCTCGTCGAAGCCGTGCTCGAGGACGTCGGCATGAATCGTGTCGCGCACCGCCCGGAAGCGGTCAGCGTCCCCCGGCAGCCCGTGCTCGGTCACCGCCTGGGCGGCCCGGTCGAACGCCACCCAGGCCATCACCTTGGAGTACACGAAGTGCCGTGGCTCCCCGCGGACCTCCCAGATGCCCTGGTCGGGGTCCTGCCAGTGCCGTTCCAGGTGGCCGAGAAGGGCCCGCTGGACATCCCAGGCGCGGCCGTCGTCCGGCAGCCCGGCCTCCCGGGCCAGGTGGAAAGCGTCGAGCACCTCGCCGTAGACGTCGAGCTGAACCTGGTCGGCGGCTCCGTTGCCGATCCGCACCGGGCGGGCGCCCTCATACCCGGCCAGCCAGCCGAGCTCGACCTCGGGCAGCCGCCGTTCCCCGGCGACGCCGTACAGGACCCGCACGTCGGCGGGGTCGCCGGCGACCGCCCTGACCAGCCAGTCCCGCCAGGCCGCGGCCTCGTCGACGTAGCCGCAGCGCAGCAGCGCGCCGAGGGTCAGCGCGGCGTCCCGGAGCCAGCAGAACCGGTAGTCCCAGTTGCGGACCCCACCGGGGTCCTCCGGCAGAGACGTGGTCGCCGCCGCGACGATGCCGCCCGTGGGCCGGTAGGTCAGACCTTTGAGGGTCACCAGCGAACGGACGACGGCCGCGCGGTAGGGCAGGTCGGCGGGCAGCCGGCCGCTCCAGCCGGACCAGAACTCCTCGGTTCGCTGCAGCTCGTCGAGTGGGTCGGGGACCGCGGGCGCAGGATCGGTGGACGGTGCCCAGGCGAGGGTGAAGGCGACCCGCTCGCCGGCACACACCCGAAAGTCGCTGACCGTGGAGTGGTCCGCCCCGAGCAGCGGAGCAGCGGTGGTCAGCCACAGCGCATCCGGCCCGGCCACGGCGCGCAGGCCGCCCGGCTCCCTGGTCACCCAGGGGACCACCCGCCCGTACCCCAGGCGCACCCGCAGCGTGCCGCGCACGGCGACGTCGCCGTCGAGCCCTTCGACGATCCGGACCAGCCGCGGCTGCTGCTCCCGGGGCGGCATCAGGTCGGTGACCCGGATCCGGCCCTCGCCGCAGGTCCACTCGGTGTCCAGGACGAGCGAGTCGCCCCGGTAGCTGCGGCGGGCCACCGCGTCAGCCGCGGTCGGGGCGAGCCGCCAGCTGCCGTTCTCCTCGTCGCCGAGCAGCGCGGCGAAGGCCGCGTCGGAGTCGAATCGGGGCAGGCACAGCCAGTCGACCGAACCGTCGGCGCCGACCAGGGCGGCCGTGTGCAGGTCCCCGACCATGGCGTAGTCCTCGATCCGCACCGGTCACCCGGGCGTCGGGACGGTATGCTCGTCGGCCGCGGCCGCGGCCGCGGCCGCGGCGGCCCGGTCCTGGGCGGCCGCGGCAGCGTCGCGGCGCAGCAGCACGAACCAGCCCACGATGGCGACCACGCCGAAGGCGTACCACTGCATGGCGTAGGACAGGTGCGGCCCGTTGTCCAGGGTGGGGGCGGGCAGCGGGGTCGGCGCCGACGCCGGCTGCGGCTGCTCGGAGACCAGGTCCGCGTAGTCGCCGTACACCGGGTACGGCAGGTCCTTGGCGATGCTGGGGACGTTGACCCGCAGCACCTGGCCGGTCGGCAGCTGGGTCGGCTTGGCCGGCTCGCTGCCCTGGACCCGCACCACCCCCGTGACCTGGCCGGGCTGCGGGGCCGGGACGTCGGGGTTCTGGTCGGCCTGCATCGGGTAGGGCACCCAGCCCCGGACGACGAGCAGCGCGGTGCCCTGCGCGCTCGTCAGCGGGGTCAGCACCCAGAACCCGTTGCTGCCGTCCTGCGGCCGGTTGCGGACGAGCAGCTGGTGGTCGGCGTCCCACGTTCCGGTGACCGTGAGCTGGCGCCAGTGCGCCGACGAGGTCTGCCGGCCCACCGCGAGCAGCTGCTCGGGAGGGATCGGAGCCAGCTTCTCGGCCGCCGTGATGCTCGCGTTGGCCGCCTCGCGGCCGTGCAGCCGGTCCAGCTGCCAGTGCGCGAGCCGGTAGCACAGCAGCACCAGCGCGACGACGAGGAAGGTCAGGCCGACCCATCGTCGCTGGCGCAGCAGGGAGAGCACCCTGCGACGGTACCTCGGGCGACGTAGGGTGACCTGACCAGCGCGGGGTCGTGGGTTCGCGGAGGAGGTCCAGTGCTCGTCGACACGTACGGTCGGGTGGCCACGGACCTCCGGGTCTCCCTCACCGACCGCTGCAACCTGCGCTGCAGCTACTGCATGCCCCCCGAGGGCCTCGACTGGCTGCCCACCCCCGAGGTCCTCACCGACGACGAGATCGTCCGGGTGATCCGGGTGGCTGTGGGGCTCGGGGTGACCGAGGTCCGCTTCACCGGGGGTGAACCGCTGCTGCGGCGGGGGCTGGTGGACATCGTGACCCAGGTGGCAGCGCTCGCACCGCGGCCGCGGATGTCGCTGACCACCAACGGGATCGGCCTGGCCAGGGTGGCGGCCGCCCTCGAGGCGGCCGGGCTGGACCGGGTCAACGTGTCCCTGGACACGCTGGACCGGGAGAAGTTCGTCCGGCTGGCGCACCGGGACCGGCTGGCCGACGTCCTGGACGGGCTGGCGGCCGCCGACGCTGCGGGGCTGCGTCCGGTCAAGGTCAACGCCGTCCTCATGCGCGGGGTCAACGACGACGAGGCGGTCGAGCTGCTGCGGTGGTGCCTGGACCGCGGCTACGAGCTGCGGTTCATCGAGCAGATGCCGCTGGACGCCCAGCACGGCTGGGACCGCGCCCAGATGGCCACGGCCGACGAGATCCTGGCCCACCTGTCGGAGGCGTTCTCGCTCACGCCCGAAGGGGAGCAGCTCCGCGGCAGCGCGCCGGCCGAGACCTGGCTGGTGGACGGCGGCCCGGGCCGGGTGGGCGTGATCGGCTCGGTGACCCGGCCGTTCTGCGGCTCCTGTGACCGGGTCCGGCTGACCGCGGACGGCCAGGTGCGCAACTGCCTGTTCGCCCGAAGCGAGTCCGACCTGCGCGCGGTGCTGCGCTCCGGCGGCGACGACGAGGCGGTGGCCGAGGTGCTCCGCGCCTCGCTGTGGGCCAAGCACGCCGGGCACGGGATCAACGACCCGGCCTTCCTGCAGCCGAGCCGGCCGATGTCGGCCATCGGCGGCTAGTTACCCCTCCCGGCTCAGTTCGGCTCAGGCCGGCGGGGCGGTCGGCCCGATCTGCTTGCGCTCGGCCTGCAGCACGGTGGTCTTCAGGTCCTCGTCGCGGCCCGGCTCGCGGCCGCCGTTCGCGAACACCACGGACAGGTAGGGCAGCAGCACCGCGCCGGCGATGAGCAGCCAGCGCAGCGGCCCGCTTGCCAGCACGGCGCCGACGAAGCAGCCGGTGCGCACGAGCATCGAGAACAGGTAGCGCCGGGCCCGGTCGTCGACGTCCTCGGACAGCGCGGTGCGGGCCGCGGTGATGCGGTACACGCGGCCGGTCCGCCGTGCCATGGCCACCTCCGTCCACCGCAGGCCCTCGGCTGCTCGTGCCCACGCTACGTGCCTTGGCCGGCAAGGGCATGTCCGGACCGGGCGCGAGGGTGGATCATGGGCAGACCATCCGATGGACATGACCAGGGAGCACCCATGAGCAACCGCACCTACCGGCTCACCGAGATCGTGGGCACCTCGTCGACGAGCATCGAGGACGCGATCAGCAACGGGGTGGGCCGGGCCGCACAGACGCTGCGGCACCTGGACTGGTTCGAGGTCACCGAGGTGCGCGGCCAGATCGTCGACGGCAAGGTCGAGTACTACCAGGTCGGCATGAAGCTCGGCTTCCGCCTCGAGGACGCCTGACCCCCTTCCTGCGGAAGGGGCGGGGTCAGGTGGCCTGGGAGACGGTGGACATGTTGAAGCCGTCGATGCGCAGGGCTGGCATCGCGGCCCGGTTGAAGTAGTCGGCCCACTCCCGCGGCAGGGTCCGCCGGGTGCCGGACGCCGCCTGGATCCGGCCCAGCAGGTCCACCGGGCTCTCGTTGAACCGGAAGTTGTTCACCGCGCCGGCCACCTCGCCGTCCGCCACGAGGTACACGCCGTCGCGGGTCAGCCCGGTGAGCAGCAGCGTCTGCGGGTCGACCTCCCGGATGTACCACAGGCAGGTCAGCAGCAGGGCCCGCCCGCTCGTCGACGCGACCAGCTCGTCCGTCCCGCCGGTGCCGCCGGGCACCGAGAGCAGCAGGTTGTCGATGGCCGGGGTGACCGGCAGCCCGGTCAGCTCGGCCGAGTACCGGGTCTGCAGCAGCGCCGCCAGGGTGCCCTCACGGATCCAGGGAGTGCGGCCCAGCGGCACGCCGTTGTCGAACACCGACGACGTCGCACCGGACGCCTCGGCCACGACGAACGGGCCCGCCTCCAGCCCCGGGGCGGCCGGGTCGCTGTACAGCTCGACCGGCAGCGGGCTGAGCCGGTCGCCCACCCGGGTGCCACCGCCGGGGCGGCTGAACACGGTGCGGCCGTCGTGCGCCTCGCGCGCGGAGGCTGACCAGTACAGGTAGACCATCAGGTCGGCCACCGCTCCCGGCGGCAGGACCGTGTCGTACCGGCCGGCCGGCAGCTCCACCGACCGCTGTGCCCAGCCCAGCCGGGTCGCGACCTGCGCCTCGAGGTCCGCGACGTCGACGTCGGTGAAGTCGCGCGTCGAGGCCCCCGCCCAGGTGGACAGCCGCCGCGAGTCGGCCTTCGCGGTCAGCTCCACCCGCCCGGTCGGCTGGTCGTGCCGCAGCCGGAGCCCGGACGACGACCCGACGAAGGTGCTCACCAGCTGGTGCTCGGCGAACCCGAACAGCTCGCGCCCCGCGGCGCGGGACCGGTCGAAGGCCTCGCCCAACGCGGGGGCGAAGGCCCCCAGCACGCCGGGGGACGTCGCGGCCGGATCGTCGTCCCAGTCCGCTGCGGCCGGGACGCCGGACCGCAGCGGGCGGGCGTCCTCGGCCGGCCCGGCCGCCCTGGCGGCGTCCTCGGCCGCGCGCACCAGCGACTCCAGCTCCGCCGCGTCGACGTTGCTGCGGGACACGACAGCGGACGCCGTCCCTTCGGCTCCGTCCACGGTGGCGACCACGGTGAGCGCACGCCCGCGCATGGCGCCGTTGGTGGTCAGCGTGTTGCCGGCCCAGCGCACGTTCACCTCACTGGACTCCCGCGCGATGACCACGCAGCCGTCGGCCTGCGACAGCGACAGCGCCCGCTCCACCAGCTCCTGCGGCCTGATCGACCCGGTCACCGACCCGCCTCCTGAACGGTGTTGAGGATCCGTACCCCTTGGAACAGCGCGCTCGGCGCGCCGTGGCTCACCGACGCGACCTGCCCCGGCTGCGCCTTGCCGCAGTTGAACGCCCCGCCCAGCACGTAGGTCTGCGGCCCGCCGACGGCGGCCATCGAGCCCCAGAAGTCCGTGGTCGTGGCCTGGTAGGCGGCGTCCTTCACCTGCCCGGCCAGTCGGCCGTTCCGGATCAGGAAGAACCGCTGTCCGGTGAACTGGAAGTTGTACCGCTGCATGTCGATCGACCAGCTCTTGTCCCCGACGATGTACAGCCCGCGCTCCACGCCGGCGATGAGCTCGGCCGTGCTCGGCCCGTTCGACGCCGGTTGCAGTGACACGTTGGCCATCCGCTGCACGGGTACGTGGCCGGGGGAGTCGGCGTACGCGCAGCCGTTCGAGCGGCCCAGGCCCTTGAGCCGGGCCATGTTCCGGTCCAGCTGGTAGCCCACCAGCCGGCCGTCGCGCACGATGTCCCACGCCTGGGTGGCCACGCCCTCGTCGTCGAAGCCGATCGTGGCCAGGCCGTGCTCGACCGTGCGGTCGCCGGTCACGTGCATGTGCTCGGAGCCGTACTTCAGGGTGCCCAGCTGGTCGAACGTCGCGAACGACGTGCCCGCGTAGTTGGCCTCGTAGCCCAGCGCCCGGTCCAGTTCGGTGGCGTGGCCGATGGACTCGTGGATGGTCAGCCACAGGTTCGACGGGTCGACGACCAGGTCGTACGTGCCCGCCTCGACCGATGGCGCGCGCAGCCGCTCGGCTAGCAG
>Ga0208851_1000725_pt1 | contig 13176 bp, 13 predicted proteins | sample NGESurshal092012_FD_184481 | JGI IMG/M metagenome (GOLD analysis project Ga0208851, IMG submission 184481) | Arctic peat soil microbial communities from Barrow, Alaska - NGEE Surface sample 415-2 shallow-092012 (SPAdes) | ecosystem: Environmental > Terrestrial > Soil > Wetlands > Peat ... | reverse complement strand
CACCGCCGCCTCGATGCGGGCGCAGTCCTCGGGCCGCCGCACGAGACACTCCTCCAGCGGCCAGCCCGGCGGGATGCTGCAGGTGTAGCCGTTGAGAGTCGGGATTCCGGCAGCGTCGGTGGCCCAGGCCGCGTCGAGCTGTGCTCTCCACGCCGGCCAGCCGTCTGCGTCCGGTGCGTAGGCGAATGCGCTGCAACCCGGCGGGAGTGATCGGCCCAGTGACAGCGCACGGCTCCGCTCCGCCGCGGGGACGAAGTGGTCGAACGTCGCGCCCTGCTCCAGCAGGCACAGCGCGGCGAGTGCGGCGGCCGCTCCGATGTTCCGGCGGCGGACCGCCTGGACCGCGAGGGCGAGGCCTCCTGCCCACGCCACCAGGACCAGGAACCCCACCCGGATGGCGAGGGCGCCCGGGACGACCGCCGACGCCGCGGTTCACGGCCAGAGCTCCCGGCGCATGCCCAGCCGGGTCGTCAATACGACGAGCACCAGGGCGGCGAGACCTCGCGCATTCCCCCCAGCCGCCGAACCCAGCCGCCATACCACCAGCTGTCCGGGCCCGGGTTGAGCCAGGACAGCGGTGGGGTGGGAAAGATGTCCTGCGCGCGGCGGAGGCCCACGACCTGGGCAGCGCTCCACCATGCATGGACCACTGGAAGGGCCAATACCGTGGCCACCGCCACCCCGCCCAGGAATGCCGGCCAGTCGTCCCGGAGCGCTCGCCCGACGCCACCATCGGAAGGTCCCAGAAGTGCCGGTGGAGCGGGTGGCCGGTGAGCCACAGCCAGGTGTGCTCGAGGAAGTAGTTCACCAGCCGCGCGTCCCCTGGATCGCCGGGGACACGCTCGAGACCGCTGGCCAGCACGGGCCCGTGCGCGAGCAGCAGGGAGACTGCCACCGCGGCTGCCGGGGCGAGCGCCACCCTGGCAATGCCTGTGGAGCCAACCCCTCGGTGGAGCGGCGCAGGTTCCAATTGCGGTCTTTTCGCCGAGTTCGGAGGGGACGACAATGATCGTCAGAGTGACCGCCCCGCCCCTGCCCTCCGTCCCGATCTCGACGCTCCGGGCGGTGATCTACGATCTGGACGGGCTCCTCATCGACTCCGAGCCGTGCTGGATGCAGGCGGAGATGGAGGTGCTCGGGGCCCTCGGGGTCCCGCTGACCCGGGAGCGCTGCTTCGAGACCACGGGGCTCCGGCTGGACGAGGCCGTGGGCTACTGGGCGGCGCGGCACCCCTGGAGCGAGGTGTCGCCCGAGGAGGTGGTGGACCGCATCTTGGGCCGGGTGCTGGCGCTGCTGGCCGAGCGCGCCCCGCTCAAGCCGGGCGTGCGCGAGAGCCTCGCCGTGGTGCACCGCGCTGGCCTGCGCGTCGCGCTTGCCTCGTCATCTCCGCTCACGCTGATCCAGGGCGTGCTGCAGCGCTTCGAACTCCGAGGAGAATTCGAGCAGGTGGTGTCGGCCGAGGGCGAGCGGTTCGGGAAGCCACACCCCGGCGTCTACCTGACGACCGCCGCCAAGCTCGAGGTCGCACCGGGGTCGTGCGTTGCGCTGGAGGACTCGGTGAATGGCGTTCTCTCCGCCACCGGGGCCGGGATGCGGTGCATCGCCGTGCCGGAGCGCTGGCCGGTGAGCGACGCGCGGTTCGGCAACGCGCAGGCCGTCATCCGCTCGCTGCTGGATCTGGATGCAGACCTGCTCGCTCAGGTGACGGCGCGCGCCTGAGCAGAGCCGTCGTCGTTCAGTGCCTCACCGGGCCAGGTCGCCCCGGCCGAACGCCTCCGGGTCACCGGAGCTGGGAGAAGAAGCGCAGCATCTCTCGCGTGGCGTCCGGGCCTGCCGGATCGACATGCGAGCCCTCGGGACTCCCCCCCGACCACGCATGGGCCGCGCCGTGGACGAGCCAGTGCTCGGCGATGACTCGTCCGGCATCGTCGCGATACAGCGTGCGGGTGAACGGGTGTCCATCCGGGGCCCGGCCGCGCTGCACCTCCCTCCGGGGATCGTTCGCTGCTCTGGCGTCCGCCGGAACGGACTGCCCGAGCACCTGCTCGCCGTTTCGAGGATGCACCGTCCTGTCGCCGTCACCGTGGAACACGATGAGCGGTGTCAGCTCGCCGCGTGCGACCACCTCGCCGCGGCGCCCGCGGCCCTGCATGGCCTGCAGCGCCGACGGGAGATCGTGCGCGGCGCCGTAGGCCAGTCCCGAATGCACGCCGACCGCTGCGTAGAGGTCCGGATAGGTCGTCTTCATCACCGCGGCCATCGCCCCGCCGGCAGACAGCCCGGCCACGTAGACGCGACGGGGATCGATCCCGTACTTCCCGATGATCTCGCGCGTCAGATCCGCGAGGATCGACGGCTCTCCCCGGTCGCGTGCCTGGTGACCTCGGTCGAACCAGTTCCAGCAGCGGTTGCCGTTCGCCCGCTGCGCCTGGGCCGGATAGAGAACGAAGCACGGCAGCATCTCCGCCGCCGCGTTCATGCGTGTCCCCGAGGCGAAGTCGTCCGGGGTCTGCGTGCAGCCGTGCAGCATGACAACGAGCGGCAGCGCCTGCCCCAGGTATCCGCTCGGCACGTAGAGCTTGTACTCGCGCGCCCCCGCATCATTGGCAAACGAGCCGGAGAGGAACCGGCCCGGTGGAGCGTCGGTCCGCCCCCCTTTCGCCCGCGGCGGCTCTGCGGTCGGTTGCTCCAGCGGCGCCGACGAAATCCGGGGCATGGTGGCGCCCACCCAGGATCGGAGCAATGGGCGCGACGCCACCGTCGGACCCTCGACCGCATCGGCGCTCGCAACCTCGGCGGTCGTCGGCGCGTCCACCTCCAGCGGGATTCCCTGCAGCGCGCGCTGGATCGCTGCCGTTGCCTCGGCCGGTCCACGCGTCTGGAGGATGCGAGTCGCTTCTCTCATCGACGCCAGGAGGGGCTTCGTCATCTCGACCGGCGCGGGCTCAGGTGGGCGGTCAGGGCCCGTCGTGCAGAACGCGCGGTCCCCCGGACGACGTCCCTTCCCGTGTCGAGGATCTTCGCCAGCACATCGGAGACCACGTTCCCGGGCGGCGTGTCGGGCGCCATCGGATGCGGATGGGTGGGGGCGAACTTCTTGGCCCGCTCCATCGCCTCCCCCAGTGCAGCCAGAGCCTCCGGGTCCATGCGCTTCCTCAACTGGGGAAAGAGTTCTTCCTCTTCTTCCTCGACGTGGTGCCGGACGTTCTCGATCAGCACCGACACCTTCGCGTCGAAGCGTTCGTCCTTCGGCGACATCTCCTCCAGCTCCGCGAGCGTCGCCTTGGCGAGGTGATGCTCCTCCAGCGCCTCGAGCACCTGCGCGTCCAGCGTGTCGGAGAGCTTCCGGGCAGCCGGATAGAGAAGCTGCTCCTCGATGGAAGCGTGGATCGACAGCTCCCGGATGACCTGCTCCACGATCTGCGCCTTCTGCTTGTTCGCTCTCTCCCCTGCTCGCTCGTACGCTTTGAACAGCCGTTCGACGTTCCGATGGTCCTGCTTCAGCAGCTTGATGGCGTCCATTCCGGGGAAGGTAACCATCGCCGCCGACTTCACTGGGAGGCTTCTCCGAGGCCGCCAGCTCGTTCCGTTGTTGACAGAACGCCCCCGGGGAGGTCCTCCTCTTCGAGGGCCGTCCCTAGTTTTCCGTTCGCTCGAATGGAGGCCGGACATGGGAATCGTTTGGATGATCGTGGTGGGGCTGATCGCTGGATTGCTGGCGCGGGCACTGATGCCCGGCAACGACGCCATGGGGTGGGTGACGACCATCCTCCTGGGGATCGTCGGCTCGTTCGTGGGAGGGTTCCTCTCGAGCGTCGTCCTACATGACAACTCCGCGAACACGTCGGACTTCCACCCGACGGGCATCGTGGGAAGCGTCATCGGGGCGCTGCTCGTACTCGGGATCTGGCACGTCGCTCGCCGCCGTCGCGTCACCTCGTAGCCCGAGGTCGACCCACGAGCGGGAGCGGCCCGCTCCGCCAGTCTCTCCCGCCGAGACCACAGGAGAGCCCGGTCGCCCGGGTCCCGTTGCGCAGGAATCCGGCACGCGGCAAATAGGCTCCTCCCACGGAGGTGGCGACATGCAGAGCCGAGCAACTGCGGAGTGGCAGGGCGATCTGATGAGCGGCAAGGGGACCACCAGCGCCGCCAGCGGCACGTTCCATGGAGCTGTCCTGACCTGGAAGGCGCGAACCGAGGGTGCGGCACACGCGACCACTCCCGAGGAGCTGCTCGCCGCCGCACACGCCAGCTGCTTCTCCATGGCCCTGTCCCACGCGCTCGCGCAGGGTGGCCACAAGGCGACCCGACTCGAGACGAGCTGCGTGGTCGACTTCGGGCCGAAGGCCGGCGGGGGCTTCGAGGTTCGCTCGTCGACCCTCGAGGTCAAGGGCTGGGTGCCCGGAATCGATGGGGCGGGGTTCGAGCAGGCGGCCGAGGGTGCCAAGACTGGCTGCCCCATCTCGGCCGCCCTGCGAATCCCCATGTCGGTCAAGGCCGCGCTCCAGAAATAGGGGCTGGCCGCTGGACACTGCGATAGTCACGTCTCGTGTCCAGCCCCCGCCGGCTCCGGATTGCCTACGCCGTCGATACCTTCGACGGGGTGAAGACCGGCGGGGTCATCTCGGCAAGACGCTTCGTCGCCGCCCTGAGGGCGCACCATGAGGTGACGGTCATCGCCGGCGGGCCCTCCGGCGAGGGGCTCGTCGGGCTGCCGCGCTTCACCATCCCACCGTTCGGCCGGGTGATGCGCGAGATGGGGTTCATCTTCGCCTGGCCCTCGCGCGCCGTCCTCGAGCCAGTGCTCCGCGAGGTCGACGTCCTGCACGTGCAGTTCCCCTTCTGGCTCGGCATCAAGGCGGCGAAGATCGCGCGGAAGCTCGGCACACCGGTGGTGGCCGCCTCGCACCTGCTGCCCGAGAACATGTTCCACAACATCGGAGTCCATTCCGAGTGGCTGGTCGACCGGACCTGGCGGTTCTTCATCTCCGCCCTCTACGGGCGCGCCGACCATCTGGTCTGCCCCACCGCCTTCGGCCTGGAGAAGCTCCGGCAGCATGGCCTCACGGTCCCTGCGGACGTCATCTCCAACGGCATCCCGCCGCAGTTCCGCCCCGGTCCGTCGGAGCGTGAGGAGCGCCACCGCGACCGGTTCGTGGTGCTGGCAGTCTCCCGGCTGGCGCGAGAGAAGCGGATCGACGTCATCATCGAGGCGGTCCGCCGTTCCCGTCACGCCTCGCGGATCCAGCTGGTTCTCTGCGGGCACGGACCGGAGGAGGAGCGCCTGCGACGGCTGTCGGCAACGCTGCCGCTCCCGGCGGAGATCCGCGTCGTCCCCGAGGACGACATGCCAGGCGTGATGCGGAGCGCGGATCTCCTGGTCCACGCGGCAGAGGTGGAGCTGGAGGGGATGGTGCTGCTCGAGGCCCTCGGCACCGGTCTCCCGGCGCTGGTGGCCGAGGCGCCGCTGAGCGCGGCGAGCACCCTCGCGGTGGGGGATGACTTCCGGTTTCCCGCGGGGGACGTCGAGGAGCTGGCCCGCCGGATCGACCGGCTGATCGACCATCCGGAGCTGCTCGCCGCAGCACGCCAGGCGTGCCAGGTGCGCGCCGAGGGGCTCAGGCTCGAGGCGTCGGTGGCGAAGCTGGAGGCCATCTACCAGCACGTGGCCCGTCCCGAGCGGGTCACTGCCGGGGGCGCTCCCGCCGCACCAGCCACAGCGCGCCGGGCAGCGCGGTGAAGTCGGCCAGCATCGCGAGCAGGAACGCTCCGGCCGTGACCAGCCCGAACTGACGTAGCGGCGGAAACCGGGAGAAGGCGAGCCCCAGGAACCCCGCGGCGTTGATCAGCGTGGCGAAGACGATCGCCCTCCCCGAGACCCGCAGCGAGTGGCGCATCGCTCCGTCCAGCCCACCGGGCCCCTCCCCCTCGTGGAGGTGGTGGAAGAAGTGGATCTGGTCGTTCTCCGTGGTTCCGAGCACCGTGGTGGCGATGAGGATGGTGGCCACGTTGAGCGTCCCTCCGAGGAGCCGCATGCCCAGGAAGGTGACCAGGATGGCGAAGACCGAGGGAATCATCGCCATCAGCCGGGCCGAGGGGCTGCGGAAGACGACCAGGAAGGCGGCGAAGATGAGGGCGGCGGTCAGGCTGAAGCTCTCGGTGAGCGTTGGCACCAGGCTGGCGCCCACCTTCGCCTGGAGGATGGACTCCCCCACCACCTGCATGCTCGCCCCCTTGAACGCGGGGTCTTTTCCCACGGTCGCGTCCCACGCCCGGCGCAGGTCGCGCGCGAGCGCCTGGTAGTCCGCCTCGGTGCCGCGGGTCAGCAGCACTGTGAGCTGGGCGTTGGAGAGCGTGCCGACGTCGATGAACCCGCGCAGCTCCGGCTGGCTCAGGAGCAGCTGCTCCACGTCGCCGGCCAGCGCGGCGAAGGCGGCCGGGTCCTGCGGCAGCGCCTCTCCCTGGCCGGCCAGGGCACGCCGCATGCGCAGGAACGTGGTCGGGCCGACCACCGAGGACACGGCGGGCAACGCCTCGATGGCGGTGGTGAGCCGGTCGAGCCCACGCAGCACCTCGGGGTCCACGACCGCACCCGGAGCCGTCCGGACCCAGACCCGCACCGCGTTCAGCCCGGAGACGTGCTCGCGGAAGAAGACCATGTCCCGGTGGATGGCCAAGTCGGGGTCGACGTAGTCGAGCGAGTCGACGCCCAGTCGCATCGGCGCGACCTTGCCAGGGAGCCCGAAGAGAGCCACCAGTCCGGCGGCCGGGAGGACGAGCGCGCCGACCAGGAGTGGCCAGCGCCATCGGTAGGTGAAGGCGGGGATTGCCTCGGCCACCCGGTCGTAAAGCGCGGCACGGATGGGGACGGTTCGGCCAGTCGGCGTCCGGAGCGCCTTCTGCAGCGCAGGAAACACCGTGAACGCCACCACCCACGCGATGGCGAGCCCGGCCGCGGTCCACAGCCCCATCTCGCGGATCGGCCGGATGCGCGAGACGACCAGGGCCGAGAAGCCGAGCACTGCCGCGACGCTGGACGCAGTCACCGGAAGGAACTTGTTGGCCAGGGCCTGGAGCTGGTGCTCGTCGATGGGCACTCCCTCCGGCTGGTCCACGAAGCGGGAGTGCAGGTACACCAGTGACGCCAGCGTGGTGACCATGACCGTCAGCGGAACCACCGCCGAGACCACGGTGAACGAGAAGCCGAGCAGCTGGCCCGCGCCCATCGACAGCGCGAGCGCGGTGGCCAGCGCCAGCAGGATGGCGAGCAAGGCGCGGATGGACCGGTAGAGGAACAGCGCCAGCCCGACCACCAGGAGCCCGAAGATCGGGAATGAGCGGACCGATGCCTGCCCTGACTCCCGCTCGATCCACGACTCGACGTAGGGCGCACCCACCTTGCGTACGCCGGTGACCGCCTGGAAGGGCGTCGTGGCCACCGCCTGGTCGATGGCCGCGAGCACCGCGTCGCGCGCCCTGGCACCACTCGAAGGAAAACCGACCACCAGTCCCAGGAACCGGTCGCCGGCGAGCCCCTGCTTGCGCAGGAGCGTGGTCCGGGTGGCGAACTCACGCAGGGCCGCCGCACCCTCCGCGGACGGCGCGAAGCCCGGGTGCGCTCGCCGCCAGGTGTCGAGCGCGGAGACGACCGTCACGCCGGGCACCCGGGAGAGCGCGGCCGCCAGGGCGTCGGCATCGACCAGTGCCGCCGGCTGGAAGGGGTCGCTCGACTCGAGCAGGAGCAGCACGAACTGCCCCTCTGGAAAGACCTTCTGGAAGTCGCGGGTGGCTTGCCAGTCCGGGTCGTCCCGCATGACCAGGCCGGCGATCGCTCCCTCGGAGGGAATCCGCATCGCGAGCACGGCGGCGGCCGGGACCAGCAGCGTCGCGAGGACCAGGATCGGCACACGCCACGCCACGATCCGGGCGAAGATGCGCTCGAGTCGGGTGCGGGAAGCCACCGCGTGTGGAGGGTAGCACGGGGTAGAGTCGCGTCATGCGACTCACGCTCCTCGCCCTGTGCGCGGGCCTGTCCGCCTCCGCGGCGGCAGCCACGACCGAGCCTCCGGTGTCCCTCGTCGCGTGCGCCCCGGGCTACCCGGGGACGACGACGGAGGCACAGCCCTCGATGGATGCCTTCGCCGCCGCCCTGGCGACGGTGGCCGGCTGGCCGGCTGGGCAGGTGGTCGCGACCTACGCACCGACCGAGAAGGAGGGACTCGAGCGCATCGCCCGGGCGGCGGTGGCGCTGGTGCCCCTTCCCTTCCTCGTGCAGCATGGCGCGGCGCTCAAGCTGACGCCGCGTCTCGTCGTGGAGCAGAAGGGACTCGGCCCCACCGAGCGGTGGACACTGGTGGCGAAGAAGGGCCGGGTGGCCGGAGCGGCGGATCTCGCGGGGATGACGGTGATCTCCATCGCCGGATATGCGCCCGGCTTCGTGCGCGGCGTGCTCGGGGCCGCGTGGCGCCTGCCCGGCTCCACGAAGGTGACGGAGTCCGCGCAGGTGCTCTCCGCCCTGCGCCGGGTCATCAAGGGTGAGGACGTGGCGGTGCTCCTCGACGGCACCCAGGGGAACGCGCTCCCCACGCTTCCGTTCGCCGCCGAGCTGGATGTCCTCGCACACTCCGAGCCGCTGCCGGCCGCTCTGGTGACGACCGTGGCCGGACGCCCGAGCTCCGCGCGCTGGGCGGCCCTGCAGAACGCGCTCCTGGCGCTCCCGGGCGACCCTGCCGGCGCCGCTGCGCTCGAGGGGATCCGGATGGTGCGCTTCACGCCGGCCGATGCCGCCGCGCTCCAGACGGTGAAGACCCTCGCGGGTCCGGCGAGGTGAAGCGCGTCCCGCTCGTCGCGCTGCTCGGCCTCGTGGCCTGCGCGGCGCCTCTTCGCACCTTGCCGCCACCGCCAGCCGGAGCCCCGCCCGAGGACGCCTCGGCGCTGGCTGCAGAGGCCCACGCGGCAGTCCGGGCGAGCGCACTCGAGACCTCGCCGCAGGGCCGGAGCGCGCAGATCGACAAGGCGCTCGACGCGGGCCAGCGCTGCGAGCAGGTCGCACCCGAGTCCCCGGGCTGCGACTACGCACTGGCGCTGGCACTCGGCGTCCAGGCGCGAGAGCACCCGGCCACCGCCAGCAAGGGGCTCAAGCTCATGGTCGAGCTCCTCCAGCGCGCCAGCGCAAGCGATCCCAAGCTCGACCAGGCCGGCCCTCCCCGCGTGCTCGCGCTCCTGCGGGTCCGTGCCCCCGGCTGGCCGCTCGGGCCCGGTGACCCCGAGGCAGGGCTGAAGGCGGCGCAGGACGCGGTGGGCCTCTTCCCCGACCATGCCCCCAACCAGCTCGCGCTGTCGGAGGCACTGCTGGTGAACGGTCAAAGGGCCGCCTCGAAGGCCGCGGCGCGACGGGCGCTCGCGCTCGCGCAGGCGGCGGCCGGGACGGGCGAGCCCGACGCTGGCGGATGGGTCCGCGAGGCCGAGACGCTCCTGTCCGGCAAGCCGCCCCGCTGACGCCTCCGAGCCGCGCGTCCTAGTAGAGCCCCGGGACGATCCGGGCCGGGACGCGCCGGCAATACTCGTCCCAGAGTGCGCCGTATTTCCTCGCGCACCGCCGATCGTCGTCCGCCTGCCGGGGCAGGAGCAGCGCCAGGTAGTAGAGCGGGTAGAGCCACGGCCACGGATCGAGTGGCCACCCCAGGGCCAGGGTGAGCCCGAGCGCCATCGCGATCTCGCCCAGGTAGTTGATGTGCCGGGAGAGCTTCCAGAACCCGCTGCACAGGAGCTGGTGCTGGCCATCGGAGAGAACCCGGGGCGCGAGCACGCCCAGCAGCTTGGCGTCGGGGCGCGTCTTGAAGAGGTACTTCTGCAGATTGGCGCCGCGCGAGAGCGACCAGCCGCCGAAGAACACCACTGCGGCGACGACGAGCAGGGCCGCGGGGGAATGGGGGTCCGGCCGTCCCACCACCGACCAGAGTCCCACGCAGTAGAAGTACGGGTAGAACGCGAGGCAACCCCAGCCGAGCTTGAAGCCCACCCGCTCGGCGAAGAAGTCGTAGGTGTAGAGGTGGACCTCCTCGAACAGCAGGTACTCGACGACGAAGAAGGTGAAGAGCGTCGCGTGGAGGATCACCCCCGGTGAGACCTCCTCGGGATGCGCGAGCGCCTGGTGCGCGGCGAAGGACACGACGTTCAGCTCGAGCTGCACCGCGCCGATGAGGTAAAGCACCATCTTGGCGTCCACCCGCGGGCCGCCCGGGCGCGTCCCCCACTGCGGATTCTCGCGCCGGCCGAGATACAGCTCGGCGGCGAGCGACTTCCCGGTCCGCGGCGCGCCAAGGACGATGGCCACCGTGAACAGCAGGCCGAGGGTGCAGGCGCCGGCGAGTCCCTCCCAGCGGTGCTCCCAGAAGAAGTCCCAGCCGATGAGCCCGAGGTGCGCCGCGGCGGCGTAGAGCGCGAGCACCACCAGCAACACCAGAGGACCATTCAGCCGGTACCGGAGCGGCCTCCCCTCGGCATCGCGGACGTACCCCGTCACGTGCCGGGCCGGCAGCAGCACGTGCAGCACGAGGATCGCGGCGTCCACGATCCAGGGCGAGAAGAAGCCGAGCATCACTCGAGTCTCGACACCGATCGGCCCATGATCCCGATGGCGGTCGTCCGCGGCGCGACCCGGCGCAGGAAGAAGCTGGCGAGCTTGTTCACTCCGCCCGGGATGACCAGCGGCCTGGTCCCGAGCGCGGCGAGGGTCTGCTCGACGACCTCCGAGGCATCGAGCGTGCCGGGTGCGTCCTTCCTGAGCGCCTTGGCGTAGCCGGGCGTGCGGATCGCACCGGCGCAGCTGGCCAGGACCTGGACACCCTCCGGGCCGAGCTCTCCCCAGAGACTCTCCCCGAGGGTGGTCAGGAAGGCCTTGCTCGAGGCGTAGGCCGCGAGTCGCGGCGAGCCCTGGAACCCGGCGAGCGAGGACATGAGGATCAGCGCCCCACGCCGGCGGGCGACCATCCCCGGGACCAGGGTGTGCACGAAGCGGAGGGGGCCACGCACGTTGACGTCGACCACCCGCAGGGCGTCCTCCAGCGGGCGGTCCAGCAGCGGCGCGACGAAGGAGTAGGCGGCGTTGTAGACGGCCACGCCCACGTCCAGCTCCTCGCAGGTCGCAGCGAGGCGAGCGCCGAACGAGGCATCCGCGAGGTCACAGGCGAGCGTCCGGACCTCGATCCCGCGCCGCCGCCGAAGATCCGAGGCCAGCGTCTCGAGCACGTCCGCACGCCGCGCCAGCAACACGAGGCTCATTTCCCGCAGAGCGAGCGCCTCGGCGAACGCAGCGCCGAGACCCTCCGACGCTCCGGCGACCACGGCCCAGCGACCGTAACGTTCGACGAACGAGGGACGAACGGGCATCGAACCGCGAGCCTAGCTCACGGGGGGGTGTGACAGACCGCCTCGACGTTGTGGCCGTCGGGGTCGAGGACGAACGCGCCGTAGTAGCTGGCGTGGTAGTGCGCGCGGACCCCGGGCGGCCCGTTGTCCCGTCCGCCGGCCTCCAGGGCCGCGCGATGAAAGGCGTCCACCGCGGCGCGCGAGTCGGCGTGGAAGGCGATGTGGACCCGGGGGGTCTCCGGCGTCCCTTCCGCCACCCAGAAGTCCGGCTTGGGCGGGACGCCGTAGCCGAGGACCACTCGGCCTCCGGCCGCAGAGGGTGGCATCTGCATGAGCACCCGGTACCCCAGCGGACCGAGCGCACCCTCGTAGAAGCGGCGGCTCGCGACCGGGTCGCTGACCTTGAGACCTGTGTGATCGATCATTCGCTCGGCTCCGTGTCGCCCGACCTCTCCGTCACTCTCTCGCGATGGGCGATTCGCGCGCCCAGGAGCTGCTCGACGCGAGTCCTGACCTCGTCCGCGCTGTCGAAGGAGAAGGTCCAGATCACGATCTCGTTCGTGGTGACCTCGACCTGCGCATCCAGCGTCCGATCGCCGCAGGCGTCCTCGTCACCCGAGTAGAGCCCGATGACTGTGGAGTGACCCTCGTCATTCTCCACTTCGGCACCGGGGAGAGTCGCGAGCGCCGCGACCGCCTCTGCCCGCGTCGCGGCGAGCAACTCGAACGAATCTTCGATCTCCACCACCCGCCCCGCGATGTCGTACTCGACGCGCACCATCGCCGCCCAGGTGCGGAACAGATGCGCCGCTCCAGGGCGTGCGGATTTGATGACCGCCCGGGCCGCCTCCTCCCCGAGCGTCGCCGGATGTGCGCTCGCGACCACGCTCCAGCCGTCTTGCTCGACGACGCGTGCCAGGAGCGCCTCTCCGACACCGAGCATGTCCACCGCAAGGTCCTGGGCCCATCGTTCGTCCCCGGTGACGAGGTCCCGGATGCGGACGCGTCCACCATCCTCGTCCACCTCGAGCACACTCCAGACCGACAGCCGCGCCCGGGCATGCGCCTCGAACCAGCCACGCTCGTCGTCCGCGAGGCGATCCCCGTGCACCTGGGCGAACTCCTGGGCCGCGACGCTCCCCTCGAACGGAAACTCATGGATGCTCCACCGCGTCAGGAGCGAGATCTCGGATTCGGCGAGGCCGCCATCGTCCGCCCAGGCCGCCACGACGGCATCGACCCACGCATCCCCGCGCCGCCGCCGGGCCCAGCGAAAGACGTCGTCGTGGAGCCTGACCTCGAGCCGTCGCCACGCCGTGGCCCGGACGAGATGCGCCGGAACGGCACGCCTCGGGTCGCCACAGCAGTGCTTCGCCTTGCGGCCGCTTCCGCAGGGGCAAGGCGCATTCCGGCCGGTCTCCGCCACGTTCTGACCGTACGCCGCCGAGCGGGCGACCGGAACATCGATCGCCATGACCGGACGGGCCGCCCCTCCCCGGCCTCCATCCTGGTGGACTCGGCCCAGGAGAAGGCCAGCGACCTGGCCTCCACTGCGACCGAGACGGTCAGCCGCGTCGCAGACCAGGCGCAGATGCAGGGCGCCGCGTGGAGCAGACGCTCAGCGGCAAAGGACGGTATTCCACGGCAGGAAGCCGAACCTCCTGTCTTTGCAGCTCCTTGCCGCTGTTGACGCTTCGGCGGCCGCGGGATCCTCCGCTGGCTTCATCACCGGCACCCGCGGAGGACCCATGACCCATCTAGCGCTGCTCCCGTCTCTCGACACCCGAAGAAGCCTCGGCCTGGCCG
>Ga0208851_1000722_pt1 | contig 13208 bp, 13 predicted proteins | sample NGESurshal092012_FD_184481 | JGI IMG/M metagenome (GOLD analysis project Ga0208851, IMG submission 184481) | Arctic peat soil microbial communities from Barrow, Alaska - NGEE Surface sample 415-2 shallow-092012 (SPAdes) | ecosystem: Environmental > Terrestrial > Soil > Wetlands > Peat ... | reverse complement strand
GACCTGGCCGACCCGGCCGCCGCGGCCGCGTTCCTGTCGTCGGTGCCGGGAGTGGTCGACCACGGGCTCTTCCCGCCGTCGATGGTGTCCGACGTGCTGATCGCCCGCGGTGACACGGTGGAGCACCGCCGCATCGGCTGAGCTTCGGACAGCTGGTGCGGTCGCTGGTCGCCGCTAGTGCGAGGGCTTCTCGTCGTGCCCGCCGAAGGCGTTGCGCATCGCGGAGAGCACCTTGCCGGTGAACAGCCCGAGGCCGCGGGACTCGAAGCGCTGGTTGAGCGATGCGGTGATGACCGGGGCGGGCACGCCCTCGTCGATCGACGCGAGAACCGTCCAGCGTCCCTCGCCCGAGTCCGACACCAGGCCGGCGTACTCCTCGAGCGTCGGTGACTTCGCGAGCGCGTCGGCGGTGAGGTCGACCAGCCAGGAGCCGACGACGGAGCCGCGGCGCCACACCTCGGCGACCTCGGCCACGTCGATCTCGTACTGGTAGGCCCACGGGTCGCGCAGCGGGGTGGTCTCGGCGTCGATCTCGCCCTCGTGCAGGCCCACGTTCGCGTGCTTGATGATCGACAGGCCCTCGGCGACGGCCGCCATCATCCCGTACTCGATGCCGTTGTGGACCATCTTCACGAAGTGCCCGGCACCGTTGGGACCGCAGTGCAGGTAGCCGTCCTGCGCGGTGCCGTCGGTGCGCGTGCGGTGCGGGGTCGGCTCCGCGCTGCCGGCTCCCGGCGCGATGGTGCGGAAGATCGGGTCGAGGTGCGAGACGACGGCGTCCTCGCCGCCGATCATCAGGCAGAAGCCGCGCTCGAGCCCCCAGACGCCGCCGCTCGTGCCGCAGTCGACGTAGTGGATGCCCTTGTCCCTGAGCTGCGCGGCGCGGTGGATGTCGTCGCGGTAGTAGGAGTTCCCGCCGTCGATGACGATGTCGCCCTCGTCGAGCAGCGGGGCGAGGCGGTCGAGGGTGTCCTGCACGTAACCGGCGGGGACCATCACCCAGATGGCGCGCGGCGCGGCCAGCTTCGAGACGAAGTCCTCGAGCGAGTCTGCGCCGGTGGCTCCCTCGGCCGCGAGCCGCGCCACCGCGTCGGCGCTGAGGTCGTAGGCGACGCAGGAGTGACCGTCGCGCATGAGGCGCCGCACGAGGTTGGCGCCCATGCGGCCCAGGCCGATCATGCCGAGCTGCATCGGTGCGGTGGTGGTCATGGTCGGCTCCTCAGGACTTCGTGGTGGTGCGCGCCTTGAGAGCGCGGTAGCGACGGATCAGGGCGTTGGTCGAGGAGTCGTGGTCGAGCTCGGGCTCGTCGTCCGAGGTGAGCTGCGGGAGGATCTCCAGCGCCATCACCTTGCCGAGCTCGACGCCCCACTGGTCGAACGGGTTGATGTCCCACACCGCGCCCTGGGTGAACACGATGTGCTCGTAGAGCGCGACGAGTGCTCCGAGCACACGCGGCGTGAGCACCTCGGCGAGGATCGTGGTCGTCGGCCGGTTGCCCTCCATGACCCGGTGCGGCGCGACCTCGGCGCTCGCCCCCGCGTCGAGCACCTCCTCGAGCGTGCGGCCGAACGCGAGCGCCTTGGCCTGGGCGAACACGTTGGAGTTCAGGGTGTCGTGGTGCTCGCCCAGCGGGTTGAGGCTGGTCGCGAAGCCGATGAGGTCGGCCGGCACGAGCTTCGTGCCCTGGTGGATGAGCTGGTAGAAGCTGTGCTGGCCGTTGGTGCCCGGCTCACCCCAGTAGACCGATCCGGTCTGGTAGTCGACGTGCGCCCCGTCGAGGGTGACGTGCTTGCCGTTGCTCTCCATCGTGAGCTGCTGGAGATACGCCGGGAAGCGCTTGAGGTACTGGTCGTAGGGCAGGACCGCGATCGTCTGCGCGTCGAAGAAGTCGCCGTACCACAGGCCGAGCAGGCCCATGAGCGCCGGGACGTTCTCGCGCAGCGGGGCCGTGCGGAAGTGCTCGTCCATCTCGTGCGACCCGGCGAGGAGCTCGGCGTAGTTCTCGGGGCCGATCGCGATCATCGTGGACAGGCCGATGGCCGACTCCATCGAGTAGCGGCCTCCGACCCAGTCCCAGAAGCCGAACATGTTGGCGGTGTCGATGCCGAACGCGGCGACCCGCTCCGCGTTCGTCGAGACCGCCACGAAGTGCTTCGCCACCGCGGCCTCCTCGCCGAGGGTTGCCAGCGCCCACTCGCGCGCGGTGGTGGCGTTGGTCATCGTCTCGAGCGTGCCGAACGTCTTCGACGCGATGATGAACAGCGTGGTCTCGGGATCGAGGTCGCGGGTTGCCTCGGCGAAGTCCGTGCCGTCGACGTTGGAGACGAAGCGGAAGGTCAGCGACCGGTCGGAGTAGTGCTTGAGCGCCTCGTAGGCCATCACCGGACCGAGGTCGGACCCGCCGATGCCGACGTTGACGACCGCGCTGATCGGCTTGGCGGTGTGCCCGGTCCAGCGACCGTCGCGCACCCGGGTCGCGAAGTCGGCCATCCGGTCGAGGACGGCGTGCACCTCGGCCACGACGTCGACGCCGTCGACGATGAGGGAGGCGTCGCGCGGCAGGCGCAGCGCGGTGTGCAGGACCGAGCGGTCCTCGCTCGTGTTGATCCGGTCGCCGCGGAACATCGCGTCGCGCTTGGCCTCGACGCCGGACTCCTCGGCGAGGGCCACCAGCAGGTCGAGCGTCTCCTCGGTGACCCGGTGCTTGGAGAGGTCGACGTAGAGGCCGCACACCTCGTGGGCCAACCGCTGCCCACGACCGGGGTCGGCGGCGAACAGCTCGCGCAGGTGCAGGGGGGCGACGGTGGCGTGGTGCGCCTCGAGAGCGCGGTAGGAGTCGCGCTCTCGCAGGGGAGTGGTCACGGGGCGAGTCTGCCTCTCGGGACGGGCGGGACGGGGGCGAACGACCCGCTCAGCCTCTCACGCGCGAGCGCGACGGAGGTCGCCGGACCGGGCCGCCGGAGAGGGCGGCCGTGACGACGTCGACGATGCCCGGGGCGCTCTGCGCGGGCGAGCCGGAGGGCTGCATGACGTGGCTGAGGACCGTGCGCACGAGCACGTCGACCGCGGCGTCGACCGTGCGGTCGTCGGCGGGCACGTCGTAGGCCGAGAGCCGGGTCGTGACGACGGCGCGCGCCGTCTCGAGCAGCGACGTGGACCTCGTGGTGAGCGGTGGCAGCAGCTCGGTCTCCGCGCCGGTCGTCGAGCTCACGATCGCCACCATGATCGTGCTGTCGCGCGCTCGCTCGAGGACGCCGCGCACCGCCGCGAGCAGAGCGGGACGCAGGCTGCGGGGGTGACGGTCGAAGCCCTCGTCGACGACGGCGAGGAAGCGGCCCAGCTCGTCGAGGACGACGGCGTCGGCGAGCTCGGGCTTGGTCCCGATCTCGTTGTAGACGGTCTGCCGGCTCACCCCGGCACGCTCGGCCAGGCCTGCCATGGTGATCGACGACCAGCCCGACCCGGTGAGCAGCTCGATGGCCGAGGCCAGGATGCGGTCGCGCGTGCTGGTGGACGGGGTGGACGGGTCGTCGGAAGCGAGGCTCACGCCTCGACCGTACCCACCACCACGAAGTCGACCTTCTCGCGCACGCCGCAGTCCGGGCAGCACCACGAGTCCGGGATGGCGGACCACGGTGTGCCGGGTGGGAAGCCCTCGTGCGCGTCGCCGCGGGCGACGTCGTAGGCGTAGCCGCAGCCGGGGCAGCGGGCCACCTGTCCCGCTGCCAGCTCGGTGACCCCGCCGATGACGGCGGTCGAGGTGAGAGGTCCGGACGAGACGGTCGCGGGCACGGCGTACCTCGCGATGATGCGGTCGCGCTTGCGCGGGGCGATGTTCGCGAGGGACACGTCGCCGCCGAGGTGCGCGACCACGCGCGGGTCCATCACGCGCCGCCAGAGGGCAGGGACGAGGGCGAGCAGGATCATCCCGGCGTAGCCGGTGGGGAGCGCGGGCGCCTCGGCGTAGTTGCGCAGCGCCTGGTATCGACGAGTGGGGTTGGCGTGGTGGTCGCTGTGGCGCTGCAGGTGGTAGAGCAGCACGTTGGTCGCGATGTTGTTGGAGTTCCAGCTGTGCCGCGGCTCGACCCGCTCGAAGCGCTCGTGGTCGCCGACCCCGACACGCTGGCGCAGCAGGCCGTAGTGCTCGAGGTAGTTCACCGCCTCGAGCAGGGTGAAGCCGATGACGGCCTGCAGGACGAGGTAGGGCGCGACGCCGACCCCGAGCCAGAGCACGACCGCGCCGAAGAGGACCACCGTCATGAGCCACGCGGTGAGGACGTCGTTGCCGAGGTGCCACGGCGACTGATGACGACGCGCGTGCCGCTTGGCCTCGAGACCCCACGCGCTGCGTGCCGACCCGAGCACCGTGCGCGGCCAGAACAGGTAGAAGTTCTCGCCCATCCGGCTGCTCGCCGGGTCCGCCGGCGTCGCCACCCGGACGTGGTGGCCGCGGTTGTGCTCGATGTAGAAGTGGCCGTAACAGCTCTGGGCGAGGGCGATCTTGGCGAGCCAGCGCTCGACGGGCTCGCGCTTGTGGCCGAGCTCGTGCGCGGTGTTGATCCCGAGCCCGGCGATGAACCCGACGGTGACGGCGAGCCCGATGCGCTGCGACGTCGAGAGGTCGCCGCGCACGAGGTAGGCGAGGGCCACGAGGAACCCGGCGTACTGCACGGGCAGGAACAGGAAGGTGACCCAGCGGTAGTAGCGGTCCGCCTCGAGCGCGTCGATGACGGCGTCCGGCGGGTCGCTGGGATCGAGCCCGACCACGAGGTCGAGCAGCGGGACGATGCCGAGGATCACGATCGGGCCGATCCAGAGGAAGACCGCACGCCCGGTGGACGCGAACCCCGCGACCGCGACGAACGGCAGCATCGGCATGAGCAGTGCCACGGGCCACAGGTGCCGCTTGCGGTCGCGCCAGGTGACCGTCCTGGTCTCAGCCATGGTTCCCCTCCCGAGGTTTACAGCAGGGAACCATATGTAAAGGGCTAGGGCAAGGATCCCTCCACCGCAGCCGCCCGTAGCCGCCGCCGCGACGGCGGGTGGAGGATGACCAGGGCGTCAGGGTCGCGTCAGGAAGCGCGGCGAGGTCGTCAAGGATCCGTCAATGGCCGTGCCCCGCTCGCCCCCCGGGTCGTCGGCTGGGAGCCACGCCGGATGGTCCGGACGCACCGAGTGCGTGGCATCACGGGAGGAGCGATCGCGTGCCTGTAGTCCTGCTCGAGCGAGGCCACGACGTCGTCGTCCAGAAGGCGAGCGTGTGGCGCCGCGTCCGGATGCGCCTGCTCGCCACCCGCTGGGACCGGGACCTGGCCGCCGGCGTCTCCCCGGACACCACCGTGGAGCACTCCCTGCGCGCCCAGCACCTGGCCACGCCGGCCCAGCGCACGGTCACGGCCACGGCGCTGTGGCGCTGCCTCGACGAGGCCGTCCGTCGCCCGCGCCGACCCGTCGCCCCCCGCAGCGGGGTCCTGTCCCCTGGGGTACGGCGGAACCTGCTCGCGTGCGCAGGGGAGATCTCCCAGCTCGCAGCGAGGCTGGACTCGCCCGCGCCGGTCGCTCCGCGCGGCCTGGCCCAGAGCCGTCAGCTCGTCACCGACGGAGCGGGCCCGCTGCACTACGCGGTCGACCACGAGCAGCTCCGGCTCGCATGCCTGCAGGCGCTGGGCGCCCTCGAGCTGGACCTGACCGAGGGCTGAGCGCCGGGGCCGAGGCGTCGATCTCCGTCGAGCGGGCGCCGCCACCCGCACCCAGGGTGCGCCTGCGGACCAGGTCAGCGTTCGACCGGCCCGGGGAGCACGAAGTCGTACGGTCGCCGGAAGATGCGCGTGCGCAGGAAACGGTCGGCGCGGCGCAGCCGCAGGTAGAGCGCCAGGAGATCGGCGTCGGACCGGTAGTAGCGCTCGACCTCGTCGACCGACACGGGCTCGTGCGACCCGACCGGCGCAGTCTCCGAGGCCAGCCAGCTGTTGACCACGCCGACCCCGAGGGGGACGCGGTCCGGGCGCCCCTCCTTGTGGAAGTTGCCGAGCAGGTCGAGCGCGACCAGGCGCGGGTCGTAGTAGTCGTCGAGGTAGGCGCCGACGAGGCCACGCCGGTGGTAGTAGGTGCGGACCACCGGCGGGATCGGCGTCTCGAGCCAGCCGATGTCGATGAGGTGGTGGCCCGATCGCCGCATGAAGGGCGTCCCGACGTCGACGAGGACGGGATCGCAGCGCGAGGGATCAGCGGCCAGGGACCAGTTCGACAGCTGGGCGTCGACGGCGACCTCGAGGCCGTCGGTCCGCTCGACGTTGGAGCGGACCAGCCGCGAGACGCTCGCCAGGACGCGCTCGACCACGGCGACGACCGTGTCGTCGTCGCCGGAGAGCAGTGTCGCGCTGCCGAGCGACTCGGCCGCGAGCTGCGGCTGCACCAGGTGCACGACCGGCGCCCGGCCCGCGCGCGCGACGGGCACGACGTGGGTCTCGACCACCGTGACGCCGCCGGCGGTCAGCTCGGTCAGGTAGGTCCCGACCAGCTGCTGGTAGCGGTGCGCGGCCGCGTCGTCTGCGAAGCCGGACATCCGCTTGCACACGAAGCCCGGCAGCTCGGCGAGGCGCAGGCAGGCGGAGACCTCGCCGTAGGCGATGACGCTGAGGCCGGGCGTGCGTTCCGGCTCGGCGGGGGAGAGCCGGGCCTCCAGGTCGGAGAGGACCTTCGCGACGTCGTCGGGCAGGGCGGTCACGATCCGGGTCCCGCCGGCAGCGTCTCGATCGCCCGGTCGAGGCGGACGAGGACCTGGTCCGCCGTCGGGTCGTCCATGAGCAGCCCAGGCTTGAGCTGGAGGGCCGACGGGTCGAAGCCGGCGAACATCGCCCACAGCCCGACCTCGTGCAGCGCCTTCGTCATGAGCATGCCGCCCTGCGGGTGGTCGAAGCGGAGCCCGATGACGAGCCCGGTCTGGCGGACCTCGAGCAGCCGCTCGGGATGGCGCCGCTGCAGCTCCCCGAGCCCGGTAGCGAAGCGGTCGATCAGCGACCCGACCCGCTCCCGGGTGCTGTCCCGCGTGGTCAGATCCAGGACCGCACGCGCGAGGCGGCAGCCGACCTCGGCGCCGCCGAACGTCGACACGTGCCCCCAGCCGTCCTCCTCGAGCCAGTGACCGGCGCGCTCGGACAGCAGGGTCGCGGCGATGGGATAGAGCCCGCCCGAGAGCCCCTTGCCGCAGACGAGCACGTCGGGCACGACCCCCGCTCGCTGGACCGCCCAGAGCGACCCGGTGCGCCCGAGCCCGGTCTGCACCTCGTCGGCGACGTAGAGCGCGCCCGCGTCGTCGCACAGCCGGCGCACGCCCGGAAGGTAGTCGGCGGAGGCGATGGGGAAGCCGACGGTCGCGGGCACCGACTCGAGGATCACGGCGGCGGCGTCGCCTGCGCCCAGCGCGTGCTCGAGCGCGTCGAGGTCGTCGAAGGGAACGTGCACGAACTCGCCGGGCGTGCCCTCGGAGTGGAAGGACTTCGCCGCGCGCTCGTCGCCGGCGGCCAGCGCGAGTCCCGTGTGGCCATGGTAGGCGCCGGTCACGGACACGACCTTGCGGCGTCCGGTGGCGCGGCGGGCGCTCTTGAGCGCCAGGTCGACCGCCTCGCCGCCACCGCTGGCGAACACGGAGTAGCGCGCGCCCGGGGTGAGGCCGACGAGCTGTTCGGCCAGCAGCGAGCGCTCGACGCTCGGGAAGTGATGGTTGCCGATGTCCAGGGTCTGCAGCGCGTCGACGAGGGCGGCGACGAGCTCGGGGTTGCGGTGGCCCAGGTTGAACACGCCGCCGTTGAGGTGCAGGTCGAGGTACTCCCGGCCGTCGACGTCCCACAGCCGGTAGCCCTCGCGCCGGCCCACGACGATGTCGACGCCGAGGGCACGAAGCATGTGCACGCGGTCGGGACAGACGTAGCGCTCGGCCAGGTCCAGCACCTGCTCTCGGCTGAGGTTCGCGGGATGCCCAGGAGAGTTCATCGGAGCCACCTCTCTCGCACCGTGGGTCGCGGCGCGCCCGCCGACGCCGACGTCATGACCGTTGCGCCGCACGGTCGAAGGAGCGCCACGCCCGGCCGAACAGGCCGGAGCGCGAGGGGCCGGACCCTGCGGAGCGCACCGCCTTGGTCCATCGGGTCTCGGCGTCGGACACGGCTGCGAAGGCGGACCGCGTGCAGCGTGATCGCGCCTCGGCGGTTCGTGCGGCGGCCGCGTCCTCGCGGAAGCTCGCCTCGAGCTCCTGCTGCTCCTCCTGGTAGAGGGGGAGGAGCGCGGGGTAGTCGCGCAGTGTGGCTCGGTGCAGGTCCTCATGCCGCCACCACAGGGCGTCGGGGTCGTAGGTGCGGCCCGGGCGAGGACCCATGTCGGGCGTCCCGCCGTCGAACCAGACCGGCTTGAACACCGACGTGCACGGGGCTGAGGTCGCCGTGACCCAGTGGGTGGCGGTGCCGTCGGCCGCGAGGTGGGAGACCCACGACCCGGTCGACTGACTGACCCGGACCGGGCCGAAACCGGCGTGGGCGCAGACGGTCTGGCCGAGGAGCCCCCCGAGGGGGCCGCGCGCCGGCGTCCAGCCGTGCGCGGCGTCGTTGTCGTCGTCACCGTGGTCTCGCAGCAACCGCATCGCGGAGGCGACGTCGAGCTTCCCGCGATCGGCCTTGAGACAGTCCGTGGTCCGGCACTGGCGGACCCGGGCGTCGCTGAAGCGCGTGTAGACGAAGTCGGAGTACTGGCGACCGAAGTCGAAGTCGGCCCGGTCCTTGGCCCAGCCCTTCTCGACGGCGTGGGAGACGAGCCCGTCCGACGCACGGTCGAACTCCGAACCGATGGTGATCGCGTTGGAGATCGAGCGAGTGGTCCGGACCCGCTCGACGGCCCACTCACGGCCGGCCGTCTCCAGCACCCAGGCCCCGGTGGGGTCGGCGACGATGAAGCTGTTGTCGTAGCGCAGGTCGCTCGTGTGCCCGCAGACGCCGCCCTGCCCGTGCTCGGCGAGCAGCGAGGTGATCACGTCGAGTGCCTCCGCGGCGGTGGCAGCCCGTTCGAGGCCGAGCCGCAGGAGGTCCATGCCGATCAGGCCTGGCTCCGCCTCGTGCGCGACCTTGGTGAAGACGGCCTCGTTCCCGACCACGACGCCGTGCTCGTTCGCCCCCATCTCCGCGCCCCAGATCCAGTACGGCTTGGCGAGCAGGACCGCGTGCGTCCTGCCGGCCTGCGGGATCTCGACGTACGTGCAGCGCACCGTGTCGGTCGAGTCATGGTCGGCCGCCGCGACGAGCACGACCTCGTGCGCCTCGTTGGGCTCGCGGTCACTGTTCTTGGCGAGGATCACCGACCCGTCGAAGGTGGCGTCGGCCAGGGCGACGAAGGTGTCACACACGGTCTGCCTCCGCTTCATCCGACGCGGCTCGCGCTTCGGGGATCTGCGAGGTGGCGCCGGATCCCTGCTCGGCCTCGGACGCGACGACGGATCCCCTAGGTCTCGAGAGTAGCGAGAAGGCGACCCGCGGTCGCGTCCGCGGACGCCGTGGTCAACTGATGGCGACGAGTCTGCTGCCACGGTCTTCCCGCACCGGGGCTGCCGGCCATGCGCACGGACTCGCGCTGGCCCGGACGCGGACCTTGCCGCACGGACGCGGGCTAGATCCGTGGTCACGACGGTGCTGTTACGCCAGCGCGGTGAGGCCCTTGACCAGGAGCAGGACGCCCAGGAGCGCGCACAGCACAGCCATGATCAGTCGGTTGTGTGCCACGAGCCAGTCCCGCAGCCGCTCGAGCGTCGCGGTGCTGCGATCACCGCCGAGCAGTGAGTAGAGCATCGCGCCGGTGTAGGGCAGGGTCCCGACCACGATAAATGCGACTCCGGTGAGCCAGGGGGCGTCGGTCGACCCGATGGTCGCGCGGCCGCTCAGCGGCAGCGGCAGGTTCTTCGGGTTGATGAGCGTGACGCCGAGCGCGAGAACGGCGACCGCCCCGGGCCCCAGGGTGGCGCCGGCGGCTCGGTCGTGTCGTGCCGCTTGCGCCAGCTCCGGCGCCTCCCCGGTCATGGCGGTGTGGCGTAACATATATGCTACGCTCACGAAGACAGGGAGGCGAGCATGACCACCGAGAAGAGCCAGTTCTTGACCGACCTGGATCTCGACCTCGAGGACCCCGAGTTCCGGGCCGAGTTCGTCCTGCAGTCCGTCAGGATTCAGACTGTCGACCACGTCATCAACGCTCTCGACGACGCCCGCATGTCGAAGGATCTGAGCAAGGCCGAACTGGCGCGTGCCGTCGGCGCCGATCCGGCGGCCGTGCGACGCCTGTTCACCGCGCACGGCAACCCGACGCTCAACACACTGTCGGATCTCGCCGCGGCGCTCGGTCTGCGCATCACGATCGAGCCGATGCCGCAGACCGAGGCACGGGCCGTCGCCGCCGTGCTCGTCGCCGAGACCAAGACAAGGTCGGCTGCGAAGTCTCCAACGCGCGATGGCAAGCGCGAGCCGGTTGCTCCGGTTCGCGATGGCGCTGCCAGCACTACTCAGGTGGCTGCGGACACCCCGAAGGGACCGAGTGCCCGCGGTCGCCGGGCGAGGGTTTCGGCGTAGTCGTCACGCCAGTGAGCGCGGATTGCGGTTGAAGCACTCGTCGCCCAAGTCCCGTACCGCTGCGTAGTCGGCAGAGCTCAGGACTGTGCGCACCGGCTTCCCCAGCCCCGTGATGACCACCAAGAGTGGCTTGTCGGCCCCTTCGGCGTCGTAGTCGAGGCGACAGAAGATCCGCAGTGGGTGGCCTTACCGGGCCCGTCAACGCGAACCTCGAACCACCCGGTCATCTCCCCGTGCATCGCCTCCCAGTAGCAGCCTCCGGCGACCTTCTTCGGCGGCGCCTTGGCGACAGTGATGAGTACGGCACGAGGACGCCTACCTGCGATCGCAGCGGATGGCCCGTCTCGCGACCGCCTCGACGACCGGCGAACCCGACGTCGCCGCCGTCACCTTCGCGGTCGACGCCGACACCGTCGTCAGCGGCGGCTCCGACATCTCCAAGACCGTCCGCCACGGCAACCTCATATCCAACCCCCGAGCCGTCATCGTCATTGGCGACCTCGCCTCGACCGAGCCCTGGACACCACGAGGCATCAAGATCCGTGGAGGCGCGGCCTTCGAGGAACACGGCGGCCGTCTGCAGATCCGGATCGCCCCCGAGGTCATCTGGTCCTGGGGACTCAACGCTGACGGCGAGAGCCACTTCCTCGGAGTTCAGCGCCGAAGTGCTCACCCTGTGGTCGTGGCCATGATCCCCGCCACAGCGGTCAGCGTTCTGGCCGCCGTCCTGCTGGGGAATGGGTTAATGAACACCACCGGGACCCCTGAAGGGGAGTTGGGGGTTACGGCAGGGTTCGCCGGTTGGCTCGGCGTGGATCGCGGTCACGCTGACCCTGCTGTCGGCACCGTTGACGGGCGTTCTGCTCGGCCTTCTGGCGCGCCGACCAGACGGCGACAGCAGGGCGACAATGGCGCTCGCCATCAACGCTGTCATCGCCGTGGCCCTCGCGGGGTCTGCCATCCTCGGCTGGCTCAGTGGCTTGTTCAGTTAGACGCAGCGCGCCCTTAAATGCCGGTTCGCGACACGATCAGGCGAGCGCGATCGGCACCTACGATCGCTTCCCGAGGAAGCGACAGCCCGAGCCTGGCCCCGCACCGGTGGCGAGCAGAGCCAGGCTTCGGACGTGTGATCCCGGGTCGCGACTACTTGGTGGCGTATACGCCCAGCGGCTCGAAGTCGTAAGTTGTGTCACCGAGCACCAGGGCATCGACGGCGCCGGAGAAAGCGAAGTCGCGGCCCTTGGTGATCTGGACGGTGAATAGCGTCGCGTCACCCTGACTGGCGTCGATGTTCGCCGCCAGGTACGCCAGCACCTCGGCGAACGTACAGCGGCTGCCATTGAGGCCGCAGCGGTCGTCCGCCGGATTGGGCCTGAATACCCCGGGGCGGCCGTCGGACGGCAACCGCGAGGTCTCCCGCGTCCCACGCCCAATGCCGGTTCGACACCCCCAGGGCGAGTCAGGGCGGCCCAGAGGTTCGCCTTGCGCCACGGTCCGGGTCACGCAGACGGCGAGCGGTATGCGAGGGCGTTACTGGCTCCTGGCAGTTGGCATTGGTGCCCGCGACGATACAGGCGACGACCGCGCCCAGCCCGAGTCCCAGCGCGCCCAAGGCGAAGGTCGCGTGGGGGTAGCCGAGGACACAGAGGACCACGAAGCCCGCAGCGGCTGTGCGCCGGTCGAGGTGCCGGTGCCGTCCATGGGCGCCAGCCTCGCCGACATCATCGGCGTGCTCACCGTGGCGACGGTCGCGAGCCTGGTCGCATCGAGCCACGAGGAGCGCGCACAGGGCGGGTAGGCGCGGGATCGCCGAAACTGGTCTTTCGGATGCACGGCCGGCCGGGCGGCCGTCGCGACCGCCGAGGCGGCGCGCGCATCCTGCCCGCTGAGGGGCTGCAGGAACCCAGTGATGGACGCGCGAAGCCGAAGCAGGCCCTCGCCACAGAGAGCGGGCGGACGACGACCCCGCTGCCCAGGGGTGGCCAGCGGGGTCGTTTTGCCTGAGCGGGAAGGCAGCCTGGCGACACGCAGCGTCACCACTCGACGCGCTCCGTCGCGCTTCGCCAGGACTCCATCACCCGAACGGCCCTTTCTTGTTCGGCCATATGGGCGAAAGCGCGACTCCGGGTCACATCGATCTCCACACCCGGCAACACTGGGCACCGGCGTCGCGCCGGGGGAGGGCTCGTCCGTCGCCGATGATGACAGACGAGCGTGGCGAAAACGGGGGATCTGGTGTTGGCGAAGTCCGAGCGAGTGTCGGCGGTCATGACGCGCGGTACCAGCCAGCGGTGGTTGCGCTGGGTGGCTGTCGTCGCGGCTGGTGTGGTGGTGGCCGGTGGGCTGTCCCTTTCCTCTGCTGCGGTGGCAGCGGCGGCCGACCCGTGCGTCGCGCCGGTGGTGAACCAGGTGGCGTGCGAGAACTCCAAGCCGGGGAACCCGGCGTCGGAGTGGGACATCGGCGGCTCTGGGGATCCCTCGATCCAGGGCTATGCCACCGACATCAGTGTCAACCACGGCCAGACGATCGACTTCAAGATCAGCACGACTGCGGCCGCGTACCGGGTCGACGTCTACCGGACCGGGTACTACGGCGGTCTGGG
>Ga0208851_1000721_pt1 | contig 13214 bp, 9 predicted proteins | sample NGESurshal092012_FD_184481 | JGI IMG/M metagenome (GOLD analysis project Ga0208851, IMG submission 184481) | Arctic peat soil microbial communities from Barrow, Alaska - NGEE Surface sample 415-2 shallow-092012 (SPAdes) | ecosystem: Environmental > Terrestrial > Soil > Wetlands > Peat ... | reverse complement strand
CGCTGGAGGCCCAGCAGCCCCTGGGGGCCGAAGTCCAGGACGTAGCAGTCGAGGGTGTGGCGCCCGGCGTCGTAGCGCAGCTCGGGGACCAGCCGCGCGCCGGTCGCCTCGGCGAACGCCTGCGAGAGCCTGTCGCTCGGGCTGATCGGCAGGTATGCGTAGCGCGGGTTGGGCAGCCCGGCGCGCAGGATGCCCGCCATGTTCAGCAGCGCCTGCAGTGCTGGCGGGCTCGTCCCGGGGTCGTCGAGCGGCGAGCGGGTGAAGTCGATCGCGTCGCGCCACAGGACGGCGGCGCCGCCCTCGGCGTGCTCGCGGGCGTGGCGCAGCCACGGGCCGACGAGCGGGTCGGCGTCGGCGAAGGCCGGGGCGTTGGCGGGCGTCATCGCGACGAGGAAGCCGCGCAGCTGGTCCTCGGCGTCGCGCGCGACCGCGACGCGCTCGGGCGACCGCTCGACGAACGGGCGCGTCGGCGCCCACCACTCCGGCATGCCGCGCTCGGCCAGCAGCTGCTCGATGACGACGCCGTCGCCGGGCCGCACCGCATCGATCCGGTAGCGGGTCGCGCCCTGATAGGAGTAGCCGGCGCGCACCGCCGGGCTCTCGACGAGGTCGGCGAGGTCGATCGTCAGGCGCAGCTCGCCGGCGATGGCGCGGGCGTACACGTGGTCGGCGGTGCGCACGCGCAGGTCGTGGGCGAACTCGGGGTCGCTGCGCGCGAGGTCGGCGCGCAGCGCCAGGCGCACGAGATCGTGCAGGGCGACGCCGTCGCCGAGGCGCTCGACGATGCTGTGCTGCGCCAGCCACGCGTACGAGGCCTCGGCGTCGATGCCGGGGAGCGCGTCGCGCAGCAGCGCCGGGGTGATCACGCGGCCGATCGCCGCCGCGGCCAGGACGCCCGCGTGCGGGCCCTCGACGTCGGCGTCGGCGATCCGCCGGATCAGCGCCTCGACGACCTCGGGCGGCGCTGGCTCGGCCGCAGGGTCCCAGCTCGGGTCCGCGCCGGCCGCCTCGGCGGCGAGCGTCAGCGCGAGCGGCGAGCCGCCCGCCCACGCGGCGATCGAGCGCGCGCGCTCGCGGCGCACCCCGGCCGCATGCAGGAGCTCGAGCGCCTCGGCGTCGGCCAGCGCGCCGAGCTCCAGCTGCACGGTCAGCGTCTCCCAGCCGCCGTGCGACCAGGCCGGATCGGGCGCGGCGCGCCCGGCGATCAGCGCAACGGTGTGCTCGGGCATGCGCGGCAGCAGGCGGCGGCGCAGGTACCCGTCGAGCGCCGTCATCCGCTCGTAGGTGTCGAGCACGAGCAGCGGACGCTCGGCGTCCTGCGCGCCGGCCAGCGCGTCCTCGAGCGCGTCGGGGTCCGGCGGGAGGTCGCGCCCCTCGACGATCCAGGACGTCCAGCCGGCACGCTCGCCGCGGCGCAGCAGCTCGCGCAGCAGCGTGCTCTTGCCGATGCCGCCCGGGCCGTACAGCAGCACGACGCTCGCGGCCGGTTCGTCGCCGAACAGCCCGGCGAGCCGCTCGAGCTCGCTGTGACGGCCCACGAAGCGCTCGCGGTCCAGGCGCGCGATCCGGGTCGCGAGCGTCGACTTCGCCACGCGCGTCAGTCCGCGCCGGGCGCGCGGACCGCCGCCTGTGCTGCGGCGACGCGCGCGACCGGCACGCGGAACGGGCTGCAGCTGACGTAGTCCAGCCCGTTGCGATGGAAGAACTCGATCGAGTCCGGATCGCCGCCGTGCTCGCCGCAGATGCCCAGCTGCAGGTCCGGCTTGATCTTGCGGCCGAGCCAGCCGCCCATCTTCACGAGCTCGCCGACGCCGGGGGTGTCGATCGTCTCGAACGGCGAGCGGTCGAAGACCTCGGCGTCGAGGTAGGGGGCCAGCAGCGCGGCCTCGATGTCGTCACGGCTGAAGCCGAGCGTCGTCTGCGTGAGGTCGTTCGTCCCGAAGCTGAAGAAGTCGGCCATCGTGGCGATGTGGTCCGCCAGCAGGCAGGCGCGCGGAAGCTCGATCATCGTGCCGACGGTGAAGTCCTCGCCGGCGACGAAGGACTCCTGCGCTGCGACCCGCAGCACGAGCGCGCGCATCAGCTCGAGCTCGCGCTCGTAGGCGATCAGCGGCAGCATCACCTCGACGTGCGGCGCCTCGCCGTGACGCTCGCGCACCACGCGGGCGGCGCGGAAGATCGCGTGGCACTGCATCTCGTAGATCTCCGGATGCAGGATGCCCAGCCGCGAGCCGCGCGTGCCGAGCATCGGGTTCGTCTCGGACAGCGCGACGACGCGCTCCAGCAGCGCGGCGTCGCCCTCGCCGCGCGCGGCCTCGCGCTCGAGCTCGATGCGGTCGGGCAGGAACTCGTGCAGCGGCGGGTCCAGCAGCCGGATCGTGACCGGCAGACCGGTCATCGCCTCGAACAGGCCCTCGAAGTCGCGCTGCTGCAGCGGCAGCAGCGCGTCGAGCGCGGCGCGGCGGTCCTCCAGCCCCGTCGCGAGGATCATCGCCCGCATCTTCGGCTGGCGGTCCGCGGCCATGAACATGTGCTCGGTCCGGCAGAGGCCGATGCCCTCCGCGCCGAACTCCCGCGCGCGCCGTGCATCGGCGGGCGTGTCCGCGTTCGCGCGCACGCCGAGGCGGCGCATCGCATCGGCCCACTCGAGCACCTGCTCGAAGTTCGCGTTCTCGGGCGGCTCGACGAGCGGGACGTCCTGCAGCGTGATCGCTCCGGTCGAGCCGTCGAGGGCGATCAGGTCGCCCGCGCGCGCCACGACCTCGCCCGTCGCGTGCAGGCGCACCTCGCCCGCGCGCACGTCGACCTCCAGCGCGCTCGCACCGGCCACGCACGGGCGGCCCATGCCGCGCGCCACGAGCGCGGCGTGCGAGGCCTTGCCTCCCTCGCTCGTGATGATGCCGCGCGCCGCGTGGAACCCGGCGACGTCCTCCGCCTCGGTGAACTGCCGCACGAGGATGCAGTCGACCTCCTGAACGGCCGATTCGACGGCATCGTGGGCGGTGAAGACGACGGCGCCCTTCGCGGCCCCCGGCGACGCCGCCACCCCGTGGGCGAGCGGCTCGAAGGCGAACGCGGGGTCGATCGTCTTGTGCAGCAGGGCGTCGAGCGAGCCCGCATCGATCGTCAGCAGCGCCGCCTCGCGCGTGAGCAGGCCCTCGGCGACGGCGTCGACGGCGAAGCGCACGGCCGCCTGCGCGGGGCGCTTGGCGCTGCGCGTCTGCAGCAGGAACAGGCGCCCCTCCTCGATCGTGAACTCGACGTCCTGCATGTCCCCGTAATGGCGCTCGAGCCTGCCGAGCACGTCGATCAGCAGGTCGTGGGCCTCCGGCAGCGGGCCGGCCAGGTCGGCGAGCGAGCTCGTGTTGCGCACGCCGCTGACGACGTCCTCGCCCTGGGCGTCGATCAGGAAGTCGCCCGAGGGCTCGCGCTCCCCGGTCATCTCGTCGCGGGTGAAGGCCACCCCCGACCCCGACGTCGGGCCCTTGTTGCCGAACACCATCTGCTGCACGTTGACCGCGGTGCCCATGTCGTCGCTCATCCCATGGATGCGCCGGTAGTGCAGCGCGCGCTCGCCCTCCCACGACTCGAACACCGCGCGGATCGCGAGGTCCAGCTGGACGCGCGGATCCTGCGGGAACGGGTCGCCGGTCCGCTCGCGGTAGATCCGCTGGAAGCTCGCGGTCAGCTCGCGCAGCGCCTCCGCGTCGAGATCGGTGTCCAGCGAGGCACCGCGATCCTCCTTGATCCGTGCGATCTCGCGCTCGAACAGGTCGCCTGCGACGCCGCGCACGACGTTGCCGTACATCTGCACGAGCCGGCGGTAGGAGTCCCACGCGAAGCGCTCGTTGCCCGTGCGCTCCGCGAGTCCCAGGACCGAGGCGTCGGTGAGCCCGAGGTTCAGGACGCTGTCCATCATCCCGGGCATCGAGACGGGGGCGCCCGATCGCACCGAGACGAGCAGCGGGTCCTGGGCGTCACCCAGGCCGCGACCGGTCGTCGCCTCCAGGCGCAGCAGCGCCGCCCGCACCTCCTCGACCATGCCGGCCGGGAAGCCGCGCGGCTCGGCGCGCAGGTAGGCCACGCACGCCGCCGTCGTGATCGTGAAACCCGCGGGCACCCGGTCGGCCCCGAGCACGCGCGTCATCTCGGCGACGTTCGCGCCCTTGCCGCCGAGCAGGTCGCGCATCTCACGCGAGCCGCGGGCGAAGTCGTAGACCCAGGTGATCCCGTCCGCGCCGACATCGGCGGACTGCGGCGCCGCGGGCTCCGACGGAACGCTCGTCATCCGCACCGGAGCCTACCCCCAGCGCGCCGATCGAGCGGTGAGGCATCCGATCGCGGGGTCGCCGTCGTTCCAGGGTCGATCCGCGATACCCGAACAGGAGACCGCCATGCCCAGCATCGGCCCCATGGAGCTCATCGTCGTCCTCATCATCGCCCTGGTCGTGCTCGGCCCGAAGCGCCTGCCGTCGGCCGGCAGGTCGCTGGGCGACGGGATGCGTCAGTTCAAGGAGTCGCTCTCCGGCGCTGCTCACGAGGACGCGCCCGCGATCGACCAGCGCGACGACGCCGACCTGCCGGCGTAGCGCCCACCGCGGACCCTCGAGCACGTATACCTACGCAACCCCGTGAGCGCCCGACCCGACAAGCTCGTCCGCATGGCCGACGAGGAGCTGATGGCCCTCGCCGCCGACGCGGACGCGGACGCGTTCGAGGTGGTCTTCGACCGCCATCTCGCCGCGGCGTACGCCCTGGCACACCGCATCTGCGGCAGCACCGCGGCGGCGGACGACGCCTGCCAGGAGGCCATGATGGCCGCCTGGCGGTCGGCCGGCCGCTACGACGCCCGCGTGGGCAGCGCGCGCAGCTGGCTGCTGGCGATCACGCACAACAAGTCGATCGACCACCTGCGGCGCATGACCCGCCACCGCGATCGCAACGTCGCCGACGAGACGGCCGCCGAGCGCGTCCCCTCCGGCGAGGACACGCAGGCCGACGCGCTCGCCCGGGTCGAGCGCGAGCGGACCGTCGCGCTGCTCGGCGAGCTGCCCGACGATCAGCGCCGCGTGATCGAGCTGTCGTTCTACTCCGGCTACTCGCACAGCGAGATCGCCGAGCTCCTCGAGGTGCCGCTCGGCACCGTCAAGGGGCGCATGCGCGCGGGCCTGGAGAAGCTGCGCGTCCATCTGCAAGGAGCCTCCGCATGACGCAGTGCACCGACCCACGGATGGAAGAGCTGCTCGGCGCCTACGCCCTCGGGGCGTGCCCGCCCGGCGAGGCCGAGGCGATGCGCGCCCACCTCGAGGCCTGCCGCTCCTGCGCGCGCGCGCTCGCCGACCTGGAGGGCGCCCGCGAGGCGCTGCTCACGACCGTGCCGCCGGCGGCACCCGGACCCGAGCTCAAGCAGCGCGTGATGGCCCAGGTCCGCGCCGACGCCGCCCTGTTCGCCGCCGCTGCGGCGCGCGAGGCCGGAACCGCGCCCGCGCCCGCGCGCAGCGAGCCCGGCCTCTGGACCCGGCTGCGCGAGCGCCTCGGCGCGCCGATCCCGCTGGCGACCGCGCTCGCCTGCGGCGTGGCGCTCATCATCGGCGGAGTCGTGCTCGGCTCGGCCGTCATCGGCGGCGGCTCGAATGGCGGGGGCACGAGCCGCGTCGTCCTGGGCAAGGTCGACCCGGCGGCCGCGCCCGGCGGGAAGGCGCGGATCGTCGAGCGCGGCGGGCAGGCGCGGCTCGTCGTCGAGGGCATGCCCGACCCCGGCGCCGGCCGCGTCTACGAGGTCTGGCTGCAGACCGGGACCGGAGCTCCGCGCCCGACGCGCGCGCTGTTCTCCGTGAACCGCGACGGCAGCGGCGAGGCGGCCGTGCCGAGCGACCTGAAGGGCGTCGACCGCGTGCTCGTCAGCTCCGAGCCCGCCGGCGGCTCGACGGCGCCCACGCGCACGCCGGTCGTGGCGATCGGACTGTGAGCTCCTGGATCCGGGACGCGCTCTAGTTCAGCGACGGGTCGGCCGGCATCGTCGCGATCAGCGCGAACTCGCCGCCCTTGCGCCGCAGCAGCGCCGCCCAGAGCGCCTCGGGGTCGTCGGTGAAGACGTCCTCCCGCCGGACGTCCTCGACGATCCAGGACTCCTCCTCCAGCTCGGCCTCGAGCTGGCCGGGGCCCCAGCCGGCGTGGCCGGCGAACACCCGCGCGCGGCGCACCGCCCGCGCGGCGGCCGCCTCGTCGTCGGGTTCGGCGGGGACGAAGCCCAGGTCGGGCTCGATCAGCAGGGCGGCCTGCTGGGGATCCGCGAACTCGGCGAGGACCGTGACCGCGGTGTCGGCGACCGGGCCGCCGACGTGGACGGTCTCGGCGCCGGCGCCCAGATACGCCAGGCTTGGGACGGCGTCGCCGACGGTGACCTCCGAGACGCGGTTGAGCACGATCCCCATGGCGCCCTCGCCCGTGTGCTCGGCGAGCAGGACGACGGTCCGCCGGAAGTTCGGGTCCATGATCGCCGGCGATGCGATCAGCAGCCTGCCGCGCAATGACTCCATCCCCCTATGTTGACGGACGCCGTGCGGACACTCGTCATCTCCGACCTGCACCTCGGCTCGTTCCTCGAGCGGGACGTCGCACGGCGTCCCGCGGCACTGGCGATCCTCGAGGAGGCGGTCGCCGCCGCCGACCGCCTCGTGCTGCTCGGCGACACCCTCGAGCTGCTCGAGGGCCGCCCGCGGGCCGCCGCCGCAGCGGCGCGCCCGGTCCTGCGGCGTCTCGGGGCCGCGCTCGGCCCCGGTGGCGAGGTCGTCGTCGTGGCGGGAAACCACGATCACGCACTCGTTCGCCCGTGGCTGGCCGCCGGCCTCGCGGCCGGCCGGCCGCTGCGTCCCGCGACGCAGCTCCCGCGCTCGGCGAGCCCGGCGCTGGCCGAGCTGGCCGGCTGGCTCGCCCCGGCGCGCGTCGAGGTCCGCTACCCCGGCGTCTGGCTGGGCGACGGGGTCTACGCCACGCACGGGCACTACAGCGACCGGCTGCTCGGCGCCGCGCTGCGCGGGCGCCTGGGCGACCCGGCCGGGGCGGGCCGCGCACGGGTGAGCGACTTCGAGCGGGCCCCCGGCGCCGATGCGGGCGGCCTGGAGGACACGCTCGCGACCATCCTTCCCGACGGCGTCGGCGACGGGCTCGGCGAGGCGCTCGGCACCGCGCGGCGCACGCTGCTCGGCGGCCTGCCGCTGCTCGCCTCGCTCCCGGGCGCGCGCGGGGTCGCGGCCGCCGCGGCGCTCGTGATGGAGCAGGGCGTCCACCGTCGCGGCGCGATCCCGGCGATGGCCGAGGTCGTGCGGCGCCTGCGCCTCCCGGCCCAGCACGTCGTCTTCGGCCACATCCATCGCCGCGGGCCGCTGGCCGAGGATCCCGATGGCCTCTGGCGCCCGCTCGGCGACGCCGGCCCGGCCCTGTGGAACAGCGGCTCGTGGGTGTGGGACACCGCCCTGATCGGCCCGCCGGGCCGCGTGCGCCCCTACCGCCCGGGTGGGGCGGTCGCGCTCGAGGACGGGAGCGCCCCGGAGGTCCTCGACCTCCTCTCCGGCGTCCCGGACCGCGTGCTGCGCGGCCGGATCTGAGGTTCAGGACATCGCGCGCACGGGGCGAAGGCCGATCAGCACCGGGCCGACCGCCCTCAGCGCATACGCCCCGATCCGACCCTCTACACTGCCCGAAGAAGATCTCAGTCACCACGGCTGAGATTCCTGATACAGTTGCACATGCAACAGTCCATCCGACGCAAGGGAACACCCCGTGGCCGACACGCAGAACCTTCTCATCATCCCCCTCGACGACACCGTCGTCTTCCCCACGATGGACGTGACGCTGCCGGTCGACGCCGGCGACGACGACCGCGTCCTGCTCGTTCCGCGTCATGAGGGCGAGTACGCGAAGGTCGGCACCATCGCCAACGTCGCCGAGCGCATCCGCCTCCCCGGCGGCGGCCGCGGCGTGCAGCTCGAGGGCGTCATGCGCGGCGTCGCCGGCGCCGCCCAGACCGACCCGATGGGCCGCCTGCGCGTCGAGGTGACCGAGTCCCCCGACGCCTCCCCGGTCGACGGCCGCACGCGCGAGCTCGTGCGCGAGTACCGCGCGATCGTCGAGGAGATCCTCGAGCTGCGCGGCGACGACGGCCGCGTCGCGTCCTGGGTGCGGACCATCGTCGAGCCGGGCGCCCTGGCCGACACGTCCGGCTACGCGCCGGACCTGACCTTCGTGCAGAAGGTCGAGCTGCTCGAGACGCTCGACGTCACCGAGCGCCTCGAGCTGGCGCTGCGCTTCCAGCGCGAGCGGCTCGCCGAGCTGCAGGTGCGCAAGCGCATCCGCGACGACGTCGAGGAGGGTGCCGGCAAGCAGCAGCGCGAGTACGTCCTGCGCAAGCAGATGGAGTCGATCCGGCGCGAGCTGGGCGAGGACGACGCGTCCGTCGCCGACGAGCTGCGCACGAAGATCGACGAGGCAGACATGCCGGAGCACGTCCGCGAGCAGGTCGAGCGCGAGCTCGGCCGTCTCGAGCGGATGGGCGAGGGCAACGGCGAGTCGCAGATGATCCGCAACTACCTCGACTGGATGGTCGCGGTGCCGTGGGGCAAGCGCTCCGAGGACGACCTCGACCCCGTCCACACGCGCGAGGTGCTCGACGCCGACCACTTCGGCCTCGAGGACGTCAAGGACCGCATCGCCGAGTACGTGGCCGTCAGGAAGCTGCGCACGGAGCGGGGCATGACGGACGACAAGAAGGGCGGGGCGATCCTCACCCTGATCGGACCGCCCGGCACCGGCAAGACCTCGATCGGCGAGTCGATCGCCAAGTCGATGGGCCGCGAGTTCGTGCGCATGTCGCTCGGCGGCATCCGCGACGAGGCGGAGATCCGCGGCCACCGCCGCACGTACATCGGCGCCCTGCCGGGCCGGCTGGTGCGCGCGCTGCGCGACGCGGGGACGATGAACCCGGTGATCCTGCTCGACGAGGTCGACAAGGTCGGCGCCGACTGGCGCGGCGACCCGAGCTCGGCGCTGCTCGAGGTGCTCGATCCGGCGCAGAACTCGACGTTCCGCGACCACTACCTCGACGTCGAGCTCGACCTCTCGGAGGTCATCTTCATCGCGACCGCCAACCAGGCCGAGACGATCCCCGGCCCGCTGCTCGACCGCATGGAGGTCATCCGCTTCGACGGCTACACCGTCGCCGAGAAGACGGCCATCGCCCGCGACTACCTGTGGCCGCGCCAGCGCGAGCGCAACGGGCTGCTCGAGGACGAGGTCGCCATCAGCGACGAGCTGCTGACGACGATCGTCGCCGAATACACGCGTGAGGCCGGCGTGCGCCAGCTCGAGCGCGAGCTCGGGACGCTGCTGCGCAAGACGGCGACCCGGGTAGCATCGTCCGCAGGTGGCGGCTCGCCGTCACCGGAGGCCGAGACCATCGTCATCGACGTGGACATGGTGCGCGATGCCCTCGGCCGCCAGAAGGTCTTCCAGGAGGCCGCGGCGCGTACGGCGGTGCCGGGAGTGGCGACCGGCCTGGCGGTGACCGGGACCGGCGGCGACGTGCTGTTCGTCGAGGCCAACGTGATGCCGGGCAAGGGCTCGGGCGGCCTGACGCTGACCGGTCAGCTCGGCGACGTGATGAAGGAGTCGGCGCGGATCGCGCTGACCTACGTGCGCGCGCACGCCGAGGAGCTCGGTATCGCGCCGGACGCCTTCGAGGACCGCGAGTTCCACGTCCACGTGCCCGCGGGCGCGATCCCCAAGGACGGCCCGAGTGCCGGCGTCACGATGACGACCGCGCTCGCGTCGCTCCTCACGGGCCGCCCCGTCAGGCACACGGTCGGCATGACCGGCGAGGTCACGCTGCAGGGCCGCGTGCTGCCGATCGGCGGGCTCAAGCAGAAGGTGCTCGCGGCCCACGCGGCCGGGCTCACCGACGTGATCCTCCCCGAGCGCAACCGCGGCGACCTGGACGACGTCCCCCAGGACGTCCGCGAGCAGATGAGCTTCCACCCGGTGATGACGATCAGCGAGGTCCTCGACCTCGCCCTCGAGCCGGCCCCGAAGCGCACGAAGGCCAAGACCAAGGCCTGACCCTCCCCCGGCGACGGAACGTGGCGAATGCCACGTTCCGTCCGGAGGGGGCGGGATCTTCCCCGCATCACGGATGACGCCTCGGGGAGCGTCGCCGTCTGATCAGGGGAGGGATGGATGGGTCTTCCGGTCACCTACGCCAGCACCGTCACCCGCCGCCAGGCACGCTGGCGGCGCGCCCGACGCCGCGGGGCGCTGTTCGGCCCGCGGCTGGCGATGCTCGTGATGTGGGGATCGGCGACGGCGTTCGTCGTCGTGGTCATCGAGCACCTGTGACGTCGCCGACGCGATCCCGGCTCCGCCGGTTTCGCGTCGTGCGAAACGGCTCATCCTGACCGCGGCGTCAGTAGGTTCTGCCGATGCACATCAAGACCCTCCTCGCCCTCGCGGCGCTGGCGGTCGGCCTCGCCGCGCTTCCCGCGGCCGCCTCCGCCGCCACGCCCACGCCGTTCGGCCACGCCTGCACGCCGCAGGACGGCGTCCTCGCCTGCCCCACTCCCGATCTCGCCGGCCGCGTGCCGAGCTTCGACGGGGTCCCGCTTGACGTCGACGTCTGGCTGCCGGCCAACGCCGACACGAGCACGCCGCTGCCGACGATCGACATGATCCACGGCTGGGGCGGCGACAAGACGAACTTCGAGAACAGCGCCGACGGCTACAGCGCGCAGTACTACGCGCGCAAGGGCTACGCGGTCGTCCTGAGCACGGCCCGCGGCTTCGGCGCCTCCTGCGGCACCGCCGCCTCGCGCACGAGCCCCGGCTGCGACAAGGGCTGGATCCATCTCGCCGACTCGCGCTACGAGGTCCGCGACCAGCAGACGCTGCTCGGCATGCTCGTCGACGAGGGCATCGCGAAGGCGAACGCCCTGGGCGCGACCGGCGTCTCCTACGGCGGCGGCACGAGCCTGCAGATGGCCTATCTCAAGAACCGCGTCCGCCTGCCCGACGGCTCCTACGCACCGTGGACGAGCCCGAACGGCACCCCGCTCTCGCTCGCCGCGGCCTGGCCGCGCTGGCCGTGGTCGGACCTCGCCGACGCGCTCGTGCCCAACGGCCGCACCTGGCTGACGAGCGGCAACCTCTACCAGTACGCGAGCCCGCTCGGCGTCGAGCTGAAGAGCTACCAGGACGGCCTCTACGCGCTCGGCGCGGCGAACTTCCTGGCGCCGATCGGCGTCGACCCGGGCTCGGACATCCAGACCTGGAAGGCACGCATCGACCAGGGCGAGCCGTTCGACGCCAAGGCCAAGAGCTACGAGGCCGAGCTGCACAGCTTCCACGGCGCGGGCGGCATCACGCTCAATGGCGGGCCGTCGCCCCTGATCATCCAGAACGGCTGGACCGACGACCTGTTCCCGGCCTGGCAGGGCGTGCGCCCCTACCAGCAGGTCCGCAAGGCGTCGCCCTCGACGCCGATCGGCCTGCAGCTCGGGGACCTCGGCCACGACCGCGGCGCCAACCACCCCAAGGACAACGCCGCGTTCAACGCCCAGGGCCTGGCGCTCTTCGACAGGTACCTCAGGGGCACAGGCCCGGCGCTGAAGGCCGGCACGATCACGGCCTACGGCGCCTCCTGCCCGAAGAGCGCCGCCGCGGGCATCGGCCCGTGGACCGCCGCGACGGTCGCCGGCCTGGCGAAGGGGACGCTGTCGCTCTCGGCGACGCCGAAGAAGACGATCACCTCGGCGGGCGGGGACGCGAACCTCGCCAAGCAGATCAACCCGCTCGGGCTGGACGCCTGCAAGCCGCTGGCGGCCGGCGCCGCCGCACCCGGGACGATCGTCCTGACGAAGACGTCCCCCGGCTTCACGCTGATGGGCTCGGGGACGATCACCCTCAAGCACTCCAAGACGAGCGCGACCGCGCAGATCGTCGCCCGCCTGTGGGACGTCGACCCGAAGACCAAGACGCAGCGCCTCGTCGACCGCTCGGTGACGCGCGTGCCCGCCGGCGCGACGACGACGATCCGCTACAACGGCAACGCGTGGCGCTTCGCCAAGGGCCACCGGGTGAAGGTCGAGCTGGTCGGGCGCGACGCCCCGACCTACCGCCCCTCGAACGGCTCGTTCAGCCTGCGCGTCATGAGCGCGAAGGTGTCGCTGCCGACGCGCGAGGCGGGGAGGCGCTAGCCACTGTGGGCTCCGCCGCCGGTGCGCCTGCTGCAGCAGGCGTGCCGGCGGCGCTCCACACCCACAGCAGCGCGACCCAGGTCAGCGTGGCCATCACCACGTGGGTCCACACCAGGCCGGTCGGGAGCTTCAGCGAGTACTGGATGATCCCCAGGCCGCCCTGCAGCGCGAGCATCACCGCGACCGTCGACAGCGCCAGCAGCAGCTGGCCGTTCGCGTCGCGCACGTAGGCGATCGCCAGCGCGATCAGCGTCGCGACGCCGAGCACCGCGGCGACGGTGCCGTGGTTCGTGACGGCCCAGTCGAGCGTGTCCGGGCCCTTGACGTAGAGGCGCTTGATGAGGTCGTGCGTGCCCTTGCCGCCCCCGTGGGGCCCGGCGGCAGAGGCCGCGGTGCCGGCCAGCACGGTCAGCGCGCCGAGCGGCAGCAGCAGCCGCGCGGCCCACATCGTCAGGCGGTCGCGCGCGCCCGGCTCGATCAGGCCGTCCTCGTAGCCGGGCTTCGAGCGCCAGAAGAGCGCCCAGGCGGCGACGATGATGAGAATCGACAGCCCGTAGTGGCCCATGACGAATCCGGGCCGCAGGTCGTAGAGGACGGTCAGGCCACCGAGGACGGCCTGGCTGACGACGCCGAGCGGCAGCAGCACCCCGAGCACGCACAGATCGGCGCGGCGCGGGGAGCGCAGGAACGCGAAGAACGCGGCCGCGAAGGCCGCGAGGCTGACGGGGAAGGTGAACAGCCGGTTGCTGAACTCGATGATCCCGTGGATGCCCGAGGGGTTGTAGAGCCCGGTCTGCGAGCACTTGGGCCACGTCGGGCAGCCGAGTCCCGAGCCGGTGACGCGCACCGCGGCGCCCGTGAACACGATCGTCGTCAGCAGCACCAGCGCCACGGTGGCGATCTGGTGGTAGCGCTCGGGGGTGACGGTCAGGCGCGCGCGCATCGCCTTGAAGGATGGCGGATCAGGCGGGT
>Ga0208851_1000720_pt1 | contig 13219 bp, 13 predicted proteins | sample NGESurshal092012_FD_184481 | JGI IMG/M metagenome (GOLD analysis project Ga0208851, IMG submission 184481) | Arctic peat soil microbial communities from Barrow, Alaska - NGEE Surface sample 415-2 shallow-092012 (SPAdes) | ecosystem: Environmental > Terrestrial > Soil > Wetlands > Peat ... | reverse complement strand
CGTCCAGGAGGTCACCGACCGCCTCGAGCACTTCGACGCGACGACCGGCGGCCGCGCGATCGCGGCCTTCGTCGACGACCTCTCCAACTGGTACGTGCGGCGCTCGCGGCGGCGCTTCTGGGAGGGCGATCCCGCGGCCTTCGCCACACTGCGCGAGTGCCTGCTGACGGTCGCCAGGCTGCTCGCGCCGTACACGCCGTTCATCGCCGACGAGATCTACGAGAACCTCGACGGCAGCGAGCCGTCGGTGCACCTGTGCGACTGGCCCGAGCCGCATCCGCGCGACCTCGGGCACGAGGTCGCGATGGCGACGGCGCGCGAGACGGTGCGCCTGGGCCTGGCGGCCCGCGGGCAGGCGAAGGTCAAGGTCCGCCAGCCGCTGCGCGAGGCGATCGTCGTCGCCGCGGGGCGTGAGCGCGAGGCGATCGAGCAGCTCGCGGAGATCGTCCGCGACGAGCTGAACGTCGACGCGCTGCGCTTCGTCGACGACGCCGACGAGCTCGGCTCCTACCAGGTCAAGCCGAACTACCGCACGCTCGGGCCGCGCTACGGCAAGAACATGCCGCAGGTGGCCGCCGCGGTGGCGGCGCTCGATCCCGAGCGGGTGGCGGACGCGCTGCGCGCGGGTCGCAGGATCGGCGTCACGATCGACGGGCACGACCACCAGCTCGACGAGGCCGACCTGCTGCTCGCGATGCAGCCGCTCGACGGCTACCAGCTCGAGCGCGAGGGCTCGCACGCCGTCGCACTGGACCTGATCCTCGACGACGAGCTGCGCCGGCGCGGGCTCGCCCGCGAGGTCGTGCACGCCGTGCAGAACGCACGCAGGAGCGCCGGCCTGGCGGTCGAGGACCGGATCGTCCTGCGGCTCGGCGGCGACGCGGAGCTGCTCGCCGCGGTCCGCGAGCACGAGGCGCTCGTCGCCGAGGAGACGCTCGCGACGAGCGTGCTCCACGAGGGCGCGGACGACGGGGAGCTCGCGACCATCGAGGGCCGCGAGCTGCGCATCGGCGTGGCGCGCGCCTGAGGCGCGGAGACGCTAGGCGCCCAGCGCGGCGTCGAGCTGCTGCTCGATGCGCGGCTTGGGCAGCGCACCGATGATCTGGTGAACGGGGGCGCCGTTCTTGAACAGGATCATCGTGGGGATCGACATGATCCCGAACTTCGCCGCCGTCTCCTGGTTCTCGTCGGTGTTGAGCTTCACGACGCGCAGGTCGTCGCGCTCGCCGTCGATCTGCTCGAGGATCGGGCTGACCATGCGGCACGGGCCACACCAGGGGGCCCAGAAGTCGACCAGCGTCGGGGTGTCGCTCTCGACGACCTCGGCCTGGAAGGTGTTGTCGGTGATCTCGGGGAGGGCCATGCGTTTCTCCTTGGACGAGCCTGGGACCGGGCGGCTCCGCCGACGGCCAGAGCCCACTATACAAAGTGTAGTGCGCCCGGTAGGGCGAACGTCACGGGCGCGACGGCCGGGTGGGCGACATCCGCCCCGGCCGGAGCGAGCACGTCCGCCGTGGTCCGGCGCGCGCCGGACCACCGCGCCGCGCTCAGTACACCGGCGAGACGGCCATCAGGAGGTGCGGCCAGACGAAGACCTCGATGCAGGCAGCGATGACGAGCGTCGGAACGGCGATCGCCACCGTCACGAAGGTCGCCGCGAGCAGCTCGTCCCAGCCGTCGTTGCGGCTCGCCACGAGCCACGCGGCGAGCGGGATGAAGAGCGCGACGAGCTCGGGGATCGCGTGCGGCAGCAGCGTCAGGATCAGCGTCTCGGGCCGCACGTGGAGCTGGTGGGAGAGGTCGGCGGCGATGCCCCCGAGCACCCACGCCTGGGTCGCCAGCGAGAACAGCGTCGCGGCCCCGACGAAGGCGATCGCCAGCGGTCCGGCCTTCTCGTGGATCGTGCGCGACAGGCCGGTCTTGTGCTCGGCCTGGATCGGCAGCGAGGCGCCGGCGATGAACCCGGCCACGCAGGCGAGCGCGTGGAGCATCAGCACGAGCGAGTTGCGGAAGAGGATGCGCCCGATCGCGTCGCCGTCGACCGGTGCGTTGAGCCCGGGGAGCAGCGTCTTGGAGGGGTCCGGCGTCGTGCCCAGGGCGATCAGCCAGACGAAGAACAGCAGCACGAGCGCGATCGCGAGCGCGCCGAGGGTCCACGGCAGCAGGACGCGCCGCGGAGCGGCGTTCCACTTGTCGAAGGTCGCGCGGGTGTCGCGCAGCCCCTGGAGCAGGACGAGACGATCGGGGTCCACCATCCCGTGCTTCGGCCGAGACGCACCGCCGGCTGAGCGGCTGGCCGGATGTTCGACGGCCGACCTGCGCTCCCGTCCCCGCGGGGCGGGTGCGCGCCCCTGATCCGCGCTACGGGCGCAGCCGCAGCGCTGGGACGAGCCACATCGCCTCGGCAGCGATGCGCCAGGACATCTTCGACGTCCCGACCTCGCGATCGCGGAAGGTGATCGGCACCTCGACGACGCGGAAGCCGTGCTGCACCGCGCGATAGGTCAGCTCGACCTGGAAGGCGTAGCCACGCGAGCGGACCGTCGGCAGGTCGATCGTCTCGAGCACCTCGGCCCGGAAGCACTTGAACCCGCCGGTCAGGTCGTGCACCGGGATCCCGAGCACGAACTGCGCGTAGCGCGAGCCGCCGCGGCTCACCACGCGCCGCACGAACCCCCAGTCGGTGACGCCGCCGCCCGCGACGTAGCGCGAGCCGAGTGCGACGTCCGCCCCCTCGTCGCGCACCGCACTCAGCAGGCGCGCGAGGTCGGCGGGGTCGTGCGAGAAGTCGCTGTCCATCTCGAAGACGAAGCCGGCACCCCCGTCGAGCGCGTGGCGAAAGCCCGCGAGGTAGGCGGGCCCCAGGCCCTGGCGCTCGGTCCGGTGCAGCACGCCGACCTGCTCGTGCTCGGCGGCAAGCCGGTCGGCGATCGCCCCGGTGCCGTCGGGCGACCCGTCGTCGACGACGAGGATGCGGAAGCCCTCCGGAGCGGCCCGGCCCAGCACGTCGAGCGCCGCGGTGAGGATGCGCTGCAGGTTCTCCGCTTCGTTGAACGTCGGCAGGACGAGCCAGGGTGGGCCGGGCATGAGGCCCGCGTAGGGTAGTGGGAGAGACTCATGGCCGCCGACCCCTCCAACAGTGAGCTGGCCGCCGCGCTCGACGAGCTCGGGGATCTGAACGAGCTCGACGGCGCGATCGTCCACCGCGTCGTCGCCTACCGCACCGCGGCGAAGGCGATCCGCGAGTCGCCGCGCCCCGTCGCGCCGCTCGTCCGTGCCGGCACGGTGACCGAGCTGCCGGGCATCGGCAAGACGCTCGAGGAGAAGCTCACCGCGCTGCTCGACACCGGCACGATTCCCGCGGCCGAGAAGCTGCGCGCGAAGTTCCCTCCGGGCGTCGTCGCGATGACGCGGCTGCCCGGGCTGGGGCCCAAGCGCGCGCGGCGCCTCTACGACGAGCTGGGGATCGACTCGCTCGACGCGCTGCGCGCGGCCGCGCAGGCCGAGCGCATCCGCGACCTCAGCGGCTTCGGCCCGAAGGCCGAGTCGAGCATCCTCGAGGCGCTCGACGCCGGCGCCGGGGATGCGCCGCGCGCCCGCGTGACGCTGCCGACGGCGCTCGAGACGGGCGAGCAGATCCTGCGCGGGCTGCTCGACGAGCCGGCGGTCGAGCGCGTCGAGCTGGCGGGCAGCGCGCGCCGCGCCGCCGACGACGTGAAGGACCTCGACGTCGTCGTCGCCTCCGAGAACCCCGAGGCGGTCGTCGCGGCGTTCGCGGCGCTCGACGTCATCGCCGGCAGCGACCGCGGCGGCGAGGCCGGCTCGCACGGGCGCACGCAGAACGGCCTCGAGGTCGACCTGCGCATCGTCCCGCCGGACCGCTTCGGCAACCTGCTGCAGCACTTCAGCGGCTCCAAGGCACACAACGTCCACCTGCGCGAGATGGCCGTGCGCCGCGGGCTCCACGTCTCCGAGCACGGGATCCTCGACGACGCGACCGGCGAGACCCACCGGTTCGCGACCGAGGAGGAGGTCTACGCACACCTCGGGCTGCCGTACGTCGAACCCGAGCTGCGCGAGGACCGCGGCGAGCTCGAGCCCGGGTTCGAGCCGCCGGACCTCGTCAGCGTCGCGGACCTGCGCGGCGACCTGCACTGCCACACCGTGGCCTCGGACGGGAAGAACACGATCGAGGAGATGGCGCTGGCCGCCCGCGAGCGCGGCCTGGAGTACCTGGCGATCACCGACCACTCCGCCAGCCACGGATTCGGCGACGACGTCTCGGCGGACGCGCTGCGCCGCCACGCCGAGGCCGTCCGCGAGGTTGGCGCCCGCCTGGACGGGATCACGCTGCTGGCGGGCTCGGAGGTCAACGTCATGCCCGACGGCGGCCTCGACTACGAGGACGCGCTGCTCGACGAGCTCGACTGGGTGATCGCCAGTGTCCACACCGCGTTCCGCATGGACGGCGCGCAGATGACCGCGCGCATCGTTCGCGCCCTCGAGCACCCGCTCGTCGATGCGCTCGGGCACCCGACCGGGCGGCTGATCGGGCGCCGCGCGGGCTACGCGCTCGACGTCGGCGCGGTCATCGACGCGGCGGCGCGCACCGGCACGATGCTGGAGATCAACTCCGCGCCCGACCGCCGCGACCTCGACGACATCCACGCGCGCGAGGCCGCCGCCGCGGGCGTGCGGATCCTGATCGACTCCGACGCGCACCGCACCGCGACCCTCGCGAACACGCGCTGGGGCGTCCTCACCGCGCGCCGGGCGTGGCTCCCGGCGGCGGCGATCGCGAACACGCTGCCGTGGGAGCAGTTCGCGCCGCTGCGCAAGCGCGTCAGCGCTGCCTAGACCGGCTCCCCGAGCAGGCGGGGCAGCAGCTCGGACCGCACGATCTGGTCGACGGCGGCGCGCATGTGCGGGGCCAGCAGGTCGATCGAGCGCGCGACGTAGCGCGGCGCCGGGTCGTCGAGCGCGATCCGGATGGCGGGCGCGAGGTCGTCGGTGACGAGGCGCCGGTCGAGCGTGCGCGCCAGCTCGAGCGCCGCGTACGGTCCGGGCGCGGGCGTCGTCACGAGCACACAGCCGTCGGCGAGGGCCTCGAGCTGGGCGATGCCGTGGTCCTCGCGCCGTGGGGCGGTGACGAACACACGCGCGCGGCGCAGCAGGGCGCGGTAGGCCTCGCGCGTCAGCGGCCCGGCAACCTCGACGCCGGCGGGCGGGCGGGGCAGGCGCTCGGGCGCCAGGCCGGCGACGACGAGCGTCTCGCCCTCGCGGCGCGCCTGCGCCCACGCCGCGAGCACGCGATCCAGGCCCTTCTTGTGCGGGTCGGCGGCGTAGGTGAGCGCCGCGACCTCGCGCAGCGCCCAGGGCTCCCCGAGGCCAGACGGTTCGACGGGGATCGGGACGACGAGCGCGTCCGCGTGCGGCTCGGCGGTCTCCGCGAGCGTGCCGGGCGCGGTCGCGATCAGCAACGACGCCCCGCGCAGCCGGCGCGCCTCGACGGGGCGCTGCCAGATGCCGTGGCGCCCCGGCCGCGTGGCCGTCGCCGGCGCGTCGTAGCGGATCGCACCCGGCGCGGGCCACAGCAGCGCCGCGGTCGTCGTGCTGTAGACGATCGCGTGCGGGCGCTCGCGCTCGATGCCGGCGCGCGCGGCGGCGCGCGCGGCGCGCGCCCAGCGCAGGTCGGTCAGCGCAAAGGTCCGCACCTGCGGCTGCGCGGCCGCGGCGACCACCGCGACCCGCGCGCCCGCGCGCCGCAGGGACCCCGCGAACTCCTCGTCCGACGCGCGCAGCCCCGCGGTGGAGCCGAGCGAGACCAGCAGGACGTCCGCGCGCCCGTGCTCCATCACAGCGCCGAGCCGGGCGCGGGGTCGGCGTCGCGGCGCAGACCGGGCGTACGGACGAGCTTGATCGGGCCGACGGCGGATGTCGTCGCCACGAAGAAGGTCACGCCGTCGCGTTCCTCGATCGCGGTCACGGCCGCGTCCTGGTGGCGCCAGGAGAGCGCCCAGATGACGCCGAACCCGGCGGCGATCGCCGCGATCTGCGGCAGGAAGACCGACAGGATCGCCGCGGCCAGGGTCGCGAGCAGCAGCGGCCACAGGCGGTTCAGCAGCACGCGCCCCGCGCGGTGCTCGGGCAGCGAGGTCGCGTTCTGCGCCTCGCGCAGGGCCCGTGCGACCGGCGGTGAGGACTCATGCCGGCGCCCGATCCAGCCGCCGACGAGCACGGCGACGAGCCACCAGCCCGCGGCGACGAGCGTCAGCCGGTCGTCGCCGGTGCTGTTCGCTTCGAGGATCGTGATGATCGCGAGCATCGTCGCCGCGCCCGCGCTGAGGAGCACCGTCGTCTTGAGCAGGTCGACGAACCGCATCGGATCAGGCGACCAGCGCCTCCAGCAGCCCGCGTACGCCGTCGGTGCCGTCCACAACGATGTCGGCCGCGCCGAAGACCCCCTCCGGCGTCTCCTCGGAGCGCACGCCGACGCAGACGGCGGCGCGCAGGCGACCCTCGTCGACGAGGCCGCGCAGGCCGGCGAAGGCGTCGAGGTCGGTCATGTCGTCGCCGACGTAGAGCGCGACGTCGACCTCGCTCGCCGCGAGCAGGCGCCGCACGGCCGCGTCCTTGCCGATCGGAACCGGCGGGCGCAGCTCGATCACGCGCCGGCCCTCGTGGACGTGGAGCCCGGCCTGCGTCGCGTCCTCGGCGAGCTGGCGGGCGAGCGCCTCCGCACGGGCCTCGTCGTCGGCGCCGCGCCAGTGCAGGGCGACGATCGGCCCCTTGTCCTCGCGCCGCAGGCCTGCGGTGCGCATGCGCTCGGCGCCCGCGCTGTCGGCGACGGCGCGCACGCGCGAGCCCCAGCGCGCGGCCTCGGCGTCGACGATCGCCTCGGAGGAGCCGCGCGGCAGCAGCTCCGCGCCATGGTTTCCCGCGTAGGGGATCGAGCCGATCCCGACGATGCGCCGCGCGACCGTCGCGCGGCGCCCGCTGACGCAGCCGACGACGCCGTAGCGCTTGGTCAGCTCGTTGACGAGACGCCGCGTCAGCTCGGGGACGGTGGCCGACTCGGGGTCGCGCACAATCGGCGCGAGCGTGCCGTCCACGTCGAGCAGGACGGCCGCGCGCGCCGGATCGGCGAGCAGGGGCTCGATGGCGTCGGCGAGCGTCGCGGCGGAGGGCACCCGATCTAGTATGGCGGCATGCCTCGGAGCCGACTGCTGCAGCTCGGGGCGGTCGGCGCGGCAGCCGGGCTCTTCAGCGGTCTGTTCGGCGTCGGCGGGGGCGTCGTCGTCGTGCCGCTGCTGATCCTCTGGTTCGGCTACGGCGAACGCGAGGCGACCGGCACGTCGTTCGTCGCGATCCTCGTCGCGGCGGTCTTCGCCGTCACGCTCCAGGCGATCTACGGCAACGTCCACGTCGCCGACGGGCTGCTGATCGGCGTCCCCGCGGTCGGCGGGGTGCTGGCGGGGACGGCGCTGCAGCAGCGCCTGCCCGGCGCGATCATCCGCCTGCTGTTCTCGGTGCTGCTGCTCGTCACCGCCGTCCTGCTCGTGGTGCGCGCGTGATCGGGGTCATCCTGATCGGCTTCGCCGCCGGAATGCTCGCCGGCCTCCTGGGCATCGGCGGCGGGGCGCTGTTCGTCCCCGCGCTCGCGCTGATCGTCGGGCTTTCGCAGGTCGACGCGCAGGCGACGTCGCTGCTGGCGATCGTCCCGGTCGCGCTCGTCGGCGCCTGGCGCCAGCATCGCTACGGCAACGTGCGCCTGGGCGACGGCATGCGGATCGGCCTGTTCGCGATCCCGGCGGCGCTGCTCGGGGTCGTCGTCGTCAACGCGATCCCCGAGCGGATCACCGAGCTGCTGTTCGCGGCGCTGCTCATCTACATCGCCTGGACGCTCGCGCGCGGGGCGCTGCAGGAGCTCCGCGGCGGCGATGGTCGTACGCTGCACCACGACGATGACGACGACACGACCCGTCCTGCGTGAGGAGCGGCCGAACACCGGGCTGCTCGCGCTCGCGGTCATCGGCTCGATCGCCGTCGCCAGCGCGATCGTCGTGCCGCTGCGCGACGTGGCGCCGAACGTGTCGCTCGGGGGCTTCTACCTGCTCGCCGTGCTCGGCGTCTCGACCTGGGCCGGCCTCTGGCCCGGCCTGGCGACGGCGCTGCTCGGCGCCGCGGCGTTCAACTTCTTCCTGATCGAGCCGACCGGCCGCTTCACGGTCGCCGACGGGCGCGACTGGTACGCGCTGGCGATCTTCGTCGTCGTCGCGGCGATCGCCAGCACCCTCGCCGAGCGTGCCCGTTCGCGCCTGCGGGTCGCGGAGCTGCGCCGCCAGGAGGCGGCGCTGACGGCCATGGCGGCGAGCGCCCTGCTCGGCGACGGTCCGCTGCGCAGCCGCCTCGCCCAGACGGCGCAGCGCGTCGCCGACGCGGCAGGCGCCGACAGCTTCGAGATCGTCCCCGGGGAGCGCGCCGCGCCCGCCGGCGAGGTCGCGATCCCACTCGATGCGACCCGTGGGCGCGTCGGGACGCTGCTCGTCCCCGAGGGCCTGGAGCCCGGCGTGCAGCGGCGCCTGCGCCAGCGCGTCGCCCCTGCGCTTGGCGCGCTGCTGGCGGCGGCGCTCGAGCGCGATCGGCTCGCCGCCGAGCTCGTCGAGACGGAGGCGCTGCGGCGCTCGGACACGCTCAAGACGGCGCTGCTGCGCGCCGTCTCGCACGACCTGCGCTCACCGCTGACCGCGATCATCGCCGCCGGCGACGCGCTCGGCTCGCCGACGCTCGCCCAGGCCGATCGCGAGGAGCTCTCGTCCGTCGTCGTCACGGAGGCCGGCCGCCTCGACTCGGTGATCGACAAGCTGCTGGACCTCTCGCGCCTGGAGGCCGGGTCCGCCGCGCCGCGCGAGGACTGGTGCGAGGTCGGCGAGCTGCTGCACGCGGCGACCGAGGAGGTCGAGCGCCGCGACCCCGGCGGCGGCACGTTCACCTTCGCGCTGCACGGCGAGCTGCCGCTGGTGCGTGCCGACCCTGCGCAGATCGAGCGCGTCTTCGTGAATCTGCTGGAGAACGCCCGGCGCTACTCGGCGGGGCGCCCGGTGTCCGTGCGCGCGAAGGTCGTCGGCGAGCGGTTGATCGTGCGGATCGTCGACCAGGGCCCGGGCATCCCGTCCGCGGACCAGCGGCACGTCTTCGAGCCGTTCTTCCGCGTCGCCACGGCAGACCGCGCGCACACCGCGCACGGTGGCTCGGGCCTCGGGCTGGCGATCGCCAAGGGCTTCGTCGAGGCCAACGGCGGGCGCATCTCGGTCGAGTCGGTGCCCGGCCAGGGGTCGAGCTTCGTCGTCGAGCTGCCGGTGCCGCACGAGAGCCCGCTGACGGTGGCCCCCTCCTGATGGGCGACCGGCGGCGCATCCTCGTCTGCGACGACGAGCCGCAGATCCTCCGTGCGCTGAAGGTCGTGCTGCGCGAGGCCGGCTTCGAGCCCGTGCCCGCGGAGACCGCCGAGGAGGCGCTCGATCTCGCGGCCGTGCGCCCGCCGGAGGCCGCGATCCTCGACCTCGTGCTGCCCGACGGCGACGGCGTCGAGGTCTGCCGCTCGCTGCGCGGGTGGACCGACATGCCGGTGATCGTGCTGTCGGCCGTCGGCGACGAGGACGCGAAGGTGCGTGCGCTCGAGGCGGGCGCGGACGACTACGTCACCAAGCCCTTCGGCCCGCGCGAGCTGATAGCGCGGCTCGAGGCCGCGCTGCGGCGCGTCGGTGCCGGCGCGACCGAGCCGGCGGTCACGGTCGGCGACCTCGAGCTCGACGTCGCGGCGCACCGCGTGCGGGTGGGCGGCGAAGAGGTCCATCTCACGCCGACCGAGTTCGAGCTGCTCAAGACGCTGGCGCGCAACCGCGGCAGGCTGATGACCCATCGCGCCCTGCTCGTCGAGGTCTGGGGCATCGAGTACGCCGACGACAGCCACGTCCTGCGCGGGCAGATCGCGAACCTGCGCCGCAAGATCGAGCCACCGGACGGGCCGCGCTACATCCGCACCGAGGCGGGCATCGGCTACCGCTTCGCCGCGTAGCCGCCGGCCTGCACGCGATCTGTACAGCCCGCCCCTGAATCGGGGCACGGCCCTGACGGGCGCGGGCGCAGACTCGATGGCATGTTGCTCGACCTTCTCGCAGTGGCCATCGGGATCGGCTTCTTCGCCGCCCTGTTCTTCGCCGTCGACCTGATCGACAAGGCATGAGCGCGAACGCGATCGGCCTCATCGTCGCGGTGCTCGTCGCCGTCTACCTGCTCGTGGCGCTGCTGCGGCCCGAGCGCTTCTAGGAGCCGCCCGTCATGACGATGGATCTCCTCGCACTTGCGATCGTCCTCGCTGCGGTCGTCGTCTGCGTCGTCCCGCTGGGCTCGTACATGGCCCGGGTCTTCACCGGCGAGCGCGTCTTCCTCACGCGCCTCGTCGCCCCGGTCGAGCGCGGCTGGTGCCGCCTGCTGGGCACCGACCCCGAGGCCGGCCAGGACTGGAAGGCCTATGCGAAGAGCGTCGTCGCCTTCTCGGTCTTCTCGTGGCTCGCGCTGTACCTCATCCTGCGCACGCAGACGATCCAGCCGTGGAACCCCGAGGGCTTCCACAGCGGCACGTGGGACGTCTCGTTCAACACCGCCTCGTCGTTCGTGACGAACACGAACTGGCAGTACTACGGCGGCGAGACGACGCTGACCTACTTCGCCCAGATGGCCGGCCTGACGGTGCAGAACTTCGTGTCGGCCGCCGTCGGCATCGCGGTCGCGATCGCCGTGATCCGCGGCCTCGCGAATCGCAGTGGGAAGGCGTACATCGGCAACTTCTGGGTCGACCTCTTCCGCGCGGTCGCCTACATCCTCGTCCCGATCTCGTTCGTGCTCGCGCTGATCCTCGTCTCGCAGGGCGTCCTGCAGACGCTCAGCGGCTACGTCCACCTGAACGGCGTCGCCGCCGGCGTGAAGCAGACGCTCGCGCTCGGGCCGGTCGCCTCGCAGGAGGCGATCAAGGAGCTCGGAACCAACGGCGGCGGCTTCTTCAACGTGAACTCCGCGATGCCGTTCGAGAACTCGAACGGCCTCACGAACGCGCTCGAGATCTGGCTGATCCTCCTGATCCCCGCCGCGCTGACCGCGACCTACGGGCGCATGGTCGGCAGCCGCCGCCAGGGCTGGGCGATCTTCGGCGCGATGTCGGTGCTGTTCCTCGCCTCCGTGGCGGTCGTGTTCTTCGCCGAGCGCCACGCCACGCCGGCGCAGCAGTTCGCGGGCATCCTGCACTCGTCCGGCAACATGGAGGGCAAGGAGGTCCGCTTCGGCACGGCCGGCTCGGCGCTCTGGGCGGCCGTCACGACGGTCACCTCCTGCGGCGCGGTCAACGCGGCCTTCGAATCGCTGACCGCGCTCGGGGGCGTCTCGCCGTTCTCGGGCCTGTCGGTCAGCGAGGTGGTCTTCGGCGGCGTCGGCTCGGGCCTCTACGTGATGCTGATCTTCGTCATCCTGGCCGTGTTCATCGGCGGCCTGATGGTCGGCCGCACCCCCGAGTTCCTCGGCAAGAAGATCGAGGCGCGGGAGATGAAGCTCGCGACGCTCACGGTGCTCGTGACGCCGCTCGCGGTGCTCGTCACCGCGGGCGCGGCGGTCGCCAGCAAGTACGGCAAGCCGTCGATCTTCGCGAGCGGTCCACAGGGCTTCTCCGAATCGCTCTACGCGTACCTCTCACAGGCCAACAACAACGGCTCCGCGTTCGCCGGCTACACGGGCTACTACCAGCCGGTGCCCGGCAACGTCGGCGCCCACGGCATCACGTTCGCCGACCTGCTCGGCGGTGTGACGATGCTCGGCGCGCGCTTCCTCCCGATGATCCTCGTGCTCGCGGTCGCGGGCTCGCTCGCCGCCAAGCGGGTCGTCCCCGCCGGCGCGGGCACGCTGCGCACCGACACGCCGACCTTCGTCGTCCTGCTCATCGCGGTGGTGCTCCTGCTCGGGGCGCTGACGTTCTTCCCGGCCATCCTCCTGGGCCCCGTGGTCCAGGCCCTCACCAACCGCCTCTTCTGACCATGCGCCAGATTCTCCGCCCCGCGATCGTCGCCATCGTCCTCTCGACGCTGGCACTCGGGATCGCCTACCCGCTCATCGTCACCGGCATCAGCCAGGTGGCGTTCCCCTCGAAGGCCGACGGCTCGCTGATCAAGCGGAACGGCCGCGATGTCGGGTCCTCGCTCCTGGCGCAGCCGTTCACCAAGCCGGTGCTCGACAGGAACGGCAAGCCCAAGGTGGACTCCGACGGCAACCCGGTCACCGCGCCAGACCCGCGCTACTTCCAGCCGCGGCCGTCGGTCACGGGCTACAACCCGGCCGGCACGTTCTTCTCCAACCGTGGGCCGAACTCCGCGGTGGCGGCGTTCGCCTTCCGCGACAACGTGAACGCGTACCTCGCGCTCGAGAAGCCCTACGACGCCGGGCTGACCGCCGGGAAGATCCCGGTCGACGGCGTCACCACCAGCGGCTCGGGCGTCGACCCCCACATCTCGCCGGCCAACGCCAAGGTGCAGGCCTACCGCATCGCCTCCCAGCGCGGGATCCCGCGCTCCGCGGTCCTGAAGCTCATCGACCAGAACACCGACGGACGCAGCCTCGGCGTGCTCGGCATGCCCGGCGTGAACGTCCTCAAGCTCAACCTCGCCCTCGACGCGAAGGCCCCCACCCGATGACTGACAAGAACAAGCCCGTCTCGCTCTTCACGGGCGACATCCTGCGCCCGGCGATCCTCGCGTCCTTCGCGAAGCTCGACCCGCGCATCCAGATCCGCAACCCCGTGATGTTCGTGGTGGAGCTCACCGCGATCATCGCGACGGGCGCATGGATCAAGCAGGTCGCCGGCGGCGCGCCGCTCGGCGGCGGGAGCGAGCCCGCGTGGTTCACGGTCACGGTCGCCGCGTGGCTGTGGCTGACCGTCGTCTTCGCAAACCTCGCCGAGGCACTCGCCGAGGGCCGCGGCAAGGCGCAGGCCGACGCGCTGCGCACGATGCGCTCCGACACGCCCGCGCGTCTGCGCGAGGGCGGCACGAAGCTCGCGACCGAGCTGACGCGCGGCGACGTCGTGATCGTCGAGGCGGGCGAGGTCATCCCCGGCGACGGCACCGTCATCGAGGGCATCGCCTCGGTCGACGAGTCGGCGATCACCGGCGAGTCG
>Ga0208851_1000718_pt1 | contig 13246 bp, 12 predicted proteins | sample NGESurshal092012_FD_184481 | JGI IMG/M metagenome (GOLD analysis project Ga0208851, IMG submission 184481) | Arctic peat soil microbial communities from Barrow, Alaska - NGEE Surface sample 415-2 shallow-092012 (SPAdes) | ecosystem: Environmental > Terrestrial > Soil > Wetlands > Peat ... | reverse complement strand
CGGTGCGGCGGTTGACGGGGCGGCGACGGTCTCCGCGGCCACCGGCGCCTTGCCCTCGGCGAGCTTGGCCTTCAGCGCGTCGACGAACTGGCCGAGCAGCTTCTCCGAGACCTGCTGCAGCATGCTGCTGCCGAACTGGGCCAGCTTGCCGACGACCTTGAGGTCGGTGTCGACGGTGACCCGGGTGTGATCGCCGGCCTCGTGCAACTGCAGGGTGACGGTGGCCGCGGCGTTGCCGGTGCCGCGGGCTTCCTTGCCGCGGCCGTCGATCAGCGCGCGGTGCTCGGTCTCGTCCCGCTCCACGAAGTGCGCCTTGCCGTTGAACTCGCTGGTGACCGGACCGACCTTGACCTTGACCTTGCCGATGTAGTCCTCACCTTCATGCCCGACCAGTTGGGCACCGGGCATCAACGGGATCACCTGCTCCATGTCGGTCAGCAGGGCCCAGGCCTTGTCGATCGGGACACTGACGGTGAACTCGTTGGCGATCTTCATGGGTTCTCCTCATCGGTCAGTTCGGTGCGGTACTCAGTGAACGCCTCGCGCAGTCCCGCGCTGTCGTCGGGGGTCTTCGCCAATGCGCTCAAGCCTGCCAGAGCGGCCGGGTCGACCAGATCGCCGACCCCGAGCGCCACCAGTGCGGCGACCCAGTCGATTGTTTCGGCGACTCCCGGCGGTTTGTCCAGATCGAGTTCGCGGGCGCGGCCGACGAACTGGGTCGCGTGCTCGATCAGGGGCGCGGTCGCGCCGGGCACGCTGCGCCGGACGATCGCCGCGGCCCGGACCGGGGCCGGGTAGTCGATCCAGTGGTAGAGGCACCGGCGGCGCAGCGCGTCGTGCAGGTCGCGGCTGCGGTTGGAGGTCAGCACCGCCAGCGGCGGTTGCGCGGCGTGGAAGGTGCCCAACTCGGGAACGGTCACGGTGGCCTCGCCGAGGAACTCCAGCAGCAATGCCTCGAATTCGTCGTCGGCCCGGTCGATTTCGTCGATGAGCAGCACCGGCGGCGTCGATCCGCGATGTCGCACACAGGCCAGGATGGGCCGGTTTACGAGATAGTCCTCGGTGTAGAGATCCGACTCGTCGAGTCCCGTGCCGCCCCTGGCCTCGGCCAGCCGGATAGCCAGCAGCTGCCGTTGGTAGTTCCAGTCGTAGAGCGCCTCGGCCGCCGTCAGCCCCTCGTAGCACTGCAGCCGGATCAACGGCGTATCCAGCACGGCAGCAAGTGTTTTGGCGGCGGTGGTCTTGCCGACGCCGGGTTCCCCTTCGAGTAGCAGCGGGCGCCTGAGCGCCGCGGCCAGGTAGAAGGCCGACGCGGTGCCCTCGTCGAGGAGGTATCCGTGTTCGTCGAACCGGGCGATGACGTCGGCGACGTCGGCGAAGGTCATGGCGCGACCTGGGTCATGCGCCCGCCCGCGCCGCCGCAAAGCCGTTGCGACAGCCGGGGCAGCAGAACCAGTAGTCCAGTCCCTCGATTCGCAGGTGCGGCGTGTGCGGCCCCACCGTGACCGTCATCCCGCACACCGGGTCGGTCGCCGTCACCTCGGCACGGGGTTCACTGACGCGCGGGGCGACAGGGAGCCCGCCGGTCCGGATCCCGGCGATCACCTCCGCAGCGATCGACACCGCGATCTCCGCCGGCGTCTTGGCACCGATCGGCAGGCCAACCGGCGTGTGCACCCGCGCACGTTCGTCGTCGTCGAGATCGAGGGTGTCGAGCACAGCGGCACCGCGCACCCGGCTGGCCACCAAGCCGACATAGCCGACGCCGGCGTCCAGTGCGGCACGGATCATGTCAGCCTCGGCGCCCCCGTGGGGGGCGATCACCACGGCGGTGGCGCCGTCGAAGCCATCCGGCGGGCTGGAGCGAAGCGACCCGGGGATGTCACGAGCCTCTCCATCGCGGCGGACGTCGTAGCCGAGCACACCGCACACCCGGGCGAGCTCCTCGGCGATCGGTGTCGCACCGCAGATCCGCACCAGCGGCGCCGGAAACTGCGGCGCCAGAAAGATCTCCAGCGCCCCGCCGGACAGGCAGGGGTTGACCACGACGCACGCACCCGGAGCATCCGGGAAGTGCACCTCGCCGTCCGGGAGCACCCGCAGCAGGACACTCTCGCCGGCCTGCAAGGCACCGAGCGCAGCCTTACGCACCGAACTCTGGGCGCACTGTCCGCCGACGAAGCCCTCGATGGTGCCGTCGGCGAGCAGGATCGCCTCGTCGCCGGCGCGAGCCGACGTGGGCTGCTGGGCGCGCACCACCGTCGCGTGCACGAACGGTTGTCGGTCGTGCAGCAGCTGCTTGGCCCGCTCGGTGATACTCATCGCTAGATCGGCGGGGTGGCCCGGCCCTGCATGGCCTCCCACACCCGGGACGGTGTCAGCGGCATGTCGGCGTGCCGAACTCCGTACGGCGCCAACGCATCCACCACGGCATTGACCACCGCGGGCGGCGAGCCGACGGTCGCCGACTCGCCGACGCCCTTGGCGCCGATGGGGTGATGCGGGGACGGTGTGACGGTGTGCCCGGTCTCCAGGTGCGGCACCTCGACCGCGGTCGGGATCAGGTAGTCCATCAGCGAGCCGCCGAGGCAGTTGCCGTCGGAGTCGAAGGCGATCATCTCCATCAGGGCCATCCCGATGCCGTCGACGACGCCGCCGTGCACCTGGCCCTCGATGATCATCGGGTTGATGCGGGTACCGCAGTCGTCGACCGCCAGGAACCGGCGCACCTTGACCACCGCGGTGCCGGGATCGACGTCGACGACGCAGAAGTAGGCCCCGTACGGGTAGGTCAGGTTCTCCGGGTTGTAGCAGACCTCGGCGTCCAGACCGCCTTCGATGCCCTCGGGCAGATCCCCGGCGCCATGCGCGCGCATCGCGATGTCCTGGATGGTCACCGATGCCGACGGGTCACCTTTGACGTGGAACGACCCCTTCTCCCACTCCAGGTCGGCCACCGAAGCCTCCAGCATGCCGGAGGCGATGATTGTGGCCTTGTCGCGAATCTTGCGCGCTACCAACGCCGCTGCCGCACCGGAGACCGGTGTCGAGCGGCTGCCATAGGTGCCCAGCCCGAACGGTGTCTGGTCGGTGTCGCCGTGCACCACGTCGATGTCGTCGGGCGGGATGCCGAGTTCTTCGGCGACGATCTGGGCGAACGTCGTCTCGTGGCCCTGACCCTGGGTCTGCACCGAAAGACGAAGCACCGCTTTTCCGGTCGGGTGGATGCGAAGCTCGCAGCCGTCGGCCATACCGAGACCGAGGATGTCCATGTCCTTGCGCGGGCCGGCGCCCACGGCCTCGGTGAAGAACGACATGCCGATGCCCATCAGCTCGCCGCGCTGTCGTTTTTCGGCCTGCTCGGCACGCAGCTGCTCGTAGCCGATCATGTCCATGGCCAGGCGCATGGTGGCTTCGTAGTCGCCGGAGTCGTAGACCCAGCCGGTCTTGCTCTTGTAGGGAAACTGCTCGGGCCGCAATAGGTTCTGCAGCCGCAATTCGGCGGGGTCCATCTTCAGCTCGTAGGCCAGGCAGTCGACCAGCCGCTCGACGAAGTACACCGCCTCGGTGATGCGGAACGAGCACGCGTATGCCACCCCGCCGGGAGCCTTGTTGGTGAACACCGCGGTCATGTGGCAGTAGGCGGCCTCGATGTCGTAGCTTCCGGTGAACACGCCGAAGAAACCGGCCGGGTACTTGGTCGGCGCGGCCACTCCGTTGAACGCGCCGTGGTCGGCCAGCACCGTCGAACGGATCGCCAGGATCTTGCCCTCGTTGGTGGCGGCGATCTCGCCGACCATGATGTAGTCGCGGGCGAAACCGGTGGACGTCAGGTTCTCGCTGCGGTCCTCCATCCACTTCACCGGCTTGCCCAGCACGAGCGAAGCGACGATGGCGCAGACATAGCCGGGATAGATCGGCACCTTGTTGCCGAAGCCGCCGCCGATGTCGGGTGCGATGATGCGGATCTTGTGCTCCGGCAAGCCCGCCACCAAGGCGTACACCGTGCGATGTGCGTGCGGGGCCTGCGTGGTGCACCACAGCGTCAGCTTGCCGCTGACCGGGTCCAGGTCGGCGACGGCACCGCAGGTCTCCATCGGCGCGGGATGCACACGGGGATAGACGATCTCCTGCTTGACCACGACGTCGGCCTTGGCGAAGACCGCGTCGGTGGCGGCGGCGTCGCCGGTCTCCCAGTCGAAGCAGTGGTTGTCGGTCTTGCCGTCGAGGTCGGTGCGGATCACCGGCGCCGAGGGATCGAGTGCGGTCCGGACGTCGATCACCGGATCCAGCGGTTCGTAGTCGATGTCGATGAGCTCCAACGCATCTCGCGCCGAATAGCGATCCTCGGCGACGACGAAAGCCACCTCCTGGCCCTGGAAGCGCACCTTGTCGGTGGCCAGCACGGCCTGCACGTCGTTGGACAGAGTGGGCATCCACGCCAGGCCCTTCTCGGCCAGGTCCGCACCGGTGATGACGGCCTTCACCTTCGGGTGGGCCTGCGCGGCGGTGATGTCGATGGCGTTGATCTTGGCGTGGGCGTAGGGCGAACGCAGGATGGCCAGGTGCAGCATCCCGGGCAGTTGCACGTCGTCGACGTAGTTGCCGCGTCCGCGGACGAACCGGGGGTCCTCCTTGCGCAGCATGCGGCCGTAGCCGCACGGTTTCTGGTCGTTGTCGGCGGTGTCCTCGGGCCGCTGCTGGACTTCCCCGGCGGGCAGCCGGGATTCGGCCGTCGTCATGCGCGGGCCTCCTCGTTCGAATGCTTGGCCGCCCACTGGATGGAGCGGACGATCGTGGTGTAGCCGGTACAGCGACAGATCTGGCCGGAGATGGCCTCGCGGATCTCGTCCTCGCTCGGGTCGGGGTTCTCGTCGAGCAGGGCGCGGGCGGTGATCATCATGCCCGGCGTGCAGAAGCCGCACTGCAGGCCGTGGCACTGCATGAAGCCCTCCTGCACCGGGTCGAGCTTGCCGTCGACGGCAAGGCCTTCGACGGTTCGGACGTCGTGGCCCGAGGCCATCACGGCCAGCATGGTGCACGACTTGACCGGCTGGCCGTCGACCGACACCACGCAGGTGCCGCAGTTGGATGTGTCACAGCCCCAATGGGTTCCGGTGAGCCGCAGCTGATCGCGCAGGAAGTGCACCAGCAGCGTGCGCGGTTCGACGTCGGCGCTGACCTGCTCGCCGTTGACGGTCACGGTGACGTGCATCAGTTACTCCTCATCCGCTCGACGGCGGTGCGCAGCGTGCGGATGGTCAGTTCGGAGGCCAGGTGGCGCTTGTAGTCGGCGGTGCCGCGCTGGTCGGTGACGGGCTCGCAGGCCTGGGCCGCCAGCCGGCCGGCCTCGGCGAACGTCTCCTCGGTGGGGGGTGAGCCGACCAGCGCGTCGGTGACCGCGGCCAGCGCCTCGGAGTCGGCGTTGACGGCGGTCAACCCGACGCGCGCGGCGGCGATCTGGTCGCCGTCGAGGGTCACCGCGGATCCGGCGGCAGCCACCGCCCAGTCGCCCACCCGGCGCTCCACCTTGGCGTAGGCGCTGGAGGTGTTGTGGCGCAGCGGGATTCGCACCTCGATGAGCATCTCGTTGTGCGCCAGCGCCGTCTCGTAGGGGCCGAGCATGAAGTCGTCGATGCCGATCTCGCGCTGACCGGACGGGCCGCGGGCCACCACCACCGCGCCGAGCACCTCGCACACCGTGGACAGATCCTCGGCGGGGTCGGCCTGGCACAGCGACCCGCCGACGGTGCCGCGGTTGCGCACCACCGGGTCGGCGATGACCCGCTCGGCGTCGGCGAAGATCGGGCAGGCTTGGGCCAGGGCGGAGTCCTCGAGCACGTCGCGGTGCCGGGTCATCGCTCCGAGCCGCACCACGGTGGGCTCGACAGTTAGGTAGCCGAGCTCGCCGGCCAGGTCGTTGATGTCGATGAGGTATTCGGGGTTGGCGATGCGCAGCTTCATCATCGGCAGCAGGCTGTGGCCGCCGGCGACGATGAAGGCTCCCTCCCCCAGCCTGTCCAAGAGCCCAACCGCGTGGTCGACGCTGGTGGCGCGTTCGTATTCGAAGGGACCGGGTACTTGCATGTGACGGACCTCACATCGATAGCGGGGACCCAAGTGTGGGTCGGGCCGTCGGCGCCGTCAATAGCGACTTAAGCGATCACTTAACTCCCCTGGCGGCGAGGCGCTACCGTCGTCGTCGTGGTGAATCCGGCCGCCGATGTCCGACAGCGGACGCCCGCCACCACCCCACTGGCGGGCGATGATCTCCGCGGCGATCGACACCGCCGTCTCCTCCGGCGTGCGGGCCCCGAGGTCGAGTCCGATCGGGCTGGCCAGCCGGCTCAACTCGGCATCGGTCAGACCCGCTTCGCGCAACCGCGCCAGCCGGTCGTCGTGGGTACGGCGCGAGCCCATCGCGCCGACGTAGCCGACGTCGAGGCGCAGGGCCACCTCCAGCAGGGGGACGTCGAACTTGGCGTCGTGGGTGAGCACGCAGATGACGGTGCGCGCGTCGGTGGCCCCGGCGTCGGCCTGCGCCGCCAGGTAGCGGTGCGGCCAGTCGACCACGACCTCGTCGGCCGTGGGGAACCGGGCGCTCGTCGCGAAGACGGGTCGGGCGTCGCACACCGTGACCCGGTAGCCGAGGAAAGAGCCCTGTTGGGCCACCGCGGCGGCGAAGTCGATGGCGCCGAACACCAGCATCCGCGGTCGCGGCGCGTGGCTGGCGACGAAGACCTCCATGCCCTCCCCGCGGCGCTGCCCGTCCGGGCCGTAGGTCAGGACCTCGCTGCGGCCGGCCGCCAGCAGCCCACGGGCGTCGTCGGTGACTGCATCGTCGGCCCGTCGGGATCCCAGGGATCCCTCGGCGCTCTCGGGACCGATGACCAGCCGACGACCCAACCAGGCCGGGTCGGGGTGGGCGATCACGGTGGCGACCGCGACGGGGCGGTGCCCGGTGATCGCGTCGATGACAAGGTCGAGGTGCGGAAAGGTGTTGTGGGACAACGGCTCGATGAAGATATCGAGGATGCCCCCGCAGGTCAGTCCGACGGCGAAGGCGTCGTCGTCACTGACGCCGTAGCGCTCGAGACGGGGTACGCCGGTCCCGACGACCTCGAGGGCCGTTTCGTAGACCGCGCCCTCCACGCATCCGCCCGATACCGACCCGCTGACCGAGCCGTCGGGTGCGACCACCATCGCGGCACCGGGCTGACGGGGCGCGGAGGAGAAGGTACGCACGACGGTACCGACACCGGCGGTTCCGCCGGCCCGCCAGATCGCTGCCAGTTCCGCGAGGACGTCCTGCACGGCTTCAAACGTAGGCCGATTTCGTGACACCGGCGCAGCTTCGAGCCTTCTCGGCCGTCGTGCGGTTGGGTTCGGTGCACGCCGCCGCCGAGGAACTGGGCGTTTCCGACGCGGGCGTGTCGATGCACGTCGCGCAACTGCGCAAGGAACTCGACGACCCGTTGTTCAGCCGGACCGCGGCCGGGCTGGCCTTCACCCCTGGTGGGCTGCGGCTGGCCAGCCGGGCGATCGAGATCCTCGGCCTGCAGCAGCAGACCGCCATCGAGGTGACCGAGGCGGCGCACGGCCGGCGGCTGCTGCGGATCGCGGCGTCGAGTGCATTCGCCGAGCACGCCGCCCCCGGGCTGATCGAGCTGTTCTCCTCGCGGGCCGATGACCTGTCCGTGGAGTTGAGCGTCCACCCCACCGGACGGTTTCGCGATCTGATCGAGTCACGGGCTGTCGACGTCGCGCTGGGTCCGGCCGCCGCCGAAGCAGACGCGGCGATCACGGTACGGCCGTTCCTGAAGTACCAGATCATCACCGTGGCCTCGGCTGAGAGCCCGTTGACCTCAGGCACACCGAGCCCGTCGCTGCTGCGCGAACAGAACTGGATGCTCGGGCCGTCGGCCGGCGGCGTCGACGGCGAAATCGCCGGCCTGCTGCGGTCTTTGGCGATCCCCGAGTCGGCGCAGCGAATCTTCCAGAGCGACGCCGCGGCGCTCGAGGAGGTGCAGCGGGTGGGCGGTGTCTCCGTGGCCGTGGGATTCGCTGTGGCCAAGGATCTCTCGGCCGGGCGCCTGGTGCACGTCAAGGGCCCGGGGCTGCAACTGTCCGGCCAGTGGTCGGCGTCGACGCTGCCCCCGGCCGCGCGTCAGCCCGCGGTGACCGAGTTGCTGAACTTCATCACCACGCCGCGATGTACGCAGGCCATGATCCGCGGAACCGGGGTGGGTGTCACCCGGTTCCGCCCGAAGGTCCACGTCACGCTCTGGAGCTGACGCTTCGGCTGAGTCATCGAGATCGACGCCAGCGTGGCCCTCTCTCGACCTTCTCCGCGCTCACGTCGATCTGGGCGAAGTTGTCGGTGGCCTGGGCCAGTATCCGGCCATGCAGGAGATCTTCGTCGGGAGTGAAGCGGTCGCCTCGCGCCGGCTGAGCGAGCACGAGTTGCGGCGCTGGTATCGGCCCGTCTACCGCGACGTGTACATGCCCAAGTCTGTCGAACCCGCACTGCGGGACCGCACGGAATGCGCTTGGTTGTGGTCGAAGCGGAAAGCGGTGATCGCCGGCGTAGCGGCCGCGGCCCTGCACGGCGCCCAGTGGGTGGATGCAAACCATCCGATCGAGCTGATCGCTCCCAACGGCCGCCCGCAGGAGGGATTGATCGTCAGGAACGAACAGCTGCGCGACTGCGAGATCACCAAGGTGGCCGGACTTCCGGTCACCACCCCGACGCGAACAGCATTCGACCTGGGCCGGCATCTACCGGCCGACGACGCCGTCGCGCGGATCGACGCGCTGATGCACGCCATATCCTTTCCCGTCGACGATGTGCTGCTGCTGGCACGAGAGCACAAGGGCGCCCGCGGCATTCGCCGACTCAGAGCGGTCCTTCCCCTGGTTGACGCCGGCGCCGCATCGCCCAAGGAAACCTGGCTGCGGTTACTCCTCGTGAGCGCCGGCTTTCCGCCTCCGACCACGCAGATACCGGTGATGGTCGGCTGGCGATTGCTGGCCGTCCTCGACATAGGCTGGGCAGACATCAAGGTCGCGGTGGAATACGACGGCGACCACCACCGGACCAATCGAGCACAGTATGCTAAGGACCAGCGCCGGATCCGCGAACTGGAACGCCTGGGCTGGATCATCATTCGCGTGATCGCCGAAGACCGGCCCGACGACGTCCTGCGCCGAGTGGCCGGGGCGATCCGTTGTCGGACACGTTCATCGAGATCGACGGTAGCGTGACGGCTACTCGAACTTTCCCACGCCAGTGTCGATCTCGGCGCAAGGGCCCTGGGCTCAGCGAGCGCGGCCGGCCTCCAGCGCGCGGATCAGACTGGCCGAGTCCCACGGGCCCTTGTGCCGAATACCGTTGACGAAGAAAGTCGGCGTGCCGTTGAGGTCCATCACCTCGGCATCCTGCGCGTCGTCATCGACCCGGTGCAGCACCTTCGGTGAATGCAGGTCCTCGTCGAATTGCGCAATGTTGCAACCGACTTCGTCGGCATACCGGTAGATGTCCTGCCACTCCAGGTGGTCCTGGAACTCGAACATCTTCGTGCCCATCTCGAAGAACTTCCCCTGCATCGCGGCTGCTTCACTTGCCCTGGCGGCGTTCCGCGCCCGCGGGTGCACGCGCTCCAGCGGCAGATGACGCCACACGTAACACAATTCGTCGCCGAAGTGAGCCCGCACCTCGTCGATGGATCCGGTGGCGCGGCTGCAGAACGGGCACTCGAAGTCGCCGTACTCGACCAGCGTCAGCGGCGCGTCTGCGCGCCCGCGGATGTGGTCGCGCTCCGGGTCGATCTCGCGAACCAGCTTCAGCCCGACCGGCACCGGTGGGCTGAAGCGGTCGGTCAACCGGAAGATCGCCCACCCCAACGCGAATGCCACCGCGGATGCGGCAAGCACACCGACCCGGGCCAGGTCCTGCGAATGCGGATCGTCGATGGCCAGGTCGACGATGAACAGCGCGATGGTGAAGCCGATGCCGGACAGCGCAGCCCCGCCGGCCACCCGCCGTAACGTCAGGCCGGGCGCCAGCCGGCCCACGCCGGTGCGCTGCACCAGCCACGTCGCGCCGGTGATGCCGACCAGCTTGCCTGCCACCAGACCGACGATCACACCCCATGTCAACGGCGACCTGGCCGCCGCCAGCACAGTGTTCACATCGAGGCGCACACCAGCATTCGCCAGCGCGAAGACCGGCAGAACCCCGAACGACACATACGGGCCGAAGGCCGTCAACAGCCGCTCGTTGATCGAGATCGAGTCCCGCAGGCTGCGGGTCGCGGCGCGGGCGTACTCCGAGTTCGGTGACTGCCGGAATGCCCGGATCACGTCGATCGCCGCCTCCACCCGCTGCCGTTCCGGGGTGAACACCGGGATCACCAGTGCCACCGCGACCCCGGCCAGCGTCGGATGCACACCGCCGGAGAACAGCGCCAGCCACAGCCCAACCGCCAGAACCGAATACGCCACGCCACGGCCCGCAGGCGGCAGATGACGCACCGCCAGAAGACCGGCCAGCAGCACGACGGCCACCAGCAGGACGACGATCCGGATCTTCTCCGAGTAGAACACCGCGATGGCCACCAGCGCGCCGACGTCGTCGACCACCGCCAGGGTCAGCAGGAAGGTGCGCAGCCGCGCCGGGTACTTCGGCGCGATGATCGCGAGCGCCCCGACCAGGAACGCGGTGTCGGTGGAGATGACCACTCCCCAGGCGCGGGCTGCGTCACCGCTGGGGTTGAACAGCAGGAAGATCACGGCCGGCAGCGTCAGGCCGGCGATCGCGGCGACCACCGGCACCATCGCGCGGGAGCGCTCGGTGAGCTCACCGATGGTGAACTGGGCCTTGACCTCCAGTCCGACGATGAAGAAGAAGAACGCCATCAACCCGTCGTTGACCAGTTCCCGCACAGTCAGTTCGGCGTGGCTGTTCCCGAAGCTGAGCCCCACCGGGGTGGTCCAGAACTCCGAATAGGTGTGCGCCCAGGGCGAATTGGCCCACAGGATGGCCACCACGGTGAACGTCAGCAGCAGCGCCGCTGCGGCGTTCTCGCCGAAGCGCTTGGCGGTCGGGTCGCGACCGAGGCGGGTTCCCCTCACGGGGACACCGTGTGTGCGGCCTCCATCAACATCCATCCTGACAGCTGCACGGACAGGTCGCGCTCCGGCAAAGCCGACGAGTGCACGGCACCCTCGATGAACTGGGCCCCCTTGCCGCCGCCCGCGGGAATCTCGGCTGTCTGGTCCCAGAAGGCACCGAACAGCGGCAGCCCGTCGATGGTCTGCCGGTTGTCCCACGCCGCCTGCGCGGAGGCCAGCACGATCTTGCGGGCGGTGTCCCGCGCGGCGGCGTCCTCCTCGGAGTCACCCGGCAGCGCGGTCGCGGCCAGCGCGAGGTAGCGGGCGGTGATGCCGGAGAACAGCCCGCCGTCGCCGCCGCCGGCTCCCTTGATCACCCCGCCCGGCGCCATGTGCTCGTGGACCGCTGCGACCAGCCGCCGCACCCGGGCCGGATGTCGCTCGTCGGAGGTCCGCACCGACAGCTCGGTTTCCAGACCCAGCACGACGCCCTGGCAGTAGGTGTACTGGGCGCGCACCAGTGAGCCGCCCTTGATGCCGTCGAACACCAGATGCGTCTCGGGATCGATCAGCGTCTCGTCGATCCAGTCCGCCATCTGTTGCGCGCGCCGTAGCCGGTCACCGTGGCGGGCCAGGAAGATCCCGGCCGGCCCGTTGGCGGGGGCGTTGAAGAACTGATCCTGCTTGCGCCAAGGGATCCCGCCGCCGTCCTCGGGAACCCAGGACTTCACGAACTGCTGCGAGAGCGTCTTGAGCGCGCCCGCGCGTTCGATGCCGACCAGACGGTCCGCGCGCTCCAAAGCCAGCGCCAGCCAGGCCATGTCGTCGTAGTAGCTGTTGGTCCACCGGCCGTTGTTGCGCACCCGATGACCGCGGATCTGCCGGGTGATCCTGCCCAGCCGCTGCGGCTGAGGGTCGCGGACCTGGGCGTCGACCAGGCAGTCCAACAGGTGAGCCTGCCACCAGTAGTGCCACGTTCCGAAGGCGGAGTCGCGGCGGGTGGGCGGCCAGCCGACCACTCCCAGTTGCGTGCCCGGCAGCTGCCAGAGGCGTCGCAGATGTCGCTTCGCGATGGCGGTCTCGGCGCTGGCCGCCCGGTTCGCCCACAACTGGTCCATGATTCCCAATCCTGCCCTACCAGGCTCGGGAAAGGTCAGCCCACTGTCTGATCCAGGCGTGCATCGCGATGCCGGCCGCGACGGCGGCGTTGATACTGCGGGTCGACCCGAACTGCGCGATCGACACCGTCAGCGCCGCACCGGTGCGCGCCGCCTCGGAGATGCCCGGACCCTCCTGGCCGAACACCAGCAGGCAGTCCCGCGGCAACGTGGTCGTCTCCAACGGCACCGAGCCCGGGATGTTGTCCACGGCGACGACCGTCAATCGCGCGTCGGCGGCGAAGGCCAGCAGGTCCTCGGTGCTGTCGTGATGGCTCAGGTGTTGGTAGCGGTCGGTCACCATGGCGCCGCGGCGGTTCCAGCGCCGGCGCCCGACGATGTGCACGGTGTCGACGGCGAAGGCGTTGGCGGTGCGGATTACCGCGCCGATGTTGGCGTCGTTGCCGAAGTTCTCGATGGCGATGTGCAGCACGTGCCGGCGACGATCGATGTCGGCGACGATCGCCTCACGCGTCCAGTACCGGTAGGCGTCGACGACGTTGCGAGAATCCCCGTCGCGCAACAGGTCCGGATCGTAGTGCGGGTCGTCGGGCACTGCACCCGGCCACGGCCCGACGCCCGGTGCGCCCGTGGCCCATTCGGTGGGGCCGACGTCAGTCACGGGTCACCCACAGCGCGGCGTGGGTGCCGACCACCGACACGGTGGCGTAGAGCAGCGCCGCGTTGATCTCGCCCTGGGTGCACAGCGACGCATTGAAGTGCACCGCATCCAGGGAGGCGTCGGGCAGAACCAGCACCGAAGCACCATATGCGGCACACGCTGGGCTCAGGCCAGGCCCAGGCAGGTTCGGGGCCGCCACGAGCATCATCGGACCGCCGCGGCGCGCCGAGTCGTCGCGGTACTGGATACGACTCCGCAAAGATGGATTTTTGCGGGGATCACGAATAGAAAATTTCCTTTGCAGATCAGGCGAAATAGCCCGCTCTTGCATATCGGCGCATATTGGCATCTAAAT
>Ga0208851_1000717_pt1 | contig 13253 bp, 12 predicted proteins | sample NGESurshal092012_FD_184481 | JGI IMG/M metagenome (GOLD analysis project Ga0208851, IMG submission 184481) | Arctic peat soil microbial communities from Barrow, Alaska - NGEE Surface sample 415-2 shallow-092012 (SPAdes) | ecosystem: Environmental > Terrestrial > Soil > Wetlands > Peat ... | reverse complement strand
TGATGATCCGGTAGTGCCCGTCGACCAGCTCGCCGAGCTTGGATAGGGCCTGCAGGCTGTCCCGGGTGAGCGCCTTGGCCATGCTCTTCTTGGCTAGCCGGGCGGCCTCAGCGGCACCGTCCTCCCTTGCCCTTTCAACCCCTTTGGCGGCTTTCGTTCCCTTGCTCGACTTGGCCTTCTTGCCGGTCTTGGCTGCCTTCGCAGGTTTGCCGTCCCCGGCGAGCTTACTCAACCCTGCTTCGATGTCGGCGGCGGCCATGTGGGTGTACCACAGTTCCATCACGCCCATCCGGGCGAACTGGGCCATCGCCTCCCGGTAGGCTCGCACCGATTTCAGCGTGGCCGAGGTGGCTTCCGCGTTGGTGAGTCCGTTGTTCCGGGCGGCAATGGTGAAGCTGGCGGCCATGCGTTGCACGTCGTACTCGAACGGTCCGGGCAGCGTCTCGTCGAAATCGTTCAGGTCGAACAACAGATCTCGCTCCGGGGAGGCGAAGACCCCGAAGTTGGACAGGTGCGCGTCCCCGCAGAGCTGCGTGGTGAGACCGGCGGTGGGTGTTCCGGCGAGATCGGTGGCCATGATCTTCGCGGCACCGCGGTAGAACGTGAACGGGGAGACCATCATCCGGCCGTGCCGGACCGGCACCAGGTCCGGCTCCCTGGTCGCGTTCTGCTCCTCGAGCTGGGAGACCGGATCCGGCCGGTCGCCGGCCGGTTCCCAACCGGTGTGCAGTTCGGGTGGGGTCTGGATCCGCGCGTCAGCGCCTTGCGCGCGACGGTCGGCCACGCTGGGATGCGCAAGCACCTTCACTGCCATGTCCGTTCAACTCCTATCGATAAACGGAAAACCGGCATCGCGCCGGTGAGATGCAAAGGCTGTTACCCCCACCGGATCGGTTCATCCGCGTCGTCAGGTTTGATCCGGACGTCGATCGGTGCGAGCCCGTGCGCATTCAACAGATCGATGACGCCCTGCAGATCGTCCCGGCCAGACACGGTGCCGGCCAGGATCGTCGCCGTGGGCACCGTGACGGAAGTGAATCCGGGCAGGCTGGACGCCACCACCGGCCCGATCGGGCCCGCCACCTGGATCTCGTACTCCGGCACAAGACCTCCTTTCCGGTCGAACCCTTTCCACCGACCTCTCGTCGAGAGGGCATCGTCGATTCAGAGTTGTCGGACTCCCAGCAGTTCGACACCCAAACCCGGCAACCGATTGATGATTCCGATCAGCCACGTTCGCAGACTCCCGACCGCCGATGATCACTTTCCGTGCCGCGACGGTCCCACCAGAGTGGAGTGACCGGATCATCCGAAACGTGTGGGATGGCTGGACCAAGGCAGTGTCGAGCCGGGTCCAGATCGCGGCACTCGGTGCCGACTTCCCCTGACTTGCGGGCAGTCGCGTTTCCGACCTGCTCAGGCAAGGCGCGATGAACTGTTGTGACAACGGTGGACGGTGCCGCTCAATCGTTGCCACCCGAATCGGGTGAGGCCATGCGACGATTGCCGTGGCACCGTCCACCGTTGTCCTGCCCGACGAAAAGCGAGGTGAAGGACCGTGTCGGTGCCCAAGAGCATGGTGCTGGTGCGGGGCGGTTCCTTCGTCATGGGCAGCATCGAGTTTTATCCGGAGGAACGGCCGTTGCGCCGTGCCGAGGCCGCGGATCTATGGTTCGACGAGCACCCGGTGACCAACGCCCAGTTCCGCCGCTTCGTCACGGACACCGGTCATGTGACGGTCGCCGAGCAGGCCCCGAATCCGGCCGATTTCCCGGGCGCGCCCCCCGCCGACCTCGTTCCGGGCTCCCAGCTGTTCGTCGGTACCGAAGGTCCGGTGCCGTTGAATGACTGGATGCGGTGGTGGGCATGGGCGCCCGGTGCGAGTTGGCGTCAGCCCGAGGGACCGGGCAGCACCCTGCACGGCCGCGAACTGCATCCGGTGGTACACGTCGGATACGAGGATGCGTCGGCCTATGCGGAGTGGGCGGGCAAGGCGCTGCCCACCGAGGTGGAGTGGGAGCACGCCGCGCGGGGTGGCCTGGACCGCGCGACCTACCCGTGGGGCGGCGAGTTCATGCCCGGCGGCAAGATCATGGCCAACACCTGGCATGGCCGGTTCCCCTACGAGAACCACCAGCCGCACGGTTTCCGCCGCACGTCACCCGTGAAACGGTTCCCGCCCAACGGTTTCGGCCTGTTCGACATGGTAGGGAATGTCTGGGAGTGGACCAGCTCCCCGTGGACGCAAACTCACACCGAACCCGACCCGGCACCCTCGTGCTGTGCCCCGGCAGCCACACTCACCGAAGAGGATCGGCGGGTGACCAAGGGCGGCTCCCACCTGTGCGCCCCCTCCTACTGTCACCGCTACCGGCCCGCCGCCCGGCAAGGGCACGCCATCCGGAGCACCACCAGCCACCTCGGTTTCCGGTGCTGCCGGCCCGCCTGACGCCATGTTCCTTTGCTCAGTGACCGGGATGTTATCCGTTCCCGGGATGAGGGCGGCCTGAAAGCGCCCACACGGTCAGGCGAATCGGCGACCGGGCAATCCCCCTTTGTCGCAATTGGGACGATCGCCCGCACCGACGCCCCCGGGTGGTAGACCCCCCGGAGATCTCCCCGCCGGCAGGGTCTGTGGCGCTCAACCACGGCGACGCAAATCGAACCCGACCCACTCGGGTCCGGGTTCTGGAGTCTGGATCAACTGCCGGGATTCGCGACCTCGGTGAAAAGCGCTCCCTGCGCTGCTCCCGATCCCCACCTGCCGCCGCCGTGCCCGCGCAGGACGAACGCGGCACCGACTGCGATGACCGCCCCGACAAGCGGACCTGCCACGTAGACCCAGTAGGCATCGAAATCCATGCTGACCAGAGTGGGGCCGAAGGTGCGGGCCGGGTTCATCGAGGCACCGGAGATCGGGCTGCCCCATAGCCCGGCGAGCGCGATGTAGCCGCAGACCCCCAACGCGCCGATGATGCCGACGTTCTGGGCTCCCGAAGCGGTGCCGAGGATGACGCTGACCAATCCGAAGGTCAGCATCGCCTCCATCACGAACGCGAGGCCGGACGAATAGTTCGGTGCTGGGTAGTTGGACCCGTACATCGCCGAGACCCCGATGACAGCTTGCAGGAACCAGGCGGCGAGTGTGGCCCCGATCAGCTGGACGGCGATGTAGCCGGGCACCCTCACCCAGGGGAAGTCCCCACGAAGGGCGAAGGCGATGCTCACGGCCGGATTGAGGTGGGCGCCGGAAACCTTGCCCATGAACAGGATGACCCCCAGCACCATCAATGCCGGAGCGGTCACCGCGGCAGTCCGGCTGATGGTGTCCGGGAAGGCCTGCCCCATCATGCCGCCGCCGGCTGCGACGAGGACCAGGAAGAACGTGCCGAGCAGTTCCGAGAACAGCCGACGCCATTCCTGCGACTTGTCGTTGAAGTCCTCGACCATCGTGATGAATTGGGCCTCCAGGGAGGTGATGGGTGAGGCCGCCTGAGCGCTCGCCTGGGTCCGGGCTGCTGCGGGCTGCGGCGGGGTTTTCTTCTCATTCGACGGTGCCATCGTGTCCTCCTGCGATCCGGATGTGCGTCAGTTCCTCGGCTGGCCAGACAGCAGCCGGGTCCGGGTGACCCTTCTCGGCCGTGTGTTCCAGCGATTCACCCGTCCGGGACGATCTTCGATGGGCGGCCGCCGCGCGCCAGCAGGGTGTACGTGCCCCTAGCCTCCACAGGCACGGTCGCTGACGACATCGATCGGCACCCCCACGGCGCCGATAGGAAAAGGTGCTCTTGTTGACTGAGTCTCCGGACGGCTCGTTCGCTGCTGGGCTGGACTCTGGTGGTTCCGCCGCCGCTGGCCCCGTGCGAGACGAGCGGGATTGTCATCCTTGCCGGATGAGGCCGGCGGGCGAATGCCGGCCATACGCTCCCGCCGGATCGACTGGACAATCCGCGCCCGATGCGCCGAGGGGCCCGGGCATGGACGGTCGGAGACTCTCAAGGAGCGGCGATGTCAACCATCGATGATCAACGGCCCGTCCACGAGGTCGATACCGCCGGACCCACCGTGCTGCAGGCTCATCACGCGGTTCGGGTGGTCAGGCTGAGCCACTGTCGACATGGTCGAGCGCGCCCGGTCCACCGATCGCGGCGCGCCCGCCGCCCACCCGTGTCGCAGTACCGTCCCTCGGAATTCTCCGGCGGGTCCGCTGAACCAACGACCACGCGGACCGGTATCAAGCCAAGACGCCGCCCAGTACCGACGGTGGTGATCGCCACTGTCGGCCTGAGCCTGCTGTACGTCGGATTTGTCAGGGTCTTCGGGGACCTGAACAACAAGGCGCTTGTGCTTGGTGTGTACCTCATCGCGGTGACCGCCGCGGTGTGCCTGAACGCTTTCACCCTTGACGCGATGGTTCCGCCGGCCGGTGTTCGGAGCGGGCGATCTGCAAGTGCAGTACCAGGGAAATTCGCGGGTGACCCCCGTGATTCCGGACCGGACAATTCGAAGGAGCAACGATGAGTGAGCTCGACCGCAGCAGTCTGCCGATCCGCAGGGCGGGGGCCGGGGGAGTGGTCAACCGGACGTTGAAGGGGTCGCAGCCCGACTGGAACCTGATCGGACATCCGACGCCACCGGCCGGGGCGCCGAACGTGCTGATGGTGTTGATTGACGACGCCGGGTTCGGCAACCCCAGCACGTTCGGTGGGCCGATCCAGACGCCGAACTACACGCGGATGGCCGACGGTGGGGTGAAGTACAACCGGTTCCACGTCACCGCGTTGTGCTCACCCACCCGGGCGGCGTTGCTGACGGGACGGAACAGCCATTACGTGGGGTTCGGGTCGGTCGGTGAGTTCGCCGGCGGTTTCCCCGGTTACTGCGCGACGCTGCCCCGGGACTGCGCGCCGCTTCCCCGGATCCTGCGCGACAACGGTTACAGCACGGCAGCTATCGGGAAGTGGCACCTCACGCCCGACGGACAGCAGGGTCCAGCGGGCCCGTTCGACCGCTGGCCGAACGGGTGGGGCTTCGACTACTTCTACGGGTTCCTCGGCGGCGGCGCGAGCCAATGGGATCCGTGCCTGGCGGAGAACCAGAAGATCATCGGCACCCCGGCGGAGTTCTACGACGAGGACAACCCGTACTACTTCCCGGATGCCATGGCGGACAAGACCATCGAATGGTTGCACGGAGTACGTGCGCAGGATGCGCACAAACCCTTCTTCGCCTACTTCTCCACCGGGTGCAGCCATTCCCCGCACCACGTGTCCAGCGAGTGGGCCGACAAGTACAAGGGGAAGTTCGACCAGGGCTGGGACAAACTCAGGGAGGAGACCTTTGCCCGGCAGAAGGAACTCGGGGTCATCCCCGCGGACGCCGAGCTGACGGTGCGCGACGCGGCATTCCCGGCCTGGGAGGGCCTGCCCGACAATCTGAAACGGTTCTACGCCCGCCAGATGGAGGTCTACGCCGGATTCTCGGAGAACGCCGACCACAACGTCGGCCGGGTGATCGACGCGATCGATGAACTCGGCGAACTCGACAACACCCTCATCCTGTGGATCTGGGGTGACAACGGCGCCAGCATGGAAGGCACGATCACCGGGTCATTCAACGAATTGACCATGCAGAACGGCATCCCCCTGACCGACGAAATGCAACTGCAGCTCTCCGAACGGTACGGCGGGTTGGACCAGTGGGGCGCACCGATCATGGACCCGCACTACTCGGCCGCCTGGGCGTGGGCAGGGAACACCCCGTTCCAGTGGGGCAAGCAGGTCGGTTCGCACTTGGGCGGGACCCGCAATCCGCTGGTGGTGCACTGGCCGAACGGCTTGCAGGACAAGGGCAGAATGCGTTCGCAATTCACCCACATGATCGACGTGGCGCCCACAATCCTCGAACTTGCCGGGATCCCGCAGCCGACGACGGTGGACGGTATCGAGCAGGAGCCGATGCACGGGACCACGTTCACGCAGTCGCTGACCAACCGGGCCGCACCCGAGCACCGCACCCAGCAGTACTTCGAGACCGTCGGCAACCGGAGCATGTACAAGGACGGCTGGTGGCTCGCCGTGAAAACCGAACGGATCCCCTGGGTGCTCACCCCCGAGGCGATCATGCCCTACGCACCGGATGTCTGGGACCCGGACCAGGACCCCGCGGAGCTGTACTACCTGCCCGACGATTTCTCCCAAGCGAAGGACCTGGCCGCCCAGCACCCGGACAAAGTCGCGGAACTGAAGGAGTTGTTCTGGCAGGAGGCCGAACGTTACCGGGTGTTGCCGCTGCTGGCGACGCTGTCGACCTTCTTCGGCATCCTGCCCCCCATCACGGACGAGACGACGTTCGAGTTCCGCGGGGACGTCCAGAACGTGCTGTCCGGGATGATCCCGAGGATCTACAACCGCTCGTACTCGATCACCGCGGACCTGGTCGTCCCCGACGGCGGAGCGGAGGGTGTGATCGTGGCCGAGGCAGACCACCTCGGCGGGTTCACCCTCTACGTGAAGGACGGGAAGCTGACCCACACCTACTCGATGATGGGCGTTTTCATCTTCAAGCAGGTCGCCGAGGAAGACCTTCCGTCCGGCAGTGTGACCGTCGGCATGGAGTTCGCGGCCGATGCGGCGAAACCCGCCACCGGCGGCGAAGTGACACTGTTCATCAATGACCGACCGGTGGGCAAGGGACGGATGGACCACACCGTCCCGGTGCGGTTCTCCGGTTACGCCGGCATGGATATCGGCCGGGACAACGGCGGGGTGGTCGATCGGAGCTACGAGGACCAGAAGCCCTTCGCTTTCACCGGCACGGTGAAAAAGGTGACGTTCAACATCAAGCCGCATTTGACCGACCAGGATGCGTTGGAACTCCATACGGCCGCGCACCGCGGCGATGTCGCGCACGGTTTGTCCGCCTGAGAAGCGATGAGGGAACACTGATGCACATCGATGACGAGATCACCGACGTCCTGATTGCCGGGTACCTCTCGACGGACGCCGCGCACGAGGATTACGACGCTGTCCGGGACTGCGGTGCCCGACTCTGGGGCATTGTCGTCCTGAACAAGGACCTCGAAGGCAACCTTTCGGTCGAGGAAAAGGACCATGCGGTCGAGGAGGGGGCCGCAGGGCTCGGCGCCGTCGGCTTCGCGGTCGGACTGTTCGCCCCACCCCTGCTGGCCGCCACGGCCATCGGCGCGGCGATCGGCGCCGCCGGTGGAGCACTGTTGCACAAGAAACTCGGGAAGGGCATCAGCGAAACGGCCGGCGACACCATCCCGATCGGCGGAGCCGGGCTCATCGTGGCCTACCCCCGGGCGGCAGCCGAGAAGGTCGAACCCGCCGTCACTCGCGCAATTCAGAAGGTAGTCGGACAAGCCGAAGGCCACCACGTCAAGGCCCTCAAGGGAGCGCTCGCCGACGCCCAACAGAAGCTGGCCGAAAAGACTTCGTAGGTAACCCGTTCGCATCCCGGGTTGCCCGATGTGCTGATGTGGCCGTCGATCTCCTGAACGGGGATCCTGGGTCGCCGCTCAACCCAGGGATGGGTCGCGATCGGGCAGGAACTGTTGCTGTAGAGAGCGAATCCGGTCAACGCCGCCCTCATCCATTGTTGTAGTACCGACTCAACGTTGCGGGCGAAGCGGCTCAGGCTGAGGAAGAAGGTGGCTGTCATGCTCATTGCGCTGCTGGCGTTGATCGGTGTCGATCTGATCGTTGATCGTCGTCCTGCTCGCGGTCGTGCTGAGCCGCAAACGCTGGATCAGCCATCAGCCAGGTGCGTTCAGGGGCGCGATCCGCGTCGTCCATGGTGAGGTGCCCGGACTGGGTCTGAAGTGGAAGCGCGGCTACGGCCGCTGGGTCCGGGACATTCTTGTCTGGACGAAGGCGCCGTTCCTGTTCCGCAACGAGCTGGTGGTCGCGGATTCCCTCATCGCGGGTGCTCGCACGGCCAACCCGGGTGAGGTAAGGCGTCTCGGCAGACATCCCATCGTGCTGGCAGTGGCGGTCGAGGGTGGCGCGCGGATCGAACTCGCCTCGGCGGACGGGCCCGATCGGGCACTCGGGCCGTTCGCTGCGACGGCGGGCACCGGTGCCGGTCACGGGACAAATAGCCCCGGGTCAACCATCTGACCGATGTCTTCGCCGTCCTGAAGCCGATGAGGCAAGAGGGTGTCATCGATTGATGCAGGCTGACAACTACCGATTCTCCCGGCCGATGCAGGCTGGCAAACCTACCGATTCTCCTGGCCGAGGCTTGCCCCTATGTAACTTGCTTCGACTCACAGCACACCACATTTCGGTGACCCGGCCGTCACGACGGTTTCGGCGGGGCTGGGACCTTGGGTGCCTTCGGTTTCTTGCTGAATACGGGTTCGTCACCGAAGAACAACTGCAGCCACCGGGCGGCCGGGTCGACGTCCAGCAGTACGGCCTTGAACAGTAGGCTGGCCGGGATCGCCAGGATCGCGCCCAACGGGCCGAGCAGGTAGGCCCAGACGATGAGCGACAGGAAGCTCATCGTTGTGGTCAGGCCGACGGCGTCGCCGACGAACTTTGGTTGGATCACCGACTGGATGGTCAGGTTCAGCACGCAGTACATCACGATGACCTCAATCATCACGGTGGGACCACCGCTCACCAATCCCATCAGCGCGGGCGGGATGAGCCCGATGATGAACCCGACATTGGGCACGTAGTTGGTGATGAACGCCAGCAACGCCCACAGGCCCGCTGCCGGGACGTTCAGGATGACCAGGCCGATACCGTCCAGCACGGCCACGATCCCGCCGAATACGGTGGCCACCCCGAAGTACCGGCGGGTGCCCTGGGCGAACTTGCCGAGCGCGCCGAGGACGGGCTCGTGGCCGGCCTTCACCCGGTCCATTCTGGCGCCGAATATCGCCCCGTCCAGGCCCATGAAGATCACCAGTACCAGCACGAACAACAACGCCGACGCCGCCGAGGTGACCGAACCGAGCAGGCCCTCGACGGCCGAGATGACCGAGCTGGAGCTGATGTTGCTGGTCATCGACTGGATGTCGGACTGGCTGATCCCGAAGCCGGCCAGCCAGGTCTCGAAGTTGGTGATGTCCTGCTGGATCTCCGCCGAGTACTCCGGCAGCAGGGTGGCCAGCTGGGCGACGCCGATGACAAGCCCGAGGATCAGCCCGATCAGGATCGCGAAGATGACGACGACGAGGGTCAGACTGGCCAGCCAGCGGGCCGCTCCGTGTCGGATCATCCAGCCACGGATCGGATTCACGGTGACGGTGAGCACGACCGCCAGGAAGGTCGGTGCCACGATGCCCGGCACCTGGTGGATCCCGGCCGCCACGACGACCGTGGCGGCCAGACCCAGAATGATGATCAACCCGCGGGGCAGTCCAGCAATTCCGTGCCCGAAGTTCGGCGACGGGGGCAGAGAGTTCAAAGAGTTCTCGGCCGCCGCCGGCTCGTCTGTGCTTGATGGCGTTTCGGTTGCTGGCTCCGCAGCGTGGTCCGTCATGTGCTGTCGTCCGTTCTCGGTGTGTTGCCGCTGCCGTCCGGGCGACGGATGCCGCCGGCCGTGCGGATCGTTCCGGCCACTGAGCCCGCTACGACAACGGTTCTGGGTTCCAGGCCTTTCGGATCGTTGTGCTGTGCCGCTTGCCGTGACACCACACGGTCGGTATGAACCGCGTTCGCGTCAGCGGTGGCACCCAGCACCCGCGCGGCAGCGACCGCGCCGCCGCGCGGAAGCCATCCCGGTTGATGTTGTGCAGACGTGGGTGTCGGTGGTAGACGACGTCACAGGTCTCGTTCGGTGGCCGGCGCACTGGTGAAATGATTGGGTTTCGTTCCCGGGCCCGGCCTCACCTGCGAAATGGCCGCGGTGTCCGGCTCATCCGGTTTGCATGATGTCCGTCTCCAGGTGGCGGAGGAGCTTCGGTGCGAGTGCGGGCCACGCACACAATCCACCGTCAGGAGTACGCCATGTCAGACAAGCAGTTGATCCTCTCCTTCTTCGCTGACCAGGCCGCAGCGGAAACCGCGGCCTCGTCGTTGAAGAACTCCGGAGCGGCGGAAAGCGATGCCATCGGGGTCCTGGTCCTCGACGGGACTGGCAAGGTTGTCGTCGACAAGGTCGGCGCCACGAGCGTCGCGGCCGGTGTGGGCGTCGGTGCCGCGTTGCTCGTTCTCGGCCCGTTCTTCCTGGGGTTTGGCGCCGCTGCCGCCGTCGTCGGCGGCGGGATCGGTGTGGCAGGCGGCGCCTATGGCGGGTCCCTGCACCACAAGGGTCTGAAGCTCAGCGACGAGGACAAGGTGAGGATCGCTGCCGACCTCAGTTCCGGCAAGGCGGCAGTCGGCGTCCTCGCACCGGTCGGCCAGGGGGCGTTCATCCAGGAGAATCTGACCGGACTCGGCGGTGCCACCTCGGTTCACGACGTGGTGGACGAGGCCGCGCTGCAGGCCGCGGTGGCCGAGGGCTGAGCGGCCGCTCGGGTCAGACCGCTCATAGCACATCACCTCGTGCGACCCGGTTGGGCGTCTTCATGGCAGCCTGTGCAGGCCGCCATGCTGCTGGAGGGACACCAGTGGGCCGTGCCGCTGCGGGACGCGGTGATGAGGGCTGGCGGCGTCCGCATCAGCGACGACATCGTCGGCACCCTCGACCTCATCGAGGGCCGGATCGCAAAGCGCCGAAGAGGCCGCCGACCCGCCCGCCGCTGTAGTACGACGACCGCTTGGACCGATGACCCCACCATCCCGCCTATCGATCACACGATGAGGTTCACCCATCATGACGCTCTCTCAGGACGAGCAACGCAAGCTCGAGGCCATCGTTGAAGCGCTCCTCCAGGAGGATCCGAAGTTTGCCAGAATCTTTACGCTGCAACGTCTTCGGCGCCGCGCGGCCGTGCTCGCCTGCTTCTTCGGTGGTGTGGCCCTGCTGCTGGCCGGCGTGGTGGCGTCGCAGCTGTTCCTCATGGCCGGGGTGTTGGTCGCGGTCGCGGGGTACGTGGTCATGGTCGGGTCGGCGGCCCGGTGGTTCGGCCGCCGGTCGGTCTGATCTGAGTGACCGGTAGGTGCCGGGTAGGCGTGTCTAGTGGAGAAAGCTTCTGAATGACGACGGCGGTGGGCAGTCTGCCCAGACCCCACGATCGCTGTGCGCCGCCGGGCGGACGCAGCTACCGGTCGGTGCCACGTGGGACGGCGGTGGGCCGGTCCCCGAACCAGGACACGTAGGGAATGACCGCCGTTCCGACGAGAGGGCCACGGCCCCGAGCCCGAGAATCGCCCACACCACGAGGTACCCGGGTACCAGGGCCGGCATCTGACGGGACAGCACGGTCGCCAGCAACGGCGCGGTGCCACCGATCACCGCACTGCCGATCCCGTAGGCCAGGCCGATCCCGGTGGCCCGCACCCGGTTCGGGAATTGCTCGGCGAGGAAGGCCGGCAACACGAACGCGGCTACGATCACCCCGATCACCCCGTTGCCGATCAACAACGCGCTTCTCGACCCGCTCAGCAGCCACGAATACAGGGGAACTATCGTGACCGCGACCGCCAGGGTGGCCCCCATCAGTACCGGGCGGCGCCCGACCCGGTCCGAGACCACACCGAACATCGGCGCCGCGACTGCGAGCGCACCCAGTCCGACCAACGCGCCAGTCAGGGACCAGGCCAACGAACCGACTCCGGTTGCAGTCAGATAGGCCGGCAGGAACATGAACCACACGTTGAACACCGCACTGAAGGCGCCGGCGAGCAGGAAGCACCGCAGCACGGTCGATCGATGACTCCGCCACGCCAGCCCAGGGCGGACCCGCTGCTGCGTCGGAACGAACACCGGGGACTCGGCCACTCGCCGCCGCAGGTACCAACCCACCACACCCAACGGCAACGCCAACAGGAACGGGATCCGCCACCCCCAGGCCATCAGGTTCTGCGCATCGAGAAGGCCCGTCATCAGGGCTGTGACCCCGAGCCCGAGCGCCAAACCGCAGGCGAGGCTGCTCAGATACCACCCGCCGGTACGACCCCGCCTGCCGGGCGGGCTGACCTCGGTAAGGTAGGCCACCGAGACTCCTATCTCACCCCCGGCCGAGAACGCCTGTACCGATCGCAATCCCAGCAGGCACAACGGGGCCGCCAGCCCGATCACCGACCACGGCGGCAGGACTCCGATCGAGAACGTGGCTAAGGCCATCAGCAAGATGGTGGCCGCGAGCACGGGCCGCCGACCTGACCGGTCCGCGCGGGCGCCGATCAGCAGCGAACCCAGCGGCCGGACGAGGCACGACGTGGCGAACACCGCGAACACCGCGATGAAACCGTCCCACCCGCCGGGGACAAGCACCGCGGCGAGGATGGTCGTCGCCGCACCGAACAGCGCGAAGTCATACCACTCCATGGCATTACCGGCACAGCCGGCGAACAGGGCACGCCGAAGCCCAGCAACCGGAGTCCCCCCTGCGGGCAGAACAGTCATGGCCATCGCGGAGAAACCTAACGGACAAACCGTCACTTCATCCAGCGCAGTGACAGCTTCGCCCAGATGAATACCAGACGGCTGTCAATACGTCCGTCGAGCGACTTGGGCCGGCTCTCGGTCTGCCCGGAAAACGATCGGCGAACGGCGCGGCTACAGGTCGAGATGAAGGCGCAGGGCATCATCGATCTTCGTCATGAGCGACGCCTGCAGCTGGGTCGGGTGCGTAGTTCCGGCCTCGCCGCCGGCGGCGGCCCGGGCCTGGTCCAGGCCGAGGTCGGCCCGGTTCCGGCCGGCGGCTTGGGCCCATTGTTCCCGGGCGTCGTCGAAGCTGTCGGCGATGATGTGCACGATGTTGGAGTACCGGCCGCGGGTGAGCCCGACGTAGGAGGCTGCTGCGTCGGTGCCGTCGGACAGCACAAGGCCGACCGTGGTCGGCGGTTTCCCCCTGCACACCGTGCACGGTGGACGCATACGCGAGGTGCAGGTGGTGCCGCGCGTAGTCCGGGTCGACGACGGTGTCCTGCCGGGGGGCGTCGTTCCGCAGCCGCATGCCGGCCAGCATGCAGGCCTCGCTCGACCCGGTGGTCGAACAACCGGTCGCGTCATTGGGGTCGGTTGCGTGCCACAGGTCGGCCAGGATCGCAACGCAGCGCCGCTCGATCTCCGCGGTCTGCGGGTACTCGTCCTTGTCGATCATGTTCTTGTCCGCGCAGTCGGACATCAGGGTGAGCGCCTGCGGTTCCATCCAGGTGGTGACGAACGTC
>Ga0208851_1000715_pt1 | contig 13261 bp, 14 predicted proteins | sample NGESurshal092012_FD_184481 | JGI IMG/M metagenome (GOLD analysis project Ga0208851, IMG submission 184481) | Arctic peat soil microbial communities from Barrow, Alaska - NGEE Surface sample 415-2 shallow-092012 (SPAdes) | ecosystem: Environmental > Terrestrial > Soil > Wetlands > Peat ... | reverse complement strand
GGCGACAGCGGCTTCCGCAGCTTCGTCTCGGTGCAGGGCTCGCTGTCGATGTTCTCCATCTACCGCTACGGCTCCGAGGAGCAGAAGCAGGAGTGGATTCCCCGCCTCGCTGCCGGGGAAGCGATCGGCTGCTTCGGGCTGACCGAGGCCGACTTCGGCTCCAACCCCGCCGGCATGCGTACCCGCGCCCGTCGCGACGGCAGTGACTGGGTGCTCAACGGCACCAAGATGTGGATCACCAATGGCAACCTTGCCGACGTCGCCACGGTGTGGGCACAGACCGACGACGGCATCCGGGGTTTCCTGGTGCCGACGGACACCCCCGGCTTCACCGCCAACGCAATTCACAAGAAGCTTTCGCTGCGGGCCTCGGTGACCTCCGAGCTGGTGCTCGACAACGTCCGTCTGCCGGCGTCGGCGCAGCTGCCGCTCGCCGAGGGCCTGGGCGCCCCGCTGTCCTGCCTCAACGAGGCGAGGTTCGGCATCGTGTTCGGTTCACTGGGTGCCGCGCGGGACAGCCTGGAGACCGCGATCGCCTACACCCAGTCGCGTGACGTCTTCGACCGTCCGCTGTCCAGTTATCAGCTGACCCAGGAGAAGCTGGCCAACATGACGGTCGAGCTGGGCAAGGGCATGCTGCTGGCCATCCACCTCGGCCGGATGAAGGACGCCGAGGGCGTGCGGCCCGAGCAGATCAGCCTGGGCAAGCTCAACAACGTGCGCGAGTCCCTGTCGATCGCACGGGAATGCCGAACCTTGTTGGGCGGCAGCGGGATCACCCTCGAGTACTCACCGCTGCGCCACGCCAACAACCTGGAGTCGGTCCTGACCTACGAGGGCACCTCCGAGATGCACCTGCTGTCGATCGGGCGGGCCCTCACCGGGCAGGCGGCGTTCCGCTGACATGACCGGAGCCGTCGAACTGCGGCACCTGATCGCCGGTGAGTGGCAACGCGGCGGCGGCTCGGTGTTGTCCAGTGTCAATCCCGCCCGCCCTGATGTGGTTGTCGCCGAAGGCGTTTCGGCGACAGCCGCGGACCTGGACGGCGCGGTGGCCGCCGCGCGGGCGGCCAGGGGCGCCTGGGCGCACACCCCGATCCACGAGCGCGGCGCGATCCTGATCGCCGCCGCGGCGGTGATCGACCGCAATGCCGAGGACTGGGGCCTCGAGCTGGCGATCGAGGAGGGCAAGACCAAGGCCGAAGGCATCGGGGAGGTGCGGCGCGCCGCGCAGATCCTCCGGTACTACGGCAACGAGGGCGACCGGTCGGCCGGCGAGATCTTCGCCTCGCCGCGGGCCGGTGAGCAGATCGTGGTGACCCGCAAGCCGATCGGCGTGGTCGCGGTGATCACCCCGTTCAACTTCCCGATCGCCATCCCGGCCTGGAAGATCGCGCCGGCGCTGGTATACGGCAACACCGTGGTGTGGAAGCCGGCGAGCACCGTCCCGCTGCTGGCGATCAGGCTGGCCGACGCCCTGACATCTGCGGGCCTGCCGGCGGGTGTGCTCAACCTGATCGTCGGGGACGCCGCGATCGGCGACGGGCTGGTCAACCACGACGACATCGACGCCATCACCTTCACCGGGTCCACCGGGGTGGGACGGCGGATCGCCGCCGCGGCGGCGGCACGCGGCGTGCCGGTGCAAGCCGAGATGGGCGGCAAGAACGCCGCCGTGGTCCTCGACGACGCCGACTTCGACCTGGCGCTCGAGCAGGTGATGCTGGGGGCGTTCCGGTCCACCGGCCAAAAGTGCACCGCCACGTCACGTTTGATCGTGACCGACAAGATCGCCGACCGCTTTCTGGCGGCCCTGGCGACCCGGGCCGAGGTGCTGGTCGTGGGTGACCCGACGGACGACGCGACGCAGATGGGTCCGGTGATCAGCGGATCGGCCCAGAAGAGTATCCAGGCCGGGATCGACTCGGCCGTGGCCCAGGGCGGTGGGGTACTCGCCGGTGGTGCGGCCTACAGCGACGGACCGCTGGCCGAGGGCTACTTCATCGCCCCGACCGTCGTGGAGTTGAGCAAGCCGGCCGACATCTGGACCGAGGAACTGTTCGGGCCGGTGCTCGCAGTGCGCCGCGTCGCCGACGCCGACGAGGCATTCCACCTTGCCAACGACAGCGAGTTCGGCTTGTCGGCAGCGGTTTTCACCCAGGACCTCACCCGCGTTCTCCAGGCTGTCGAGCACCTCGACGTCGGCGTGCTGCACATCAACTCCGAGTCGGCGGGCGCCGATCCACACGTTCCGTTCGGCGGCGCCAAGAAGAGCGGGCTGGGTCCCAAGGAGCAGGGCCAGGCGGCGCGCGAGTTCTTCACCCACACCACCACGGTGTATCTGCGCGGGGGGCGACCCGGCGCGTGAGCGATGCCGTCGAGTTCTACTGGCGCCCCGGGTGCCCGTTCTGTATCGCGCTACGGAGTCGATTGCACCGCAGTCGGATTCCGGTGTGGGAAGTGAACATCTGGGAGGACCCGGACGCCGCCGCCCGGGTGCGGGCCGTCGCGAGCGGCAACGAGACCGTGCCCACCGTGTTCGTCGGCGAGCATGCCCTGGTCAACCCCAGCATCAAGCAGCTCACCGACTTGGTCCGGCAATCCGCCCCGCAACTGCTCGAGCAGGCGGAACAGGGCCGCACCCGGCGCCGGTTCTGGCCGTTCAGCTTGGCGTGACCGCGGTCGAGTGTGCATACAGGGCGTCGACTGTGCCTTCAGGGCGGCGATTGCTGCGCGATTCCGCCCCTGACGCACAATGAAAGCCACCAACGCACGGTCGATTCGGCGCTGAGCGGCTGCGTCAATTGGGCTCGACGGTCACTTTGATGGCCTCGCCACTGGAGACGATGCCGAAGACGTCCAGCACGTCGTCCAGCGAAATGTGCCGGGTGATCAGGTCTTTCACAGGCACCTGTCTGGTCGAGATGTACTCCAGGGCCCGCTTGTTGTGTTCGGGCGCCGAGCCGTTGGCACCGTGGATGTGCAACTGGCGGTAATGCACGACATTGGAGTCACACGTGATCGTCGGGTTGGTCTTCGGCAGCCCGCCGAAGAAGGAGATCCGCCCGTTGCGGGCGGCCATAGCAATCGCCTGCTCCTGGGTGATGTTGGCCGCCGTGGCCGTGATGATCACGTCGGCACCGCGGCCACCGGTCAGTTCCATGACCTTCTCCACGACATCGACGTCGGCGGCGTTGATCACCTCGTCGGGATGGACCGCGTCAGCCGACATCTTCAGCCGGCTGTCGTTGACGTCGACGAGGTAGACCGGTCCGCACTTGTGCACGCCGCGGGCGATGCGGATGTGCATGCAGCCGATCGGACCGGCGCCGAACACCACGACGGTGTCGCCCTCCTCGATGCCGAGCAGTTCCTGGGCGTTGATGGCGCACGCGAACGGTTCGGCGGCCGAGGCCTCGTCGAAGCCGACGTTGTCCGGGATGCGGTTGAGGCCGTCGACCTTGAGCACCTGCCGCGGCACGATCATGTACTCGGCGAACCCGCCGTCGTACTGGTAGCCGACCGAGGTCTGGTTCTGGCACACCGCCATCCAGCCCTTGCGGCATTCGTGGCACTCACCGCACGGGACGGCCGCGATCACCTGGACGCGGTCGCCCACCTTCCAGTCGCTGCCATAGGTCGTGTTGACCTCGGCGCCCACCTCGACGATCTCGCCCGCGATCTCGTGGCCGATGGTTCGCGGCGGGGTCAGGTTCTGGTGGCCGTTGTGGAGGATCTTGACGTCGGTGCCGCACGTCGAACAGTTGCGCACCCGGATCTTGACCTCGTCGGGGCGGCAATCAGGCTCTGGCACGTCTTCGAGACGGACGTCCTCGGGCGCATAGAAACGCAGTGCCTTCATGGTGCTCGTCCTTCCTCGGGACCTGTCCGGCGCGGCTGCGCCACTCAGCACTCTAGCGCAATCCGGGCATAAATCCACTGCCATTTTTGCCTATTTGTGCCCGATTGCTTGCGTTAGTGCCCGTTTGTGGGCTTTACTGGTGGCCTGATGTGACTCGCATCACCACGGATCCTTTGATCGGAGGCCATGAGTTGACCACCACCGAAGCCACGCCACGCGCCGGTGCGCGCGTGCACGTGCAGAAGCTGGGCACATCGCTGTCGAACATGGTCATGCCGAACATCGGCGCGTTCATCGCCTGGGGCCTGATCACCGCCCTGTTCATCAAGGCCGGCTGGCTGACCGGGATCTTCCCGGGACTGCGCGACCCGGGCGGCTGGGTGGCCAAGATCGGCGGGTGGGGCGACTTCGCCGACGGCGGCATCGTCGCGCCGATGATCACCTACCTGCTGCCGATCCTGATCGGAGCCACCGGCGGCAGGATGGTGTACGGGATCCGCGGCGGCGTGGTCGGGGCGATCGCCACCATGGGCGTCATCGCGGGCACGGACATCCCGATGTTCCTGGGCGCGATGATCATGGGCCCACTCGGCGGCTGGGTGATGAAGAAGGTCGACGCCATCTGGGATGGAAAGGTCCGCCCCGGCTTCGAGATGCTCATCGACAACTTCTCCGCGGGCATCGTCGGTCTTCTCCTGGCCGCCTTCGGCTTCTTCGGAATCGGGCCGATCGTTTCGGGCTTCAGCCACGGAGCCGGCAAGGTCGTGGATTTCCTGGTCGCCCATGATCTGCTCCCCCTGACCTCGATCTTCATCGAGCCGGCCAAGGTCCTGTTCCTCAACAACGCCATCAACCACGGGGTGCTGACGCCGCTGGGCACCACCCAAGCCCTCCAAACCGGTAAGTCCGTGCTGTTCCTGCTGGAGGCCAACCCCGGTCCCGGACTCGGAATCCTGCTGGCGTTCATGGTCTTCGGTCGCGGCGCCGCCAAGGCATCGGCGCCGGGCGCGGCGATCATCCAGTTCTTCGGCGGCATCCACGAGATCTACTTCCCGTACGTCTTGATGAAGCCCAAGTTGATCGCGGCCACCATCCTCGGCGGCATGACCGGCATCTTCATCAACGTGCTGTTCGGATCCGGACTGCGCGCACCGGCGGCGCCGGGTTCGATCATCGCCGTCTACGCGCAGACGGCGACCGGCAGTTTCCTCGGCGTCACGCTGTCGGTGTTCGGTGCCGCTGCAGTGTCGTTCGCGGTGGCCTCTCTGCTGCTCAAGACCGACCGGTCTGAGGAGGAGGGCGATCTTGCCGCCGCGACCGCGGGGATGGAGGCGCTGAAGGGCAAGAAGTCCAGTGTGTCGGCGGCGCTCGTCGGCTCGACGGACAGCAGCCCGATCACCAACATCGTGTTCGCCTGCGACGCCGGTATGGGTTCGTCGGCGATGGGCGCCTCGGTACTGCGCAAAAAGGTTCAGGGCGCGGGCTTTTCAGCCGTCAAGGTCACCAACCAGTCCATCGCGAATCTGACCGACACCTACGGCCTGGTGGTCACCCACCAGGATCTGACCGCCCGCGCGCGGCAGAAGACGCCGTCGGCGGTCCACGTCTCGGTGGACAACTTCATGAACGCCCCGCAATACGACGAGATCGTCGAGCTGCTCGGAACGGTGAACGGCGGCAACGGAGCCGCGCCCGCCCCGGCAGAACAGGCGGAGGACTCGCCGGCTGAAGACATTCTCAGTGTGGAGTCCATCGTGCTGGCCGGGACGGCGACCACCCGCGACGGGGCGATCGGTGAGGCCGGGCGGCTGCTGGTGGCCTGCGGAGCCGTCGAACCGGCGTACGTCGAGGCGATGTACGAACGCGAGGGCTCGGTGTCGACGTACATGGGCAACGGCCTGGCCATCCCGCACGGCACCAATGACGCCAAGTCCTCGATCAAACGGAGCGGCATCTCGTTCGTGCGCTATGCCGAGCCGATCGACTGGAACGGCAAGCCCGCCGAGTTCGTCGTCGGCATCGCGGGCGCCGGTAAGGACCACATGACGCTGCTGACCAAGATCGCCGGGGTGTTCCTCAACAAGGACGAGGTGGCCCGGCTGCGGGAGGCTCAGACTCCCGACGAGGTTCGAGAGGTGCTGGGTAACAGCGACAAGTGAGAATGTCTGTCGTGGATTCCGAAACGCGTCAGAGCCGGATCGTCGAGTTCGCCCGCACCCGGGGGCGGGTGGAGGTTGTCTCCCTGGCCGAGGAGTTCGACGTCGCGGCGGAGACGATCCGCCGCGACCTGAAGGTCCTCGCCGGGCGGCGGCTGCTGAAGCGCGTTCACGGCGGCGCGATTCCGCTGGAGACGGCGGCGTTCGAATCCACCGTGGAGTACCGCAGCCAGGTGGACCTCGCCGAGAAGCACCGCATGGCCGCGTGCGCCGTGCAACTGTTGCACGGCGCCGAAACCGTGTATCTGGACGAGGGATTCACCCCGCGACTGATCGCCGAGCGGATCGCCGACCTGGAACTGACGGTGGTCACGTCATCGTTGCTGGCCGCCGAGGTGCTGGCACACAGCGACTCGGTCACCGTTCTGTTGCTCGGTGGGCGGTTGCGGGGCCGCACCCTGGCGACCGTCGACCATTGGGCGACCGACATGCTGGGCAGTCTGGTCATCGACGTCGCTTTCCTTGGCACCAATGGCATTTCGCTGGAGCACGGGCTCACCACACCGGACCCCGAGGTCGCCGCCGTGAAGCGCATCGCCGTCAAGGTCGCCCGGCGCCGCATTCTGTTCGCGGCCCATTCGAAGTTCGGAGCGACCAGCTTCTGCCGGTTCGCGGAGGTGTCGGACTTCGAGGCGATCGTCACCGGATCGGAACTGGGCACCGCCGAGGCAGGGAGCTACGAAGCGCTCGGCCCGGCGGTGATCAGGACGTAGGCCGGCTCACCCCGGTGGGCGGCTTCCGATCTCCAGACCCGCCAGCTCGGAGGTGCCCGAGAAGATGACCCGGCCCGACTCCTTGACGGTCAACCGAAGCCGGCCGCCCAGGTGCTCGAAGTCGGTGTCCACATTCCGCCGTTCGGCCGGCAGCGGAACGGGCAGCACATGCGGCGCCAGCCCGGCGCCGTCTCCCTCCAGCTCGATCTGGTAGCGGGGCGAGCGGCCACGGATGCTCCAGTAGCTGTCTCCGATGACGGAGCGCACCGGCATGGGCGGTGTCAAGCGAATGACCTTGCGGCCCAACCGCACCACCACTCCCGTCACCTCCCGATTCAACGGCCCAAGTTCCAGCAGACCGCCGGAGAACGCCACTGACACGTCGGCTCCGTCGAAGTCGTGCGCCTGACCCCACCACCACCGCTGCGGGAAGCCCGCGCCCCAGTTCCGCTCCGCGTACAGCGTCGCGTCGCTGAAGTCCCACCGCTGACCCTCGAATTCGACTGAGCCCGAAGCCCGTCCACCAAGGCGGTAGGGATGCCAGTACTGGTTGAGGAACGGGATCGACGAGAAGACGCCGCCACCGCCGAACGCCTTGGGCCAGACGAACGGTTCGCTGAACTGCATCTGGAGATGCACATCGTCGAGTTTAAAGTCGGCGCCTTCGGCGCCTGCGGAGAAGGTCGAGGCTCCAGAGCCGGCCGCGACGTTGAACGGAGGATGTGTCGCCACCGCACCGTCGAGCGCGGCGGCCCGCACGATGCCCCCGGGATGCAACGCGACGGCGGTGGTCGACCAGTCACCCTCGGGGTGGCGATTGACACTGCACAGCGCGACGATCGCCCGCCCCGTCGAGGGTTCGGTGACACGCCAGAACCAGCCCTCCATCTCCGTGCTGTGGGACGGCAGCGGGTCGCCGAACGGCACGTCGGCACCGGTCCGCCGGAAACCGTGCACGAGGCGTTGCGACACATCGCCCAGCGCGGCAATCAGGCTCATGGGTGCAACATATCGGTTCGATCCGGTCAGTGCCCAGATTCCACCAGGGGGTCACAAACGCGCAAGAAGCTAGGCGCGGCGGGTGATTATCCGGTGCGCAGGACATCCCATTCCCGGGGCGCCAAACCGTTCGCCGGCGCGGTCGGCGTCTGAAGCCTGCGAGACGGCGGCCAGCCGCAGCGGGGTGGACCGGACCCAGCATGGTGACTCGACGCCCGAAAAGCCCTGATTCGACGCGTGATTGATGACCTGCAGCCGCTCAGCCAGCTGAGCACCCTCGGTGGCCAGGCCCAGTATGAGGCGGTCGATGTCATCGACGCGGTGGTGCGGGTGCCGATCGGCGTGCACCATGCCCTAGGCTCTGCCTTCGTTCGACAGCACCCGCCCGGTCGCCCGGCTGACGCTTGCCAGCGCTCCGGCCGAAACGCTGGCCACCGCTTCGCCCGGTGGGGTGGAGCAGGTCCTCGACGTGGCGCGTCTGCGCCTGGCCGCCGAATGCTGGGCGGCGCCGCGACCGCGATGAGCGCCGCGGATCCCGATGAGCTGGCCATCGCCGCGCCGCTGGTCAAGGCGCAGGCGGCGGACACCTTCGCGCTGTGCGCCGGCTCGGCCATCCAGGTGCACGGCGGCATCGCGTTCACCTGGGAGCATGATCTGCATCTGTACTACCGCCCGGCCAAGACCACCGAAGCACTGTTCGGCAGCAGCACCCACCACCGGGCGCTGCTCGCCGACCGGGTAGGCCTGTAGACCGTCAGGTGAGGAGGAGCGACAGATGACCTCTTATGCGGCCGGCGCCGACACCACGCCCCTGCTGGAGGAGACGATCGGGCACAACTTCGCGCGGACCGCGTCGACCTACCCCGACGTCGAGGCATTGGTGGACGTCCCAAGCGGACGTCGTTGGACCTATGCCGAACTCGACTCCGAGATCGACCTGGTGGCGCGAGCGCTGATCGCAAGCGGCATCCAGCAGGGCGACCGCGTCGGCATCTGGGCGCCCAACTGCGCGGAGTGGACGATCCTGCAGTACGCCACCGCGAAGGTCGGTGCGATCCTGGTGACGATCAACCCGGCTTACCGCACTCATGAGTTGGCCTACGTTCTGCGGCATTCCGGGGTGCGACTGCTGGTTGCGGCGACCGACTTCAAGAGCTCCGACTACCGCAGCATGGTCGCCGAGGTGCGCACCGAGCTGCCCGATCTGCACGACGTGGTGTTTCTCGGGTGCGACGACTGGGATGCGCTGTGCCTGCGCGCCGATGACGTCTCTTCCGGAGAACTCCACACCCGGATGGACGCGCTGACGCCGACGGATCCGATCAACATCCAATACACTTCGGGCACAACAGGTTCCCCCAAGGGTGCCGTGCTGTCACACCGCAACATCCTCAACAACGGCTTCTTCGTGACCGACCTGATCAACATCGGTCCGGGCGACCGGTTGTGCATCCCGGTGCCCTTCTACCACTGCTTCGGCATGGTGATGGGCAACCTTGGGTGCACCACCCACGGTGCCACCATGGTCATCCCGGCCGCGGGCTTCGATCCCGCAGCCACGCTGGCCGCCGTCGAGACCGAACGCTGTACGGCGCTGTACGGCGTTCCCACCATGTTCATCGCGCTGCTCGGGCACCCCGATCTCGCCGAGCGCGACGTGTCGTCATTGCGGACCGGAATCATGGCGGGTTCGCCCTGCCCCGTGGAGGTGATGAAACGCTGCGTCGACGAATTGAACATGGCAGAGGTGGCCATCGCCTACGGCATGACCGAGACGTCACCGGTGTCCTGCCAAACCCTCCTTGACGACAACCTGGAACGTCGCACCGCCACGGTCGGCCGCGCCCATCCTCACGTGCAGATCAAGATCGTCGATCCCGCGACCGGCGAGCTGGTCGATCGCGGTCAACCCGGCGAGTTCTGCACCCGCGGCTACTCGGTGATGCTCGGATACTGGCGCGACGACGATCGGACCCGGGACGCCGTCGACGCCGACGGCTGGATGCACACCGGCGATCTTGCCGTCATGCGCGACGACGGATACTGCCAGATCGTCGGGCGCATCAAGGACATGGTGATCCGCGGCGGTGAGAACGTGTACCCGCGAGAGGTCGAGGAGTTCCTGTACACCCATCCCGACATCGACGACGTCCAGGTGATCGGCGTTCCCGACCCGAAGTACGGCGAGGAGATCTGCGCCTGGATCAAGATGCGTCCCGGGGCCGTACCTTTGGACGCTGCTGCAGTGCAGGCATTCTCATCGGGCAAGCTGGCGTACTACAAAATCCCTCGCTACGTCCATGTGGTGGACGAGTTCCCGATGACAGTGACCGGGAAGGTCCGCAAAGTCGACATGCGTGACGAGACGGTGCGCCTGCTCGGCCTTCAGTGAACACCCTCCATGAGGCGGCTGATCCGCGGCGCCAGCACCCAGACGATCAGGCCCACCAGGATCGCCGCCGCTCCAAGAATGCCGAAGTAGGCAACCTCGTGGTCGGCGTCGTAGTAGCGGGCCAGCACACCTGAGAGCTCGGACACCGCGAACACCGCCATGATGGCAACCACGACCAGCGCGGGCACGCTACGTCCCGTCGTGGCCGCCATCGGCAGGAACAGCAAGAACGCCGCTGCCGCGCTGCCGCGCCGGGCCGGCTCGGCATTGCAGATCCTCAGTTTCGGCACCATCCGCGTCGGGGACTCCGTCGAGGTGAACTCGGCTGTCCTGTAAGGGGATACGGTGCTGTGCTTACACAGCGGGATCGGGCAGTCGCAGGCACCGGCAGGCGAGTAACGCCAGCCTGTCCGCCACCTCCGAGGGCGGCAAGGCGGGAGTTAGGATGTGGCTGAGGGCAAGGCGTACAACACTTTCCACCATGAGCTGCGTGTCACCGGCATCGGTCTCCGGCCACTGTGCGGACACCCAGTCGCCGAAGATCGAGACGGCGCGGTCGATCAACGGTTCACTGCGGGTGGTCAACGACGGCAGCAACGAGAAGTCGCCTTCCGCAGGTGCCCGGGTCAGGATCGTCTGCAGAAGTGGGTTGCCGCCGATGGCTTCCAGTATGTAGCCAGCGGCGTCGCGCACGGCGCCGGCGAGATCCTTGGGATTGTTGCCCAGACGCTCCAGCATGCCATCGAAGAAGACCGACGCCTCACGCAGCACCAGGGCGTTGCCCAGGTCGTCTTTGGTGCCGAACTCGGCATGCAGGCTCTGACGGCTGATGCCGACAGCGGTGGCGATCGAGCCCATCCGCACCGCCGGCCAGCCCCGGTCGAGCACGACATCCCGGGCGGCGTCGAGGGCGAGCTCGCGCAGCCGGGCGCGCCCGAAGGCACGGGTTTCGGCTCGCAGGTCGACGGCGGTCACAGGAGGGAGTCTAGCTGCTCTTGGACAACATTCATCCGTTGTCGTGATTTGTTGACATTCTTGTATTTTTGTCAGATGCTGAACCAACACCACAGCTTGGAGGCACCATGACCGCCGCACTCACCCGCGCAGAGCGCCCGTACGACCCCGCCGACATCTCGTCGCTCGAGTTCTGGTCGTCCACGGCGAAGGATCGCGAGAAGGTGTTCGCCGAACTGCGTGCCGATCGGCCCATCTCCTGGCACCGACCGGTGAAGAACGGGTTGTTCGAGGATCCGAACGATCAGGGATTCTGGGCGGTGGTGCGGCATGCGGACCTCGTCGAGGTGACCCGCCGGCCGGGGGACTTCCTCTCCGGCGAGGGCATCCTTTTCGAGTCGATGCCGAAGGAGCTGCTCGACGCCGGCCAGGGGTTCATTGCGATGGACCCGCCGCGGCACACCAAGATCAGGCGCCTGCTGGCGTCGGCGTTCACCCCCAAGCAGCTGGCCCGCATCGACGAGCACATCGTCGCCAACGCCCGTCGCATCGTCGATGACATCGCCGACAAGGGCGAGGTCGACTTCGTGGCCGAGGTAGCCGCCCTGGTCCCGATGCACAACATCTGCGACATGGTCGGCATCCCCGAGGAGCACCGCCGCACCATCGCCTACGAGTCGCAGTTCCCTGACGGCTGGCGTGATCCGCGACTGCTGCAGGGCGCCGAACCGCTGGCCCGGGTGGCACAGGCCATCCTCACGGTGCATGGCATCGCCATGGAACTCGTCGAAGCTCGTCGCCGCAAGCCCGAAGACGATCTGATCACCGCACTGGTGCAGGCCGAGGTCGACGGCGAACGGCTGACCGATGAGGAGATCTGCTCCATCTTCTTCCTGCTGATCATCGCCGGCAACGACACCACCCGGCAGTCCACCTCGCACGGGCTGAAGGCACTCACCGACTTCCCCGACCAGCGCGCCTGGCTGATGGAGGACCTGGACGGCCGGATGCCCTCGGCGGTCGAGGAGATCGTCCGCTGGGCCACGCCCATCATGACCTTCCGCCGAACCGCCGCCCACGACACCGAACTGGGCGGGCATCTGATCACCGAGGGAGACAAGGTGATCATGTTCTACTCATCGGCCAACATGGACACCGAGGTATTCGACCATCCCGAGCTGCTGGACCTGTCCCGTTCGCCCAACAAGCACGTCGCGTTCGGTGGCGGCGGCATCCACCACTGCCTGGGCGCGCAACTGGCCCGCCGTCAGCTGAACGCCACGTTCCGCGAACTGCTGACCCGGCTGCCCGACATCCACGTGGTCGGCGAACCGGAGTTGGGCAACGGCAACTTCTTCCATACCGTGATGTCCATGACCGCACAGTTCACGCCGGAGAAGCGATGAAAGTCGTCGTCGACCGCAGCAGATGCTCCTCGATCGGGATGTGCGAGGCCATCGCGCCGGACCTGTTCGAAATCGGTCCCGACGGGGCACTGCACATCCTTCAGGACGACGTGCCGGAGTCTCGGCGCGCCGATGTCGAGCAGGCCTGCTCCGACTGCCCGACTCAGGCGCTCAGCATTCAGTAAAAGGGCGAGTCGATATCGACGGCGCATCCCCGTCGAACCGGATCGTGGTCCAAGACGTCGGATCCGGGCACGCGGGCGTGCACTTCGACATCCACACCGACGACCTGGACGCCGAGATCAAGCGTCTGCTCGCGCTCGGCGCAACCACGGTCGACGACTCCTTCGCCCAGCATCCTGGCCGCGGGGTCATCATGCGCGACCCTTCCAGTGTCAATTTCTGCGTTGTCGCTGCGACGAACAAAGTTCGCGGACAGGAAGCTTGGGGAGACGTCGACCGCCGGACCAAACCCGTCGACTGACGCCCCGCCTGAACTGCTTGACGACGGCAACACTGCAGATCACAAATGTGCATAGGCGTTAGTTTTTGCCTCGACGAGGCGTAAAGTTGGCCGGGCATTGCACAAGCCGGTGTGACGCTGCGCCTCAGCCGCCGATCCCCGACACGCATCTGGCCACCACTGAATACCGCGTCGATCGCCTGTCAGATTCTGACCTAGGGTGCGACTCCCGAAACCGCAACAAATGAATAAGCAT
>Ga0208851_1000710_pt1 | contig 13333 bp, 11 predicted proteins | sample NGESurshal092012_FD_184481 | JGI IMG/M metagenome (GOLD analysis project Ga0208851, IMG submission 184481) | Arctic peat soil microbial communities from Barrow, Alaska - NGEE Surface sample 415-2 shallow-092012 (SPAdes) | ecosystem: Environmental > Terrestrial > Soil > Wetlands > Peat ... | reverse complement strand
GGCCGGGGCGGGGCTGCGCGGCTGGCTGGCGGTGACCGACCAGGGCATCGCCTGGCCGGACGAGATCTACCAGTCGCTCGAGCCTGCGCACCGGCTGGTCTGGGGTCGAGGCTGGGTGCCGCTCGAGTTCCGCGAGGGGCTCCGGACCTGGGCGCTCCCCGGGCTCGTGGCAGGTCTCCTGCAGCTGCTCCGCGGGCTCGGGCTCTCGCGCCCGGCGCTCTACGTCCCGGCGGTGAAGCTGGCGTTCGCGGCGGTGGGCGTGGCGACTGCGTGGGCCACCGCACGCCTGGCGCGGCGCATGGGCGCGGGCCCGCTCGAGTCCGCGGCGGCCGGCGCGATGTGGGCGCTCGCCGCCCCGGCCATCTACTTTGCGCCGCGGGGGCTGTCCGAGACGCTGTCCGCATTTCCGGTGACGCTCGGCCTGGCCTGGGCGCTCCCCGCCGGGGCGACCCGGCGCGAGCGGCTCATGGGCGCCGCGCTGCTCGGCGTGGCGGTGCTGCTCCGGCTGCAAGACGCGCTGGTCTGCGTGACGCTCGCCGGCACCTGGCTGGTTCGACGTCGGTGGCGCGCTGCGGGCGAGGTGATGGCCGTGCTCCTGGTCTGGGCGTGTCTCTTCGGGCTGCTCGATCGACTCACCTGGGGAGGCTGGTTCCACTCGGCGTTGGCGTACTGGCGCTACAACTGGGTGCAGGGACGGGGCGCTCTCTTCGGCGCCTCACCACCCGGCTACTACCTGCGCACGCTGTGGACCTCGATGCCGGCGGTCGCGGCCGTTCTCCTCGCGGCCGGAGCGCTCGGCGCACGCCGCGCCCCGGCGCTCGCGGCCACCGTCGTGCTCTTTCTCGCCGTGCACAGCGCCATCCCGCACAAGGAGCTGCGCTTCATCCTCCCCGTGCTCCCGGCGGCCATGGCGCTGGCCGGCGTCGGCCTGGCGGTGGCCGCGACGCGGGTGGACCGCCGGATCCCGGTCGGGCTCGCGCTCGCCGCCGCCCTCTTCTCGGGCGCACGCTTCCACACGCTCACCTTCGGCGATCTCGGGGCGTACGACGGGCAGCGGGACGGCGTCAGCGCCTACGACGACTTCGGCCCGGTGAACCGGCTGCTGCTCGTGGCGAGCGAGCTGCCCGCGCTGTGCGGCCTCAAGATCGAGGCGACGCACATCGCCTGGGCGGGCGGCTACACGTACTTCCACCGGGACGCGCCGATGTACTCGCATCTCGGTCCACCGCGCGCATCACGTCACTACGACGTGGTGCTCGCCGCCGCGCATGCCGCGCCGCCCGGGGCGGTCATCGCCCGGGACGGTCCGGTGGTGCTGGCGCGGCTGTTCGACGGCCCGTGCGTGCCCGACCCGTCGTACCGCGCCGACCTCCCCTGAGCCGACTAGGGGCAGGGCACGAAGGGCTGGGTGAGGTACGTGGTGGCCGGGAAGTCGTACCAGCCACCATAAGCGCTCGAGGGGGACTCGCCGGTGAACCACTGGAGCAACGCGATGTCTTGCAAGTGGTAGGTGACGCCGGCAAGGGTGATCGGGACAGTCGGGAAGTCGTTGTACGTGGGTCCGTTGCCCTCGGGGTCACCCACCTCGAGGAACGGGTTGTCGCTGCAGACCACCCGCGGGTCACCCGGCGGTGGGTAGTTCCACGTCGGAACGATGTTGTTGATGTATGGGTCGTTCAGCCACTCCGCGAGCTCGTGGTTGAAGGTGCTGACGTCGGCGACGATCGGATCGACCAGCGTCGGGTCCAGCCAGCTGGTCCAGATGTACGTCTGGAGCACGTTGCTGCCCGCGTACTGCGAGGCGCTGTGATAGCCGAGCGCCTCGGCCGTCACGTCGTCGGTGACAAAGATCGGAAGCTCATCCGGGTCGATCTCGCCGGCCTGGATGTAGGTGTTGATGATTGCGTCCGTTGCGTCGATCGACATGTCGCCGAAGAAGTTCCCGTCCGAGTCCTGGGCGAGCACACCGAACTCGGGAGTGACGACGATCTCCAGCGGCTTGGCGATGCGCGGCCGGTCCATCCGGACGTGCCAGCTGTGGTGTCTGTCCATCTGGTTCCAGAACGCGGCTCGCTGGAGCTGATCACCGAACTGACCACGCCCGTTGGCAAACGACGCATCCTTGTAGAGGGGCGAGTTCACGATGCTGGTGACCGCGGGGCCCGGGTCGAACGTGTGGCTCACCTCGCCGCTGGCCCCGAAATACGCGAAGGTGACCTTCATCGGCACGATGACCGAGCGAACCGTGGTGCTCCGGCCCGACCGCGGGGGGTAGCCCACCATCGTGTACGGGTAGTTCACGCCGCCGTAGGTGAACGACTGCGTGAAGTGCGGGAAGGACCTGTTCCTGTCGTCATCGTCCCTCTCGGTCTCCGACTTGTCGATTCCTCCGCGAGCCTTGAATCCGTTCGCCCGCAGCTTTTGCTGCCATGCGTGGCGGTCGGTGATCTTCTCGACCTCCTTGCGGACCTCCTTGCGTGCCCCGGTCCTGGTTGGATTGGCAATCGCGAGCGCCGGGACGCCCAGCGCAAAGACGAGCAACGACTTCCACTTCATGGATCCACCCTCCTGCGCCCCACGAGGGGCGAGGCGCCTCTCTGAGCACACCTGCCGACCGAACCGGCAGTGCCCTTCGCTGAATGCCGCGTCGCATCCGGGACCTGCCATCCTCTTGCACCGCGAGGAGCGGTCCGCGCGGCACGACGTGGTGCACACGCTCCATTGCGGAGGTCGCCGCAGGCCCGCCAGGTCCGCCGACGCGGAGCGACCCGTTCTGGAATCCGGAGGCGCGCGCGGGCAGAGTCGCCCCATGTCCGACTGCGTGTTCTGCAAGATCCGGGACGGAGAGATCCCCGCCAGGCTCGTGATGCGAGACGAGCAGTGCTTCGCCTTCGACGACATCAACCCGCAGGCGCCGGTGCACGTGCTGTTCGTGCCGCTCCAGCACATCCCTTCGAACACGACGCTCACTGCCCAGGACGAGCAGCTCGTCGGCCACCTCCTCCTTCAGGCCGGCCGGATAGCAGCGGAGCGGGGGATCGCCAGCTCCGGCTTCCGCCTCGCCATGAACAGTGGACCGGACGCCTGCCAGAGCGTCTTCCACCTCCACCTGCACCTCATGGGGGGGCGCCAGCTCGAGGGCTCGATGGGCTAGACAGTGGTGATGTCATTGCTTTGCATCAGGCGATGCCAGCCCTTTGCATTCTGCGTGCTGGCCTGACTCCAAGTGGCTGCAATCACGAGTTTCTGCCTTGGCGACTTCCTTGCTTCAGCAACAGGTCTGAATCCCCGGCCGTGCCGGGCGCGCAAAAGGACGAGACCATGGGCCCCCCGGAGACTGCAGCGTCCTGGACCAACGGCAGCACTGCACAGGCGCGTGGCACAGATGCGCGTCGCTCACTCCGCGAGGCCGGGCTGCGCATCACGGAGCAGCGTCTTCGGGTCTTCGAGGCCCTGCAGAAGGCGGCCCGGCCCATGAGCCATCCGGAGATGGTGGCGCTGCTTCCGCAGGACGGCATGGACCGGACCACGGTGTACCGGATCCTGATGGACCTCACGGAGCGTGGGCTCGCGCACCGGCGGGATCTCGGCGACCACGTGTGGCGCTTCGACCTGCGAGGCCCAGACGCCCGGCTGCACGAGCAGAACCATCCACACTTCAGCTGCATCGAGTGCGGAGCGCTGGAGTGCCTCCCCACGGACGCGGTGACCCTCTCGCCGGCGATGGCCGCACGGTCCGCGGCCGAAATCCACGTCCGCGGGCGCTGCCCGCGCTGCGCGCGCTAGGACTCCTCGGTGGGCGCCATCACCGGGACGCCTGAGCGTCCGAGCACCCGGCGCTTGATCCGCTGCGCCCCGGACCGGCTCATCACGGTCCCCTCATGCCCGATATCAGCCGCCCCGGTGGAGCGGACCGTTTCCCGCTGTGGCCAAGCGTCCCGGGACCGGCTAGGAGAACAGGCTGAAAGCGTTTCGGGAGCCACTGCTCAGGATGGGAACGATGCACCGTTGGATCGTGGTCTGCGCCGCCGCCATCGTCGCGGCTTGTGACCAGTACACGGAACCCCCTCCGCCGCGAGACGTCGTCCCGCTGACCACCCGGTCGAAGGAGATGGCCTGGTCGGGCATCGACTATGCCGGCACCGGCCACGGTCGGGACCAGCGCAACGGCACCGGCGGCGTGAACTCGGACATGAACGACACCCAGGACACCGAGGTCTCGCGCACCGCGGACCCCGGGGCGCCTGCCGGCACGGGCGTCTTCGGCGCCGGGACGGGCATCACCGAGTCCGCCCCCGGACGGGGCTCCACCCGGCCCAGCGCAGATCTGGACGAACCCGAGATGCGCAACGCCCAGCGCGGCGGACGGGTGTTCCGGCCGAGCGATCACTACTTCATCAACGGGGTGGACCAGGGCCCGAGCTGGGATGCGGCTCCCGGGACAGGCGGTCCCGGCAAGATGAAGATGAAGCAGCCCTAGTCCGCGCGGCCGCGCTTCTTCATCCGCGAACGGGGAAGCGCACCTCGACCGTGTAGCAGCCCTGGGCCGGTGGCAGCGGGAGGGCGCCAGGGACGACGCAGTCACGGGCCGCGCGGTCGAGCTGGTCCGAGCCGGTCGTCCCCAGCAGACCCACACCGCTCGGGGTTCCGGAGCGATCCAGGCAGAAGTGGAGCGGCACCCCGGGCACCCCGTGCCGGGCGAGCCGGACGGCGCTGGCCGGCGCACAGCGCGCCGCCGACCACGCCAGGCGCCTCTGAAGAGTCTCGAGCAGGGACGCCGTGCTGGAGGCGCCTGCCCAGCTCGAGCCGCCGACGCCCCCCTCGCCGACACCCCGTAGACCCCCGGTGCCTGCCCCCGCTGCTCCCGCCGCAGCGACGCCGGACGGGGGGGAAGGAACCTCCGCGCCGCCCGGGCGAGCGGTGTTCCCCGGGGGAGCCCCGAGCACCCACAGGTCCTCCTGGACCGCGGTGACCGCCAGCGCGGCGGGCGATCCGCTTGACCCCTCCGCCGGGTGCAGGGGCTCGGCGGTGGACACCTTCCGGGGCGAGGGGCGCGCCGCCGCGGCCCGGGCGACGGGCGCCGCGCCGCCGGCGCTCGGGTCACTCTCCTGCGCCCGACCCGCGGCTCCTGGCGCACGGGACGGGGCCCCGGAGACGAGGGCCACGCGCATCGCGGGCGGCGGCGGGCGCGCGGCCGGGTGGGTGGCCAGCGCCAGCACCGTGGCGAGCGCGGCCAGGTGCACCGCGGCCGAGGCCACGAGCGCGCCGGACAGGCGGGGCGTGCTCACGGCCGGCCCCGCGGCGCGAAGAGTCGATGCCCGGAATCGGTGCGTGCCTCGGCGAGGCCCAGACCGTAGAGACGCCCGAGCCGGTCGGAGTCGAGCAGCTCGGTGGCCGGGCCCTGGCCCAGCACCCGCCCGTCGCGGAGGAGGAGCACCGCGTCCGCGAAGGCCGCGGCGAGGTTCGGGTCGTGGAGCACGGCGATGGCCGCGAGCCCGCCGCGAACCCGGGCGCGGACGCGCTCGAGCACCTGTGCCTGATGCTGCAGGTCCAGGAACGCCGTGGGCTCGTCCAGCAGCAGCAAGTCCGGCTCCTGCGCGAGCGCGCGGGCGACGAGCAGAAGCCGCCGCTCGCCACCCGAGAGGCGCGAGACGACGCGGCCCGCGAGGTGCGCGATGCGGAGCTCGGCCATCACCGCCCTGGCGATGGCGAGGTCCCTGGGGCCGGGCAGCCCCCAGCCGCCCTGGTGGGGCGACCGACCCATCAGCACCAGCTCGAGTCCGGTGAAGCCGGACTCGCCGTCGAAGGTCTGCGGGACCCAGGCCACGCGGCGGGCAAGCCCGCGGCGCTCCCAGCGCTCCAGCGGCGTCCCGAAGAGATGCAGGGCGCCGCCGAGGGGCGGCACGAACCCCAGCACCGTGCGGAGGAGCGTGCTCTTTCCGGCGCCGTTGGGACCGAGTACCGCCCAGAGCGCCCCGGGCGCCACCGTGAGCGACAGCTCGGAGACGACGGCGCAGGGGCCGTATCCGACCGACAGGGCAGAGGTCTCGAGCGCGGCGGAGGTGGTCATGGGGTGTGCTCCCGCCGCGAGAGCAGCCAGACGAAGAGCGGTCCGCCGAGCACTGCGGTCACCACCCCGACCGGGGGCTCGGCGTGGAACACCCCGAAGAGCATCCGGGTGCCCGCGTCGGCGAGCACGAGGAACGCGGCCCCCCCGAGCGCGCTCGCCGGGATGAGGAGCCGCTGGTCCGGACCGAGCCAGAGCCGCAGGACGTGGGGGACGATGAGTCCCACGAAGCCCACCAGCCCGGCGAGCGCCACCGCCGCAGCCACGCTCAGCGACGTCGCGACCAGCACGATGGCGCGGGTCCTGCGGACCGGGACTCCGAGCGAGGCCGCCTCGTCGTCGCCCAGCGAGAGCAGGTTCAGCCGCGCCGACTCTGCCCACAGCACGCCGAGCGCGACGAGCTGGAGCGCGCCGCCCACCAGCAGCGTCCGCGGCCGCTCGTAGCCGAGGTTCCCGGCCAGCCAGTACAGCACCTCGCCCAGCCGATCGGGCGTGAGCAGCGTCTTGACGCAGGTGATGACCGCGGCAGCGAAGGCGTTGAACACCACGCCGGTGAGGAGCGCGGCGTAGGGGGAGCTGCGGGCCCGCCCCGCCGCGAGCACCAGCGTCATCGCCGCCACCGCGCCGACGAAGGCAAAGAGCGAGGGGCCGGCCAGCGCCTGCAGGCCGAGCGCCAGGGCCAGGGTGGCCCCGAGCGCGGCGCCGCCAGAGACCCCGAGGACGAAGGGATCGGCCAGCGGATTCCGGAGCAGCGATTGGAGCGCGCTCCCGCTGGCGGCGAGCGAGGCGCCGACCATCGCCCCGAGCAGGGCCCGCGGGATGCGCAGCCCGAAGAGCACCCGGCCGTCCGGGGTGCCCGGTTCGCTGAGCGCGCGGACGAGATGAACCGGGTACTCGCCCAGCAGCACCGAGACGCCGAGCGCGGCCACCACCAGCAGAAGGAGCCCTCCGAGCACGAGCGCCGCCCGTGCCGGCGTGAAGCGCACCGAGGCCGCGACCCGCGCGGCGTCCTCGAGCGCCACCGTGGTCATGGGCGGGACTCCGGGTGCACGAGCCGGAACAGCTCCTCGAGGCCGCGGGCGAGCGCCGGGCCCGGATGGAGGAGCGACTGATCGGGGAGCTGCGCCCAGCGCGCCTCGCGCAGCCCGGGCAGCTCCCGCAGCCGGTCTTTGCCGGTCATGGCCGCGGAGGCGTCGAGGATCAGCTCCGGACGGCGCTTCAGCGCGTGCTCCACCGAGTACACCGGATAGGGGCTCGCCCCGTCGGAGGCCGCGTTCACTGCGCCGGCGTCGGCCAGCAGCTCGTCGGCGAAGCCCCCCGGCCCGGCGACGACCAGCGGATCGAAGCCGTAGACCAGCAGCACACGGACCGGACGCTCGGCCCGGGCGCGCTCCCGGATGCGCGCGCGTGTCGACTCGAGCGCCCGCGCCAGCGCCTCGCCTTGCTCGACCCGACCCAGCGCGTTGCCCACCGCGCGCTCGGCGGCGAGCACGTCCGCCACCGTGCCGAGCGGGAGGAGGAGCACCGGGGCACCGAGCCCGGCCACCGTCTCGACCGCCCGGCGGTTCCCCGGCCCGGGCTGCGCCAGGACCAGATCCGGGTGGAGCGCCATCACCGCCTCCACGCTCGGGTCGACGAAGCCTCCGACCCGCTGGAGCCGCGAGACCTCGGGCCGCTCGTCGAAGCGGGACACGCCCACGAGACGATCGCCGGCGCCGAGCGCGAGCACCACGTCGGTCAGCGACGGCGCGAGCGTGACCACCCGGCGCACCTCCCCCGACGGCGCAGGCCCGAGCATCCGGATCGGACCTGGGTCCGCTCCGGCGCCGAGCACCGCCGCGCAGAGGAGGGCGGCGATCACGGCGCGGGCACCACCGTGAGGTCGGTGATGTACGAGGGGCAGACGACGGGCGCGGTGAAGCCGTTCCGAGATCCAACCCGCTCCACGAATCCGTTCGTGGTGTAGTCCACCACGTACAGCCGGCCGGCGGTCTCGTCGGCGACGTAGACGGTGGTGTTCTGCGGGACCGCACGCCCCACGCTCGGCGGCCGCGCTGGAGGGAGCGCTCTCGGGACCCAGAACCCGATGGGCTGGTCCTTCGCGTCGAGGAGCACCAGCGCGGTGTTCGTCACCGACGTGACGTTGTAGTCCTTGTCGTAGGCGCGAGCGCCCGCGCAGCTCACGAGCATCGGAGTGGCGACCGCGCCGAGCGGCAGGTTGGCGAGCCACTCGACGTTCTGGCAGGGGACTCCACCGTCGAAGATACCGGCGTCGGCGAATCCGCCCAGTGCGGTCACCGCGGCGGCGCCCGAGGCGTTCGGGTCAATCCTGGCAACCAGTGGCGGGCCGTAGTCCGCCCCGCTGAAGTCGGCGTAGTAGCGGAGCACGTTGGCAGCGACGTAGACGTAGCCGTTTCGGGCGATGGCCTGGGTGGGTGAGGCGATGAAGGGGCCGCCATCGGCCGCAACACCTCCACCGGGGAGCGCGGCCACGAGGGGCGCCAGATCGTAGGTGGCAAGGAACTGTGCGCTCGCGGGGTTCGCCACGTTGATCCTGACCACCTGGCCGGTCCCGTTGAGGGGGACGAAGATCTCGCTGCCGATCGCCGCGAAGGGCTCGGGGAAGCTCCCTGCGTCGAACCCCACGCCGCCGGCGATGACGAGACCCAGCGAGCCGCTGCCATTGGCCAGCAAGGGGCCGGCATTCACCGGGGAGGGGCCGCCGAAGGTGCGGATCGCATTGACGCTCGAGGTGGTGGCGTAGAGCAGCGTTCCCCCGTCCACCGGGACGACGAGGAGCTGGGTCGTGCCGGCCTTGCTGCCTGACACGGAACCGATGAGCGGCGGCTGCGAGGCGCTGGCCGTCCCGAGCGATCCGATGGGAATCTCGAACAGGCTCGAGCTGTCGTGGTCGGCATAGAGCAGGACCGAGCCCAGGACGCCGAGCGCGTCGGGGAACGAGGCGCCCGACGGATTGGCGGGCGAGTCCAGCAGCAGCCCATCCGGCAGGTCGTGAACCTGCTGGAGATACCCGCCGCCCGGGCCCGCGATGCAGCCCGCCACGAGCGCCGTCCTGCAGCCTCCTGCCCCACAGTCCTGGCAGACGCCCTGGTTGCAGGCCTGGTCGGAGCCCCCATCGGGCTTCGTGGCACAGACAAAGCCGCAGGAGCCGCAGTTCCTCGGGTCCGTGGCGATGGCGGTGCAGACGCCGTTGCAGACCTGCTGGCCCACCGGACAGACACAGCCGCCGTTCACGCAGACGTTCCCGCCATTGCAGGCGGAGCCGCACGAGCCGCAGTTCTTGCTGTCGGTCTGGGTCGCGACACAAGTGTCGGCGCACTTGGACAGGCCTGCCGTGCACTGGAGCTCGCTCGAGGTGAGGCAGCCGGGGAGCACGGCGAGGGCGAGAAGGAGCCCGGCGAGGGCTGCGCGAGGAGACGACATCATGGAGAGACCTCGGGTGTGGAAGGCGTGAGCCTGGGCCCAGCAGGCGCCAGGTCCAGACGAAAGGTGAGAGTCGCGAAGAAGGCGCGGCCGGGCAGCGGGTAGGCGTCGAAGTCACGCGTCTGGACATCGCCGATGTTGGTCGCGGTGAAGGAGGCGACCAGCTCCGGGCGGCGGAGCACGAGCACGTCCACGCCGGCGTCGAGGAGCGCCCGGCCCTGGATGGCGAGGAACGCGGTGTTCGAACGGTTCACGTACATCAGCGACTGGGCGCGCAGCGTCGCGCGCAGCCGCACCCGCTCCGGACCGGCGACGAGTCGCAGGAACCCGCGCTGACGCGGCCTGAAGGGGACCTCCTTCAGGTACGCCGCCTCGAGGTCGCGGATGTTCTGGGTGAACAGCAGCGTGTAGCTACCACTCACCTCCAGCCATGGCGCCGGTGCGAGGCGGCCCTCGATCTCCATTCCCGCCGCCCGCACCGCACCGGTGTTCCGTGGCCTGGTGGGGAGCGGCGGCTGGTACTCGTAGACGATGAGGTTCTCGTACTGCGCCGCGAAGCCCGCCACCCGCAGCAGTCCGAGCGACGACGAGATGCCGGCACCCGCATCGACGAAGACACTTCGTTCCGGCTGGAGGTCCGGATTCGCGAGTTGGGTCCCGGTGGGGATGTACAGCTCGAGGAACGAGGGGACCCGGAAGGACTGACCGGCGTTCGCCTGGAGCACCACCCCGGCGGGGAGCGACCACGACACGCCGAGCTTGGGCGACAGCCCGACGAACGGCCCTGCCTGATCCAGCCGGAGCGAGGGGACGATCGAGACCCGGTCCTGCGCGAGCCGCCACTCGTCCTGGACGGACACCGAGGTCACCGCCCACCTGGGCGTGTTCAGTCCTGCATCGGCGAAGGACAGGCCGACCGAGGCGGAGGCCGAGAGCCAGTGGTGGCCGAGCGGGAGCGTGCCGTCCCAGGACAGCGCGGCCTGCCACCAGCGGGTGTCCTCGGAGAAGAAGCCGCCGCGGAAGGTGTTGCTCTCGCGGCGGGTGTCGAGCCGCAGCGAGGTCTCCGCGCCCGAGCCGAAGGCACGGGACATCCGGAGACTTGCCTGGAGCGCAAGGAAGTCCTGGTGGGCATCGCCGCTGGGCGCGTCCACGGTGCCAGCCAGCCCACGGGAAACGGAGTTCACGAGCACGAGCCCGTCCACGCGCCAGGGCCCGATGAAGCCGCCGGCCTTTCCGAGCCCTCCTGCCCAGGTGGACTGGTTGTTCTGGCGAACGACCGTCCGCGGGCTGCTGGCCGGAGTGCCGGCGAGCGGATCGTAGGTGTACGTGAAATCGCCGTTGGTGTGGCCTCCGCTGATCGACACCAGGCCCGTCGCGCCGAGCACCGGGCCCGACACGCTGGCGCTTCCCTGGAGCGTGCCGAAGCTGCCGGCGGTGAGGTCGGTCCCGAGCGTGGGTGCGGCGCCGCTCGGAGTCGCGAGGTTCACCACGCCGCCGAGCGCCCCCGCGCCGTACCGAGCGCTGGCCCCACCACGCAGGACCTCGGCGCGCTGCACCGCCGCGAGGGGAACCAGGCTCAGGTCGGCGATGCCGCCGAGCCCGTTGAGGGGCACACCATCGAGCAGGACCAGCACGCCCGTGCTCGAGGCGCCCCGGAGGGTCAGCTGTTCGCTCTGCCCCAGGCCGCCGCTCTGCTGCAGCTGGACCCCCGGAGCCTCGCTGACCAGCGTGCCGAGCGTGGAGACCTCGGCCCGGCGCGAGGAGACGTCCACCACGGTGGTGAGGGCCGTGGGGTCACGGAGCAGGGGTGATTCGGGGGGCGGAGGCGCAGCGGGAACGGGCACGTCCACCGGTGGCAGCTCCACCGCCACCGGGGACTGGCCCCAGGCGATCGACGCCACGCTCAATGCCGGACCGAGACAGGCCCGGGCCCACCGCCATCCGCCCATCGTCCGCCTTCCGCTCTCTTCTCCGAAGAGAGAAGGCCAGCCTCGTGGCGACCGGGGTCTCCGGCGTCACGCCCTCGGGCAGGTCTCCTGGCTCACGGCTCCAGCGACGCAGGCGGCGCCCCGATGGCGCCTTCACGTCCGGGTTCGTCCTCCCACCTTCCCGCGGAACGCGCTGTCCGCAGTGGCGACCGATGGAGGATGTCGAACCGGCCCGGTTCCTCGGGCCGCTCCGTTCACAGTGGCGGGACCGCGCCGGACTCTCACCGGCTTCCCTGTTGGGCCCGACATGGGCACCCGGGGGCAATCCGCTGTGTGGCACAGCGGCCGGTGGCGGCGCAAGCGGCAGTCAGGCGCGCGTGGCTTTTGACGTTGACCGGTTTCGGTCGGTGCCCGACGCTGGGCGCCACGATGCGCGTCTCGCTCTTGGTCCTCCTCCTCGGCGCCACCGCCTGCGCCGGCTTCAACCAGACATCGATGAAGCACTGGTACCCGCCCCCCGACACGGACACCCTGCAGCTCTGCATCGCCGAACGCGCGAGCCGATGCACTGACCAGGGGCTGGCGATGATCGACCCCGCGGCGGATCCGAAGAACCCCCATCGGGCGGCGCAGCTGCTCGGCGCCGCATGCCAGCAGGGAGACGCGCGCGCCTGCACCACGCTGGACACGCGCTTCGTGGGGCCCAAGCGGCTGGACCCGATCCCCCAGGACATCGGTCACGGCCTGCCTCACGCGTCGGCCTCGTACGGCGAGATTGCCTGCACCGTCACCGTGGAAGGCGAGGCAATCAAGTGCCGCAGCATCCTGAACGGCGGCTACAACTCGATCTACGTCGAGGCGCTGCTACGGAACCGCTACACGCCGGCGAAGTTCGATGGCCAGCCCTTCGAGAGCGAGTACGTGGAGCGGTACGTGCTCCAGAGCGACATTTGACGTCCCGGCCGCCGGCGTTGCCTCACCAGACCTTGCAGACCTTCTCCGCCGGCTTGGTCATGGGCTGCCCGGGTTTGCAGGAGAACGCGGCCGCGAACTCGGGCATGTTCACCACCAGCCCGTTCACCCGGTAACGCGGAGGCGAGTGCGGGTCGGTGCGTGCGAGCAGCCGCATCGTCTCCGGGCGCATGTTGGTGCAGGCCCACTGCGCGTTGCCCACGAAGAAGCGCTGCTCGGGGGTGAGCCCATCGATAGGCACCAGCCGCTCGGCTGCGGTGGCGGCCTTCCAGGCCCGGTGGGCGAGGATGAGTCCGCCCAGGTCGGCCACGTCCTCGCCGAGCGTGAGCTTCCCGTTCACGTGGACGTCGTCCACCGCGAGGTAGCCCGAATACTGGTCCGAGATGCAGGTGGTTCTCCGGGAGAACTCCGCCGCGTCCGCGCGGGTCCACCAGTCCTTCAGGTTCCCCTTCGCGTCGTAGTTCCGCCCCTCGTCGTCGAAGCCGTGGGTGAGCTCGTGCCCGATGGTGCCGCCAGTGTTCCCATAGCCGGGCGCAGCGTCGATCTTCGGGTCGAACAGCGGCGGCTGGAGGACGCCGGCAGGGAAGTTCATCCCGTTCATCGTGGGGTTGTAATAGGCGTTCACCGCCTGCGGGGTCATCTCCCACTCGCCGCGGTCCGCCGGCTTGCCGATGCGCGCGAGCTCCCGGGCGGTCTCGAAGTGCAGCGACCGGGCGACGTTCCCCCGGAAGTCGTCGGGCACGAGCCGGATCGACGCGTAGTCGCGCCACCGGTCGGGATAGCCGATGTTGTTGGCCATCGCCGCGAGCTTCTCCAGCGCACGGGTCTTCGTGGGCTGCGTCATCCAGTCCAGCGAGCGGATGTCCGCGACCATTGCCTGCTCGATCTGCTGGACCATCTCCAGGGTCCGCTTCTTGGTCTC
>Ga0208851_1000709_pt1 | contig 13337 bp, 14 predicted proteins | sample NGESurshal092012_FD_184481 | JGI IMG/M metagenome (GOLD analysis project Ga0208851, IMG submission 184481) | Arctic peat soil microbial communities from Barrow, Alaska - NGEE Surface sample 415-2 shallow-092012 (SPAdes) | ecosystem: Environmental > Terrestrial > Soil > Wetlands > Peat ... | reverse complement strand
TCGATCGTCACACCGATCGCGCCGTGCAGTTGATGGGCCGCGGTGACGACGGTGGGCACGACCCGGCCGAGCACCACCTTGGCCACCGTGACGGCGTAGTCGGCCTGCACGCTGTCGAACCCGTACTCGGCGGCCGCGGCGACCGCGAGTTCTGCTGCGGCCCTGGCTCGTTCGACGTCTCCGGCCATCGATGCCAGCGTGTGCTGCACGGCCTGGAACGCGCTCAACGGCCGGCCGAACTGAACCCGTTCGCGGGTGTGCGCCACCGAGTACTCGACGGCGGCGTCGAGTGCACCCAGCGCCTGGACGCACCGCGCCCAGGCGCCTCGTCGGTCGAGTTCGGCTGCCGCGTCGACGGTCACGAAGGCATCGGCGGGCAGGTCGACGCGCACGGTGTCACGCGGTTCGCCGCCGAGGTTGTGCCCGGACGCGATGATCAGTTCCGCGGGCGAGCACACCGCCACCTGCAGTGACTCACCGCCGCGCAGGGCGACCACCACCGCATCGGCGTCACCGGCGTACGGAACGTCGCTGAGCGCCGAGGTTCCCACGTCACCGACTGCCAGAGTCAGCGGGCCGGCGTCGGGAACCTCGATGCCCGCCCTGGCGGCGAGCCAGCCGGCCAGCACGTCGGTCTCCGCCAGCGGGACGGTCACGGCGTGACGGGCCAGCGCCCGTAGCACCAGCGCGAGTTCCGCTGGGCCGCCGCCGGATTCGGGGTCGCTGGTCAGGCGAGTCAGTCCGGCCTCCTCGAGGTGGCGCCATGCAGTGTTGTCGAGTGCGTCCGGCAACGCGCGGTGCCCGATCCGCTCGTCGAAGCTGCGCATCCCGATGTCCTCGGCCAGCCGCCGCAGATCGGCGAAATCGTCTGTCGCGTTGGATGTTCCGAACACACCGCCAGTCAAGGTCCTGGTCATCTGAGCCCCATTCCGCGCGCCACCACGCCACGCAGCACCTCGTTGGTCCCGCCGCGCAGCGTGAACATCGGTGAGTGCAGCCGTCCGACCTCCAGCAGGGCGGCGACCCGGTCGCGCCCCGGCGTATCGGCATCGACGTAGGAGAACAGGTCGGCTGCCAACTCCACCGACTCCTGCTCGAAGCGGGTCCCGAGGTCCTTCACCAGCGCGGCCTCGTTGACGGGCGAGTGTCCTTCGGCCAGCGCCCGGGCCACCGACACCGACAACTGGCGCAGCGAGATCAGCCGGGCCACCAGGTCGCCGAGCACCGCGGCGGTGTGGTCGTCGACGGCGTCCTGCTCGGCCAGCACCCGGATCAGTGCGGTCAACAGCGGGGCGGTGGTCAAGATCCGCTCGGGGCCGCTGCGCTCGAAGGACAGTTCCGCGGTGACCTGGTGCCAGCCGGCACCGATCTCGCCGAGCAGGTTGTCGTCATCGATGAAGACCTCGTCGAAGGTCACCTCGTTGAAATGGTGTTCACCTGACATCAGCACGATCGAACTGATGGTGATGCCCGCCGAGTCGGTGGGCACGATGAACTGGCTGAACCCGGCGTGGCGCCGGTCGGGGTCGACCGGGCTGGTGCGGGCCAGCACGACGATCTGGTGCGCAAGATGCGCCCCGCTGGTCCACACCTTGGTGCCCGACAGCACCCACCCGCCGTCGGTGCGGGTGGCCTTCGCGGCGGCCGCCGCCAGATCGGAACCCGCCTGCGGTTCGCTCATCCCGATCGCCGAAAAATACCGGCCCGCAGCAATTCTGGGCAGCAACCGCTGCCGTTGCTCCTCCGACCCGTAGGCCAGCAGGCCCGGAGCGACCTGGCGGTCGGCGATCCAGTGCGCGGCCACCGGCGCGCCCGCTGCCAGCAACTCCTCGGTCACGACGTAGCGGTGCATGTGGCTCAGCCCGTGGCCGCCGTACTCCCGGGGAATGGTCAGCCCCAGGAAGCCGGCGTCGGCCAACCGGGCGCTGAACTGGTCGTCCCAACTCGACAGCCAGGCGTCTACCGCAGGCTCCCAACCGAATTCGACGCGGTCGGCAGCCAGGAACTCGCGCACCGAGGCGCGCAGGCTCGCAAGTTCGGGTTCGTTGGCGCACAGCGCCGCGAAGTCGTCGGTCACGCCGTCACCGGTATCCCGTGATGCGGGCCATGATGGCGACCTTGCCGTCGTCGCCAACTGCTTGTGCGTCACCGATCGCGGAGTTGCGGCCCACGCGCACCACCGTTCCTTCGTAGCGGGATCGCTCGCCGGCGAAGAAGGGCCGCAGGAAGTTCACCCGGATCGACGCCGTCCGCAGTGGTTCGGACTGGCCGTGGTTGATCGCCGCCCAGGCCACCAGTTCCAGCCCCGTGCTACTGACACCGCCGTGCACGATGCCGATCAGATTGTCGATGATCGAGTCCCGCCGCTGCGTCAGCAGGCAGGCCCCGTCCTGCGGGGGTGGCGCCTCGGCCGACATGAGTTCGACAAGCGATGTCTGCGGTGTGCGCACCAGGTTGTCCTGGCCACGCGGCACGGGTCCATCGGGGCCGCCGGTGGTCGCGACGGTGCGCACGGTTCCGACGCCGATCGTGGTTCCGCGGTGCGTCAGCGTGGCGATCGCCAGCAGGGTCGCGCCGTGCGGCCCTAGCGGCTCACCGCTGGCCACCACCGGTTCGTCGGGGGCGGCCAGGATGCTGTCAATGCCGTCGGGGCTCAGCTCGACCGTCAGCTCGCTGGACACCGTCCACTGTCCTGAACCGCGCCGGTGGAAGTTGGTCCGGCCGGCGATGTCGTCGACCAGGATGGCCAGCGAGCCGATGGTCGGCATCCCGGTGAACGGGTTGAGCATGCCGCCCACCGGCATCGAGGCCACCACTGTGAAATCGGTGAAGTCCTCCTCGAGCGTGACGATGCCGAAGCGGGTCAGGACGCTCTCCGGGGTTTCCGGGTCCTGCTTGCCGGCCTGCTGGGGAGACGTGGTCACGTTTGGTATTCCAACACGACGGCCATACTCAACCGACATGGCCACCATCTACTTCACCGCATCCAGTCTCGACGGCTTCATCGTGGACGACCGGGGAAGCCTCGACTGGCTGACGTCCCGCGCGATCGACGTCAACGGGCCGTTCGGCTACAAGGCCTTCGAAGCCCGGGTGGGCGCGATAGTGATGGGCGCGACGACCTACGAGTGGCTGTTGGCCAACGAGCCCGGCGAGTGGATGTACAGCCAACCCGGCTGGGTGCTCACCCGCCGCCCGGGCATCATCGCCGCCGGGCATCCGGTGCAGGCGTTCAGTGGTGCGGTCAACGAGTTGTATCCGCGGTTGGTCGAGGCGGCCGGCGACAAGGACGTGTGGGTGCTGGGCGGCGGAGACGTCGCGGCCCAGTTCGTCGGCGCCGGCCTGGTCGACGAGATGATCGTGTCGTACGCGCCGTGCAGCCTGGGCTCCGGTGCACCGGTGTTGCCATCGCGCTCCGAATGGGAGCTGGCCGAGGCAGGCGTAAACGGTGACTTCGTCTGCGCCCGCTGGCGGGTCAGGCGTTGAGCGTCGGCACGAATTGTCCTGCGTTTAATGGGAATCAGTGCCCTCCTCATGTCGATCGTCGGCTCGAAAACTGAAGCGAATGCTTGAACGGTGAACTAGATATGCGGAGATTTCGCGAAGTGCTTCTCGCTCGGCACGGCGGCGACCGCGGTCAGTTGTTGCTCGTCCTCGCCGGAACCGACTGCGGCGGCCAGCACCGGGCAGCCGGCGGTGTAGTCGCTTTCGGTCAGAGCGTCTTCCCACAACTGGACGAATCGGCGCAGCAGAACCGTCGCGCTCTCGCCGGCCGCCTCGTCGATGCTGGCGGTGATTTCGTCACCGGCGAAATTCAGCGCCTCCCGCAGGATCTGGCTGCGGCCGCCGGGGAAGTGGTGGTAGACCGACCCGCGGGGTGCGCCGCTGCGGGCGAGCACCTTGTCGATGGTCACGCCTGCTGCACCGCGCTCACGCAGGACTTCCACCGCGCTGACCAACATGCTGGTGCGCGTCGAACCTCGGGTCCGACGGACGGTGTCAGTCGCGGGGTTCTGGCTCATTCAGGCCCGCGGGGGATTGGCCGACATGGGTACCTCGCCACGTCAGCGCACGCGCTCCGCGCCCGAAGAACTCCCTTCGCTTGTCAGGCACGTGCCGCGTGAACCGGCGACCGGCGATGTTGAGCTCGATCAGCCACATGTCTCTCTCCTCGTAGGCAGAGCCGATGCCCGTCACATAAGTATGCTTATGGCCATAAGGTTAGACAACCTTAAGGTGCGACCCGCGACGTGAACAGCGAGTCATACGGCCCAAAACGGGCTGCCTGACCTGGGATTCTGTGGCGGTCCGACGCAGTTCTATGGTGTAGATCATATTTCTTGCTGACGCTAGAACACGCTGATCAGAGCCTCAGCACCAGCTAGGCTTTGCGCAGCCGCAATGGGAGGCGCAAGCGATGGGCCATTACAAGAGCAACGTCCGCGACCTCGAGTTCAACCTCTTCGAGTTGCTGGAGTTGGAGAAGGTGCTCGACGGCGCCGAGTACGGCGACCTGGACGCCGACACGGTCCGTCAGATACTCACCGAGGCGGCGCGCCTGGCCGAGGGGCCGGTCGCCGACTCCTTCGCCGAAACCGATCGCCATCCGCCGAGCTTCGACCCCGAGACGCACACCGTCTCGATTCCCGAGCCGTTCAAGAAGTCCACGCAGGCGTGGCTGCAGGGTGAGTACTTCCGCGTCGGCCTCGACGAGGAGGTCGGCGGAATGCCGGCGCCGGCCATGGTCGGTTGGGCGGTCAACGAATTGGTCCTGGGCGCCAACCCCGCGGTCTTCATGTATGCGGCCGGCCCCGTCATGGCCAACGTGGCGTTCCACATCGGTAACTCCCAGCAGCGCCACTGGGCGCAGGTCGCCGTGGAGCGCGGTTGGGGCGCCACCATGGTGCTCACCGAACCGGACGCCGGCTCCGATGTCGGTGCCGGCCGAACCAAGGCCACCGACGCCGGTGACGGCACCTGGCACATCGAAGGTGTCAAACGGTTCATCACCAACGGTGACACCGACGACATGTTCGAGAACATCATGCACCTGGTGCTGGCCCGGCCCGAGGGCGCGGGACCGGGTACCAAGGGACTGAGCTTGTTCCTGGTCCCGAAGTTCCTCTTCGATCCCGAGACCGGCGAGCCCGGGGAGCGTAATGGAGCGTTCGTCACCAACCTCGAGCACAAGATGGGCCTTAAGGCTTCTGCCACAACCGAACTCAGTCTCGGCCTGCACGGCACCCCCGCTGTGGGCTATCTCATGGGCGATGTGCACAACGGCATCGCCCAGATGTTCAAGGTGATCGAGTATGCCCGGATGTTTGTGGGCACCAAGGCAATTGCCACGCTGTCCACCGGTTACCTGAATGCCCTGGAGTACGCGAGATCCCGGATTCAGGGCGCCGACATGACACAGATGACCGACAAGACCGCACCGCGGGTGACCATCGTGCACCACCCCGACGTGCGCCGCGCCCTGATGACCCAGAAGGCCTACGCGGAAGGCCTGCGCGCGCTGTACCTCTACACCGCCGCCCATCAGGATCCGGCCGCAGCCGCGGTGGTCTCCGGTGCCGACGCCGACCTGGCCGAACGAATCAACGACCTGTTCCTGCCGATCGTCAAGGGCGTCGGCTCCGAGCGGGCCTATCAGTGCCTGACCGAGTCGTTGCAGACCTACGGCGGGTCGGGCTTCCTGCAGGACTACCCGATCGAGCAGTACATCCGCGACGCCAAGATCGACTCGCTCTACGAGGGCACCACCGCCATCCAGGCTCAGGACTTCTTCTTCCGCAAGATTGCCCGTGACCAGGGAGTGGCGCTGTCGCACGTCGTCGCCCAGATCGAGAAGTTCATCGACAGCCCCGACGGCCGTCCCGAATTGGCGAGCAGCCGCGCGCAACTGGCCGAAGCACTGGACCACCTGCGGGCGATGGTCGCCACGATGACCGGCTACCTGCTCGGTGCCCAGCAGGACGCGCGTGAGCTGTACCGGGTCGGGCTGGAATCGGTTTCGTTCCTGATGGCTGTCGGCGATCTGGTGATCGGCTGGCTGTTGTTGCGGCAGGCGGAGATCGCGCTGACCGCGCTGGACGGCGACCAGGACCCGCGCGAGGAGGCCTTCTACAGCGGCAAGGTCGCGGTCGCGAACTTCTTCGTCCGCAACGTGCTGCCCAGGCTCGCCGCCGAGCGCCGCATCGTCGAGGCCGTCGACCTGGCGATCATGGACCTGAGCGAGGATGCATTCTGAGGGTCGGCCAAGATGACGGGGAGTCCGGCTTCAGAAAGGTGACCCCATGAAGGTGATCAAGTCCATCGACGACGCGCAGTCTCTGATCGGTGAGGAACTGGGCGTCAGCGAGTGGCTGGAGATCGACCAGAAGCGCATCAACGACTTCGCCGACGTCACCGGCGATCACCAGTGGATCCACGTCGACGTCGAGCGGGCCAAGGCCGAAAGCCCGTACCGCACACCGATCGCCCACGGATTCCTCACGCTGTCGCTCATCCCGGCGCTGAGCAAGGACAACTTCCGCGTGGAGAACGCCAAGCTGGCGATCAACTACGGGCTGAACAAGGTTCGCTTCCTGGCCGCGGTCCCGGTCGACAGCCGTGTCCGCGTCCGCTCGGAGCTGGCCGACGCCGCCAAGGTCGACGACAACACCGTCAACCTCACCGTGCGCCATACCATCGAGATCGACGGAGTGGACAAGCCGGCCGCGGTCGCCGAGATGATCGTCCGAGTCATCTTCTAGATTTCGGCGCGCTTGTCGCCGGTCAGCGACGACAATCGCGCCGAAATCGCTAGATTTGCGGGGTGTAGCCGAACGGCAGCAGCACGCTCTTGGCCTGCGTGTACTGTTCGATGCCCTCGGGCCCGTTCTCCCGGCCGATGCCGGAGTTCTTGTAGCCGCCGAACGGGGCGCCCGGGTCGAACGCGTACATGTTGACCGCGTAGGTGCCGGTGCGGATCTGCGCCGCGATCTTCATCGCCTTGTCGTTGTCGGTGGTGTACACGCTGCCGGCCAGGCCGTAGACGGAGTCGTTGGCGATGCGGACGGCATCCGCTTCGGTGTCGTAGGGGATCACCGCGAGCACCGGGCCGAAGATCTCCTCCTGCGCGATGACCATCGAATTGTCGACATCGGCGAAGACCGTTGGTTGCACGAACCAGCCGCTGTCCAGGCCTTCGGGCCGGCCGCCGCCGGTGACGATCCGTGCGCCTTCCTCGACGCCCTTCTTGATGTAGCCCTCGACACGCTCGCGTTGCCTCTCGCTGATCAGCGGGCCGATCATCGCGCCGGCATTGTCGGGCAGCCCGATCGGCATCGCCGCCACCGCAGCGGACAGCTTCTCCACGACCTCGTCGTACCGCGAGCGCGGCGCCAGGATGCGGGTCTGGCCCACACACGCCTGGCCGCAGTTCATCAGGCCGGAGAACACCAGCATCGGAAGCGTCGAGTCCAGGTCGGCGTCCTCGAGGATGATGGCCGCGGACTTGCCACCCAGTTCCAGCGAGCACGGCTTGAGCTTCTCGGCCGCGATCTTGGCGATCTCCTTACCGACCGCGCTGGAGCCGGTGAAGGTGAACTTGTCGATCTCCGGGTTGGCGGTCAGTGCGCGGCCCGTCTCCGGGCCACCCGGAACGACCGATAGCACGCCCTCGGGCAGCCCGGCCTCGGCGAAGATGTCGGCCATCGCGAACAACGACAGCGGCGTCTCGGCGGCGGGTTTGACCACGACGGTGCAGCCCGCCAGCAGCGCAGGGCCGAGCTTGTTGGCGGCCAGGAAGAACGGCACGTTCCAGGCTGTCACCGCGGCCACTACGCCGATCGGCTCGCGTACCACCATCGTCGTGCCGTATATGCCCTCGCGGAGGTCGCGCCAGGTGAACTTGTCGGCCGCGCCCGCGAAGAACTGGAAGGACGACATCGCGGCGCCGTACTGCATCATGTCGATGATCGTCGGCGGCTGCCCGGTCTCGGCGGCGAGCAGGAACTTCAGCTCCTCCGCCCGCTCTTCCAGGATCTTGACTGCGCGGCCGAGGATCTCCGCGCGCTCCGACGGCGACATGTGCGGCCATGGACCTTCGTCGAAGGCCTTGCGCGCGGCGGCGCAGGCGGCGTTCACGTCGGCCTCGACCGCCAGTGGCACCTTGCCAACCAGCTCCCCGGTGGCGGGTGAGTGCACTTCGATGACCTCGGACGTCGACGGCTCGACCCACTTGCCGCCGATGAACAACTTGTCCCACTCGGTCTTGAAGGCTGTGCTCTGTGTCATGAGCGTCACATTACCCATCGAAGCGCCAAACGAGAACCTGTTGCAGTTCGATGGTTCAGGGCCGTTGCAACACGAGCACCAGATTGCTCACCGCGAGCTCCCGCACACCCGGAACCGACGTCAGCCACCAGGCCCATCGCGGGTGGTAGCGGGGGAATACGGCGACCCGCGCACCGGTGCGGGCCGCCCAGCAGAGGCCGTCGGCCGCGGACACGGCGAACAGTGACGACCCGAAGTTGTTCTTCGGCGGATGACCATGCTTCCGGGTGTAGCGGGCGGCCGCCCGCTGCCCGCCGAAGTAGTGGGACAGACCCGTCTCGTGACCGCCGAACGGGCCCAGCCACACGGTGTAGGACAGGATTGCCAGCCCGCCGGGACGGGTCACCCGCAGCATCTCCTCGCCCAGCCGCCAAGGCCGCGGAACGTGCTCGGCCACGTTCGACGACAGGCACACGTCGACGCTGCCGTCGGCGAACGGCAACGCCATCCCGGAGGCGCGGACGAAGGCTCCCGGCCCGCCGCGGCGAACGTGCTCAGCGGCGTGCATCTCCGACGGGTCAGGTTCCACACCGACGTAGTCCCAGCCCGCCTCGGAGAACGCCGAGGCGAAGTAGCCCGGTCCGCCGCCGACGTCGACCACGGTGTGTCCGGTCGGCCCGTCGGCGTGGCTCGCCCGCCACAGGTCGCCGACCATCGCGGCGGTGTCGGCGGCCAGCGCCCCGTAGAAACGGTCCGGGTCGCGTTGCTCATAACGGAACTCGGCGAGCAGGCGTGCCGACCGGCCCAGCGTCGCGCGCCGGGCGAATAGGTCGGTGACACGCATCGGTTCACCCTAGTGACCGGCCGACTAGGCTGAACCCGATGTCCGCCACCGTTCGCTCCGTCCTGCTGCTGTGCTGGCGTGACACCGGCCATCCGCAGGGCGGCGGCAGCGAGACCTACCTCCAGCGCATCGGCGCACTGCTGGCCGAGTCGGGGGTCGACGTCACCCTGCGCACCGCCCGTTACCCCGGGGCCCCGCGCCGCGAGGTGGTCGACGGCGTGACGGTCAGCCGCGGCGGCGGGCACTACACCGTCTACATCTGGGCCGGACTGGCGATGGTCTTCGCCCGCATCGGGCTGGGTCCGCTGCGACGGGTGCGCCCCGACGTGGTGGTCGACACCCAGAACGGGGTGCCGTTCCTGGCGCGCCTGGCGTTCGGCCGGCGGGTGGCGGTGCTGGTGCACCACTGCCATCGTCAGCAGTGGCCGGTCGCCGGCCGGTTCGTGGGCGGGCTGGGCTGGCTGGTCGAGTCGTGGCTGTCCCCGCGGATGCATCGGCGCAACCAGTACGTGACGGTGTCGCTGCCCTCGGCCCGCGATCTGGCCGACCTCGGCGTCGACGCCGGCCGTATCGCCGTGGTCCGCAACGGCCTGGACGAGGCGCCCACCGAGACGCTCAGTGGTGAGCGGTCCGCGGAGCCGCGGGTGGTGGTGCTGTCGCGGCTGGTGCCGCACAAGCAGATCGAGGACGCCCTCGACGCTGTCGCGCGGCTGCGGTCCCGGGTCGCCGGATTGCATCTGGACATCGTCGGTGGCGGCTGGTGGCACGGCCGCCTGCTCGAACGCGCTGACCGGCTGGGGATCGCCGACGCGGTGACGTTCCACGGATACGTCGACGATTTCACCAAACATACTGTGGTGCAACGGTCCTGGGTCCACGTGCTGCCGTCCCGCAAAGAGGGCTGGGGCCTGGCGGTCATCGAAGCGGCCCAGCACGGCGTGCCGACCATCGGCTACCGGTACTCCGGCGGGCTCACCGATTCGGTGATCGACGGGGTGACCGGAGTGCTGGTCGACGACCACGGCGATCTGGTGGACCGGCTGGAACGACTGTTGACCGACCAGACCCTGCGTGACGAGCTCGGCGCCAAGGCACGGGCTCGCAGCCGGGACTTCTCTTGGCCGCAGAGCGCGGCGGCCATGCGCAGCGTGCTGGAGTCGGTGCACACCGGAACCCGCGTCAGCGGGGTGATCTAGGAACCGATGAGCGACAACACCCGCCCCAATCCGCTGCAGTACATCGCCTACTGCTACGGCAAGGTACTGCCCGCATCGATGCACGACTGGGTGCGAAACGACCTGGCGGGCAAGGGAGCCCGCAGCCGCACGCTGATTCGTGTCACCGTGCCCGGGCTGCTGCTCATCGCGCCGCTGTGGCTGATTCCGACCACGACCGCCATGCACCTGGCGATGTCGGCGCTGCTGTTCCTGCCGTTCCTCTACTTCGCTCACGCGCTGGACAAGATCTGGCGCACGCACCGGTTACGACAGCACAACCTCGATCCCGAGCTGGTCGACGAGCGGGCCCGCGAGCGCGATGCCCACATCCGCGAGGCCTACCGGACGCGTCACGGCCACGTCGACGATTGACAGCTGATTCACAAGATCAGCGTGTGATGATCCGCGGATGTCGAAAATTTATGAATACGTCCGCCATCCCCGGGCCGCGGAGTTGCACGCCGGAAAGCCGCTGACCACAGACGAGATTCGTGGCGTCCAGCACCAGAACTGGCTGGTCAGGTTCAACGCCAAGTTCGGCCTTAAGATCACCGTCATTGTCGGGACCATGTGGGCGGCCTATCTCTTCACCCTGCTGGCTTTGTTCGCCCTGCCCGATGCGATCAAGCAGGGCACCTACTTCGTGGTGGTGTGGCTGTCGAGCAGCTTCCTGCAGTTGGTGCTGCTGCCGATCATCATCGTCGGGCAGAACATCCAGGCCAAGGCTGCCGACAAGCGCGCCGAAGACACCTTCAAGGACGCCGAGGCGGTGCTGAAAGAGGCGTCGATGATTCAGGAACATCTGGCCCGGCAGGACGAACTGATCTCGAAGATAATCGAGCAGCTGGCGCCGCTCGCCCCGAAAACCGCCTAGCGAAAGCCTTTTCGACGGTCGATCAAGTCGATGAAGCGCTGCGCGGCGGCGTCGACACCGGCGTCGTCGTTGGTGCCCGCCAGGTCGAGCAGCAGCCCGCGCATGACAGCCAGGCCCAGCCGCGCGTCGTCGCGATCCGTCTGGACGTCGGCCAGCCAGCGGTCCACCGCCGCGGGCAACATCGTGGCGAACGGCTTCTCGCCCTGGGCGCCGCGGGCGTAGCACTCGAAGAACAACCGCTCGAGCGCGCGCAGTTCCGGCCGGCGCAGGTGAGCCCACATGACGGCGAAGCCGGTCATGGAGTCCGTATTCAGCTCGCCGAGCAGGGCCAGCTGCCTGCGCTCGACCTCGTCGACTATCGCAAGCAGTAGTTCGTCGCGGGAGCCGAAGTGGTGCAACAACATTCGGTGGCTCGTGCCAACAGCCTCGGCGAGTTCACGCAGTGAGCGGCCGCCGACGCCGCGTGCCGCGAACTCGACGACCAGCGCGTCGAGCAGCCCGTCGCGCCGCCGGCTGTCAGGTGGCCGGGCCACGAAGCTTCCGGAGTTCCTCGCAGCGCGCCTTGAGTCCTTGGCCCTCCATCGCCAGATAGCGCTTCGTCAGGCGGTGCATCAACACTGCGACGGCGGCGCCGACGATCCCGCGCTGGTCGAGTTCCTGGCGTACCACCGTGGTGCCCTCGGTGGTCTCTACGACATCGTGGCGGGCGGTCGTGACCCCACCGGGGGAGCGTTGCACCCACGTCCACGACGAGTGGGGGACGACGTCGGTGACCACCCACTCCAACTTCGGCAGCCGCGGCTGGTCGATCTCGAATCGGCGGCCGACGGCGAGGTCCGGACCGTCCAGGCCGGTCAGCCGGGTGACCGATGCGGTCCACTCCGGCCAGTGCTCTACGTCGGTGAAGACGTTCCACACCAGGTCTGCCGGAGCATCGATGGATACGGTGCTGGAAGTAATCATGTACCAAATGGTACATGATGGCGGCGGCGCCGGACACCCGCAGCCAGGGCCGCCGCGCTCGCCGCCAGCAGCGCCACCCAGACCATGTGGGCCACCACCATCGCGGTCCGTTTGCCCTGTGCGGCAACCGGACTCGAACCACCCACCCGATACAGGGTGAGGTCGGCGTCGTGGTAGGTCACTGGCAGGCGCTTCAGGCTGGCTTGCGCATTGCCCATCGCGCCCGCGCTGCCGCCCTCGACGACGACCCACCGGACTCCGGCGCCGGCCAGCTCCTGCGGCGCAGCGCCGGCCACCAGCAGGCGCTGCACCTCGCGCGCGCGGCCGCCTTCCCCGGGAACCGTCTGTCCCGAGATGGTGAGGTCGCCGGTCGTGAGCACCTCAGCGCGAACCCAGCGCGGCAGCGGGTCGAGCACCGGTGCGGGTCCGGCCCAGCCGAATAGCCGCATGCTGTCGGTGGGAAGCACCGCGACGGGGCCCGGGTCGGCGTCGATCGCCTCGGCCACCGCGGCCCATCCCGGCGGATACCGCACCGGCGTCACCTTGTTCCACACCCCCCACGCCAGGTCGGGGAGCACCGCGATGAGTGCGGTCACGCACGCCAGCGCGACCAGTCCGGGCCGCAGCCGACCCCTGGCCGTCACGACTGCCGCCGCGGCGGCCACCGCATAACCGGGCATCGCCAGCGCCACCCACTTCTGCCCGTCGCGCAGCACGCCGAGCCCGGGTGCGGCGTCCACCATCGCCCGCAACGCTGCCAACCCCGGCCCGGTGGCCATGGCCGCGGGCAGGACGATGCTGACCGTCGCCAGCACCAGCAGCGGCACCGCGGCCGGGCGGCGGATGGCCGTCGGTAACCCGATCACGACCACGGCCAGCAACACCGCCGTCGCGACCAATGCCAGAAGTGTTGTCCGAGAGGACGGTACGGCCTCGGCATTCCAGATGCCGCCCAGTCCGGCCAGGCTGCCGAGGGTGCCCAGGCCCGGCTCGGCGCGGGCGGCGAACGCCGCCAGACCGGACGACGGTGACGTCCCGAGCGCACCGCCGAGCACCGACGCGGTCAGCCACGGCGTCGCCGCGAGAACCGACGTCGCGACGATTCCGGCGGCGCAGCGGGCACGGGGCACACCGGGACCGGCCACAGCCACACACACCAACGCCACGATGGCGGCCA
>Ga0208851_1000708_pt1 | contig 13375 bp, 8 predicted proteins | sample NGESurshal092012_FD_184481 | JGI IMG/M metagenome (GOLD analysis project Ga0208851, IMG submission 184481) | Arctic peat soil microbial communities from Barrow, Alaska - NGEE Surface sample 415-2 shallow-092012 (SPAdes) | ecosystem: Environmental > Terrestrial > Soil > Wetlands > Peat ... | reverse complement strand
TGGTCCAACGCGCGGGCCGACCCCCCGGTGAGCGGCCAGCGCGTCAACAGTGGTGGCGGTCGATTCGAACATGAAGAGTCCCTCCCTCGCGGGTGCGCGCACACACGCGGGCACGCCGCAAACTCACCTCAATGCCCCCCGAAGGACTCGTCCAGGACCGGCAACGCTGACGGCGAATGGACTTGTCAGAACCATAGGGCCGTGGGGCGCACCCACGAAGCCACGTCCTTCGGATGGATCAGGTACACAACCCGTTCGCCGGTCCGCGGCCGTGGCGACGGCTCGCCGCGGCCGAAGGTTTCCCGCGCCGAGGGTGAGCCGACCCCGTTCGGACAGGACCACGGGTCCGAAAGTGGCAGTCGCCCACGGGACGTGTGGGTCACCCACGATCGGTGGCCGAGCCACGCTCCGCGGGCCGGCGAAGTCGTCGTCATGTGGCCCGACAGGGCGGGCTGGTCAGCAATACGGTGACCAGCTGGGTGCTCTCCTGTGACTCCGCGCGTTCCAGCCATCGAAATGACGCACGGATGGGTGCATCCTTAGTCCGAATGCGATGATGCGACCATTGTCACCCGCCGGCTGGCGTCACCTTCTGCATCCGGACGACTACCTTCTGTGAGTTCCCGGGGGCTCGGCTCATCGGAGACTCGGAGGACCGCTCGCTCCGCCGACGAAAGGGACATCGTGACGATCAGCGACGCCTTGCCGGCCCGTCCTGACCTGGTATCCCGATTGCCCCCACCAGAAGCGCCGCGGGAAGCAGCGACGATCAGGTCAGCGACGACCGGGTGCGTGACGACCGGGTTCGTGACGACCGGGTTCGTGACGACGAGTCGCGACGATCAGGTCCGGGACGCCGCCGGCACCGGCTTGCTGTAGTAGCGCCCGAATTCCCGTTCCAGCACCAGCCGGCCCAGCTTGCGGTACTCCTGCTGCACCGCGGAGATCAACTCCGGCATGCCGATAGCACCGTCGTTGCCGGCCGCGAGATAGGCGGCCGTGGTCGCGGCGGACCGGATGTTGCCGCCGGACAGGGTGAAGGCGCGGGCGCAGAACTCGAGGTCCAGGTCCGGCGCGCAGGGCACCGGCGGCTTGAGGCATTGCTGCCAGATCGAGAGCCGCGACTTCTCGTCGGGGGCCGGGAAGTCGATGATCATGTCCAGCCGGCGGGTGAACGCGTCGTCGATGTTCGACCGCAGGTTGGTGGCCAGAATGGCGAGCCCGTCGAATGTTTCCATCCGCTGCAGCAGGTAGGCGCTCTCGATGTTCGCATACCGGTCGTGCGCGTCACGCACCTCGCTGCGTTTGCCGAAGATGGCGTCGGCCTCGTCGAACAACAGGACGGCGTTGACGCCGCCCGCCTCGGCGAAGATCCGTTCGAGGTTCTTCTCGGTCTCGCCCACGTACTTGTCCACCACGGTGGCGAGGTTGACCGTGTACAGGTCGAGCCCCAGCTCGCCCGCGATCACCTCGGCGGACAGGGTCTTGCCGGTGCCGGAGTCGCCGGCGAACAGCGCCATCACCCCCCGGCCGCGGCCGCCGCCCTTGCGCATCTTCCACTCGATGAGCACCTGGTCACGGTTCCGGGCCCGGGAGGCGAGGTCGTGCAACTGGCTGTGGGCGGAGTCGGGCAGCACGATGTCGGCCCAGCCGACGGCCGGTTCGATCCGCCGCGCGAGCCGCTCCAGGCCGGCGGCGTTCTGCGCACGGGCGCCGCGGCGCAGGTCGTCGGCGGTCATCGCACCGGTGCCGAGCAGGGCGGCGGCCGACGCGGCCCGCACCGCCCTGGCCACCTGCCCGGGCCCGAGGACGAAATGCACCGGGATCGCCGACGTCTCGACGGTGTCGCTGTCGGCGGGATCGGGTCGGTTGTTCGCGGCGGTGGACGCGGCGTGGTACGCGGCGCCCTGACCGGTGGCGCCTGCTGCCGCACCGCTCGCCCGCAGGGCCGACGTCCACAGCGCGATCCGCTCGCTGGGGCTCAGCGTTGGCGCATCGATCACCAGCGGCACGCTGTCGGTCCAGCTCGGGTCCCAGGTGACGGTGCCGACGAGGGCGACCGGCAGGGTCAGGTCGGCGAGCAGCCGCAGCGCCTCCGCGGTGCCCTCCGACAGTGCCTCGACCGGGCCGGCCACCACACCCGCACCGCGCAGCAGGGCCTCCCGGCCCAGCACGGCGACGGCCTCCTTCGGGTCCCGGCCGGCCGCCACCCGGCCAAGATCGACCCCGAGGACGGGTCGCCCGGTGGCCAGCAGCGCGGCGGCGGCGACCGACGGACCGATACCGATGCCCGCCTCCCGGACGTAGACGAGCCGTTGGCCGGCCGTCAGCGCCCTGGCCAGCCGCGCCGATTGCTCCCCGGGGAACGGCACCGGGTCGGTGAGCACCCCGACCAGCGCGGGATCGGCCGCGTCGTCGCCGAGCAGGTGCGCCGCAACCCGGTCCGGCACCCGCAGCGCCCTGGTCAGGAACGGCCGGTCCGCGTCCTCGACCTGCACCAGCGCGCGGTCGATCAGCGGGGCCCCCGGCAGCAGTCGCGCGCGCGCAACCGAAGACGCCGAGGACTCGTCGGCCAGCGCGAGAGCAAGCCCGATGGTGGCCCGGCGCCGGGTGACGTCGTCATTGAGGTAGCCGTACAGCCGCTCGAACCGGCTGTCCAGGTCCGGCACCAGCGCAATCACCAGCAGCTCGACGTCGAGATCGGTGAGCGCGGCCTCGGCCGCCAGCTGCCGGAGCCGGATCGGCGCGCCGCCCGCTTCCGCGCTGTCGGCCCCGGCTTCCACCGTGGCCCTGGCGGCCAGGTCCGGCTTCGGCGGCTTACCCCCCGGGGCCAGCAGTTGGTCGACAACCTCGTCGGTCAGGTACAGGCCGCGGAACGGGTCGTCCGGTGCCGGATCGTCCGCGCGCCGGTGCAGGACGAGGGCCCGGATGCGGTCCTCCACGAGGCCGACCCGGCGCAGCAGATAGCCGAGGCTGGCGTCGCTCACTTCTCGGTGATCCCCCCTTGCCGGCGTCGCCGGGTCGGCTTGGGTGTGTCCGCGGCGGAGGCCTTCTCGTTGTCCGCGGCGACTTCTGCGGTCTCGGTCGATGCGTCGTCGGGGGTGTCGGCGGGTGCGGCCGGCCGGCTGCCGCTGGCGGCGAACTCCTTCCAGGACATCCCGCGGGCCATCGCCACCGTGCCGCCGGCGGACCGGGCACGCGGGCTCGCCGACCCGGCCGTTCTGCTGCCGGTTGCTGACCCGGCGTCTGCTGCCCCGCCGCCCCCGCCCGCCTCGGCAACCGGGCCGTCGGGCGCGGCGCCGGCCGTTGCACGGGCCGACAGCCCGTACACCGCGGGCCTGGCGACCCGACGCCCGTCGGCCGCGGCGCCGGCCTGGTCGCGTGCCTCCCGCGGCGGCCAGCCGCCGACCCCACCGAGCGCGATGCGGGTCGGCTTGACCACCGGCGGACCCGCCGCGTACTGCTGCCCGGTGTCCGTCGGCGCGCTGACCACCACATCCAGCGACGGCTTGAGCTCCCCGCCGAGCGCCGACCAGACATCGGCGAACGACCGGTCCTCCGGCGGCGGCAGGGCCACGGTCACCGGGACCGGCAGGCCGAGCTCGGCCAGTGGCCCGGTGATCAGGTCCATCGGGATCGCGTCGTGCCGCAGGAAGCAGGACAGCAGCGCGGCAAGCAGGCGGTGCTCGTCCTCGGGCCGCTGGGTCCAGGCGGTGACCAGGTAGGACAGCTTGAAGTGGCGGGGCGGCAGATGCCGGGTCGTGATGTGGTCACTGTCGTCGTACTCGTTGATCAGCCCGCGTTCCCGGCGGCGCAGATCCTCGCGGATGTCGTAGAGATAGACGTCGATGGTCGGGACATTGCGCCGGCTGGCCCAGTCCTTGGTCGGTGCGTCGAAGACCACCTCGACCTCGGTGCCGTCGGTGGCTTCCCGCTCGATCAACGAGCGCAGCGCGATATCGACCTCGTGGATCACCTTGATCACTGTGCCAACCCGGCGGCCCCCCGACCATTGGACGCAGGACAGACTGCAGGGCACAGCTCGCTGCCCGAAAGTGCAGGCACCACAGCCAGGCAGCCGGGACTGCAAGACCCGCGTCGTCGCCGGATCGCGTAACTTCTGCGCCAAGCCCCCGCGCGCCCGTCGCCCGCGGTTGCCCCCACCCGCTGTGCTGTCCGGATTGCGAAGGGCCGCTCGATGACCGATCCGATCGTCCGATTGGAGACGCCGCAGCTGTCCGTGGAGCCGGGCGGTCAGGGCCGGACCCTGGTCACCGTGCGGAATCTCGGCAACATCGTGGAGGGCTTCCGGCTGCAGGTGCTCGGCGAGGGCGTCTCGGACTGGGCCAAGGTGACACCACCCGAGGTGCAGGTCTACCCCGAGCAGGAGGCCACCGCGGTGGTGGTGTTCTCGCCGCCGGCGGGCAACACCACCCGCAGCGGGACGTTCCCGTTCGGCGTTCGGGCCGAGTCGGTGGTCGATCCGGACACCTCCGCGGTCGCCGAGGGCGACCTGGAGATCGGCCGGGTGTTCGGCCTGCAGACCAAGATCACCCCGGTGACGTCGTCGGGCCGGTGGCGGGGCAAGCACTTCATCGAGATCACCAACTGGGGCAACGCGCCGGTGCAGCTCAAGTTGGTGGCCGGCGACCCGGACGAGCGGCTGGCCTTCCTGATCGGGCCGGAACTGATGGACCTGCCGCTGGGCGTCACCGGGCATGCCCAGCTGCGGGTCCGCACGCTCAAACCGTTCCTGCGCGGCGCCCAGGTGCGATTGCCGTTCCAGGTGGTCGGCGAGCCCGACCCGCCGGAGGTGCCGACCGGCCCCCCGTCGATGCTCCCGAACCCGCGGCGGGCGACCTTCGACGGCGCTTTTGTGCAGCGTCCCATCCTGTCCAAGCTCACCGTGTTGCTGGCGGCGGTGCTGGTGCTTTCGCTCGGTGGGTTGATCGCCTTCCTCGTCACCCGCGGCTCCGATCCAGGACCGGGCGGCCTCGCCGCGGGGCCACCCCGCACGCCATCGCTGTCCGCGGTCAGCCGGGACGCGACCTCCGTGCAGCTGCTCTGGGAGTCCCAGCCCAACATCGCGACCTACCGGATCAACCAGCTCACCGCCGACGGCAAGACCTCCGGGGTGACGCCGGTGGACGGCGCGCTCGACACCTTCGCCGTCGAGAAACTCGACCCGCAAACGACTTATTGCTTCCAGCTGCAGGCGGTGCGCGGCGACCAGGTCAGCCCGCTGTCCGAGAAGCAATGCGCCACAACGGCAACCGCTCCGCCACCGTCGGTGTCACCGTCCCCCTCACCGAGCCCGGCCGCGATCTCTGCCTCCCCGACCGCGGAGCCATCGCCGAGCGCGGCGGCGAGCGGCGGGGCGACGGCGGCCTCGTCCGGCGCACCGCCGGTGAGCGGCGCACCCTCCGGCGGGCAGAACGACGGCGGGGTGCCGGGCGGCGGCGGGGTGCCGGGCGGCGGCGGTACCCCGGGCGGCGGCGCAGCGGGCGGCGGCGCAGCGGGCGGCGGCGGAAGCGCGCCCGCGTCCGTCCCGGCAACCGGTGGAGCCACCACCACCGGCGGCGCCCCGCTTGGCGGGACCCCGGTTTTCGCCCCCACCCAGTACATCGACGTGATCTTCACCGTGCCGGCCGCCGATTCCGAGGCCGCGAACCGGGCAGAGGCGCGCCGCCAGCAATTCGTGGCGGCCGGCATCCCGGCACTGATCCTGCGCACCACCGACTTCCCGAAGCTGCAGCTGATTCCAGGAACGGCCCCGAAGGATTCCTACCTGGTGTACGTCGGACCCTTCGGTTCCCAGCAGGAGGCGCAGGCCAGGTGCGCCGGCCAGCCGCCGCTGGGTGGTTGCCTGTCCGTCCGGCCGAGTCCCGGCTGACCTCCGGTCGCCGGCCGGCTGACCCCGAACGGCGCGGTCAGGGCCGCTGGAACAGCCGGAGGTCGGTGACCGCCAGCTGATCGATCGGCTGGTCAGGGACCGGCGGGTAGGCGTCGACGACCGACAACCGGAGCTGTGTCGTGGAAACCGGGTCGATCTTCAGCTGCTGCAGGCCGTCGGTGTCGGTCAGCGTGATCTGCTGGCAGGTCCCGTCGGAGAACGCGAGCTGGACGGTCTTCGGCCGCCACTGCTGCATGCGCCGGGAGTCGGCCTTGGCCAGGCCGCCGGCGATCGCGACCTCCCGCACCGTCACCGCACCCGACGGGACGATCAACAGCGATCCGGGAGCGCCGGCCGCGGACGCCGTCGACGGCGAGACGCACGGCGCGTCGGCTGGATTGAGCTGATCGGCCGCCGACCAGGCCGTCGTCCAGGCCGTGTCGGCGAGGTTGTCCAGCGCGTTCTCCGCAGTGTCCACCGCAGGCGCGGCGGAGGTCGGCGGAGCCGGCGTCGTCGGGACCGCTGAGTTGCTCTGCGCAGCACCGCTGGTCGGGGCGCCACCGGTGCTCGGCCCCGCACCGGTGGTCGCGCCGGTGGTCGAGCCGGGCGCTGAGTCGCTCGTCGGCGCGGTGCTGGGCGCACCGGTGACTTCCGGTTCGGTATAGGCCTGCAGCCCGTCGATCTGGACGAGTGAACCGCGAAGGTTGTTGATCTGGTTGGTGACCCAGCCGACCGGGTTCTGCCCGATGAAGGTCAGCGCCCCGACGATCGCGCCGACGCCGAGCAGCGCGAGACCGTAACGGATGAGCCGGTACCGCACGGGCAGGCTGTGCCGGTACGCGGCCCTGGCCGCCCGGCGGGTGTTGTCACCGGGCCGCAACCACCTGCGCCACCACGGAACTCGCTCCGGCGGCGGCTGCGGGCGGAATGTGCCGCCGTCCTGCAGTACCGGTCCGCGGAGCGCCTGCCCGCACTTGCGGCAGAACCGCAGGTCCGCGTCATTGACGACACTGCAACGGGGACAAGGGCCTTCGGTCGGGGGTGGCGGCTCGACGGGTTGGTCGTACACCGGTTGGGGCGGTGGCTGCTGCCGGTAGGTGCCGGTGGACGGGCCAGGCATCTGCGCGCTCAGCGGCAGCGCGCCGAGCGCGGGAGCGGCGGCGTTCCGCGCCCTGGCCACCGGCGCGGCCACCCCTTGCGGTGGGGGCGGCACCGGCTGGCCGGGCCGGTACTGCGGTTCGGTCCGCGGTGACGCCGCCGTCGCCGCCGGGTGGGCGCTCGCCTGGTGGCCTGCCGGGCCGGGCCCTGCCGGCGCGGACGCCCGGGCGGCGGGCGCCGCGGCCGGCGGTGGCGCACTTCTCGGCGGTTCGGGTTCGGCGGCGCCCTCCTCGCCGTCCCAGGCGAGAAAGGCCCCACAGGAGGCGCAGAATTCCACCCGGCCCGCATTGCGTTCCCCGCAGTCGGGGCAGATCGTCTCGCTCACCGAATCCTCCGTGCCCATCGCCGACGCACTGCCCGGGGCGAAAGGGCTTCGCGGTCGATCATGGTCATACTGAATGATGGCGTACAGTCCCCTCTGCGCGCACCGGAGAAAGCCACCAGGACGCCTGACCGTGAAGCAGTGTTCCAGTTGCGAAGTGAGCAACGACGACGATGCGGTTTTCTGCGTCGCGTGCAACTACTTCCTGGACTGGGTGCAGGAGCAAGCCCCCGCCGCAGCAACGACAACCCGGCCAGCACCGCCGCCCGCACCGCCGCCCGCACCGCCTCCCGCACCGCCGCCGGGTCCAACTCACAAAGTCCCGGCCGCCGAGATCCCCGACCCGGCGCCTCGACCGCCGGCCCCGGCCCATCAGCCAGCAGTCGTACCCCCGGCTCCCCAACCCCCGCCTCCCGAAGCCCGGCCCCCCGAAGCCCGGCCCCCCGCACCCCGGCCCCCCGCACCCCGGCCCCCCACTCCGAGAGCCCCAACACCCACCGCAGATCCGGACGACTTCGCCCCCGAACAGCAACTGGTCAACCAGGCGCTGGCCGGCCTGGACCGCGGCCGCCGGCTGGCCGTCGCAAAGGACCGCGGCGACCTGGCGCAGACCTTGGACGGCGCCCGGGCCCGGCTCAACCAGCGGTCGATCAGCGTCGCCGTAGTCGGGGAGTTCAAACGGGGCAAGAGCACGCTGGTGAACGCGCTGCTGCAGACGGCCGTCTGCCCGGTGGACGCCGACGAGGTGACGGTGGTGCCGACCATCGTCCGGTACGGCGACACCGCCGGTGCCACCGCCTATTTCGAGGAATCCGCGGAGAACGGAGAGCCGCGCACCGAAGCAGTGCCGCTGGACGCGGTCGGCTCCTGGGTGTCGGAGACCGGGAACCCGGGCAATCGGCGCGGTCTGCGCTCGGTGGAGGTGCGGCTGCCGCGCCGGTTCCTGCGGGCCGGCCTGTGCCTGATCGACACCCCCGGAGTCGGCGGCCTCGATTCCGCCCACGGCATCATCACCCTTGGCGCCCTTGACCTTTCCGACGGCATGCTGTTCGTCACCGATGCCTCGCAGGAACTCACCGAGCCGGAACTGGACTTCCTGCAGCAGGCGATACGCCGCTGCCCCCGCGCAGCCTGCGTCATCACCAAGACCGACCTGTACCCGGAGTGGCGGCGCATCGTGGAAATCGACGAGGCGCACCTGAAGAAGGCGGGCCTGGACCTGCCGGTGATCCCGGTGTCCTCGTTCCTGCGGCTCGGCGCCCGCCGCGATCCGGCGCTGTCGGAGGAATCCGGGTATGTCGCCCTGGTGGACTTCCTCGGTCGCGGGGTGATCCGCGCGGCCAATGCGGAGGCCGCGGTGGCCGCCGCGCGCGATGTGGATTTCGTCTCCGACCAGATCGGTCAGCAGATCCAGGCGGAGAAGTCGGTGCTGACCGAACCGGCCCGGGCCGAGCAGGTGGTCGCCCGGTTGGCCTCGGCGCAAGGCAGGACGGCGGGTCTCGTCTCCCCCACCGCAACCTGGCAACAGGTGCTGTCCGACGGCGTGCAGGACCTCGTCGCCGATGTCGAACACGACCTGCAGGGCCGGCTCCGGACGGTGCTGCGCGACGTGGAGGGAATCATCGATTCCGGCGACCCGAAGAACGCCTGGCCCGACATCGAGGTGTGGCTGCGACGGCACGTGGTGGCCGCCGCAGTCGCCAACTACGACGTCCTCGCCGAACGGACCATGCAGCTGGCCACCGACGTCAGCGAGGGTTTCAACCTGGACGCCGGCGGCCCGATCGTCATCGATCCCATCGCTCCGCCGGCCGACGTGTCGGGGGTGAATCTGGCTTCCGTGCAGAGTCTTTCGGCCCCAGGAGGGCGTTTCGGCGGGATGATGATGGCCACCAGAACGGCGATGTTCGTGCCGATGGCGCTGTTCGGGGTTGCTGGCAGCCTGCTCGGGATCAGCACGATCGTCGCGGCGCCACTTTCTGTCGCACTGGCCGCCGGCATCGGCCAGAAGATCATCAGGGACGAGAAGAAACGGCAGATCGCGCACCGCCGGCAAACCGCGAAAATGGCCGCCCGGCGGTACGTCGAGGAGGTCGGTTTCATCATGAACAAGGAGAGCCGGGACGCGCTGCGCCGCACCCAACGCTTCCTACGTGACGACTTCCAGATGCGTGCCGTGTCCCTGCACCGCTCGTCCACCAGCGCGCTGGGGGCAGCCCAGAAGGCGATGCAGCTCTCCGGCCCGGAGCGGTCCGCGCGGGTCTCGCAGCTGACCAACGAGGCCGATCAGCTCCGCCAGGTCGACGCTCAGGTGGCGAACCTGGTCGGCACGAACGACACTGCGGACCGGGCCGAGCGGACCGACCACTCCGACCGGGCCGGCAACCCCGACCGGGCCGGCAACCCCGACCGGGCCGGCAACCCCGACCGGACGGGCGGTCCCGGAACAACAGCGAGCGGAGCGCGGGTCCGTGGATGACCCGCTGACCGCCGCAGTTGCCGACCTGCTGCGGGCCGCCGCGGCCCAGGCCACCGGGCCGCGGTCGCACGCGCAACTGCAGGAACTGTCCGGGCGGCTCGCCGGGCCGCTCCGGGTGGCCATCGCCGGCAAGATCAAGGCGGGCAAGTCGACGCTGCTCAACGCCCTGGTCGGTGAGGAGCTGGCGCCCACCGACGCCGGCGAGTGCACCCGGATCGTCACCTGGTACCTGCGCGGCGACCAGCCGCAGGTCGTCATGCACCCCCATGCCGGCCCGCCGGAGGTCGCGTATTACACCCGCGAGACCGGCGCGCTGGACGTGGATCTCGCTGGCCGGCAGCCAGCGGACATCGACCGGCTCGAGGTGTCCTGGCCGACCAGCCGGCTCGCCGAGATCACCTTGATCGACACCCCGGGCATCGCGTCCATCTCCACCGACTTGTCGGCCCGGACGCTGCGGGTGCTGACCCCCGAGGACGACCGGCCACCCGTCGTCGACGCGGTGCTGTACCTGTTGCGGCACACGCACGCCAGCGACATCCGGTTCCTGGAGTCCTTCCACGATGACGACCTGGCGCACGGCACCCCGATGAATGCCGTCGGCGTGCTGTCCCGCGCCGACGAGATCGGCTCCTGCCGGCTCGACGCCCTGGAGGTCGCCGAGCGGGTGGGTCAGCGCTACCAGTCCGAACCCAGGTTGCGCCGGTTGTGCCCGGTGATCGTCCCCGTCGCCGGCCTGCTCGGGCATGCGGCGGTCACGTTGCGGGAACCGGAGTATCGGGCCCTGGTCGTGCTCGCGGAGGCGCCGCGGGAGGACTGCGACCAACTGCTGCTGACCGCCGACCGGTTCGCGTTGCGGACCAGCCCGGTGCAGGTGACGGAGCTGGAACGGCAGCACCTGCTGTCCCGGCTGGGGTTGTTCGGGGTGCGGCTCTGCGTGGAGCTGATCCGACTCGGTGCCGTGCACTCGGCGACCGACCTGTCCCGGGAGTTGGCCCGGCGCAGCGGGTTGGACCGGCTGCGGACCGTGCTGCTACGGCAGTTCACCGAACGCAGCAAGATCCTCAAGGCGCACTCGGCACTCACCGCGTTGGAGTCGATCCTGCGTGCCGGCGGCTGTCACCGGCCGGACGGGCTGCGCGCCGCTGCCGAGCAGATCACCTCCAGCGCGCATGCGTTCGAGGAGGTGCGGTTGCTCGACCGGCTCCGGACGAACGTGCTGGAGGTACCGGAGCGTCATGTCGCCGAGTTGGATCGGCTGCTCGGCGGATCGGGGCACGACCCGGCCAGCCGGCTGGCGCTGGCCGAGAATCCGTCATCGGCCGAGATCACCCAGGCGGCGTTGGAAGCGTTGAGCCGTTGGCAACGGCTGGCCGAGCATCCGCTGTCCTCCCGCAACGTGCAGGTCGCCGCGCGGGGGGCGAGCCGGACCTTGGAGGGCATCCTGGCCCAGGCCGCCGAGCCGATGACCGAGATCTTCCCCGCCGCCGGCTTGGCCGGCCAGCAAGGCTTCTGACCCGCCGCCCGCCCGCGCCCCCGGTCCCGCGCGGATCAACTTCGCCTGCGCGGCTCAACTTCGCCCGAATGTGACTGGTGTGAAAGGAGTTGCCGACTTCAGCCGCGCAGGTGAAGTTGATCCGCGCGAAAACTCTGCGACGGTGGCTCAGATCAGGCCTTCCCGGACCGCGTAAGCAACAGCGTGCGAACGGTTCCGCAGCTGCAACCGGGTGGTGACGTCATGCAGGATGTTCTTCACCGTGCGCTGGCTGTAGGAGAGTCGGCCGGCAATCTCCGCGGTGTCGTGACCGCTGGCCACCAATTTGAGCACCTCGGCCTCCCGATCCGACAGTCCGGAGAACGCCAGACCCCGAGGCGAGAGCACCTGCCGCTGCAGCCGTCCGACCTGCCCGAGGAGCCGGCCCAGCAAGTCCGGCGGCACCTCGCCCTCCCCAGCCGCGACCCGCAGCAGCGCCCTGGCCAGCGTTTCCGGCGTGGTCTCGCCTCGGCGGAGCAATCCGCCCACACCCACCTCGGCGGCGGCGACCAGGGTCGCATCGTCGATCACCCTGGCCACCAACACCGTGCGCGGCACCGACCCGCGCTGCAGCGCACGCAGCACTCTGAGCACCTCGTCGGTGAGCACGTCGGCCACCACGACGGCGACGACCGCCTCCCCGAGATGTTCCGCATCGACCACCCGGATCTCCGGGCGCTGCCGCAGCTGACTGATCACCCCCGCCTGCGAAATCGGATCACTCGCGTACACGTACGTGGCCACGGGTGTCTGCTGCATCAGAGCCTCTTCTCGGTCGTGAACCCCCACCTGCCTGAACGGGCATCATGAACGGGTAGGCTCAACAGGTGCTCAACGTGCCCGGACGGCCATTCCGGGTCCGCTCAACAAGCGAATGCCCCCGCTCAACAAACAGTCAACAAGGGACAAAGTGTTCGAGGAATAGCTTTGTTGGACACCCTTGACAGGAAAAGTCAACCGGGTTCGGGCGTCATGGCAGGTCCGGCGTCGGCCGATCGTCGGCCGATCGACGCAGCCTTGACTTTTCGCAGCCGGGAGTGTCTGCTGACAGAGCTGGACAAACAGCCCCCTGGGGGCGGTGTCGTCGTCATGCCGACCGCGACACGCCACTATCACCGCCGCCGCCCGGGACCGTCGCCGAGATATTTCGGCGTCCCTGTCTGTCTCCTGAACGTTGTTCACCTCAATGTCCCCTGCGAACAGTCTCGTCCAGCCCTCAACCTTGCCGTGCGGGCGCGGTGTCCTTTCCCGGCCCGGAAGTCTCGACGTGCCTGACGGTGGCACCGATGGTCCGCGAACCCAGCTGCGCACAGTGATCATCTGCGACCAGCGCCGGGCCGCCCGTAGTGCCCTGAGTGTGTCGCTGGTCCGGCACTCACCCGCCGTCGAGATCGTGCTGGCCCACAGCGCCGACCTGGTGGAAGCATTCTCGTCGGCAGGGGCCGACCTGGTGTTCATCGGCATGGGCCGAGGTGCACCCGGTGGCCACGCAGCGGCCGGCCGGCTGCTGCAGGGGCACCGGACGGCCAAGGTCATCGCCTACGGCTCGATCGCCGATTCCGCTGTGCTGACCGCCGCCGTCAGCGATGGCGCGTCGGGGCTGATGCTCTGGAACCCCACCCCGGGCCTTCGCGGTCCGATCGGCGTCCGCATGTCGACGGTCGGCTCGACGGGCCGGCGGTCTCGCCCCCCTGCGTCGAACGACATGCCGACCGATCGGGAAATGCAGGTCCTGCGGGCGCTCAGCGAGGGCCGGTCGAATCGTGAGATCGGTCAGCGTCTGAAGCTCTCGGAGGAAACAGTGAAGACCGTCGCCAGCCGACTGTTCCGCAATCTCGGTGTCCGCGACCGAGCCCATGCCGTCGCGGTCGGTTTCCGTCAAGGACTGGTCAGCTAGTACTACAGGGCTAGATCATGAGAGTCTGGAGTCGCATTCGGCGGACGAAGTGTGATCGGCGGGCCCGGGTTTGGTGCTCTCGACGCCAGTTT